>Ga0265293_10009717_pt1 | contig 13724 bp, 9 predicted proteins | sample Munlanlewell138R_FD_192505 | JGI IMG/M metagenome (GOLD analysis project Ga0265293, IMG submission 192505) | Leachate microbial communities from a municipal landfill in Southern Ontario, Canada - Leachate well 138R | ecosystem: Engineered > Solid waste > Landfill > Unclassified | place: Canada...
TGATCCCCATAACTGGAAGGAATTTGACCAACTCATCGAGGAGATCAAGTCGACCAACGACTTGGAGGCCCGTGTCCTGCTCATGCACCGGGCTGAAGACCTGTTGATGGCGACCGGTGCCCTGGTACCGATCTACCACTACAATGACAACTACATGGCCAAGTCAGCTCTCAAGGGCTACTATGTCACGCCTTACGCCTACAAATATTTTGAGAAGGCGACCTACGGCGACAAAGATGTCCTGAATCTCTGCATTTCAAGTGAACCCCAGTACATCGACCCTGCCCTCAACTCAGCGGTTGACGGCGCTGTCATGGCGGTCAACTCCTTCTCGGGTCTGGTGACCTACAACGAGAAAATGGAGCTGGTTCCCGACACAGCGGAGAAGATCGACGTTTCGGCTGACGGCAAAACCTACACCTTCACCATGCGTGAAGGACTCAAGTGGTCCAATGGCGATCCCTTTGACGCGCATGATTTTGAGTATTCACTCAAGCGTGCCGCTGACCCCGAGGTTGGTGCCGATTACCGCTACATGCTGGACTGCATCGTCGGCTGGCCGGAAGATGACACCGAAGATGTCGACAAGCTGGCTGTCAAAGCCTCTGAAGACGGCAAAACGCTGACCATCGAGCTCAAGGCCGTTACAGCCTACTTCCTCGATCTTTGCGCTTTCCCGACCTACTTCCCCGTCCACAAGGCCTCCGTTGAAGGCGCCCCCGGCTTCAAAGACGCCGATGGCAAAATCAAGGATCCCGCCGCCTGGACACAGAATGGCAACTACGTCTCCAACGGTCCCTTCAAGAACACCGAGTGGACCCACGGCAAGAGCATCACCTTCGAGAAGAACGAGTTCTTCCACCGCGCGGATGATGTCAAGCTGCAGAAACTGCACTTCATGCTGAGCGATGATGACCCGACCATCTATGCTGCCTTCCAGGCCGGTGATCTGGACTTCATCGACAACGTTCCGCCCGATGAAATCAAAAAGCTTCTTGAAGACAAGAACCCTGAGTTCCACGTTGTTGACAATCTGGGTACCTACTTTGTCATCTTCAACGTCAATTCAGAAATGTTTGATCACCTGACGACCGAACAGGCCAACAAGGTCCGCCTGGCCATCACCTACGCCATCGACCGCAAGTACATCGTTGATACCGTAGGACAGACCGGACAGACTCTGGCCAATACCTTCATCCCGCCCATGATGCTGGATGGAACGGGCAAGGAGTTCAAACAGAATTCGGATGCATACACCTATCCGGATGCTGCTTCCGCCGGCTACTATCCTTATGAACAGGATCTTGACAGAGCCAGGGAGATGCTGGAAGAGGCCGGCTACGAGTTCGGAGCCGACGGCAAACTGCTTGCCTCCAACCCCATCCACATCAACTATCTCTTCAACACCAACGCCGGTCACGCCGCCATCGCGCAGCTGATCATGGAAGACCTGAATGAGCTGGGCATCGAGATGACCCCCAACCAGATGGATTGGGATACAACCCTGGCCGAACGTAAAGCCGGTAACTATGACGTTGCCCGCCACGGCTGGATCGCCGACTTCAATGACCCCATCAACATGCTTGAGATGTGGACTTCAGGAAGCGGCAACAACGACGCTCAGTTTGGCAAAAGCAAATAAGCTGCTGAGTGATCAGGGTTGACGGTTCTTTGAACGGTTAACTGCCAGGCCCGGTCATCCCCAAGGGGAGCCGGGCCTGGCTTTTGTTGGAAAGGAGTCCGGCCTTGGATGACAAGCCTCTTAGGCTCTTTACGGCCATCGAGCTTCCGCCGGACTGGATCCGGGCCGCGGAGAAGAGGGCGGGGATCCTGAAAAGGGCAGGGGTCAAGGGGCGTTTTACACCGTCTGACCGCCTTCACCTGACGGTCAATTTTCTGGGGGAATGCCCTCTGCTGCAGGAGGTTATGGGGACACTTGAGGCCCTCAAAGGGCAGCCGGCGCCCCGCCTGGTTCTTGACCGGCCCGGTTTCTTCAAAAGAAGAGAAGGCGGCCATATTCTGGTCTGGCACCTGGAGCAGGATGCGCGTCTTCTGGACTATCAAAGAAAAGAGGCGGATCTGCTGGCCCGCCTGGGGCTCCGCCTGGACGGCCGTCCCTACAAACCCCATCTGACGCTGGCCCGCCAAGTCTTTCATGCGCCAGAGAATCTCCAGGATCTCTTACCGCCGCCCCAGCCCTTCACGGCAAGGGAAGTGGTTCTTTTCTCATCGGAATTTGAAGACAGGCGTCTCATCTACCAGCCGCTTGCCCGATGGCCTTTTGCTTTCGATTGACAGGCTTATGCTAAGATCGTTTCATCTCCATTCAATGCCAAAGACAAGGAGTTTTCGGAAACCATGAAGAAGATACTCATAAGCGGGGCCAGCTCGGGAATCGGAAAAGCGCTGGCAGACCAGCTGCTGCAAGAGGGGAATGAGGTCTTCTCCCTATCCAGGCGGATATTGGACCGGGAGGCCTATGCGGCCGGCGGCATACTCTATCAGATAGCCTGTGACATCACCGATTCATCATCCCTGGCTCAGGCCTTCAAGGAGATCAGTGAAAAGACCGGCTCACTGGATCTGGTCTTTTCCAACGCCGGCTTCGGTATCGCGGGCCCTCTGGCTGACACGCCCAAGGAGTTGGTCATCCGCCAATTCGATGTCAATGTCTTTTCCGCAGTCGAGCTGATCCGTCAAAGCATCCCCCTGCTGGAAGAGACCAAAGGACGCATCCTCATCACCTCTTCGGTCGCGGCGGTGGTCTCCCTGCCTTTTCAGAGTTTCTATTCTGCCTCCAAGGCCAGCCTTAATATGCTGGCCCTGGCCCTGAATACGGAGCTGAAGCCTCTGGGAATCAAGGTTGTTTCCATCATGCCGGGCGATGTCAATACCTCCTTCCCGGATCACCGCCAGCAGGAAACGGACACGGAATCCCGCTTCAGTCAGCGGAGTGCCCACTCGGTCGCCCGCATGGAGAAGGATGAACGGACGGGGACAGATCCTTCAATCATCGCCCGCAAGATTATCAGGATTTCGAAGAAGACAAACCCCAAGCCCTTTTATGGCTTGGGCTTCTTTTACCGGCTGGTGCTGCTCCTATTCAAACTGCTGCCGGTCCGCCTGACCAATTGGATTGTGGCTAAAATGTATGGCTGATGGGTAGAAGACCCCTTGCGGACAAAGGGGGAAGCTGTGTTACAATGACTTGGCGTCCAGCCGTCGGCGGGATGTGAGTCGGGCGATTAGCTCAGTTGGGAGAGCGCTGCGTTCGCATCGCAGAGGTCGAGAGTTCGAATCTCTTATCGTCCACCAGGGCGCCTGCTTGAATGAAGCGGGCGCTTTTTTTAAGGGAAAGAGGCAGGAATCATGGCTGCAATGTATGAACAGGCGGTCCGGGCCGCCGTCTTTGATCTGGATGGTACCCTCCTGGACACCATGGCCTCGCTTCATCTGTCATCCAATGAAACGCTGAAAGAACTGGGTCTGCCGCCACTGGACCGGTCAACTATCATGTCTTTTGTCGGTATGGGCAGCCGTGTTCTGGTTGATCGCCTGATGGCCGCCTCAGGAATAGAGGATCCAAAGGTAATTGAGCGGGCCCACCGGATCTACAGCCAGGTCTTTCCCGGTCACAGCACCCATGAGGTCATACCCTTCGAGGGTATCCGTCCCATGCTGGAGCAGTTGGCAGACCTGGGCCTGAAACTGGGGATCGTAACCAATAAAAATGACCGGCTGGTGCCTGGCGTGGTTGCCTCCTCATTCCCGCCCGGACTTTTCGCGGCGATCAGGGGAGCAAGGCGGATGGTACCTCTGAAACCTCATCCCAGAATGGTTGAGGCCGTCCTTAAAAAGATGGGGGCGGATCCGGCTCTGTCTTTTTTTATCGGGGACAGTGACGTCGATGTTCTGACGGGGCAGGCAGCGGGCATGTATACCATCGCAGTCACCTGGGGCTTTCGCTCAAGGGATCTTCTGACATCTCTTGGGCCGGATTGTCTTGCGGACACGCCGGCCCAGGTGGTTGAATGCATAAGGCGCCAGCTTCAGGCGTGATTTAAAGGGTATTGGCTTCCTGGTCCCTGCTCAGTTGTTTCAGGCGTTCAGCTTCCTCCAGGACCTTGAGGTCAATCTTGCCGACCAGGGTTTTGGGGAACTCATCCAGATACTCGATCTCCCTGGGGACGGCATAGGGGAGCAGGCGCTCCCTGACACTTTCAATGACTGTCCGCTCCAGGGCTTCCTTGTCGGTTCCCTCCCGGACGCGCAGGAAGACTTTGACCACCTGGATCTGATAGGGGTGGGGGATGCCGATGGCGGCCACCTGCAGGACGTCCGGCAGTTCCGCGATCAGGTTCTCGATCTGCAGGGGGTAGACGTTGACGCCGGAAACCTTGATCATGCGCTTCAGCCGGCTGGTGAAGTGATAGAAACCATCCGCTTCCCGGTAGCCCAGGTCACCTGTTTTTACCCAGATTTTTCCTAGGCTGTCCTCAATCAGCGTTTCCCTGGTCGAAGTTTCCGCATTCAGGTAGCCTTTCATGACGGTCGGACCCGTGACATATATTTCACCGATCTCACCGTCGGGCAGGGGAGCCCCCGTTTCAGGGTCCAGGATCTTCATTTGCATGTTGGCAAGGGGCAGGCCGATGCCGTTGCGATCGGAGGAAGCGTGATGGGTCAGGCAGCAGACTGTGACGGTTTCCGTCAGGCCATAGCCTTCGCGCAAACGGGCGCTTGATCCGTGCCGGGCCAGGAAGCGGTCGAAGCGGTCCTTGAGCTCGGGTGTCAGGGAATCACCCCCGCAGAACATGGCCGTGAAAGAGGAGAAATCGATCTTGTCCATGATGGGGTCGTTGAGGACGGCCTCGAAAAGGGTGGGAACGCCGGCCATGAGGGTAGGCTTCTGCTTCTTGATGATGGAGGCCAGTCCCTTGGTTGAGAATTGGGGGACCAGGATGCTGCAGGCCCCGTTGACCAGCATGGCATGCATGCCGATGCAGAGGCCGAATCCGTGAAAGAGGGGCAGGACGTCGACAAAAGTCTGGCCATAGGGACGGGGGGCATCCATGGGAATGCCCAGAGCCATGAAGATCTGGCAGGCAATGCCATTGAAATTCCGGTCAGACAGCATGATGGTCTTGGCTTCCGCGGTCGTGCCTCCGCTGTGCAGATAGCTGGAGACCCGATCGGGATCGTCTGCTTCCGAGTGGATGGTCTGGCCGTGCCCTGCCTGGATCATCCGGTCCCAGCCAAGCCAGGCTTTGTTGCGGGGCATGAGCCGGTTGGCCTTGCGGGCTTTGGTCAGCCAGAGACCAAAGCGGCTGACAGGATCACCTGACCGGGCCATGGGCGCGATCAGGATATGCTCCAGGGTCGATCCTTCCCGGTGCTCCTCAACATGAGCCGCAAGCCTGCCCAGGAAGATCTCGGGGAAGCAGAGGAAACGGCTGCCCGTATCCCGGATGATCTCCATGACGCCGGCTGCGGGCGCCAGGGGGTGGATCATGTTGCAGATACCGCCCAGACGGTTGACGGCGTAAAAGAGAATGGCCGTTTCCGGTATGTTGGGCAGGCAGATGGCAAAGACATCACCGGCCTTGAAGCCGAGTGCCAGAAGGCCGCGGGTGCAGTCATCAATCTGCCGATCCAGCTGCTCATAGCTCAAGCGGGCGCCCAGGAAAGAGAGCGCAGGTTCGTGGGGCCTCTCCAGGGCCATCTTGTGGACGATGGAATACATGGTCTCATGGGGGATTTCGAAACTTTCCTGAAAACTGTCATCGACAATGGTTTTGTCGGGGAATTGTTCTGACATAGTTAACCTCCTCGCCGCTCATGCGGTCGTTCTCCGTCCGGTTCAGATGCCAGGTCTCCGTCGGCTGACCCGTGTTCGCGGAAAACAGATGAAACCATTCTATCATTTGCGGGGAGCATCCCCTATACTTGATGCATAAATAACCGGATTGTGAGGGATTTATGGCCAGGAGCAAGACAGTTTATGTTTGCGGGGAATGCGGTCACGAAACCAGCGGCTGGCTCGGCAAGTGCCCTTCCTGCGGGGCCTGGAACTCTTTTTTCGCTATGAAGGAAGCTGCGGCGGCAGGCTCCGGCAAGGCATCGGGCGGCAGCTGGCTGAGGACGGATCAGGGTCCTGGCGGGCAGACTGAAGTCTTTGACCTGGCAGCTATTGAAACCGCAAAGGAATCCAGGCGGGCGACAGGTCTGACCGAACTGGACAGGGTCCTGGGCGGCGGCCTGGTAGCGGGATCACTTGTTCTTCTGGGCGGCGACCCCGGTATCGGCAAATCAACCCTGGCCCTTCAGCTTCTGGCCAGTGTTCCTGAAGGTCAGGCACTCTATGTCAGCGGGGAGGAATCACTTGCGCAGATCAGCCTCCGGCACAAGAGACTGGGACTGGGCCAGCAGAGTATCTCCCTTCTGACCGAAACCAGACTGTCCGCTATTGAGGAGGCCCTGACGGAGAGGAAGCCTTCTTTGGCAGTCATCGATTCAATTCAGACGGTTTATGCGGAAGAGGTGGGTTCGGCGCCCGGATCCGTGACCCAGGTCCGTGAGGCGGGGATGGCCTTCCTCCGAATGGCTAAAACCCTGGGTATAACCCTGGTCCTGACCGGTCATGTGACCAAGGAGGGAGCTCTTGCCGGACCGCGGGTCCTGGAGCACCTGGTCGACACAGTTCTCTACTTTGAAGGGGAGAAGGAAAGCCCCTTGCGCATTTTGCGGGCTGTCAAGAACCGCTTTGCCTCAACCGGCGAAATCGGGATCTTTGAGATGACTGAGAAAGGGCTTCTCTCCCTTGATCAGGCAACCGGCCTTTTTCTGGACGGCAAGCCCAAGAATGTTTCAGGATCCGTTGTCAGCGCAGTTGTGGAGGGGACAAGGCCGCTCCTTCTGGAGATTCAAGCCCTGACCTTACAGTCCAATTACGGCTCACCCATCCGGATGGCCCAGGGGATTGACCGGTCCCGCTTGATCATGCTCATGGCAGTTGCCGAAAAGAAGACCAAGATTGATTTCAGCGCTCTGGATGCCTACGTAAACGTCACCGGCGGCCTCAGGATCAAGGGGCCGTCCATTGATCTTGCTCTCCTGGTCGCTCTTCTTTCCAGTGTGCGCGACCAGCCGGTATCCATTGAAGCCCTGGTTCTGGGTGAAGTCGGCCTGACCGGTGAGATCCGCTCTGTTCCGCGCCTTGCGGATATGGTGGAGGAAGCCTTCCGGATCGGCTGGACCCGCTTTGTCGTCCCGGCCTCGGTCCGGGCCAAGCTGCGCCGTTTTGAGGAGAAGAATCCCGTCAAAGTCTACTATGTGGGCCAGCTGAATGAGGCCTACGATCTCCTCTTTTCGGAAGGAAGCGGAGGCCGGCCGTGAGCGGAAAGGAATTGCCCGTGGAAGTAATTGCCATTCTCCTGGCCGCGGGCCGGGGAAGCAGGATGGGCGGGGGAGAGAACAAGATCTTTCAGATGATCGGTTCAAAAACCATGCTGGAACTGGCTGCTGAACGTCTTTGGGGGCATCCGGACCTTACCCTGCTTCTGGTTCTTGTCGCAGATGAGGACAAGGAACGGGCAGAGGCTATCCTGGCCTCATCCATGCCAGAGGGTTCCTACCGGCTGGTCACAGGCGGGAAGAGCAGGCAGGAGTCATCCCTCTTTGGTTTGAGGGCGGCTGCGGCCGAGGCGGCCAAAGAGCCCGGTAAGCGGACTCTGGCCTTGATCCATGACGCTGCCCGCTGCCTGCTTCCGGCCGGCCTGACAGACGATTTGATCCAGATCATCCGTCAGGATCGATGCGGGGCCGCGCCCGCCATCCCGGTCACGGATACCGTCCGCCTACTGGACAAGCCGGGGGGCGCCCTGGAGGAGACCCTGCCCCGCAGCCGCCTGGTGGCTACCCAAACCCCCCAGGGAGCGGATCTGGATATTCTCCTTGAGGCCGCCGAGCTGGCCTGTAAAGAATCCGCGGATGTGACAGATGATCTGGAGCTCCTGGTACGGATCGGCTTTCCTGTCCGCCTGATCCCGGGCCATCCGGATAATATCAAGATCACCAGACCGGTTGACCGGAAGTTGGCCCTGAGCCTGATGGATCAGAAGAGCCTGAAGGAAGCCGGCGGGGTGTCGGCGGCGCTCTAAAAAGAACCTTTTATGTTAAACTGTCAGAAACAGAACGAACGATAAAGATTCAATCAATTGATTTTGCAGGAGGCATCTTATGGCTAAGGGACCGGCGCCGGCATCTACGCGCTTACTCACGACTGTGAACTCCCGTTACTATCCCGCGGAAGGTGTGGCAGATGCGTATTGTCTGAACGGAAGGTTTCCGGGGAAAAGAGAATCGCGTGCAGTCAACCATTCTCTGGACCGTGACGCGAGAGGCTTTCTGATCTCCGTATTTGCCTATCCGGCAGATCCGCGCAACCGCCCCTCTGCCTGGCAGGAGCCGCTTGAGCGCCTGTCCAATCAGATTTTGGCAGGTGAGGGTGATATCGATACGGATATCAACGATCTTGCCGAGGCCGCTCTGGATGTAACCGGCGGATTGAAACTGACTCAGGATACCGGCCGCGAACCTTACTTTGCCGGTATTATTTTAAGGGACGGCGAGATGGCGGCTGTCACGGTCGGTGACGGTCTGGCCCTCATCTACCGCCAGGAAGTGCTCTATCCTCTTACAGGCCATTCCAAGGCCATTGATCCGGTCGATCTCTACGGGGATCCGGTTGAAGGTATCGAGGATTTTATCGCCGGTGAGGCCGGGGCCATCCGTTACTCCAATATCGCCCAGATTGAAGAGGGTGACCTCCTCGTTCTCTGCAATGGCGAATTACTGGATGTCATCGGCCAGAAGGAAGTCATGCGGCTTCTGTCAGAGGCCGAAGACCACGTGGATGCGGCAGGCCTTCTGATGACGGCAGCGGCAACTCAAATGCCCGGGATGCCGGTTCAGGTCGCAGTCTCCAAGGTGGATGAGATCCAGTCCCTTGACCAGGCTCCCAAGTTCAGCCTTGGCCGTTTCGCCACACAGGCCATGGAACCTGTCATGGCCCAGCCCCCCGTCGCACCGCCGCCTGCTCCTGCGCCGCCGGTTCCCGCGCCGGCAGCGGATCCGGGACTGGCCCGTACGCAGCGCTATGAGCGACAGGACATGGTGGACCGGGTCAGGCAGGCACCGGCGCCCGAGCCGGAACCCGACCTGGACCTGGACACATGGTCCTTGCCGCCCCTGCCTGTCAGCGAAGCAACGGAGCCCTTTGAGGCCATCGTCCCCAGAACGGTCAGCCCCTCTCCTTACAGGACCTATGAAGATGATTATCCGGCCCATGAGCCGGCCTACGGATCGATTGATTCCGCGCTTGGCTGGGATACTCTGTCAGGCAGCTCCTACCAGGAACGGGGACCCGTTACCGGTTCAGGAGCGGGAGATCTTCCTGTCTTTGCCTATACGCCGGAAGCGCAGAAGAGAAAGCAGAGCAGCCGCTCTTCCCATGAGGGCTACGGCAGCCGCGGCCGGGACGGCTGGGATACCGGAGAAGAGCAGGACAGTGACCTCTATGGTTATGAGTCTTATGGTGACGACGGCTATGGCGGTTACGATGATGACTACGGCAGGAGGCGGACCAGGAAACCGGACGGCAGGCGCCGCCTGATTTTCTATGCCATCCTCATCGCCATCATCGTCATCTGCATCGTGGCCCTGGTCAAGCTCCTGACCGGCGGCAAAAAAGAGCCGGCGGCAACGGATCCCCCGACCTCAACCACCCCCCTGGTTGTTCCCACGCAGACGACGACCACTCCCACCACGACGCCGGATACAGATCCGACCACCCCGCCCACGCAGGCCGGACAGGTACATGTGGTCAGTGCTGGAGATACCTGGTGGGGCATCTGTCTGCTCTACTACGACCGGGCCAGTGAATCCCTCTGCGAGAAGCTGGCAGAATACAATTCCATGAGTGTCAATATGCTGAAAGTCGGGGATAAGGTAACCGTACCCCCCCTGGCGGAGCTCCAGGGCAATTGACCGCCAGGGCGGCTATCAAACAAGAAGGCCCGGATCAACCGGGCCTTTGCTCATTAAGAACCATGAGAGGACCCATTTGTGAAAGACCTGAGCCTGAATACCATCCGGAGCATGTTCCTCCAATATTTTGAAAAACAGGATCACCTGATCCTGCCCAGTTTCTCGCTGATTCCAGAGAACGATCCGTCCATCCTGCTGGTCAACGCGGGTATGACGCCGCTCAAAGCCTGGTTCACGGGGGCCGAAACGCCGCCTTCACCGCGGGTGGCCACCTGCCAGAAATGCATCCGGACTCCGGATATTGAGCGGGTGGGCAAGACTGACCGCCATGGCACCTTCTTTGAGATGCTGGGCAACTTTTCCTTCGGCGACTACTTCAAGAAGGAAGCCATCCAATGGGCCTGGGACTTCTCGGTCAATTACCTGGAACTGCCTTCAGAGCGTATCCATATCACGGTCCATGTGGAGGATGATGAAGCTTATGACCACTGGATAGCCACAGGGGTGCCGGCTGACCGCATTTCCCGCTTCGATGAGGAAAACTTCTGGGAGCATGGAACCGGACCCTGCGGGCCCTGCTCCGAACTCTTCTTTGACAGAGGAGAGGCCTATGGCTGCGGCAGTCCGGACTGCAAGGTGGGCTGTGAGTGCGACCGTTATATCGAATACTGGAATCTGGTCTTTACCCAGTTCAACAAGCTGGAGGACGGCAGCTACCAGCCCCTGGAGAAAAAGAATATCGATACGGGCGCGGGTCTGGAACGTATAGCGGCCATTGTCCAGCAAGTCAGGGGTATGTTCGAGGTGGACACCATCCGGGCTATCCTGGACCGGGTCTGTCAGGAAACATCCACGGTCTACGGCGCCTCCGAAAAGGACGATGTGGCGGTCCGCGTCATCACGGATCATGTCCGCTCGGCCATGATGATGATCGCTGACGGAATCATCCCCTCAAATGAGGGGCGGGGCTATGTCCTCCGCCGCCTGATCCGCCGCGCTTCCCGCCAGGGCAGGCTGCTGGGGCTGGACCGACCTTTCCTGTCGCCCATCATGCGGGTGGCTATCAGGCAGTCACGCCAGCACTACCCTGAGCTGGACAGGGAAGAGGCCATTATCGCGGCCCTTGAGGCAGAGGAGAAGCGCTTCGACCGGACTATCCGCCAGGGGATTGCCCTGCTCAATGAGGCCTGCCGGGCCGAAGGCGCCAGAAATTCAGATCTGCTGCCGGGGGACCTGGCCTTCCAGCTGCACGATACCTTTGGTTTCCCCATTGAATTGACTGTGGAGATGGCGGCTGAGATGGGGATCCGGGTTGACCTGGAGGCTTTCAACCGGGCCATGGAGCAGCAAAGAAGCCGGGCAAGGGAAGATTTCCTTGGCAAGACGGCGTCCGCCTGGGGATCGGTTGCCCTGCCGGACCAGATCCGCCACCTGGAACCTACACGGTTTGACGGTTACGAGCACTTGGAAACAGAGGTCCCTCTACTTCATATTCTGCAGCTGAAAGAGGACGGGACGGCTTTCAGGCTGATCGACCAGGCCCAGCAGGGCCAGGAGGTCTATCTGCTCTTCTCGGCAACTCCTTTTTATGCTTTGGGAGGCGGCCAGACGGCGGACACGGGTCTTGCGGCCCAGGAGGCTTCACGGGCGGAAATCCGCTCGGTCGACAGGACGGGTGACGGTTTGGTCCTTCACAAGGCCACGGTTCTTGAAGGAATTTTGCAGACCGGCCGACAGACCCTGTTGTCAGTGGCCTCCAGGGAAAGGAAGTCGACCGCCCGCAACCACACGGCCACCCATCTGCTTCACGCGGCCCTCCGAACCGTCCTGGGAGAACAGACCACCCAGAAAGGATCCTTCGTCTCTCCCGACCGCCTGCGCTTTGATTTCCAGCACGAGGGGCCGGTTGCACGGGAGGATCTGCTTCAAATTGAAGCCTTCGTCAATCAGGCGATCCTGGATGACCTGCCGGTCATCAAGGAAGAGATGAGCATGGAAGAGGCTGTAAGCGCCGGTGCTGTCGCCCTCTTTGGCGAAAAATACCATGACCGGGTCCGCGTTGTCTCCTGTGGCGGCGTATCCAAGGAATTATGCGGCGGAACTCACCTGGATTCGACCGGCCAGATCGCCTATTTCAGAATCCTTTCTGAAAGCGGGATTGCGTCCGGTGTCCGGCGGATTGAGGCCGTGACAGGACGTGCGGCCCTTGAGGAAGCGGACAGGGATGCCGCGGTTATCCATGCCCTGGGAGAAGAATTGCGGTCGACGCGGGAGAGCCTTTTGACTAAGCTCATGGACCTGGAGGACAGAAATAAGGCCCTGCGCGATGAGATCAAGCGTCTGGAGAGCCGGCAGCTGGCTGAATCAGTCGAGGATCTTGGGTCCAGGGAAGAAGCCGTCGGCCCCTTCCGGCTCATGCTTCACACCTTCCCCGGCGCTGACGCCCGCAGTTTGCGGGAGGCCGGCGACCGTTTCAAAGACCGGCTGGGCGGGGACGCTGTTATTGTCCTGGCAGCTGCCCACCAGGACAAGGTCCTCTGGCTGGCCATGGCAGGAGCGGATGCCCTCCGCAAAGGCATTCATGCCGGTGACCTGATTGCGGAGGCTGCCCGGATTACAGGCGGCCGGGGCGGCGGAAGGCCGGATATGGCTCAGGCCGGCGGCCGGGATCCGTCCATGGTGGGCCAGGCTATGGAACGTATCCGCCAGATGGTGACCCAGGCGGCCCAATGAGGAGAGAGCGGTTTATGGATGACTGTGTTTTTTGCAAAATAGCGGCAGGCCAGCTGCCCGCCAGGAAAGTCTTCGAGAACGATTATCTCCTGGCCTTTGAGGATTTGAACCCGGTGGCGCCGGTCCATGTCCTCCTGGTCCCCAAAACTCATTACGCCAATCTACTGGAAATGACGGGGAGTCCGCAGGGCCTGGAAGATTTGAAAGAGATCAACGCGGCTCTTCCCGCGGTCGCCCGGGCCCTGGGCCTGGAATCAGAAGGTTTCCGCCTGATCGCCAACTGCGGTGAAAATGCCGGCCAGACGGTCATGCACGTACATTTTCACCTGGTCGGCGGCCAGCCGCTGGGACCTCGTATTCTTTAATCCTTCTTCCCGTCGTTGCCGATAGCCCGCAGGAGGGTCCTGATCTTGGTGGTCGGATCCAGGAGGGAAGACAGGGAAGCGTTGTGGTTCAAGGCGTCAATGATCAGGGCCAGGAAACGGGAGACGCTGACATCCCTGTACCAGGGAGCGGCCAGAACTTCCGGTGAACGGTAGATCAGATTGGTGCAGAAGACGGCGTCGACGATTCCCTCTTCATAGGCCTTGTCAAAGAGTTCCAGTCCGTCAGTGAAAAGGCCGAAGGTGGCAACGCAGAAGATTTTGCGGGCCTTGCTGGCTTTGAGTGTTTTGGCGATTTCCAGCATGGATTCACCCGACGAGATCATGTCGTCCACAATAATCACGTCACGGCCGTCAACCGGCTGGCCCAGGAATTCGTGGGCGATGATGGGGTTGCGGCCATTTTTGATGACTGTATAATCCCGGCGTTTGTAGAAGGTCCCAAGGGGGATGCCCAGGACAGAGGCATAGTACATGGCCCGGTAGATGGCTCCTTCGTCGGGGCTGATCATCATCATTTCGTCATGAAGGAAGTGGATATCAGGGTAGGCGCGGATAATG
>Ga0265293_10009718_pt1 | contig 13724 bp, 12 predicted proteins | sample Munlanlewell138R_FD_192505 | JGI IMG/M metagenome (GOLD analysis project Ga0265293, IMG submission 192505) | Leachate microbial communities from a municipal landfill in Southern Ontario, Canada - Leachate well 138R | ecosystem: Engineered > Solid waste > Landfill > Unclassified | place: Canada...
ACGGGTTTGGGGTATGCCAAGCTCGGGCACCGCGTGGCCTGCGTGGACGTGGACGCGGGCAAGGTCGCCCGGCTGGACCACGGCGAGCCGCCGTTTTTCGAACCGGGTCTCGCGGAGTTGCTGCGCGAAACACAGGAAACGGGTTCGGTGGTGTTCACGACGGACCTGGCGTCCGTGATGGGCACGGCGGACGTCGTGCTGATCGCCGTGGGGACGCCGCCGGCGCCCGGCGGGGAGGCGGATCTGTCGTTTGTTCTGCGCGCGGCTGAACAGGTGGGCGCGTGCCTGGACCACGAGGCCGTGGTGGCGGTGAAAAGCACGGTGCCGGTGGGCACGAACCATCGTGTGTTGGAACGCGTGCGCGCCGCCATGGAAGCGGCTGGGGCGGGGGAGGCGGCGGGGTTGGTGCACGGCGCGTCGTTGCCGGAGTTCCTGCGGGAAGGCAGCGCCATCCGCGATTTCTTCCGGCCGGACCGGGTCGTGATCGGCGCGGACGACGACGTAGCCCGCGCCACGCTGGATGCTTTGCACGAAGGCATCGCCGCCCCGCGCGTCTTCCTGTCCGTGGCGAGCGCGGAGCTGGCCAAATACGCCGCCAACGCCTTCCTGGCAACGAAGATTTCCTTCGTCAACGAAATTGCCCAGGTGGCGGAACGCACGGGTGCCGACGTACGCGACGTGGCGCGCGCCATCGGCTTGGACCGGCGCATCGGCCCTGCGTTTTTGCAGGCGGGCGTAGGGTACGGTGGCTCCTGTTTCCCAAAGGACGTGTCCGCCCTGCATCAGATGGCAGGGGTGAACGGTTACGACTTCAAACTGCTTTCGGCTGTGATCGAGGTGAACAACCGCCAGCGCGAGCTGTTCGTGTGGCGGGTGGAAGCGGCGTTGGGCGGGGTGCAAGGACGGTTGATCGCGGTGTGGGGCCTGGCGTTCAAGGGCGGCACCGACGACGTGCGCGAAAGCGCCGCCGTGGACATCGCGCAGCGGCTGTTCGCCCGCGGGGCGGAACTGGCCGTGCACGACCCGCAGGCCATGGAGAACGCCCGTGTCGTCTTCGGGGACCGCGTGCAGTACGCGGCCACGCCGGTGGACGCCGCCCGCGGGGCGGAGGCCTTGCTGGTGTTGGCCGACTGGCCGGCGTTCCGTGACGTGTCCTTCGAGGCATTGAAAGACGCCATGCTGGAGCCGCGGATCTTCGACGGTCGCAATTATCTCGCCGACCTGGATCTACCCGCCCGCGGATTTGCGTACCACGGCATCGGGTTGGGGAAGTCCTCGTAGGAAACAGCCCGCCAACGCTCGTCGTGCCTTCCAAGTGAAGGCCTGTTAAATCGGGAACGAACGCCCCTCGTGCGTCGTCTCCTTTCGGCAATCGAGTCCTCGCCGTCGCGCCGCTTCACCGCGGTTGCGGCGGCGTTTTGCGTGGGTACGGGGTTGGGGACCGTGGTGTCGGCACCGGCACTGGCGGTGTTGCCCATCGCGGCGGGATTGATATGCGTGCGGCGATGCCGAGTATTGGCGTTGCCGTTCCTCTTCCTGGCGGTCGGGTTTCTGCGTGGTGCCTGGCCGCTGCCGAACTTCCCATTGCCCGAAGGGGAAGCGCGGATAGAAGGCCGCGTGGTCGGCGAGGTTGAACAACGATTGTCCTCGCAGCGCGCCATCGTGGCCGACGTGCGGGTGGATGGGGCACCTACTGGGGCGGGGCGCGTGCTGGTACGCCTGCCCTTGTACCCGCGCGTCCGCACCGACGACCGCCTCTCGTTTTCGTGCCGCCTGCAAAGGCCGGAGCCCATCGGTACCTTCCCGTATGACCGGTATCTGGCGGGCCGCGGCATCCTGGCCGTTTGTTGGCGCACGTTCGACCATGCCGCCACGCCCGCTCCGGCACCCAGCGTCCCCGGTATTATCCTCGCGTTGAAACAGTGGTTGGTTCACCGTCTTGGGTTCGCCCTGCCGGAACCGTCCGCCACCTTTGCCGCCGGATTGATCTTCGGTGGATCGTCGGGTTTGGACCCGGAACTGCAGGACGCGTTTTCCCGTTCCGGCCTCACGCACATTCTTGCGGCGTCCGGCTTCAATGTGTCTTTGTTCTCGGCCTTGTTCTACGGCTGGGCGGCGGAACGGTTTGGACGGCGTCGGGCCATCGTCCTTTCCATGGTTTTAGTGGCAGCGTATTCCGTGACGGCCGGGGCAGGGCCTGCTGTGTTGCGCGCCGCGCTGATGGCTGCCGTGGTGCTGGCTGGTTCCTGGATGCGCCGCCGCGCGGACACGGCAAACCTGCTGTTATTTGCTGCCGTCATTCTGTTGGTTTGGCGTCCGCACGCATTGCTCACGGACCCGGGCTTCCAACTGTCTTTTCTCGCCACGGTCGGTTTGTTGGTACTCACGCCCGCGTGGGAGCCGGCCTTCCGTTGGCTTCCTAAACGCTTCGGCATTCGTGAATCCTGTGTGGCGTCCCTGGCTGCCACGGCGCTGACCTTGCCCGTCATGGCGTGGCATTTCGGCGCGGTGTCCGTCGTTTCGCCCCTGGCCAACCTGTTCGTGCTGCCGCTCGTGCCGCCGTTGATGGCCTTGAGCGGCGTGGCGTTGGCCGCCGCCATCATCCACCCGTTGTTGGGTGCCGTCGTTGGGTTGCCCGCGTGGGCCTTGGCGCAATTCCTGCTCTCGGCCGTCGCCGCGTTCGGCGCGCTACCGTTCGCCCAGGCCGCCGCCCCCGCTTGGTCCGCCGTTCCGTTCACTCTTCTTTCCACCGCTTTGATATGGCACGCTGCCAAACGGTCGTCTTCATCCTCGCCGTCCTCGTTTGTTTTGTTGCCGTCGGTTTCGGGCAACGCCGCCTAGCGCTCGGCCCGTCCGCGCCGCTGCGCGTGTGGTTTTTCGCCGTGGGGCAGGGGGATGCCGTACTGGTGGAAACGCCGGGAGGAAAACACGTGCTGATCGACGGTGGGCCGGATCGCACCGTTCTTACGAAAGTCGGCCAGACGCTCCCGCCGTGGAAGCGGCGGTTGGACGCGCTCGTGCTGACCCATCCGGACGCGGATCACGTGACGGGCTTGGCGGCGGTGTTGGAGCGGTACGCGGTGGACGTCGTGTATGAATCCGGGCGGCGCGGGGGATCGGGAGCGGACCGATTTTTGGCCGAGTGGGACGTGCGGCGTGAATCCGTGCGTGCCGGCGACACGTTCGAACTCGACGGCGTGCGCTTCGACGTCCTTTGGCCCGACTACGACCCCCGCGCCTTTGCGTCCGGCAACGCAGCATCCGTGGTGTTGCGGCTGACCTTCGGGGAAACGTCCATCCTGTTGACGGGCGATATCGAAAAGGCGGAAGAACGCGCCTTGGCCGCCGCCCTCCCACCGACCGACGTGCTGAAAATCGCCCATCACGGCAGCGCAACGTCGTCGGACCCGGCGTTCTTGGACGCCGCACAGCCCGCCTTCGCCGTGGTGCAGGCGGGAGAGGGAAACGCCTTCGGCCACCCGGTGCCGTTGGTGGTGGACCGGCTGCGGCAGCGCGGCATCCGCCTGTGGCGCACGGATGCGGACGGCGACGTGGTCCTGCGCGCCGCCGGCGGGGAGCCGATCCTCGAGGCCCGACCCTTGCCGTTTTGACTGACGTTTGCTACATTCCGGGCGAACTTTATCTTTCCTATGGCTACCATCCAACGCACCTTGGTCCTGCTGAAGCCGGACGCTCTGCAGCGCGACTTGCTGGGCGAAGTCGTCCAGCGCTTCGAACGCAAAGGTCTCAAAATCGTCGGTCTCAAGCTTATTCGCCTGTCCGACACCTTGTTGGAAGAGCATTACGGTCATCTGAAGGACAAGCCCTTCTTCGCCAACCTCAAGTCGTTCATGATGCAGACGCCGGTGGTGGGCATGGTGCTGGAAGGTTTGGATGCCATCGACGCCGTGCGCAAGGTCGTCGGGTCCACGAACCCGCGCGAGGCGGACGCCGGCACGATCCGCGCAGACTTGTCCATGAACGTGCCGTCCAACCTGGTACACGCGTCCGATTCCGCCGACGCGGCCGCGGCCGAAATCAAACGGTTCTTCGTGGACGGGGAGTTGTTCTCCTACGAAAAGATCACCGACCGCTACGTCTTCGGCGAAGGCGTGTAGTCAACAAAAACCGCCCGCCGGGCTTGACCCGGGGGCGGTTTTGACGTTTGATGGGCGGACCGTTCCTTTTCTCCTGCGTTGCGCGGGACCACATACGCGGCGGCATGCTGTCGCCAGGAGGTGATCGTGGAAGATTTGATGAAGTGGCGCAAGGACCACACGGGCGTGCACAGCGCACAGGCCGTCGGCCGTCGCCGCGCGTACCTGAAGGGCTTGTCCCGGCAGGCCGTGCGGGACATTGAACGGGCTCTGCTGCCGCAGGCCCAGCAGGGGCGCGAGTACCTGGTGGCGGAAAACGCCCGTCCGTACCAGGGCCGCCTCGGTTTGATCACGGAAGTGCGGCTGGCGACGTCGTTGAAGGGTCTGTTGACGCTGGTCGACGTATCCGGCGACGATCCGCGCCTCGTCCGTCAACGCCTGGAGGCGCTGATGACCTTCGACGCGTGCGTCGGCATGCACGAGGTGGAACGGCACGCGAGCTTCGCGCAGACGAAGCATGCGTTGGACGACGTGATCCGCCGCTTTTCCAAGACCTTTTTCAACGGGTCGGAGGAGCGCACCGTGTGGTCGTCGCACAATGCGCGCGACCACTACCACGTCACCGGCGTGTCGGACGCGGGTCGGCCGCCGCGCGTGCGGCACGTCATCCGGCACACGCTGTTCTGCCGCCGCATGCGCCTCGCCGGCGCGTGGGCGCCCGTGGTGTTCGACTACCGGCTGAAGAGCCGGTTCGACACCCTGCTCAAGATGCAGAAGCAGTACGACGATCCAAACCGCCGTTCCCATGCCTTCGACGTGCACGACCGATGCGGATTGCGCCTGGTGGTGCCGGAGGATGCGCACGTCGCGCATGCCCTGCGCGCCGTGCTGGCGTTTCTGGAGGAGCCGGACCTGGGTGCGGTGGTCATCGAACGGCCCGACGATCCGCGGCCTGCCGCCCGCGGCGCGCGCAACAAGCATTCGTCCGAACGCTTCCGCGTGTGCAAGATCACGGCGGCCGTCGGCGGGCAGTGCTTCGAAATCCAGATCCAGACGCTCGCGGACTGGCTGTCCGGACGGACGGCGACGGACGGGGTGAATCACGACGTCTATCGCCTGACGCAGTGCCTGGACGTGTACTTCCCCCTGCTGTTCCCGCCGCGCGTGTATGGCGTGAACTGGCGCGCCAAGGCCATCCGAACCGAGCTGATGACATGGAAACGACGTTCGCTCGGCTTGTTGGCCGACGTGCGCATCCGCCGGCACCAGTAGCGCCGTTGGACGCACGTTTCTCTCGCCGCCCCTTCCTTCGGGAACGAGGCGGTTTTTTTGTTCGGGTCCGGCTGAAAGGAAGCGGTCGCAAACGAAACACGCCCCGCGTATGCGGAGCGTGTTTCTGGTCGGGCTAGCCGGACTTGAACCGGCGGCCTCTTGCACCCCATGCAAGCGCTCTAGCCATCTGAGCTATAGCCCGATATAAGGATGGGCCGCGACGAGGGTGGCGGCCACGCGGGGCGAGGCGGTGGAAGTGTAGCGGAAGAAGCCGCGCGCCGCAAGGGTCGGACATGGTATGATGAAGCCCTATGGTCTTGGGTTCGTTCCGCCGCAATCCCCGCCCGCTTTCCGAAGGCCGCGCCTTGTTGCGCGACATCAGCATCCTCTCCCTGAGCTTGCTCTTCGCCGTCATCCTCGCCTGGACGGGCATGGTGGAACAGGTACTGACCGCCACCCAAGCCAGCGTCTTGCTCGCCTCGTTCCTCGCGGGGATGTTCTTCACCTCCGCCTTCACCACGGCTCCGGCCATCGTCGTCCTGGGACAGCTCGCCATGAGCAACAGCCTATGGACCGTCGCCCTGTTGGGCGGTGCTGGCGCCGTCGTCGGCGACCTGGTGCTGTTCCGCCTGTTCCGCGACACCGTTTCGGACAACATCAAGTACGTTCTGCGCAAATCCTGCGGGTTGGGCTGTCTGCTTGCCCTGCGCAAAAAGCGCACGCGCTTTCTTTCCATCCTGCTCGGCGGGTTCATCATCGCCTCCCCTCTGCCCGACGAATTCGGCCTAGCCCTCATGGGCATGACCCGCGTGAACCTGCGCGTGCTCGTTCCCGTTTCCTTCGTCTTGAATTCCATCGGCATCTTCCTCATCGGTCTGGCGGCGCGCGCGATCGTTTCTTGACGTTCGTTCTTTGCTTCTCCCGCGAGGTGGGGTAAGATGGGGGCCGTAGACCTTACGTTTTTCCTTCTTTTCCCACGCGTATGAAGTTTTCCGCATGGTCCCATCAGGACGCCGGCCTCCTGCTTATCCGGCTGGCGCTCGGTGTGCCGTTCGTTGCCCACGGTTGGCAGAAGCTGGCGGGCATGGAGCAGACGGTCGGGTTTTTCTCGATGCTCGGCGTTCCCGCACCGATGGCCTGGCTCGTGGCGTTGGTAGAGGTGATCGGCGGCTTGGCCATCATCGTCGGCTTCGGGGTGAAGTGGGCGGCGTACCTGCTGGCCGTCATCATGTTCTTCGCCATCCTGTTGGTGAAGGGGAAGATGGGCTTCCTGGGCGGGTACGAATTGGAACTGATCCTCTTCCTGCTCGCGCTGGGCGTGGCGTTCCTGGGCTCCGGCTCCTGCTCGCTGGACGCCGTGTGCCGGAAGAAAAAGGGACACGTGCACGGCCCGGCCTGCAAGGACGGCGCCTGCGCGATGCCGGAGAAGAAATAACGACCTATGCGGTTGCATGACCGCGTGCACGGCTCCGTCCAAGCGACGGAGCCGTTGCTCGTTCAATTGGTTGAAAGCCCCGCCTTGCAGCGGTTGAAAGGCGTGGACGTGGCGGGGTATTTCGAACCGTGGCGGCCGGGATCGGCGCGCAATCGATTTGAACATTCCGTGGGCGTGATGTGGACGCTGCGCACGCACGGGGCGTCGGTGGAAGAGCAGGCGGCGGGCCTCATTCACGATGTGTCGCACGGCGCCTTTTCCCACTGCCTGGACTACGTGCTCGCCGAGGGCGGCATGCCGGATTGGAACCAGTCCGACGCCCTGATGGAACGGTTTTTGGAAGAGCGTACGGATATTCCGGCCATCGTGGCACGGCACGGTCTCACGGTGGCCGCGCTGCTCGACGACGCGCGGCATCCGCTCAAAGAACAGCCGCTGCCGGACCTGTGCGCCGACCGTATCGACTATTCCTTGCGCGACGCCGTGGCGCTGGGGTTAATCACGGCGGAAACGGCGCGGCGGTGGTTTGCCGGCCTGCGCGTTGTGGAAGGGAAGTGGGCGTTCGCGGATGTGGAAACCGCCCGCGCGTTTTCCGAGCAGTTCCGCCAGACGAACAACGAATGGTACGCGGGTTTCCCGTCGGCGGCCGTGTTCCGCAGCGTCTGCGACTGGCTGCGACACGCGTTGCAGCGCGGATATCTCGCCGAGGCCGACCTGTACGGCACGGATGCCGACGTCATCGCCCGGGTGAACGCGTATCTCGCCGAAGACGCGGCGCTGGCCCGTTTCTGGCGGGCCATGAGCGACCCGGCCGGGTGGAAGAACGACCCGTCGCGCTCCGAGGCACGCACGCCGTGCAAGATGCGTTTGGTCGATCCGTTGGTTTCGCAAGGCGCCGCCCTCACTCGTTTGTCCGCCCTGCAGCCGGACTGGGGAGCAATCGTGCAGGCCGAGAGCGTCCCGCGGGATTGGTATCCGGTGTATGAAGGTTGAACGTGCCCTCAAGGGCGCGTTTTGCATTTGCTGGGCCGCGCCGTTATCCTACGTCCACTATGCCCATTCTGCGCGTGGAAGGAGGCCGGCCGTTGGCCGGGAGCGTGACGTTGTCCGGTGCCAAGAATGCCGCGTCCAAACAGATCCTCGCCGCCTTGCTTACGGATGAGCCCGTCCTCCTGCGCAACGTGCCGCGCCAGCAGGAAAGCGACATTGCCCGGGAAATCGTGGAAACGCTTGGTGCGGCGTTCGCCTGGACGGGGGAACACGAGGCGCGCATCGCCGCTTCGTCCATTTCCCGCACGTCGGTGATCGGCCTGTCGCGCCAGAACCGCCTGTCCATTCTTACGTTGGCGCCGTTGTTGCACCGCGTCGGCGAAGGGTACGTGCCGAAGGTCGGCGGGGACAAAATCGGCCCGCGCCCGGTGAACTTCCACTTGGACATTCTGCGCGCCATGGGGGCCACGGTGGAGGAAATGGAAGAAGGATACCGCGCCACCGTACAGGGCAAACTGAAGGGCGCCGTGATTGACCTGCCGTATCCGTCCGTGGGTGCCACGGAAACCGCGCTGTTCGCGGGCGTGCTGGCCGAAGGGCGCACGGTGGTCCGCAACGCCGCCGGGGAGCCGGAGATCAAGCAGCTGGTGATGATGTTGCAGAACATGGGCGCCGTCATCCAAATCAACGCGCGCCGCACCATCGAGATCGTCGGCGTGGAACGGCTGGGCGGCTGCGAGGCGACGGTGGTACCGGACCGGCTGGAGGCGGCGTCGTTCGCCTGCATGGCCTTGGGTACGGGCGGGGAGGTGTTCGTCGCCGGCGCGCCGCACGAACCGATGATCACGTTCCTGAATGCGTTCCGTCGCGTGGGCGGGTCGTTCCGCGTGCAGGACGACGGCATTGCCTTTTCGGGGAAGGGCGCCTTGCGGAGCATCGAGCTGGAAACGGACACGCATCCCGGCTTTGCCACGGACTGGCAGCAGCCCTTCGTGGCGGCCCTCACTCGTGCGACGGGCACGTCCATCGTGCACGAAACCGTGTACGAGGACCGCTTCGGGTATACGGAGGCGTTGAGGCGCATGGGCGCGGACATCACGGTGTCCACGAACTGCCTGGGCGAATTGCCGTGCCGCTTCGCCGGAGGCAACCGCCGCCACTCGGCCATCATCAACGGACCCACGCCGCTGCATGCCGCCGACGTCGCCATTCCCGACATCCGCGCGGGGCTGGCGTTTGTGGCCGCCGCCCTCATGGCCGAGGGAACGTCCCAGTTGTCCGGCGTGGAGCATTTGGACCGCGGGTACGAACGGTTGGAAGAAAAACTGCGCGGTGTGGGTGCGCGGGTGGAGCGGACGGATTGAGCGGTCTGCTATACTCCTCGTGTATATGCTTTCGCTTTTGTTTGCCAACCCCGCCTTGTTCGCCGCCTGGATGGCGGCCGTGTTCTTGTCGCTCACCGTGCACGAGTTCAGCCACGCCCTGGTGGCGCGCTGGCGCGGCGACCGCACGGCGGAGCGGGAAGGGCGCCTGTCGCTCAACCCGTTCGACCATATCGACCCGATGGGCCTCATCGCGTTTCTCGCCCTGGGCTTCGGGTGGGCCAAGCCCGTGCCGTACAACCCGTACAACTTGAAGAACCCGAAATGGGACGCCGTGGCCATCGGGTTCGCCGGCCCGATTTCCAACGTCCTGACGGCCGCCGTGGCCGCGCTGGTGTTCCGTGCGCTTGTGGATACCGGCGTCTTGTCGCCGCTCAACCTGCTGGCCGGGTTCCTGTTCCTGCTGATCTTCATCAACCTGGCCTTGGCCGTCTTCAACCTGCTGCCGATCCATCCGCTCGACGGCTCCAAGCTGGCCATCGCCCTGTTGGACCGCCCCGGCCACGCGCCCATCTTGGACTTCCTGTTGCGCCGGGGGCCGCAAATCCTGCTGTTATTGGTGTTTATTTCCTTGTTCACGCCGTTTCACCCGTTCGGATTCGTCTTCTCGTTCGCACAGGCCGGATGCGGCCTCTTGCTCGGCGGCAGCTGCGGGGCGTACATGAACATGCTGTTCGCCGGCGCGTAACACGGCCCATTCTTGACCGCCCGGTCCGCAAATGCTACCGTACCGGCACCTTTTCTTATGCCAACGATCAACCAACTCATCCGCAAGGGTCGTCACACGGGCAAAACGAAGAGCAAGTCCCCGGCGATGCAATATCGCTTCGACTCGCTCCACCGCGTGCGCACCCTCCAATCCTCGCCGTTCAAGCGCGGGGTGTGCGTCAAGGTCACCACCATGACGCCGAAGAAGCCGAACTCCGCCATCCGTAAGATCGCCCGCGTGCGCCTTTCGAACGGCACGGAAGTCACCGCCTACATTCCCGGTGAAGGCCACAACCTGCAGGAGCACTCCATTGTGCTGTTGCGCGGGGGCCGCGTGAAGGACTTGCCGGGGGTGCGCTACCACGTCGTCCGCGGCGTGTACGACACCCAGGGCGTGGCCGACCGCAAGCGCGGCCGCTCGCTCTACGGCGCCAAGAAGCCGAAGGCCAAGAAGTAATCGCGCCTTCCATCTCTATTCACGGCGGAGTACCCCATGACGCAGGGGGAAGAACGTCCGCCTTTCCTTTCGATACGAACCTATGCGTGGCAAGCAAGCCGTCCGCCGGGAGCTGCTCCCGGACCCGAAGTACGGAAACGTGTACGTGACCAAGCTCGTCAACTACCTCATGGTGGATGGCAAAAAGAGCATCGCCCAAGGCATCGTCTACCGGGCGTTCGACCTCATCGGCGAAAAGACCAAGCAGGACCCGGTCGAGGCCTTCGACAAGGCCGTGAAGAACGCCATGCCCGCCTTGGAAGTGAAGTCCAAGCGCGTGGGCGGCGCGAACTACCAGGTGCCGATGCCCGTGCGCGGGGAACGGCGGTACATGTTGGCGTACCGCTGGATCTTGAACGCCGCGCGCGCCAAGAAGGGCCGGCCCATGGCCGAGAAGCTGGCGGACGAAATCATCGCCGCGGCCAAGAACGAAGGAGAAGCCGTGAAGAAGAAGATGGACGTGCAGCGCATGGCCGAGGCCAACCGCGCGTTCGCTCATTTCGCCCGGTAATCGCCTCCCAAACCCCATATGCCCCGCGAGTATTCGCTTGAGAAAACGCGCAACTTCGGCATCATCGCCCACATCGACGCCGGCAAGACCACCACGTCTGAACGCGTCCTGTATTACACGGGCAAGAAGCACAAGATCGGCGAAGTCCACGAAGGCGAAGCCACCATGGACTGGATGGAACAGGAACGCGAACGCGGTATCACCATTACCGCCGCCGCCACGACCTGCTTCTGGAAGGACCATCGGATGAACCTCATCGACACGCCGGGCCACATCGACTTCACGGTCGAAGTGAAGCGCTCGCTGCGCGTGCTCGACGGCGCCGTCATGGTGTTCGACGGCGTGGCCGGCGTGGAGCCCCAGTCGGAAACCAACTGGCGCTACGCCGAGGACTACCAGGTCCCCCGTTTGTGCTACGTCAACAAGCTCGACCGCACGGGCGCGGACTTCCTCAAGGACGTCCAGTCCATCTGGGACCGCTTGTCCAAGAAGGCCCATCCCATCCAGCTGCCCATCGGCCAGGAAGACGGCTTCAACGGCATCATCGACCTGCTGCAGATGAAAGCGCACATATACCGGGACGACATGGGCCGCCAGGTGGACGAAGTGGACGTGCCGGAGGAATACCTCGCCGTTGCCAAGGAATGGCGCGCCAAGATGGTGGAAGCCATCGCCGAAACGGACGAAGCATTGATGAACAAGTACCTCGAAGGCAAGGAATTGACGATCGAGGAACTGAAGCCCGCCTTGCGCCGCGCCGTGCTCCGCACCGATATCTTCCCGGTATTGTGCGGCTCGTCGCTGAAGAACAAGGGCGTGCAGCAGATGCTCGACGCCATCGTGGATTATCTCCCCTCGCCGTTGGACGTGCCGCCGGTCATCGGCCACGATCCGCAGGATCTGGCGGTGGAAATCCCCCGCCACGCGGACGACAACGAGCCGTTCACGGCCCTGGCCTTCAAGATCGCCGCCGACCCGTTCGTCGGCAAGCTGGCCTTCTTCCGCGTGTATTCCGGCTCCATCAAGGCCGGGTCCTACGTGCTGAACGTCAGCACGGGCGAACGTGAGCGCATCGGCCGCATCGTGCGCTTGCACGCCAATTCCCGCGAGGAAGTAGAAGAAGTCTTCGCCGGCGAAATCGCCGCCGCCGTGGGTCTCAAGACCACCTTCACGGGCCACACGCTGTGCGACCCGGACCATCCGGTCCTCTTGGAAGCCATCGTGTTCCCGGAACCGGTCATCTCCATCGCCATCGAACCCAAGACCAAGGCCGACCAGGAAAAGATGGGCACCGCCTTGCAGAAGCTGGCGGAGGAAGACCCGACCTTCCGCGTCCGTTCGGACGAGGAAACGGGCCAGACCATCATTTCCGGCATGGGCGAGCTGCACCTCGACATCATCGTTGACCGCATGAAGCGCGAGTACAACGTCGAGGCGAACGTCGGCAAGCCGCAGGTGTCCTACCGTGAAACCATCAAGGGCACGGCCGAGGCGGAAGGGAAGTACATCCGCCAGTCCGGCGGCCGCGGCCAATACGGCCACGCCGTCCTCCGCGTGGAAAAGAGCGAACCCAACAAGGGCTTCGAGTTCCTCGAAGAAATCAAGGGGGGCGCCATTCCGCGCGAGTTCATCAAGCCGATCGGCCAGGGTGCCGAGGAAGCCGCCCAGCGCGGCGTGCTCGCCGGCTACCCGGTGCTGGACGTGAAGGTCACCGTGTTCGACGGGTCCTACCACGACGTGGACTCCAACGAAGCGGCCTTCAAAATCGCCGGTTCCATGGCTTTCCAGGAGGCCTGTAAAAAGGCGGGCGTCGTCCTGCTCGAACCGATGATGAAGGTGGAAGTGGTCACGCCGGAAGAGTTCATGGGTACCGTCGTCGGCGACCTGAACTCCAAGCGCGGCCAGATCCAGGAAATGGGCGAACGCGCCGGTGTCCGCGTGGTCACCGCCTTCGTGCCGCTCGCCGAAATGTTCGGCTACGTCACGACCTTGCGCTCCATGACCCAGGGCCGCGCCTCCTCCACGATGGAATTCGACCATTACGAGGAAGTGCCGTCCAACGTCGCCAAGGAAATCATCGAAGCCCGCGCCGGCGTCAGTCGCCGCATCTAGCTTCAAAAAACGCTCCCTGCACGGGGAGCGTTTTTGTTATCCACACGTTTGACTTGCCCATACAGGGGGGTTGTTTTTTCGCGCAATGTTCGTGCTATCATTCCCGGCGTATGGCTTTTCCCATTCCTGACGTTGTTCTTGCTGCCTTTCCCATTGGCGCCGTTCGGTCCGTGGAACCGGTCACGGCCGGTTTGATCCATTCTACGTTCAAGGTTGAAGCGGAGCAGGGAACGTTCGTGCTTCAGCGGTTGCATCCCGTGCTTTCGAGCGTGGCCGTTGCGGAGGACTTTTGGAATGTCACGGAGCATTTGGCTTCGAAGGGGTTTCCAGCGCCGCGCTGCGTGCGTTCCGTGGCGGGTTCTGTGTTGGTGCAAGACGAAGAAGGGAAGCCTTGGCGCATGCAGACCTACCTGCCGGGCGGCGTGACCCATCATCGGGTGGAAACGCCGGAGATGGCCCGCGAGGCCGGAGCTGTGTACGCCCGGTTCCATGCGGCGATGGCGGATTTTCCGCACGTCTTCCGTTCGGAGAAAGTCTTGCACGACACGCCGGCGATTTATGCCGCTTTTGAAGAAGCGGTGCAGGCACATGAGGATTCGCCGTTGATGGCGGCTGTGGCGGAGGATGTCGCTCTCATTCGTGAAGAACTGCCCGCGCTTTTCCTGCCGGACGGTTTGCCTGTGCGCGTCATCCACGGCGATCCGAAGGTTTCAAACATCCT
>Ga0265293_10009719_pt1 | contig 13723 bp, 10 predicted proteins | sample Munlanlewell138R_FD_192505 | JGI IMG/M metagenome (GOLD analysis project Ga0265293, IMG submission 192505) | Leachate microbial communities from a municipal landfill in Southern Ontario, Canada - Leachate well 138R | ecosystem: Engineered > Solid waste > Landfill > Unclassified | place: Canada...
CATGTACAGCGCTCTGCAATTCCAACTTGCCAGACTCGCCGAGCGGGGTTTCGCGACCGAGGACATCCTGCACGGCACGGGCCTGCTCCCACGCCAGCTGGAGGATCCCTGGCCCCACCTCGGGCAGGAGCACTACAGCGCGCTGGTCCGCAATATCCAGCACCTGAGCGGCGACGCGGCCATCGGCCTCCAGCTCAACCGCGAACTACGCCTCAGTCACCTGGGACTGCCGGGGTTCGCGGCCCTCACCAGCCCAACCTTCGGCGCTGCCCGCAAGCTCGTGATGCGCTATCGGGTACTCAAGGACCCGGCGATTTATCCCCGCCACCAACTGACCCGGGACAGCTGGACCATGACCCTTGGGCCCACCTATCCCCTGGCCGCGGATATCCAGCGCTTTGCCATCGAAGGGTATTTGGCCCGCACACTGCGCTACTGCGAGGAATTGACGGGCAACACCCGGGCCATACTCGGTATCGATTTCAGCTATGCCGCGCCAGCCCACATCGCCATCTACCGGGAGCTGTTCCCGTGCCCGCTGCGCTTTGCGCAGACGGCCTGCCGGGTGATCTTCGACCGCGCCGTGCTCGGCGCCAACCTGCCCAACGCCAACGGCGAGATGCACGCCCTCTGCGAGCGGGAATGTGACCTGCGCCTGGGCCAGCTGGAGGCGGCGGAATCGGTGTCCGGCAAGGTCTACCAGACGATTTACCGCAATCATTCCCTCAAGGGGGAGTCCCTGCTCGATCTGGCGGGCGTGGCGAGCCGGCTTTATATCAGCCCCCGCACCCTGCGCCGCAAGCTGCTGGCAGAGCACACCAGCTTCCAGCGAATCGTCAGCGAAGTGCGCCGCGATCTGGCGCTGTATTACCTGACGGAAACGTCGCTGCCCACCAAGCAGGTGGCCTTCAGCCTGGGGTACAGTACCGCCAACAATTTCCACCGCGCCTTCAAGGAATGGACCGGCCAACGGATCTCAGCCGTGCGGCTGTGGGATTGAGGAAGCCCTCCGCCGCAGAATCCCCCGGCTAGTCCTGGACCTGCTTTGCCCTGCCAATGGATTCCCGCATGCCCCGCGCGGAGATATCCCGGTGCTCCTGGGTGGAGGTGCTGAGGATATGGGTGTCGAAATGGGCCATCACGGCGTTGCGGAAGCCCTGGATGTCCATATGGCGATTGAGGGAGCGCTTCATCATGCGGATGCCGATGGGCGGCGCCTCCGCGATGCGGTTGGCGAGCTTCAGGGTGAAGTCCTCCAGCTCGGCGCGGGGCACCACATGGTTGACCATGCCCCACTCCTTTGCATCCTGCGCGCTGAGTTTTTCGCCGGTAAAGAGAAATTCCTTGGCCTTGCGGGTGCCCATTACCCAGGGATGGACCAGCACCTCAACCGAGGCGGCTCCGAGGCTGTGGACCACCGGATCGCTGAAAAAGGCGTCGTCCGCCGCCACCATCAGGTCGCACATGTTGGCCACCATGAACCCCCCGGCGATGCAGGCCCCCTGCACCTGGGCGATGGTGGGTTTGGGAAAATCGTGGATACGGAGTGCGTTGCCCAGGTAGTGCTCCGATTCCCACAACCAGTGCTGCTCGGGGGTATAGTGGCCACGGGTGACGACACCGCCGATCAGGTCGTGACCGGCGGAAAAATGCTTGCCCACGCCGCCGATGATCAGCACCCGCACATTGTCGTCGTGCCTTGCCCGCTCGAGGGCGTCGTCCAGCTCCGCCAGCAGATTCTCCGATTCGGAATTGGCCTGATTGGGCCTGTTGTGGAGAATGCGGCAGACATTGCCGATGAGTTCGTAGGTAATTTCGCTATAGGTCATGGCAAACGCCTTGAAAGCCCCGGAGTTGATTGAACGTCGACTATAGGCAGGGGGACAATAACTGTCAATATGTCAGTTATTATCCCCCTGCCCGCCGATACAACCGGACAGGTCTGTCTCGACCGCGCCATGTAAGTCAGCGAATTAACGAATCCAGGATGATTTGTCATTGCAAGGAGCGCAGCGACAAAGCAATCTCATATTCCATTGAATACTTGTGACGTTGAGATTGCTGCGTCTTCTCGCAATGACAAAGAGTCAGTCAGAGGGCCTTTGAAACATCGCGCATTTTTTTCGCCGCCTGCAAAAGCCTATACTTGGCGCCTTAAAAACGACACCGGTGCCCGCGGGCATTCGACACAGACCCACGAGCCCCTGCCATGCCGGAAAACCCCAAGCCAGCCGCCCCCTACCGGGAACTGTTGCCCATTACCCTCGCCGTGATGACCGGGGTGTTGTCCACCTCGTTCTCGGCGATTTTCGCCAATATCGCCCTGCCCGACGTGATGGCGGAATTCGCCGTGGCCCACGGCACCGCCCACTGGCTGATCACCGCCTTCGTCACCTGCGCCACCCTGACCATGCTGCTCGCCGGCTGGGGGGCCAACCGCGTGGGGGTTCGCACCCTGTTCATGGGCGCGCTGGTGCTGTTTATCCTCAGTTCCCTGCTGGGGGGATTTGGCACCAGCATCCAGGCGGTGATCGCCGCCCGGGCCCTCCAGGGAGCGAGCATGGGGTTTATCAGCGTGCTGGCGCTGATGGCGCTGTTCGCGTCCTTTCCCGTGGAGCGGCGCGGCCGCGCCGGCGCGCTGTTTGGCCTCGGCATGGCCCTCGCGCCCACCACCGGGCCCACCCTCTCGGGCTTTATCGTCGAGTGGTGGAGCTGGCGGGGAATTTTCTTTGCTCCCATCGCCCTCGCCCTGCTGTCCCTCGCCCTCGCATTTCGGCTGATGCCCGCCCTCGACAAGGGGAGCCGGGGCGCGTCGCGGCCCTTCGATTGGGTGGGATTCGTGTTGATCGTGATCTTCCTGGCGCTGCTGTTTGGCGCCACCAGTTACCTGCGGGACCACCACTGGCCGCCGCGACCACTGCTGTTGACCCTGACCCTGCTGGCGGTGGTGCTGGCCCTGCTGGTGCGCTACGAGATACGCCGCGCCCATCCGCTGCTCAGCCTGCACCTGTTTCGCTATCCGGTGTTCACCGCCTCCGCCTGCGTGTCCTTTGTCTACGGCATGGGGCTCTGGGGCTCCGGCTACCTGATTGCCCTCTACCTCCAGGACGGGCTTGGCCTCAGCGCCATGACCACCGGGCTGGTGATGCTGCCCTCCGGGCTCTTGCTGTGCCTGCTGCTGCCCCTGGGGGGCAAGCTGGTGGACGATCAACCACCCCAGCGGGTGGTGACCCTCGGCGTGCTGTTTTCCGTGGTGGCGTTCATGGCCCTGGGCTTTACCGGGGTATCCACGGGGCTCTGGGTGTTTGCCGCCCTGATCGCCATCAGCCGTGGCCTCGGCATGGGGATCATGATCCCCGGCCTCGACGCCACCGCCACCCGGGGCCTGCCCCCGGGGCTGATGAACGAGGGCATCGCCATGGCGAACTTCCTCCGCCAGCTGGGGGGCGCCATGAGCGCCAATGTGCTGATGCTGGTGTACGAATGGCGCCTCGCCGCCAACCAGCCCGAGCCCGACGCGGTGATCACCAGCTACCAGGAGACGTCGATATTCCTGGGGCTGGTGTTCCTGGTGGCGGTGATCCCCGCGCTGCGGATGCGGGTTGGCGCCCAGGGGATCAGGTGAGGTTCAGCTCTACGCATGGTGTCTGACGTTTACCAGGGGGCGATCTGGACCTTGCAGTGGTTGTTGCGCTGCTTGAGCGCCTCGAACGTATCCGGGGCCTGGTCGAGGGAGACCACCTCGGTGATCATGGCCCGGGGTTCCACCCGCCCGCTGTCGAGGGCGCCGATGGCGGTTTCGAACTGGCGCCGGTCGTACATGAAACTGAAGCGCAGGGCGACCTCCTTGATCATCGCCATCATCGGCGTGAAGCTGTCCGGCGACCAGCACACCCCGGGGGCGCAGACCACCCCGCCGCTCCGCACCGCCGCCACCGCCCCGTCGAGGGAGCCGGGCATTCCCGCGCAGTCGAAGACGATATCCGCCTCGCCGCCGAGGGCCTCGGTGGCCTGACGGGGCAGGTCCCGCTCCGGCGCGGGAATGAGGAAGGCATCCGCCCCCACCGCCCGGGCCATGGCTTCCCGGCGGTTCGAGGTGGCGGATACGGCGACCCGCCCCGCCCCGGACAACCGCGCCCAGTAGGCGGCGGCGATGCCGATGGGGCCGGCGCCGATCACCAGCACCCGGTCACCGGCGCGGATGCCCGACAGCTGCACCGCGCGCAGGGACACCGCCAGGGGCTCCACCAGCGCGCCGTCGTCGAAACCGAGGGTGTTGGGCAGGGGCAGACACCAGCGGGCATCCGCCAGGGCGTACTCGGCGTAACCGCCCCTCACCCCCTGGGCGCCGTGCATCCGCCGCGCGGCGCACCCCGTGGGCTGGCCCGCGAGGCAGGCCTGGCAAGTGCCGCAGGAGAGCAGCGGCATCACCGCCACCCGGTCGCCGACTTTCAGACCTTCGGCGCCCCGCGCAAGGGCCACCACCTCCCCGGCGAACTCGTGGCCCGGCACATCCCCCGGCTGGAAGCTGAAGCTGTGGGCCTCGGCCATGTGCAGGTCGCTGCCGCAGATGCCACAGCGCTGGACACGGATCACCACCTGGCCGCTCCCGGGGGTGGGATCGGCGATGCGCTCGATGGCAAGGGGCTTGCCTCTGCCCTGATAGACCGCTGCCTTCATGGGAACTCCCGCTACCTCAGCTGGTGGGCAATTGGTCGACGAATTCCCCGGCATTCCAGCCGCCGTCCACCAGGTACTCCGACCCGTTGCAATAACTGGACTCGTCGCTGGCGAGGAACAGACTCATGTTGGCGATCTCCACCGGCAGGCCGATGCGTTTCAAGGGCACCCCGGCGCACATGGCATTTTCCGCCGGCCCCGGCTCCGCGCTGGTGGCGCCCACCATGGGGGTAAACACCGCACCCGGGTGGACGCTGTTGACGCGAATGTTGTAGGCCCCCAGCTCCAGGGCCGCGGCCTTGGTCATGCCCCGCACCGCCCACTTGGTGGCGGAGTAGGCCATCAGGCCGTTCTTGGAGCGGAACCCCTCCAGGGAAGAGATATTGACGATCGAGCCCTTGCCGCGCTTTTTCATCGGCTCGATCACCGCCCGCATGCCCAGGAAGGGACCGATCTGGTTGATGGCGATGATGCGCTGGAAATCCGCCAGGGTGGTCTCCCTCACCGAGGCCACATGCAGAATTCCGGCGTTGTTGACCAACACGTCGACGCCGCCGAAGGTCTCCTCGGCGAAGCGCACGATCGCCTCCCACTGGTCCTCCCGGGTGACATCCAGGGGGTGGTAGCGGCAGCTGTCGCCGAGACTCGCCGCCAGCGCCCTGCCCTGCTCGTCGAGCACATCCCCCACCACCACCTTGGCGCCCTCCGCCACAAAGCGGCGCACGGTGGCCTCGCCCATGCCCCGGGAGCCCCCGGTGATGATCGCAACTCTGTCCTGCAAACGTCCCATGGTTATTCCTTCCTGATCGTTATGGATGGCTGAAAATACGCGGGAGCCCGCCGGCCCCGTCAGTTGTTGGGAATACTGGCGAACATCGCCGCCGACGCCGGATCGAGCCACATGTATTCCATATAGTGACCGAGGGTCTTGCGCTCGTCCAGGTAGAGAAAGCTGGCCGGGCCCGCGGCATTTTCGATGGCGATGGGGTGGCGCTGTTCATCGAGCCCGGCGCGAAAGGCATCCCACTCGGCCCGCTCCCGGTGGCGACAGGCCACATGGTGGAAGACCAGGGCAAAGCCGCTCTCCGGCAATACCTCGGCGTAGATGCCACTGCCGTCGTCCACCGGTTCGATCAATTCGATCTGGTTGTGATCGACGCCGGCAAAGGCGAGCTTGAGCACATTGGTGACCCGACGACCCTCGCGGTATACCTCGCTGGCGATGGGCTCCGGCAGCGTCAGGAATTGGCGGACGCCGTATTGCTCGGCGAATACGGCCTTGGCCCGCTCGATATCGTTGGTGACATAGGCAAACTGGAAAAGCCCGGCGAAATGGTGGCGAAAGGCGGCGCTGGTCACGGCAATGTCCTGTGGTGTCGTTATGATTCACCGATGCTAAAGGCCCCGCCAATTCCTGTACAGAACAAAGCCTTTGATGGCGGGTCAATTCCGGCCGGGCTGGCGGAAATGGCACAGCGCCGTCCCCGGAATAAAACTCCGGCAAAAAAAACCGCCCATACGGGCGGCCAGGGTAAGGGGATTCGAAGCCCAATCAGTCCCGCGCGCCTTCCAGCAAACCCTTGAGGTTGCTGTGCATGATGCGCTTCTTGTGGGCATCGGACAGGCTCATGATGTCGTTGACGAAATCCATGGGCTTCTTGAGGCCCTCGGGGTGCGGCCAGTCGCTGCCGAACAGCACCCGGTTGGCGCCCATCAGGTCGACGATCTTGTCGATGGGGTCCTCGTAGAAGGGGGCGATGAACACGTGCTCCCGGAAGCTCTCCACCGGGTCGCGGGCAAAGGCCTGGGGCATCTTCTTGTAGGTGTGGGCCAGGCGCCCCAAGAGGGGCTCCAGCCAGGAGGAGCCGTTCTCCAGCACCGCCACCCGCACGCCGGGGAAGCGGTCGAACACGCCGTGGCACACCAGCGCCGCCAGGGTGTCGGAAATGGCGCGGCCCATCCAGTCGAGCACTTCGTTGAAGGGGTCCTTCTCGAAGGGGCGGAATTCCCCCTGGCCGCCGGCGGTCCACCACTGGTAGATGCGGTCGTAGCCGGAGTCGGAGACATGGTGGATCACGAAGATGCCGGAATCCTCGATGCGCTTCCAGAAGGGGTCGAACTCCTTGAAGGCGTGGGAACGGCTGCCCTTGAGACCCGCCACCGGGGCGGGGCGAATCAGCACCGAGCGGGCGCCGGCTTCGAGGAGGAAATCCAGCTCCCGGCAGGCGGCATCCACATCCGCCAGGTTGATGGCGCCGGTGGGATGCTGGCGGCCATTGGTGAAGCCGTATTCCTCGGCGACCCACAGGTTCAGGGAGTGGAACAGGGCCTGGATGGTTTCCGGTTTGTGGGCGAGGCGCTCCTCGATCACCGACGCCAGGGTGGGCAGCAGGATGGTGGCGTGGATGCCTTCCTGGTCGAGGATCTTCAGGTGGGCGGGGCCGCTGTGGAACTCGGGGCGGGACTTGACCGGGGGGCCGCCATATTCCCGGAGGGACAGGCCCTCGGGGTTCTTGCCCCGGTACCAGCCCTCGTGGGAACCCACCTCGGCCACCACCTCGAAGGTGGGGTTGGGGATGTAGTCGGAGATCACACCCGCCACCGCGAGCTTGGTGCGGCCGTTGATCTGCACGTACTGGAAATCCCGCTGGAAGGCCTTGGGCAGATGGCGCAGGAAGGCTTCCGGCGGCTCGTAGTAATGTTGGTCCGCATCGTAGATGGGGTAGTCGGGGGTCGTGCTCATCAGTAACTCCTCGGAGGTGATCCGGTGTCGGTTTCGGTCGCGTCCGGCGGCGCGACGTTCAAATTCAGGGGGTGCTCCCGGGCCGGAGCGGAGGGATCCAGGCCCACAAACTAACTAGTCGTCAGTTATCTGTCAAGGCCTTTCCGCGCCGCTCGCCCGCGGCGCGGACCCCTTACCAGGCGGAGCGGTGCTGGCCGCCGTCCACGGCAATCCAGTTGCCGGTAAGGAAGCCGCCGTACTCCGAGGCCAGGAAGGCGATCAGCCCGCCCATTTCCTCTGGCTTGCCGAGGCGGCCCACGGGAATGCCGAATTTCTCCCGCACCCAGGCCTCCATGTTGGTTTCGCCGATGGACAGCTCCCGGGCAAACTTTTGCACCGCCTCGGTGGCGATCCAGCCGGTGCCCAGGGTATTGACGGTGATACCGTGGGGCCCGAGGTCGTTGGCGAGGGTCTTGTTGAGCACCACCACCGGCGCCCGGGCGATGTTGTGGAGCAGGTGCTCGATCTCCGCCGGCGGCTCCTTGGCGGCGCCGGAGCCCACGTTGATGAGCCGGCCCCAGCCCTGGGCCTTCATGTGGGGAATCACCGCGCGGGTGAGGTACACCACGCTCATGGTGAGGTGCTGGAAGGCCTGCATGTAGTCCTCGTCGGTGAGGGTGTCGAAGGTGCCCTCGCCGTCGGCGCCGCCATCCCCCAGGTGGACGTTGGTCACCACGATATCCGGCGAGCCGAAGGTGTCCCGGGCGAAGGCCACGGCGCGCTCCACGTCGGCGCGGTCGGTGAGGTCGGCGGCAACCCCCGCCACCGTGGCGCCGGTTGCACGCATCGCCGCCACCGCCTCGTCGACGCTGTGCTGGCGCCGGCCGACGACGATCACCTTGCAGCCTTCCCGGGCGAAAATGTCCGCCGCGGCCCGACCGATGCCCCGGGTGCCGCCGGAGACGAACGCCACTTTTCCCGCAATGCCAAGATCCATACAAACTCCGTCAATAAAGGGTTACAAAAGCTCGGCGACCAGGGCCGCCGTGTCGTGGTCGTCATAGGCGGTGGTGAGCCGCAACAGGTTGACGGTATTGATCTCCCAGCCGTAATTGACCACCGAGGTGGTGAGCCAGCCGATGTAGACGCCCCAGATCAGGGTGCGGCGGTATTCGGTGAAGGCCTCGTCAAAACCGGGCGGCGCGGCGACCCCCTGGGCGGCCAGCCGGCCCAGGTAGTGGCGCAACAGGTCCTGCTCGTGGCGGCGGCGGACGTCGATGGGCAGCGCCGTGGTGATCAGGTAGTTGACGTCGTGCATGCAATAGCCCCGCACCATCAGCTGCCAGTCCAACAGGCCCGCGCTGCCATCCGGCAAAAAGTAGATATTGCCGATATGGCTGTCGCCGTGGAGCAGAGTCTGGGGCAGGGTCGCCTGGTGGCGCTGCACGGCCATCATGCCCCTGAGCAGCCCGTCGCCACTGCTGCCCATCTTCGCCACCAGCTCCCGCTTGTAGGGGTTGGTGTCGATCTCCTGCTGGATGGCGTGGGGCACCAGCTGGGTCATGAAGTCGTTGAGGGGCCCGCCCACATGGGTTTCGAGGCCCGCGAGGTCGGCGGCGAAGCGGGGGCTTTGCCAGTAGCGGGCGTGGAGCGCGGCGAGCACATCCAGGGCCGCGGCCACGGCCTCGACGCCGACATTGGACAGGGCATTGGGGAACCGGGCGCCCCGCACCGACAGATCCTCCAGCAACAGCAGGAAGCGGTGACTGTCGTGGTCATAGGCGGCGCCCAGGGTGCGGGGTGCCTCGATGGTCTGCTCGCGGCGCAGATCCCGGTAGAAGCGCACCTCGTTGGCGTACAGGGGCCAGGGCAGTTGCTCCAGATCGTAGGCCAGCTTGACCAACACCTGGCGGGGCAGGTCATCGCCGCTGCCGGGCCTGTAGTCGAGCTCGACGAAGGCCCGCGCCGAGGTGGAGACCATGCCGTCGCCATACTGCATGGCCTTGAGAACCGTGAAATCCTCCACGACCGCTTGCGGGTGCTGCTGGCGCACCAGGGCGTTGAGGGTGTGGAGGTCGAGATCGGCGATGCGTTCGGGAATCCTGATGGTCATGGCCTACCCCTGCCGGCCCGGGGCATCGGCGAGGATCTTCTCCAGATCCGGCATGGGGGACATGCTGCTGCCCCCATCCACCAGCAATTGGGCGCCGGTGATATAGCCCGACGCCCGGGACGCGAGGAACAGCACGGCATTGGCGATATCCGCCACGGTGCCGGGGCGGGGCACCGGGTAGGTGGTGGTGAGGGCCTGGGTGATCTCCGGCCCGATATTGCCCAGCACCCGGTCGGAGGCAATCAGCCCCGGCTCCACGGTGTTGACCAGGATATTGCGCTTGCCGAGTTCCATGGCCAGCCCCCGGGAAAACTCGTTCATGAACGCCTTGGTGGAGGAATAGCAGATATTGCCCTGCAGGTACTGGCGGCCCGCCGAGCCCGAGGAGATGAAAATGATGCGACCCCTGTCCGGGGCGCGGGACAGGTGGGGGGCGCAGTCCCGGGCGAGCCAGAAAAGGGAATTGACGTTGCTGCGCACCAGCAGCTCGAATTCGTCCTCGTCAATGTCCACCACCTCCCCCTGCACCCAGTGGGCGGCGCAGTGCACCACCACGTCGAGGCGGCCGAAGTGGGCGACGCCCTGCTCCACCATCTGCTTCATGCTGTGGCGGTCCGCATTGTCCGCCTGGACCAGCAGCGCCTCCCCGCCCCGGGCGCGGATGGCGTCCACCGCCTCCTCCCCGTAGCTTGGGGTGCGCGCGACGATGATCAGTTTGGCGCCCCGGGCACTGAATGCCTCGGCGACGCCGCGACCCATGCCGCGACCGCCCCCCGTGACCAGCACCACCTTGTCTGCGAATGATTCCGACATTGTATTCTCCGTTTATTGTTATCAACCCGGCAAAGCCTGCCAGCCGGCGGGACATCCCGCAATGGAATCCCGCAATGGAAAAGGTCGACAGCGGGGCTGAGTGGCGATACCATTAACTAACAATGTATCAGCTTTGGCGCCGGGCGTCCAGATCCCGTCGCCCCGCCGCAGACACCAACACCGCCGAGGAACATACCCGGATGTCCGACCACTTTCCCAACCTGTTCAGCCCCTTCCAGCTGGGCACCCTGACCCTCCCCAACCGGGTGGTGATGGCCCCCATGTCCACCAACATGGGCGGGCTCGACGGCGCAGTGACCCCCGACCTGATCGCCTTCTACCGCGCCCGGGCCACCGGCGGCACCGGCATGGTCATCGTCGAGTTCTGCTGCGTGCACCGCGCCAGCGGCCGCTCCGAGCACCGCCAGCTGAGCCTCGAAAACCCCCGTCAGGTGGAGGGTCACCGCCAGCTGGTGGAGGCCATCGCCAGCGCCGGGGCGGTGCCCTGCCTGCAGCTGCAGCACGGCGGCCCGGGCATCAAGCGCGAACTGGCCCCGAACGGCATCGCCGTGGGGCCCTGCGATATCCGCTCCCGCCGCGACCCGGACAGGCTCACCGCCCGCGCCCTCACCGACGACGAAATCGAACACCTGATCCAGTGCTTTGGCACCACCGCGGCCCTCGGGGTGGAGGCCGGCTACCAGGCCTTCGAGCTACACGGCGCACACGGCTACCTGCTCACCACCTTCCTGAGCCCCTACTTCAACCAGCGGGACGACGCCTGGGGCGGCGACGAGGACCGCCGCCTCGCCTTCCCCACCCGGGTGATCCGCCAGGTGAAGGCCGCCATCGGCCATCGACCGCTGATCTACCGCCTGTCCGCCGAGGAATTCACCGAGCGGGGCCTGTCCATCGACGACATGGCCCGCATCGCCCCCAGGCTGGCGGCGGCGGGCCTCGACGCCATCCATGTGTCCATCGGCCTCGGCGCCACCAGCTTCGACAAGGTGGTGGAGCCCATGTCGATGCCGGAGGGCTGGCGGCTACCCTACGCCCGCCGCATCCGCGAGGCCGCCGGGGTGCCGGTGATCTCCGTGGGCCAGATCCGCTGGCCCGCCACCGCCGAACAGGCCATCGCCAATGGCGACGCCGACCTCATCGCCCTCGGCCGCCCCCTGCTGGCGGACCCGGCCTGGGCCGCCAAGGCCAAGCGCGGCGATATCGACCGGATTCGCCCCTGCACCTCCTGCAATTACTGCGTCACCATGAGCAGCGGCGAGCACGGCCGCATCGGCTGCGCCGAGAATCCCCTCACCGGCCGGGAGCTGATGCCGGCCCCCGACGCCGGCGCCCTGCGGGGCAGCCCCGCGGTGGTGGTGGGGGGCGGCCCCGGGGGCATGGCGGCGGCGCTGCTGCTCGATCAGGCGGGCTTTCACACCACCCTGTACGAGGCCCGGGACAGCCTCGGCGGCGGCCTGATCGCGTCCGCCGCACCCCCCTTCAAGGAAAAACTCCTGTGGTATCAGGACTACCTGCAACGCACCCTGGCCGGCAGCGCGGTAAACGTCCAGCTGGGCAGGGCGGTTAGCGCCGAGGACATCGGCCGCCACAACCCCCAAGTGGTGATCCTCGCCCACGGCGGCCGCGCCATTCCCCTGCCCATCGCCGGCATCGACAGCGACCGGGTGGTGGACGCCTACGAGATTCTGATGGGGGCTTGCATCGAGTTTCCCCCGCCGGACAGCCACCTGCCGGTGATGGTCTACGGCGGTGGCGAAACCGGCTGCGAAACGGCGGAGCTGCTCGCGGAGCGGGGTTACAGGGTGATTCTGGTGAGCCGCTCGCCGGCCAAGCAACTGGCCCGCTCGGCGGAGTCCATCTACCGCACGGTGCTGCTCAAGCGGCTGACTGAAAACCCCGCCATCCGCATCCTCGACAACAGCACCGTCGAATCCATCGACGACGAAGGCCAGGTGATGCTGACCCGGGAAGGCAAAGAGGAAACCCTCGAAGTGCTGCGCCTGCTGATCGCCCAGGGGCGGCGCCCGGACCCGCAGCTCGCCGCCGATCTCGCCGCCGCGGGCATCCCCCACATCACCATCGGCGATGCCCGCCAGGGCGGGCGCATCGGCGACGCAGTGCACAACGCCTGGCACACGGTGGTGGCCCTGTGCGCGGCGGGGCGGCCCGCCACGCCACAGCCGGGGTGCTAGACGTGGCTCAAACCGTGGCCACGGCGGGCATGATCTCCGCCGTGGCCCAGTGCAGGCGGTCAGTGTCTCGCTCCGGGTGCGAACTCGGCATTATTACGATAGGACCCTATCGGCCGATGGTCCTCAGGTTCCGGGTGACAGCCGGTCATAGACCTGACTGCCGAGCCATTTTGATATCAACTCCTGCATGTCGGGCTTGCCCATGTAGTCGGTAAACAGCTCCTCGTTCAGCTCCATCCGCTCGATAAACAGCGATTCCAGCACCTGCCGGAACACCAGCTGGAATTTATCCAGCGAGTTGACTTCGGCTGCCTTCTGTAGAACTTCGCTTTGGCTGGCTGCCTCTGCGATCTGGTCAAAGAACAGCTGATCCGCCTCGTTCAACTCGCCACCAAAGCGCTCGTTGATGATGTCAATCAGGCGCGACAGCGACACCTGCTCCTCCCGCACCTTGGCGGAGCCCACCTCGCGAGGCCCATCCAGCGGTTTGGCATAGCCTTCGTTCAGGCTGATCGAGCCTTCACTGATCTTTTGCAGGCGGTAGTAGTCGAGTTCGATTTCCTCATCGAACTGGTAGCCCGGCCCGCTCTTGCGCCTGGGCAACTTCAACGCGAGGTGCCTCAGGTAGGTGAACAGCTTTTCCAGATCGCTGTCCTGGTAGGGGATCACCTGGCTCAGAAAGCTGTACAGATTGCGAAAGGCCTGCACCTTGCCGCGCCACAGCTCGGCTTCCTCTTCTTCCGTGTTCTGCAATTGCACGAAGCGCGCGACCGCCTGATCGAGAATCGCGTTCATTGCCTTGTGATCGCCGGGGCTCTGCCGGCGCTTCGGCGCAAAGAATACGCGCGCGAACTCGGCCACCTCGGTTTGCAGGTAAATGCCTGAGGCATCGAGCTCGGCCTTGATCTCATAGAGCTTGTCGGGATCGACCTGCTCGCCCATCACCGAGCCTTCGTAGTACTGGCGGAACGCCTCCTGGATCTCGGCGGGATCGTTGACGAAATCCAGCACGAAGGTGTCGTCCTTGAGCGGGTGGGTGCGGTTCAGGCGCGAGAGCGTCTGCACGGCCTGGATGCCCGCCAGGCGCTTGTCCACGTACATGGTGTGCAGCAGCGGCTGGTCGAAGCCGGTCTGGTATTTCTCGGCCACCAGCAGCACGCGGAATTCCGGCTTGGCGAAGGT
>Ga0265293_10009720_pt1 | contig 13721 bp, 12 predicted proteins | sample Munlanlewell138R_FD_192505 | JGI IMG/M metagenome (GOLD analysis project Ga0265293, IMG submission 192505) | Leachate microbial communities from a municipal landfill in Southern Ontario, Canada - Leachate well 138R | ecosystem: Engineered > Solid waste > Landfill > Unclassified | place: Canada...
AGCACTTCTTCGGCAGACGGCGGGGCGGCCCATTCGGCGTTGATGCGCGCGAATTTCAACAGGCTTTCGGCCTTGCGTCGGCTTTTGGGTGGCACGATCAGCGCGCTGACGCCCTTGCGCCCGGCGCGGCCCGTCCGGCCCGAGCGGTGCAGCAGCGTATCCGAATTGGTCGGCAGTTCGGCGTGGATCACCAGTTCCAGCTTTGGCAGATCGATGCCGCGCGCCGCCACATCGGTGGCGATACAGACCCGCGCGCGCCCGTCGCGCATCGCTTGCAGGGCGTGGGTGCGCTCATTTTGCGTCAACTCGCCCGACAGCGCCACAACGGCAAAACCGCGATTCGAAAACCGCGCGGTCAGCCGGTTGACCATCGCGCGGGTGTTGCAAAAGACGATGGCATTTTGCGCATCATAATAACGCAAAACGTTGATGATCGCGTTTTCGCTATCCTGCGGGGCCACGCTCAGCGCGCGATATTCGATATCGGAATGCTGCCTGGTTTCCGCGGCGGTGGTGATGCGCACGGCATCTTTTTGATAGCTGGTGGCCAGATTGGCGATCGCGCGCGGCACCGTGGCCGAAAAAAGCAAGGTCCGGCGCGATTCGGGCGCGGCGCCCAAAATGAATTCCAGATCCTCGCGAAAGCCCAGATCGAGCATTTCATCGGCCTCGTCGAGCACGACGGCGCGCAGCACCGACATATCGAGCGAACCACGCTGAATGTGATCGCGCAGCCGGCCGGGGGTGGCGACAACGATATGCGCGCCGCGTTCCAGCGCCCGGCGTTCGTCGCGCATATCCATGCCACCCACACAAGAGGCGAGCACCGCGCCCGTCAGCCCGTAAAGCCACGACAGTTCGCGTTTGACCTGCAGCGCCAGTTCACGCGTGGGCGCGATGATCAGCGCCAGCGGCGCCCCGGCGGCGTCGAAACGTTCGGCATCGCCGAGCAGCGTGGGCGCAATGGCAAGCCCGAACCCCACCGTCTTGCCAGAACCGGTCTGAGCAGAGACCAGCAGATCCGCATTCCCCAATTCGGGGTTGGTCACGGCTTCTTGCACCTGGGTCAGTGTGTCAAAGCCTTGCTGTTCAAGGGCGAGGGAGAGGGTCTGGATCACGAAAGGCTCATTTCTATTGCGGGCGGATGTGCCGGGCTAAACGGCGCTATGTAAGGCGCGCGGGCGGGAATGTATAGGTGATTATGCGGCGCGGTTGGCAGCCATGCAAAACCCCCGCGACAGATGCCGCAGGGGTTATTTTTCATCGCGCGGGGGCCGGATCAGTCGGCGGTCAAAAGCGGCGGATTTTTCTTGGACGTGATCCGCGCCTTTTGGGGTTCGTCGATCTGCAGGTCGATCTTGCCATCGCGCAGCCCCACCCGGACGACGCCACCTTTGGCAAGCCGCCCGAACAGCAGTTCCTCGGCCAGCGGTTTCTTGATGTGTTCTTGAATCACGCGGCCCAGCGGACGCGCGCCCATGCGATCATCATAGCCCATATCGGCCAGCCATGCGGCCGCATCCTCGGACAGTTCGATATGGACATTGCGATCCATCAGTTGCGCTTCGAGTTGCAGAACGAATTTCTCGACCACCTGCAAAATGACTTCCTTGGGCAGGGGCGCGAAGCTGATCACCGCATCCAGACGGTTGCGGAATTCGGGCGTAAAGGTGCGCTCGATCGCGGCGGTATCCTCGCCCTCGCGGCGTTCGCGACCGAAACCAAAGGCGGCCTTGGCCTGTTCGGCGGCGCCCGCGTTCGAGGTCATGATCAGGATCACGTTGCGGAAATCCACCGTCCGGCCGTTGTGGTCGGTCAGCTTCCCGTGGTCCATCACCTGCAGCAGGATATTGTAGACATCCGGGTGCGCCTTTTCGATCTCGTCAAGCAGCAGGACGCAATGGGGGTGCTGGTCAACGCCATCGGTGAGCATCCCGCCCTGATCAAAGCCGACATAGCCCGGAGGCGCCCCGATCAGCCGCGAAACCGCATGTTTCTCCATGTATTCGGACATATCGAACCGCAGCAGCTCCACCCCCAGCACATCGGCCAGTTGCTTTGCCACCTCGGTTTTACCCACACCGGTGGGCCCGGCGAACAGATAGTTGCCGATCGGTTTTTCCGGTTCGCGCAGCCCGGCGCGGGCCAGTTTGATCGCGGAACTCAGCGCCTCGATCGCGGTATCTTGCCCAAAGACCACGCGTTTGAGCGAACGTTCCAGATCGCGCAGCACTTCGGCATCGTCCTTGCTGACGTTTTTCGAGGGGATACGGGCGATTTTCGCCACCACCGCCTCGATTTCCTTGGGGGAAATCGTCTTGCGCCGCTTGCTGTCGGCCAGCAGATGCTGGGCCGCGCCGGCTTCGTCGATCACGTCGATCGCCTTGTCGGGCAGCTTGCGGTCATGGATGTAGCGGGCCGAAAGTTCGACCGCCGCCTTGATCGCATCGGCGGTGTATTTAATGTCGTGATGTTCCTCGAAATAAGGTTTCAGCCCCTGCAGGATCTTGACCGTATCCTCGACCGAAGGTTCGTTTACATCGATTTTCTGGAACCGGCGGCTCAGCGCGCGATCCTTTTCGAAATGCTGGCGGAATTCCTTATAGGTGGTCGAACCCATGCAGCGCAGCTTGCCGCCCTGCAGCGCAGGTTTGAGCAGGTTCGATGCATCCATCGCGCCGCCCGATGTGGCGCCGGCACCGATCACGGTGTGGATTTCGTCGATGAACAGAATCGCATCGGGGTGATCTTCCAATTCGGTGACCACAGCTTTCAGCCGTTCTTCGAAATCGCCGCGATAGCGGGTGCCCGCCAGCAGCGCGCCCATATCCAGCGAATAGATCGTGGCATTTGACAGCACTTCGGGGGTTTCGCCCTGCACGATCTTGCGGGCGAGCCCCTCGGCGATGGCGGTTTTGCCGACGCCGGGATCACCCACCAGCAGCGGGTTGTTCTTGCGCCGCCGGCAGAGCACCTGGATACAACGCTCAACCTCGGCTTCGCGGCCGATCAGGGGATCGATATCGCCCTGACGCGATTTCGCATTCAGATCGACGCAATATTTCGCCAGCGCCGATTCCTTGTTGTCGGATTTGGTCTGTGTGGACTCGCTGTGCATGTCATCATCCCCATCCGATGCGCCCTGCACCGAGCGCGATTCGCCATATGATGGATCCTTGGCCACGCCATGGGCGATGAAATTCACCGCATCATAACGCGTCATATCCTGTTCTTGCAGGAAATAGGCGGCATTGCTTTCGCGTTCCGCAAAGATGGCGACCAGCACATTCGCGCCCGTCACCTCGGTCCGGCCCGAGCTTTGGACATGGATCGCCGCGCGCTGGATGACGCGTTGAAAGGCGGCCGTGGGCACCGCTTCGGAGCCTTCGATCGTGGTGACGAGGGTCGAGAGATCGTCATCAATGAATTCGGTCAGGCTTTTGCGCAATTCTTCGAGATCGACACTGCAGGCGTTCATCACCTTGGCGGCATCCGTTTCGTCGATAAGCGCGAGCAGCAGATGCTCAAGTGTGGCAAGTTCATGACGGCGAGCATTGGCGATGGCCAAAGCGGCGTGAATGGCTTGTTCGAGGGAAGACGAAAATGATGGCACTTTAACGGCGCTCCTTGATCTGGGTCGAAGGGATGGATACCCGCCCCTTTGACCTTGGCCTCATACCCTTAAAGTTCGATTGAAAACGCCGCGCTTCAAGGGGTAATTTTTACACACAAGCTCACTTTTCACGTGATGCCCTGCAAAGCGGGCATGATTTGGATCGCTTTGCCTTAGAAATTATCCTTTCGGCTGCGAATTTCTGCGAATACGGCATCATCGGATGCGGCATTCATATGCAAGGCCGCCTTGATATGCGGCAGATGGGCACGCAAAAACGGATTGGTGGCCTTTTCCTCGGACAGCAGGGCGGGCACAGTCGGCTTGCCCGCCGCGCGCGCGGCATCGATTGCCGCGACCCTTGAGATAAGCTCTGCGTTATCGGGTTCAATGGTCAGGGCGAATTTCGCATTGCTGGCGGTATATTCATGGCCGGAATAAACCAGCGTATCCTCGGGCAGGGCGGCCATTCTGTTCAGGCTGTCCCACATCTGGGCGGGGGTGCCTTCAAACAGGCGCCCGCATCCCAGCGCCATCAGGCTATCGGCCGAAAAAAGCGCCTTGGCATCGGGGATGTGAAAGGTGATATGGCCCACCGTATGGCCCGGCACATCCAGCACTTCGACGCGCGCATTCGCAAAGGTAAAGCTGTCGCCCCCGGCCACGGCACGGTCAAGCGGCGGCAGGCGGTGGGCATCGGCGCCCGCGCCCAGCACGGTGGCGCCGGTGGCGGCGCGCAATTCCTCGGTCGCGTCGATATGGTCGTTATGGTGATGGGTCAGCCAGATTTCAGACAGGTTCCAGCCACGGCGCGACAATTCGGCCAGAATGGGCGCAGCGTCGGTCGCATCGACCAGTGCCGTGGCCCCTGATGCCGTGTCATGAATCAGATAATCGTAATTATCTGCAAGGCAGGGGATGGTGACGATCTCAAGGGGCATGGCGTTTTTATCATCCTCAGCTATGGTTACAGCCCAGACTTGCTCATTCGAGACCCTGTTTGCAATGCATCTCGACGTGATCGACCTTAGAAACTTCTATTACCGCACCGGGCTGGGGCGGGCGGCGCAGCGTGCGATCTGCGCACAGGTGCTTGCGCTGTGGCCCGAGGCGCAGGGCCAGACGGTGGCAGGATTCGGCTTTGCGCTGCCGCTGTTGCGGCCCTATCTGCCCCGTGCGCGCCGGGTGATCGCGCTGATGCCGGGCCAGCAGGGCGTGATGCCATGGCCGGTGGCCGAGCCGAATCTGTCGGTGTTGTGCGAAGAAACGACCTGGCCGCTGCAAACCGGCCATGTCGATAAACTGGTTGTAATTCATGGGCTTGAGGCATCCGAACATCCTTCGGCATTGCTTGAGGAATGTTGGCGCGTCCTGGGGCCGGGGGGCAGGGCGCTGTTCATCGTGCCAAACCGCGCGGGCATGTGGTCGCGGGGCGACAGCACGCCATTCGGTTTTGGCCGGCCCTATAGCCTGCGCCAACTCGAATCACAGCTTAAATTGCATGATTTCGTGCCCGAACGGCATGTGGCGGCGCTGTTTCAACCGCCCTCGCGGCGGCGATTCTGGTTGCGGTGGGGGCCAATCTGGGAACGCATCGCGCGCAAGCTGCCGATCACGGTGGCAGGCGGCGTGCTGATCGTCGAGGCGAGCAAGAAAGTCTATGCCCGCACCGGTTCGGGCACCCCCGAGGCCGTGCGCCGGCCGCTGCGCGTTCTCGAAGGGATGAACGCCCCCGAAGGCAAACCGGCGCTGGGCCGCGACATTTGGTAAATCGCGCCAAATAGCGCCCCGATGCGACAGTTGCGAAAATAATCGGGACTTGGGGCGCTAACGTGCATTTTATGCGCTTCAACGCGGTTGCGAGGGGGCATTTCCTCTGCTAGACCGGCGCCGATTTTGCTATTTGCCTCACATTGGCGTGTGCCCTGGGCCGTCTTGAATTCGCAAGCCGGAAATGGGCCAAGACAGTCGGAAGGATGGACGTGTCCGAACCAGCTTCAATTTCCAACGGCATCGCCGCGCGCTATGCTGCGGCCGTTTTCGGACTGGCCGCCGAGGGCAATGCCCTTGCCACGCTTGAGACCGATATCGACGCGCTTGAAGGCGCCCTTGCAGCAAGCCCCGAATTGCGCGACCTGATCGCCTCGCCCATTTATTCGCGCGAAGACCAGGGCGCCGCCATCGCGGCCATTGGCGCGAAAATCGGGCTTGCAACGCTGACCAACAATACGCTCGCGCTGATGGCGGCCAATCGCCGCCTGTTCGTGCTGCCGCATCTGCTGGCCGCGCTGCGCGAGATGATCGCCACCGAGAAAGGCGAAGTCACCGCCGAAGTGGCCTCGGCCAAGGCGCTGACCAAGGCGCAACAGGATGCCCTTGTCAAAACGCTGACCGCGAAAATCGGCAAGAACGTCAAATTGAATATGACCGTTGATGGCACGCTCATCGGTGGTCTTGTCGTCAAGGTGGGCTCGCGGATGATCGATACGTCGATCCGCGCCAAGCTCAACACCCTGCAGAATACAATGAAAGAGGTCGGATAATGGGAATCCAGGCAGCCGAAATTTCTGCGATCCTCAAGGAGCAGATAAAAAACTTTGGCCAAGAGGCCGAAGTTGCTGAAGTGGGTCGCGTGCTGAGCGTCGGCGACGGGATTGCCCGTGTGCACGGGCTCGACAATGTGCAGGCCGGCGAGATGGTCGAATTCCCGGGCGGTATCCGGGGTATGGCGCTGAACCTCGAAATCGACAACGTCGGTGTCGTGATCTTTGGTTCCGACCGCGAAATCAAGGAAGGCGATACCGTCACCCGCACCCGTTCGATCGTGGACGTGCCGGTGGGCGAAGCCCTGCTCGGCCGCGTTGTCGATGGTCTGGGCAACCCGATCGACGGCAAAGGCACCATCGCCACCACCGAGCGCCGCGTCGCCGATACCAAGGCGCCGGGCATCATCCCGCGTAAATCGGTGCATGAACCGATGGCCACTGGCCTGAAATCGGTGGATGCGATGATCCCCGTGGGCCGTGGCCAGCGCGAACTGATCATCGGCGACCGCCAGACCGGCAAGACCGCCATCGCGCTCGACACCATTTTGAACCAGAAAAGCTATAACGACGCCGCCGGCGGTGATGAGAGCAAAAAGCTCTATTGCATCTATGTCGCCATCGGGCAAAAGCGTTCGACCGTGGCGCAATTGGTCAAGAAGCTCGAAGAATCGGGCGCTATCGAATATACGACCGTTGTGGCCGCAACCGCGTCGGACCCCGCGCCGCTGCAATATCTGGCGCCCTATACCGCGACCGCCATGGCCGAACATTACCGCGACAATGGCAAGCACGCGCTGATCATCTATGATGACCTGTCGAAACAGGCTGTGGCCTATCGCCAGATGTCGCTGCTGCTGCGTCGTCCGCCGGGGCGCGAAGCCTATCCGGGCGACGTGTTCTATCTCCATTCCCGTCTGCTGGAACGTTCGGCCAAGCTGAACGAAGACTTCGGCGCAGGTTCGCTGACGGCGCTGCCGATCATCGAAACCCAGGGCGGTGACGTGTCGGCCTTTATCCCGACCAACGTGATTTCGATCACCGATGGCCAGATCTTCCTTGAAACCGAACTGTTCTATCAGGGCATCCGCCCGGCGGTGAACACCGGGCTGTCGGTGTCGCGCGTGGGTTCTTCGGCGCAAACCAATGCGATGAAATCGGTTGCCGGCCCGGTGAAACTGGAACTGGCGCAGTATCGTGAAATGGCGGCCTTCGCGCAGTTCGGATCGGATCTCGATGCCGCGACCCAGCGTTTGCTGAACCGTGGCGCGCGTCTGACCGAGCTGATGAAACAGCCGCAATATTCGCCGCTGACCAATGCCGAAATCGTCGTGGTGATCTTTGCCGGTGTGAATGGCTATCTCGACCGGATCGCCGTGGGCGATGTGGGCCGGTTCGAAGCCGGGCTGCTCGCGCATCTGCGTGGCAAGCACAAGGCGCTGCTGGATTACATCACGACCGAAGACCCCAAGATCAAGGGTGAGGCCGAGGACCGGATCAAGGCTGCGCTGGACGAATACGCCGCCGACTTCGCATAAGGAGAGACGAGGCAATGCCAAGTCTTAAGGACCTTAAAAACAGGATCAGCTCGGTCAAATCGACCCGCAAGATCACCAAGGCCATGCAAATGGTTGCCGCGGCGAAACTTCGCCGCGCGCAAGAAGCTGCCGAGGCCGCGCGCCCCTATGCCGAGCGGTTCAACGCTGTCATGGGCTCGCTCGCGTCATCGGTGACGGGGGCTTCGACCGCGCCCCGGCTGCTGGCCGGGACCGGCGCCGATCAGACCCATCTTTTGGTGGTGATGACGGCGGAACGGGGCCTTTGTGGTGGGTTCAACTCATCCATCGTCAAGCTGGCGCGCCAGCATGCGCAACGGCTGCTGGGGCAGGGCAAGGATGTCAAAATCCTGACCGTGGGCCGCAAGGGGCGCGAACAATTGCGCCGCGATCTGGGCGCGCATCTGGTGGGCCATATCGATCTGAGCGATGTGAAACGCATGGGTTACGCCAATGCGCAGGGCATCGCGCAGGATATTCTGACCCGCTTCACGGTGGGCGAATTCGATGTCGCGACGCTGTTTTTCGCGCGGTTTGAAAGCGTGATCAGCCAGGAGCCAACCGCGCTGCAGGTGATCCCGGCCAGCTATGAGGCTGCCGAACCCGAGGCCGCCGGCGCCAGCACGCTTTACGATTACGAACCGGACGAAGAAGGCATTCTGGCCGATCTTCTGCCGCGTGGCGTGGCAACACAGATCTTCACGGCGCTGCTTGAAAATGGCGCATCCGAACAAGGCGCTCGTATGAGTGCGATGGACAACGCAACCCGCAACGCGGGCGAGATGATCGACAAGCTGACCATCCAGTTCAACCGTTCGCGTCAGGCCGCGATCACCAACGAGCTTATCGAAATCATTTCGGGCGCCGAGGCGCTCTAAAGGAATCGGAGAAACGAAATGGCAAACCCAAAAGGCAAGATCACGCAGGTGATTGGCGCCGTTGTGGACGTTCAGTTCGAGGATACACTCCCCGAAATTCTGAACGCTCTGGAAACAGACAATAACGGCAAGCGGCTTGTGCTGGAAGTGGCGCAGCATCTGGGCGAAAACACCGTCCGCGCCATCGCGATGGACGGGACCGAAGGGCTCGTGCGTGGGGCCGAGGTCACCGATACCGGTGCCCCGATCGCCGTGCCGGTGGGCAATGCAACGCTGGGCCGCATTCTTAACGTGATTGGCGAGCCGATCGACGAAAAGGGCGATGTTGTCGCGACCGAATTCCGCGCGATCCACCAGCCCGCCCCCGTGTTCGAAGATCAGGCCACCGAATCGACCATCCTGCCCACGGGCATCAAGGTGATCGACCTGCTGGCCCCCTATTCCAAAGGTGGAAAAATTGGTCTCTTCGGTGGTGCCGGTGTGGGCAAGACCGTTTTGATCATGGAACTGATCAATAACATCGCCAAGGTGCACTCGGGCTTTTCCGTTTTTGCCGGTGTGGGCGAGCGCACGCGTGAGGGCAACGACCTTTACCACGAAATGATCGATTCCGGCGTTATCGTTCCCGATAACCTCGAAGAATCGAAAGTGGCGCTGGTTTACGGTCAGATGAACGAACCGCCGGGGGCGCGGATGCGCGTGGCGCTGTCGGGGCTGACGCTGGCCGAACAGTTCCGCGACCAGTCGGGCACCGATGTTTTGTTCTTTGTGGACAATATCTTCCGCTTTACCCAAGCCGGTTCCGAAGTGTCGGCACTGCTGGGCCGTATTCCTTCGGCTGTGGGCTATCAGCCGACGCTGGCGACCGATATGGGCGCGCTGCAGGAACGGATTACCTCGACCCGCAAAGGCTCGATCACCTCGGTTCAGGCGATTTACGTGCCTGCCGATGACTTGACCGACCCCGCGCCGGCCACCTCGTTCGCGCACCTTGATGCGACGACCGTTCTGTCGCGTGCGATTTCCGAGTTGGGTATCTATCCGGCGGTGGACCCGCTGGACAGCACCTCGCGGATTCTCGACCCGGCGGTGGTTGGCGAAGAACATTATCAGGTCGCCCGTGATGTGCAGGGTATTTTGCAACGCTATAAATCGCTGCAAGATATCATCGCCATTCTGGGCATGGACGAACTTAGCGAAGAGGACAAGCTGACCGTGGCCCGCGCCCGGAAAATCCAGCGTTTCCTTAGCCAGCCGTTCGACGTGGCCAAAGTGTTCACCGGCGCCGATGGCAAGCAGGTTCCGCTGGAAGATACGATCAAATCGTTCAAGGCGGTTGTGGCCGGCGAATATGATCACCTGCCTGAAGGTGCCTTCTACATGGTGGGCGGCATCGACGAAGTGATCGCCAAAGCCGAAAAAATGGCTGCAGACGCAGCCTGAGCGTGACACCGGAAGGAGGCTCTGATGGCCGATACGATACAATTTGATCTCGTTTCGCCCGAACGGAAACTTGCTTCCGTTCAGGCCACCGAGGTTCAGATCCCCGGTGCCAATGGCGATCTGACCGCCATGGCGGGCCATGCGCCGCTGATCACCACCTTGCGCCCCGGCGTATTGCGTGTGGTCAGCGTGGCGGGTGTCGATGAATATATCGTCACCGGCGGCTTTGCCGAAATCGGGCAATCCGGCGTGTCGGTGCTGGCGGAAAATTCGCTGCCCCGCACCGAGGTCACGCAAGAGATTATCGATAATCTGGTGGCCGAGGCGCATCGTGCCTATAAGGGCGCGCAGCCCGATATGGTCGATGCTGCCGCCAAATTGCTGGCCGATATGGTGGCCGTGGGCACGCATATCGGGATCGATCCCAAACAACCCTCGCTCTGATCGCGGCGGATTGAAACGAAAGGCCCCGGAACTCCGGGGCCTTTTGCTATTTGCAGGGCCTTGATTCTTTTGCTTATCTTCCAGTTGGGAGAGATGCGATGATCACAGTAAACGGGCCTATGGGGGTCGAGCGCGGCTCGATCCTGTTGTTTTCCGATTTCAAGGATGGTGGCGCGATGTGGATCGGCAGCGGACCGCGTGAATTGCGCCGCGCGGTGGTGTTTTCACAAAGCTATGCCGGGCCGCCGGTGGTGCAGGTCGGGCTGAGCATGTGGGATATGGACAAAAGCACCAACCAGCGCGCCGATATCAGCGCCGAAGACGTAAGCCGGGCGGGGTTCACGCTGGTGTTTCGCACCTGGGGCGATACGCGCGTGGCCCGTGTGCGCGCCGACTGGCTGGCGATCGGCGCATTGCCGGATGACGATCGGTGGCAGTTGGATTAGCCGCGCGCATGACGCGCGGCCAAAGTGTCAGATCTGGGCATACATGCCTTCGTAAATCGGGCCGAGCGTCTCGGATTCGAACAGCGATGATACCGAGGTGCCATTCCAGATATTGATGATCGCCTGCGCAAACAGCGGGGCCGTGGGCACGATGCGGATATTGGGGGCATTTTTCACCGCATCCGAGGGTTCGATCGAATCGGTGATCACCAGCGATTTCATCACCGAATTGGTGATGCGGCTGACCGCGGGGCCGGACAACACGCCATGGGTGATATAGGAATGGACCTCTTTCGCCCCGGCCTCGATCAACACTTCGGCGGCTTTGCACAAGGTGCCGGCCGTATCGCACAGGTCATCGACGATCAGACAGGTTTTGCCCGCAACCTCGCCGATGATGGTCATTTCCGCGACTTCGCCGGGCTTTTCGCGGCGTTTATCTACGATGGCCAGCGGCGCATTGATCCGCTTGGCCAGTTCGCGCGCGCGCGCCACGCCGCCGACATCGGGCGAGACCACCATCAAATCGTCCATCTGGCCTTTGAAATGGTGTTTGATATCCAGCGCGAAAATCGGCGAGGCATAAAGGTTATCCACCGGAATATCGAAAAAGCCCTGAATCTGGGTAGCATGCAGATCCATGGTCAGCACCCGCTCGATCCCCGCTTCGACCAACATATTGGCGACCAGTTTGGCGCTGATGGGGGTGCGGGCCTTGGTGCGGCGATCCTGACGCGCATAGCCGAAATAGGGGATCACGGCGGTGATTCGCGCCGCCGACGACCGGCGCAGCGTATCGGTGATGATCAGCAGTTCCATCAGGTTGTCATTGGCGGGGTTTGACGTCGGCTGGATGATGAACATGTCCTCGCCGCGCACGTTTTCAAACACTTCGACAAAGATTTCCTGATCGTTAAAGCGTTCCACCCGCGCATCGACGAGCGAGACAGACATGCCACGATGCATCGACATACGACGGCAGATGGCGTTGGCAAGCGTGCGGTTTGCGGTGCCAGAGATGAGCTTCGGCTCGGCGGTTGTGCGCATGGGCAGCGGTCCTTGATGCGGAGTTGGAAGTTGCTGATGCCTTATCACCCCGCTAGGCTGGTCGCAAACAGGGATCGGCGCAGGAGCGGCCAAATGCCTCGGATCGAGTATTTCTTATCAACGATATCGCCCTATACCTATCTGGCGGGGCAGCGGCTGGAACAGATTGCCGCACGCCATGGGGCGCAGATCGACTATAAGCCGCTGGATATGCTGGCGTTGTTTCCGCGTATGGGCGGGGCGGTGCTGGAAGATCGCCACATCGCGCGGCGCGAATACCGGTTACAGGAATTGCGCCGGCAGGCGGCCAAGGCGGAGGTGCCGATCAACCTTAGCCCTGCATTCTTTCCGGTGAATGCCGCGCCCTCAAGTTATGCGGTGATTGCCGCGCAGCGCGCGGGCGGCGGCGATCTGGGGGCGTTGGTTGCCGGTTTTACCCGCGCCTGTTGGGCCGAAGAGCGCGACATTTCCAGCGATGCGGTGGTGCGCGACTGTCTGACGGCGGCGGGTTTCGATCCCGGCCTTGCCGATCGGGGCATGCTTGCGAGCGCCGAAACCTATGCCGCCAATCTGGAAGATGCGACGCGGCGCGGCGTGTTCGGCGTGCCGTTTTACATCACCGGTAATGATGAACGCTTTTGGGGGCAGGATCGGCTGGCGGATCTGGAGGGCTATCTGGCGGGCTAGAACGGATCGTCGCCCATGGGCTCGTCGATGATGTGGTCTTCCCAATCATCCTCGGTCAGCTCGAACTCGGGCACTGTGCGGCCCCGGACGGATGCACCGGCGCGGTGCACGCTTTCGGGATCGCCTGTCAGCAGCGGATGCCAGGCGGGCAGGGGCTTGCCCTCGTGCAGCCGCCGATAGGCGCAGGTTTGTGGCATCCAATAAGCATGCTGGGCCAGCGTGCCGGGGCTGAGCACGATACATTCCGGCACGATCTGTTTGCGGATCGCATATTGGCTGCACCGGCAGGTGGCATCATCAAGCAATCGGCAGGCCACGCGGGTCAGATGGACCTCGCCGGTATCAGCATCTTCAAGCTTGTTCAGGCAGCATTTGCCGCAACCATCGCACAAGGCCTCCCATTCCGCCGCGCTCATGTCGTTCATGCGGATGCGTTCCCAGAAACGGGGGCGGAGTTTGGGTGCCTCAGACATCGGCCAGAATCGCGCGCGCGCGGGCGCAATCATCGCCCATCTGGGCGATCAGCGCATCGAGGCTGTCAAACCTGGCCTCTTCGCGCAGATATTCGACCAAAGCCACCGACAGATGTGCGCCATAAAGATCGCCGCTGAAATCAAACAGGTTGGTTTCCAGATTGGGCACGACGCCATTGAAATGCGGGCGGGTGCCCATCGATGCGGCGCCGTCATAGCTGCCGGCATGCGGGCCGCTCAGAACATCGACCTTGACGGCGTAAATGCCAAAACGCGGTGGATGCAGCCCGGCGATAGACATATTGGCGGTGGGAAAGCCCATGTCGCGGCCGCGTTGATCGCCGCGGATAACCGCACCCTCGATCCGGTGCCAATGGCCGAGCATGGCGGCAGCATCCTGCGGGCGGCCCTCGGACAGGGCCTGACGGATATTGGTGGACGAGGCCTCGCGGTCGGCAACCGCGATCAGATCGGCAATGGTCACGCCAAAGCCCAGATCCCGGCCAAAGCCGCGCAGCATATCGGCGTCGCCAGCCCGGCCACGCCCGAAATGGAAATCGGCCCCCACGACGACATGCGACAGGCCCAGCC
>Ga0265293_10009721_pt1 | contig 13720 bp, 15 predicted proteins | sample Munlanlewell138R_FD_192505 | JGI IMG/M metagenome (GOLD analysis project Ga0265293, IMG submission 192505) | Leachate microbial communities from a municipal landfill in Southern Ontario, Canada - Leachate well 138R | ecosystem: Engineered > Solid waste > Landfill > Unclassified | place: Canada...
AGGAGCCGCCGCCCAAGCGTGCCGACCGCGCCCGGTTCGATCTGGAATGGCTGACGAAAAGACTGGACGGCGACGAACGTCCGCAGGATGTGCAGGCGACGCTTTGCGAGCTGACGGCGGTTACCCTCGCCAATGCCATCCGTCGCCATGCCCCCGCCGCCGGGGAGGTGGTGCTGAGCGGCGGCGGGGCCTACAACGGTTACCTGCGCGGTCGCATCGCCGCGCACCTGACCGGCACACCGGTGAATACCACGGAACGTTACGGGATCCCACCGGAATGGGTGGAGGCCGCGGCCTTCGCCTGGCTGGCGCGGCAGACCCTGGCGGGCGCGTCCGGCAACCTGCCCGAGGTCACCGGCGCGCGGCGGGCGGTGACCCTGGGTGGGATTTATCGGGCCTGACCGCGCTGCTGCACGGGGACGTAGTCGCGGACGGGCTCGCCCGTGTACACCTGGGTGGGACGGAAGATGCGGTTGTCGCCCAGTTGCTCGCGCCAATGGGCGAGCCAGCCGGCGGACCGGGCCACGGCGAAAATGGCGGTGAACTGGTCGGGCGGAATGCCCATTTCCGAATACAGGATGCCCGAGTAGAAATCCACGTTGGCATACACGCCCTTGGGACCGAGATGCTCGTTGGCGGCCTCTTCCAGCGCGAGTGCGGTCTCGAACATGGGGCTCACGCCGCGGCTGGCGGCCAGCTTCTCCACCAGTCCCTGCATGATCCTCGCGCGCGGGTCCTTCACCTTGTATTCCCGGTGGCCGAAGCCCCAGATCTTGGCCTTCGCTTCCAGTTTCTTGTCGAGCCATTCCTTCACGTTTTCGGGACGGCCGATCTGTTCCAGCATTTCCACCACCTTCTGGTTGGCACCGCCGTGCAGCGGGCCGGAAAGCGTGCCGATGGCGGCCGCCACCACACCATAGGGGCTGGCGAGGGTGGAGCCTGCCACCAGCGCCGCGAAGGTGGAAGCGTTGATGGTGTGCTCGGCGTGCAGGACCAGGCAGGTGTCCAGGATGCGCGCCAGCATGGGATCGGGCTCCTGTCCGGTGAACATGTACAGGAAGTTCTCGGCATAGGAGAGATCGCAGCGCGGATCGATCGGGTCGTAGCCGTTGCGGATGTGTTCCCAGGTGGTGACGATCACCGGCATGCGCGCGATGATCTTCACCGTCATGTTGTGGATGTAGTCCAGGTCACCGGCGAGATCGGTGCCGCTGATGCGCTCGTTGCACGGGTAGAACATGCCCAGGCAGGCGACGGCCGTCTGCAGCATTTCCATGGGATGCCCCGTGGCGGGCATGTGCTTCATCATCTCGCGGATGTTGTACTTCACCCGGCGGTTGCGACGCAGTTGGGCATCAAAATGGCCCAGTTCGCCCGCAGAGGGGAGCTGCCCGTCGAGGAGTAGCAGCGCGGTTTCCTCGAACGTGCTGTGCTCCGCCAGCTGTTCGATGGGAAAACCACGATACGCGAGGATCCCTCTCTCGCCATCGATCACGGAGATATTGGAGCGCGTCGCAGGGACACCCTCGAGGCCTGGTAGATATTCGTTCATCCCGCGGTCCGAGCCTGAAAGGGCGGCTAGGATAGCAGACTCCCCGCGCCGGCCGGAACCAAAGACCCGGCGAAGCACCTGGGAGAATGCCAAAATTGGTTTGTTTATCAATGAATTAAGCAAAAAGCCCGGCTCCTGGCCGGGCTTTTTGCGATCAGAGGAGAGGACTCAGGCCGAGAACGACGAGCCGCAGCCGCAGGTGGTGGTCGCGTTGGGGTTGCGGATCACGAACTGCGCGCCTTCGAGGCCTTCCACATAGTCGATCTCGGCGCCGACCAGGTACTGGAAGCTCATGGGGTCGATGAGCAAGGTCACGCCGGCCTTCTCTACCGTGGTATCACCTTCGTTGATGGTGTCGTCGAAGGTGAAGCCGTACTGGAATCCGGAACAACCGCCCCCGGTGACGAACACGCGCAGCTTGAGGCCGGGATTGCCTTCTTCGGCGATCAGGTCCCGTACCTTGTTGGCCGCGCTGTCAGTAAAGATGAGAGGGCTTTCGTCGCTCATGGGTGTCTCCAAATTCGGGATGGGTCGAAACGTCGAGAGATTATGAAATTCCGTACTTGATTTATCAAGAATCCGCCGCGACGACTTCGCCTTCCGCGACCGACCCGTTCTGCCTGTCCTTGCCGTCGTGCGGCAGGGCCTTGCGGCCTTCATCGTAATGGATCAGGCTGCCGTTCACTTCGGCGCCGCGGACCATTTCGATGACTTTATAGTAGACATTGCCCTTCACCTTGGCGTTCGCTGCCAGCTGGACGTGCTCGGAGGCATACACGTCGCCGTTCACGCAGCCGTTCAGCACCAGGTTAGGCACGCGCACTTCGCCTTCGATGAGGCCACGCTCGCTCAGACTCAGGACGGAGCCTGCTTCCTGTTCGGCAATGATGTTGCCGCGGATCGCGCCGTCGACGTGGAGCCCCCCCGAGAAACGCACGTCGCCACGGATTTCGGTGTTCTGACCGATCAGCGTGTCGATCTTGGATGCTTTCTTGTTACCGCCATTGCCCCACATAGTCTCTTCTCCTAGGCCGCGGGCCAGTCGAAAACCCGTTCCACGCCCTGATGCCGCTGTTCACGGGGGTTGACCTTGACCGTGACGCGCACCGGCGAAAAACCCTCCGGCAACATCAGATTGCCTTCGAAGGTCTGGAAATACTTGAACCTGTACGTCAGGTCCATCTTGCCTTCGGTCACCACGTCGTTCAGGTTGAGTACCGTGATGCGCCCGTCCTGATTGCCTTCGATGGCGACCGCCGCGCGGCCGCTGGCTACCCTATCATTTTTCAAAACCTGGGTTAACACGAGTTTGTAGCGGTAACCCCGTTCCAATCCGTTGGCGGCCAGCTCGAAAGCCTGCACGCGCAACCCGGCCTTCGCTTCGCTGGGCGAGATGATGCCGCGGTAGAAGGCCAGTTCACCCTTCAACTCGGCGATCTCGTCCTGCAAAGCCGCCACCGTGGTTTCCAGTTGCTTGTACGCCTCGCGCTCAATCTGTTTGCTGCGCTCGAGCACCGCCTGTTGCTCGCGCAGCGCGCTGATGGTCTGCCCGTGACTGACGTTCTCCGCGATCAGGCGCGCCGCCTCGTCCTTCGCGGAGACGAAATCCACACCGGCGCGGTGCCGCCCATACTCGAACAGGCCCCAGCCAAGTACCAGCGCAGCCACGATGCAAAGAATGACCAGCCGCGTAATGCGGGCAGGGTCGACGGCGCGTATGACAACCCGGCTCATGGCAGCACCGCGATGGCCTCGAGCCCAACCGATTCCTTGCAGCCGAACATGATGTTCATATTCTGCACGGCCTGTCCCGCCGCGCCTTTGACGAGGTTATCAATAACGGAAAGCACGACCACGGTATCGCTCCCTTGAGGACGGTGGACCGCGATGCGGCAGACGTTGTTGCCACGCACGGTGCGCGTCTCCGGATGAGAGCCGGGCGGCAGCACGTCCACGAAGGGTTCACCGGCGTAGCGTTCCTGGAACAGCGTCTGGAGATCGGCGGTCAGGTCGGTCAGCCGTGCATAGAGGGTGGCGTGGATACCACGGACCATGGGCAGCAGGTGCGGCACGAAGGTGAGTCCCACCTCCTTGCCCACGGCCACGCCCAGGTTCTGACGGATCTCGGGCAGATGGCGGTGACCGGCGACGCCGTAGGCCTTGAAACTGCCGTCCACCTCGGCCTGCAACATGCCCACCGCAGCCTTGCGACCGGCGCCACTCACCCCCGATTTGGCATCGGCGACGAGGCCGTCGAGCTGCACCAGACCGCGTTCCACCAGCGGCAGGAAACCCAGCGTAACGGCGGTGGGATAGCAGCCCGGATTGGCCACCAGGCGTGCGCCCCGCACGGCATCGCGGTTCACCTCCGGCAGGCCATACACGGCCTCGGCCACCAGCTCGGGACAGGCATGCTTCATGCCGTACCATTGCTCCCAGACCGCGATGTCCTTGATGCGAAAATCAGCGGCGAGATCGATGACACGCACGCCGGCGTCGAGCAGCTCGCGGGCCATGTTCATGGCGGTGCCGTTGGGCGTGGCGAAGAACACCACGTCGCAGGCCTGCAGCGTGGCGGCGTCGGGCTCCGAAAAGGCGAGGTCCACGTGGCCGCGCAGGTTGGGAAACATTTCCGCGACCGGCATGCCGGCCTCGCTGCGCGAGGTGATGACCTGCAGCGCCACCTCTGGATGACCTGCAAGCAGGCGCAGCAATTCCACGCCCGTGTAGCCCGTGCCGCCGACGATGCCTGCCTTTATCATGGTGGCGTTCCTGGTAGCTTCGAAAGGGAAGTCGGGAATGATAAGAGTTGGCGGTCCGAAGCGAAAGGCCGCAGGCCGGCAAAAAAAGAAAGCGGCCCGGAGGCCGCCGAATGACTGCACATTTCGTTTTTCTTGTGAGGAACTCGTCAACCCCACCCCGAAATGTTTGCGGGTAAATTAATGATCCGGCTCGGAGCCGTCAAGTGCAAAAACAGCCTCATACCACCGCCCTGGAGCGCCTGCGACTGAAGCTCGCGCGGGCGGACGCGCTCATTCAGCTCTCAATCCTCGGTGTGCTCTGCGGATTACTCGCAGGGCTGGTCATCATCGTGTTCCGCTTCAGCCTGGAGCAGGTGCAGGCCTGGCTGCTCACATCCCACCCCGAGGATTACGAGCGTCTTGGGCTGAAGGAGCGCTTTCTGATCCCCGCCATCGGCGGCGTCCTGCTCGGTGCGCTGTTCCAGTGGCTGCGCGGACTGCCCGTGGGCGTGGTGCATGTCATGGAACGGCTCGACTATCACCAGGCGGTGCTGCCCTGGCGTAACGCTGCGGCCCAGTTTGCGGGTGCGCTGCTCAGTATCGCCGCCGGTCATTCCGTCGGCCGTGAGGGACCGGCCATCCACCTGGGGGCCTGGGGCGGCAGCCTGCTCGGACGCTGGCTCACGCTGCCCGGCAATTCCCTGCGCACCCTGGCGGGTTGCGGCGTGGCGGCGGCCATCGGGGCGTCCTTCAACACGCCCCTGGCGGGCGTGGTGTTTGCCATGGAAGTGGTGCTGATGGAATACACCATCACCGGGTTCGCGCCGGTGATCCTCGCGTCGGTGAGCGGCACCGCACTCACCCGCATCGTCTACGGACCCATGCCGGCCTTCGTCGTGCCCCCCCTGGAACTGGGCTCGGTCGCGGAGTTGCCCTACGTTCTCGTCATCGGCGTGCTGGTGGGCGGGCTTGCCGCCGCCTTCGTGCGTACGGTCACCTTGGTAAGTACATACACACGCACCTGGCCCGTCAGCACAAGGCTGAGCCTGGCCGGCGTGCTCACCGGTGCCATCGCCGCACTGGTCCCCGAGATCATGGGTATCGGTTACGACTCCGTATCAGCCGCACTGCTCGGCCAGCTCGGCCTGTTCGCCATGCTGGGCATCGTGGTCGCCAAGCTGGTGGCCACCACGGTGGGCATCGGCCTCGGCCTGCCCGGCGGCCTCATCGGCCCCACCCTCGTGATCGGTGCGGCGGCCGGCGGTGCCATGGGGCTCATTGCGAACGCCCTGTTCCCGGGTGTGGTCTCATCCCATGGCTTCTACGCCGTGGTGGGCATGGTCGCCATGATGGGTGCGACCCTGCAGGCTCCGCTCGCGGCGCTCATGGCCATGCTGGAATTGACGGCCAACCCGCACATCCTGCTGCCCGGCATGCTTGCGGTCATCGCGGCGGGACTGACCAGCAGTGAAGGCTTCCGGCAGGGGCCATTGTTCGTGAGCCTGCTGCGGGTGCGCGGCTTGGATACGCGCGACGATCCGGTGCACCAGCGCCTGCGCCGGCGCGGCGTGGAAGCGGTGGTGGAGCATCGGTGGGTACGCTCACCGGCGCGCCTTTCACGCCCCGCCGCCGAGGCGCTGCTCGCCGCAGGCCCGCGCTGGCTGGTGGTCCAGGATGCGACGCCGCCCTTCGTGCTGGCCACCGCCGATCTGGCGCGCGCGCTCACGGAGGCGCCCGCAGATGAAGACCTCGACCTGGGCGCGATCCCGGCGGCGGATCGTCTGGCAGCGGTGGCCGTGCCGCGTACCGCCAGCCTGCTGGACGCGCTGGAGGCCATGAATGCGGCCGGAGCGGACGCGGCTTATCTGGTGCGGTCCGACCGCCAGGGCAAGCAACGCGTGAGCGGCGTCGTCCCGCGGCAGGCCATTGAAGCCGAATATCGTTACAATGACCGGCGCCACTGACGCCCATTTGGAAAACCGATGCGTACCAAGGAATTACTCGCTGCCGTTTTTGCCGTCCTGGTGCTCGCACTGGCGGCCTTCCTGTGGCTGTCGCCCTCCGGCGCCAAGGCCGCTCCACCCGCGCGCTTCACCACCCTGGATGGCGACGTCGTCGAACTGGCGGCGCTGCGCGGCCGTCCGGTGCTGGTGACTTTCTGGGCCACCACCTGCCCGGGCTGCGTGGCCGAGATGCCCCATCTCATCGAACTCTACCGGGACTTGCACAGTCGAGGCCTCGAGATCGTCGGGGTCGCCATGGCATACGACCCGCCGGCACAGGTGCGTGAAATGGTGTCGCGGCGCAGCGTGAACTATCCCATCGCCCTCGATGCGGACGGTACCCTCGCCAAGGCCTTTGGCGACGTACGGCTCACGCCCACGCACTTCGTCATCGACCCGCAAGGCCGCATCGTGCAGCAGAAGCTCGGCGAACTCGACTTCACGGCGCTGCGCGCACGTCTGGAACCCATGCTGACAGGCGGTGCCTGATGCTCTGGGTGAAGGCCTTTCACATCATCTTCGTGGTGGCCTGGTTCGCCGGCCTGTTCTACCTGCCGCGCCTGTATGTGAATCACGCCATGGCGGAGACGCCGGCGGAAACCGCGCGCCTGGCGCTCATGGAACGCAAGCTCTACCGCTTCATGACCCCGCTCGCGTGGCTCGCCGTCGGCCTCGGCCTGTGGTTATGGCTGGGTTTTGGTTTCACCGGTGGCTGGTTGCATGCCAAGCTGGTGCTCGTCGCCGGGCTGATCGGCTATCACCTCTACTGCGGCCGCATACTGCGCGCCTTCGCGGCCGGGCAGAACACCCGCAGCCACGTGTTCTACCGCTGGTTCAACGAGGCGCCGGTATTGATATTGCTGGTCATCGTGATTCTGGTGGTCGTGAAGCCCTTCTGAGTTTGCAGTACGAAGGACGGGCACAACGCGGAGTTCGCGGAGGCGCGGAGGGCGCGGAGAAGAAATGAATGTGGCTTTTCTCTGCGTCCTTGGCGCCTCCGCGTCCTCCGCGTTTAATCCAGATACGAGTGCGCTGACGTTGAAACGACCATGGATATCCGCGAAGACCTGATCCGCCATTATCACTGGCTGCGCCAGTACGGCTACAACGATTCCCACTCGGGCAATGCGTCTGTGCGTGACGGTGATGGGCTGTGGGTGACGCCCACGGGTTCGTGTGCGGACACGCTCCAGGCGGGAGAACTCATCCGTTGCCCGCTCGATGGGGCCCCCACACCGGGCGCCTCGCTGGACGCGCCGTTGCACCAGCGCGTGTACCACAGCAATCCAGAGGCGCTGGCGGTGTTGCACAGCCACGGGCCGTACACGGTGGCGATGACCCTGGACGGCCAGGATTTCTGCCCGCCGGACTTCGAGGCCTGGTATTACTTCAAGCGTGTCCCGGTCATTACCATCCCGTACGAGGACTACACCCGCGATGCGCCGGCGCGCGTGGCCGAGGTGCTAGCACACCGTCCCGTGGTGGTGGTGCGCGGGCACGGTGTGTTCGCCTGTGCACCGAGCCTGAACCTCGCCTACAAGTGGACCTGCTCGCTGGAGTCCTCCGCCAAGACCGCGTTCATCGCCCGTCAGGCGGGCACATGGCGCGGCTGAGCATCTGTTACGATTTCCCTTAAGAAGCACTTCGGAGAGTGCCCATGCCGCAGGCCGCCATCCCCGTGGTCATGACCTTCGCCGGTAACGATCCCACCGGCGGCGCCGGCATCACGGCCGACACCGAGGCCATCGCCAGCATGGGCTGCCAGACGGCCCCGGTGGTTACCGCGCTCACGGTGCAGGACACGCGTAACGTCATGCACTTCGAGCCGGTGAATCCTGCGCTGGTGGTGGAGCAGGCGCGCGCCGTGCTGGAGGACATGCCGGTGGCCGCGTTCAAGATCGGCATGCTCGGCAGCGTGGAAAACGTCGAAGTGGTGCACACGCTGCTCACCGATTACCCCGACATCCCCGTAGTGCTCGACCCCATCCTGCGCGCCGGCGGCGGTACCAGCCTCACCTCGGTGGACATGGGCGCGGCCATGCTGGAACTGCTGTTCCCGCTCACCATCATCGCCACACCCAACAGCGAAGAGACCCGTGCGCTCGCGCCCGAGGGTGACACCCTGGACGCCTGCGCCCAGGAACTCCTCGCCACGGGCTGCGAACTGGTGCTGGTTACCGGAACCCATGAAAACACGCGCCACGTGGACAACGTCCTCTACGGCAACATGCGCCGCCTGGAGGTGTTCACCTGGGAACGCCTGCCGCACAGTTATCACGGCTCCGGCTGCACCCTGGCCGCGGGCATCGCCGGTCTGCTTGCCCATGGGCTGGAACCGTTCACCGCCGTGCACGAGGCGCAGGAATTCACCTATGAGGCGTTGCGCAACGCCTATCGCCTCGGCATGGGCCAGCACATTCCCAACCGGCTGTTCTGGGCGCGCACCGAAGAGGGGGAAGAGGCATGACGGCGAGACTGCGCCGCGGCCTGTACGCGATCACCGACGCGCGCCTCACGCCCGGACCACACCTGGCGGACGCCGTGCGCGCCGCCATCGAGGGCGGCGCGGTGGCAATCCAGTACCGGGACAAGGGCGGTGACGGACCGCGCCGACATGCACAGGCGCGCACCCTCGCTGGCCTGTGCCGCACCCTCGGCGCCGCGTTCATCGTCAACGACGACCCGGCGCTGGCCGCGGCGGTCGGCGCCGACGGCGTTCACCTCGGCAAAGACGATGCGCGCGTCACAGCGGCGCGCGCCCTGCTCGGCCCCGACGCCATCATCGGCGTCTCCTGCTACGACGATCTGACGCAGGCCGAACGCGCCGCCGAGCTGGGCGCGGACTACGTGGCCTTCGGCAGTTTCTTCCCTTCCACGGTGAAACCGGACGCCGTGCGCGCCGATGTAGACCTGCTGCACCGCGCCAAGGCGCGCCTGCACCTGCCCGTGGCGGCCATCGGCGGCATCACCGCCGACAACGGCGCGCCGCTGGTGGCCGCGGGCGCCGATCTGCTCGCGGTGATCTCCGGCGTGTTCGGTCAACGCGACGTCCGCGCCGCCTCGCAACGCCTGTCCCGATTATTCGGATAACGCCGCCCGGGCGCGCAACTGCCGCGCCGCCGCCACCATGTTCCGCAGCGCGGCGTCCACTTCGGGCCAGCCGCGCGTCTTCAGGCCGCAGTCGGGATTGACCCACAGCCGTTCGGCGGGGATGCGCCCGGCGGCCAATTCCATCAGCCGCACCATTTGTTCGACCTCCGGCACGTTGGGCGAGTGAATGTCGTAGACGCCGGGGCCGATCTCGTTCGGGTAATGGAATTCCCTGAATACGTCCAGCAGTTCCATGTCCGAGCGCGAGGTCTCGATGGTGATCACGTCGGCGTCCATGGCGGCGATGGAGGCGATGATGTCGTTGAACTCCGAATAGCACATGTGGGTGTGGATCTGGGTCTCGTTGCGCACGCCGTTGGCGGCGAGGCGGAAGGCGCCGACGGCCCAGTCGAGATACGCCTGCCACTGCGCCTTGCGCAGCGGCAGTCCCTCGCGCAGCGCCGCCTCGTCGATCTGGATGATGCCGATGCCGGCCCGTTCCAGGTCCAGCACCTCGTCGCGGATCGCCAGCGCCAGTTGCCGGCAGGTGTCGGCGCGCGGCTGGTCGTCGCGCACGAACGACCAGTTGAGGATCGTGACCGGCCCGGTGAGCATCCCCTTCATCGGCCGGGCGGTGAGCGACTGGGCGTAGCGCGCCCATTCCACCGTCATTGGCGCCGGCCGCGCCACGTCGCCGTAGAGGATGGGCGGCTTGACGCAGCGCGAGCCGTAGGACTGCACCCAGCCGTTGGCGGTGAAGGCGAAGCCGTCGAGCTGTTCGCCGAAGTACTCCACCATGTCGTTGCGCTCCGCCTCGCCGTGGACCAGCACGTCGAGCCCGTAGTCCTCCTGTTTCTTCACCGCGCAGGCGATGGCCTCGCGCATGTGCGCACGATAGGCGTCGGCGTCGAGCCGCCCGGCCTTGAAGTCGCGCCGCGCGGCGCGGATCTCGGCGGTCTGGGGAAAGGAGCCGATGGTGGTGGTGGGGTAGAGCGGCAGGCGGAAACGCTGCCGCTGCGCCTCGGCGCGGATCGGATAGGGGCCGCGCCGCCGCTCCATGGCCGCGTCGGCCGCCGCCAGGCGCGCGCGCACCTCGGGGCGGCACAGCCGCGCACAAGCGCGGCGCGCGGCCACCGTCGCCGCGTTGGCGGCCAGAGCTTCCGCCACCGCGTCGCGCCCCTCATCCAGCGCCCGCCGCAGGGTGCGCAGTTCGTCCAGCTTCTGCACGGCGAAGGCGAGCCAGGCGCGCGGCTCGTCGTCCAGTTGCGCCTCGTCCGATGCGTCCATGGGCACGTGCAGCAGCGAACAGGAGGGGGCGAGCCACAGCCGTGCGCCGAGGCGCGCATGCAGCGGTTCGAGCGTCAGGAGCAGGGCGTCGAGATCGGCGCGCCAGACGTTGCGCCCGTCGATCACCCCGGCGGAAAGCACCTTGTGGCCGGGCAGCCAATCGGCCACCGACGCAAGCTGTCCGGGGGCGCGCGCCAGGTCCACGTGCAGGCCGTCCACCGGCAACTGGCAGGCCAGTTTGAGATTGTCTTCCAGGGCGCCGAAATAGGTCGCCAGCAGCACGCTCGGCCGGTTGGCGGCGAGGCGCGTGTAGGCCGACTCGAAGGCCCGCTGCCAATCGTAGGGCAGATCGAGGACGAGGATGGGCTCGTCCATCTGCACCCACGTCACCCCCTGCCGTTTGAGCCGGGCCAGGATCTCGCCGTAGACGGGGAGCAAATCATCGAGCAGCGCCAGTTTGTCGAAAGGCTCACCCTTCACCTTGCCCAGCCACAGCCAGGTGAGCGGCCCGATGAGCACCGGGTGCGGGGTCAGGCCCAGCGCCTGTGCCTCCGTCACCTCGTCGAACAGTTTGCTGGAAGCGAGACGGAAACGCTGGCCCTGGCGCAATTCCGGCACCAGGTAGTGGTAATTGGTATCGAACCACTTGGTCATTTCGCAGGCGTGGGCCGGTGCACCACTCGGCGCCCGGCCGCGGGCCATGCGGAAATAGGTGTCCAGGTCCACCTCGCCCTCCACGGCGCCGAAACGCGGCGGCACCGCGCCGAACATCACGCTGTGGTCGAGCACGTGGTCATAAAGGGAGAAGTCGCCCACCGGGACCTGGGCCATGCCCGCCGACTGTTGCAGCCGCCAGTGGCGCTCGCGCAGCGCCCGCGCCGTCGCCTGCAATGCCTCGCGCGTGGATTCTCCCTTCCAGTAGCTCTCCAGTGCCCACTTCAATTCGCGTTGCGCGCCGATGCGGGGAAAACCGAGGGTGTGGGCGATGCTCATGTCGCAATCCTTTTTGTTCGTCGATTGCGGGCAGTCTGGCGGCGGCCATAAAATGAATCAAATGGCGATTCGTCACGACAAACATGAGAAATATTCATGCCCCACCCTAATCAACCCCTTTGTCTTCTCCGTGGCCTCCGTGCCCTCCGTGGTTCATCTTCTCCAACCAGGGCGCGCCCGCCCGCAGCGGGAAGGCGGACATGATTGAACTGCGCCACCTCCGCAGCCTCGCCGCCCTGCGCGACAGCGGCAGCCTCACCCGCGCGGCGGAGCGCCTGCATCTCACCCAGTCCGCCCTGTCGCACCAGTTGAAGGAATTGGAAGAGCGCCTCGGCCTGCGCCTGTTCGAGCGCAAGAGCCGCCCGCCGCGCTTCACCGTGGCGGGCGAACGGCTGCTGGCCCTGGCCGACCGGGTGCTGCCGCCGATCCGCGCCGCCGAGCGGGACCTGGCCCGCGTGCGCGGCGGCCAGAGCGGGCGGCTGCATCTGGCGGTGGAATGCCATAGCTGCTTCGACTGGTTGATGCCGGTGCTAGAGGAATACCGCCGCGACTGGCCGCAGGTGGAACTGGACATCTCCATGGGCCACAGCTTCACGCCGCTGGCGGCCCTGGCAAGGCGCGAGGTGGACCTGGTGATCACCGCCGACCCGGCGGCGCGGGCAGAGATCGCCTACCTGCCCCTGTTTTGCTACCAGAACGTGCTGCTGCTGCCACCCCGCCATCCGCTCGCCCGGCGACCCTGGCTCGCCCCGCGGGACCTGGCCGGGGAAACGCTCATCACCTACCCCGTGGAGACGGCGCGGCTCGATCTGTTCCACCGCTTCCTCGACCCCGCCGGTGTCGCCGTGGAACGGCGCACCTGCGAACTGACGGTGATGATCCTGCAACTGGTCGCCAGCGGCCGCGGCCTCGCCGCCCTGCCCCAATGGGCCGCCAGCCCCGCCGTCGCCACCGGCCAGGTGCTCGCGAAGCCTCTCGGCAAGAACGGGCTGTGGAGCACGCTCTACGCCGCCGTGCGCCGGGAAGAGCGGGAACTGGCCTACCTCGACGCCTTCATCGAACACGCGCGCGAGGGTTGTTTCGACAAGTTGGAGGGACTGCGAACCCCGCCGGACAACGCCACGGCATGACTTCGCCACGCCGTGCTTGCGCGGATACGGTGGCGCCGGCCAGAACCCGTCCGGCAACCACGCGGTGAGTCAATGCGCTCACTTCTTCTCCGCCGCCACCTCGTTGCACCAGCGCTCAAGCCACTGTTCGGGCACCCGACCCACCTGCGTATCCGACACGCCCGTTTCCCCCAACCACAGATGCGCCAGCATGAACATCTGCACGGCCTTGCTGTCGGCGCCGTTCAGAACGACCAGTCAAATGGTCATCGTGCAGGTGTGCGCGTTGCACCGCCCAGCGCAACACCGGCACGGAGGCGGCTACGGTGGCGGGCATAGGCTTCCCCGCCCTCGCCCGGTTTTCCTGGCGGGATACAGCACCGACAGTCCGATGGGCCGCACCGCCAGGTCCGCCAGTTGCAGACCCTGTTCAGGACTGCGGAGGGTAGCGCTCCGGCTTGCCCGGCAGGCGCTCAATACGGCCACCCCGCTGCACGATCAGATCGGTACCGGTGCGGGCGGCCAGTTCACGCGCCCGTTGCGCCGCCCGGCGCAGGGCCTGGAAGGATTGCGCCAGGTCGGGATCGCGGGCCTCTTCGATGCGTTTGGTATTCATGGCTTTTCTCCCCAATCCAGCAATACCGGTTGTGGTCCGGCATTGTCATACAAGGCCCAGGCATCGACCAGTGCGCGATAGACAGTATCGAAATTACGCCGCCCCGCGCCGAAGCGGCGGCGGATGGTAGGTTCGGGCACGTCGTGCCCGCCCTGCCGGACCCGTTCCTGCACCCGGGCCACGGCCAGATCGGCCTGCGGCAGGCTCAAGAAAAAGAGTTTCACATGGTAGCCAAGGACCTGCCAGCGCGGAATGGCGGTGGCCCAGGCGCGGCCCGACAGCGTGGTCTCGAAAGCGAAGCTCTCGCGCCGGGCAACGTGGCCGGCGAT
>Ga0265293_10009722_pt1 | contig 13719 bp, 9 predicted proteins | sample Munlanlewell138R_FD_192505 | JGI IMG/M metagenome (GOLD analysis project Ga0265293, IMG submission 192505) | Leachate microbial communities from a municipal landfill in Southern Ontario, Canada - Leachate well 138R | ecosystem: Engineered > Solid waste > Landfill > Unclassified | place: Canada...
AGGGGCGATGCCGATGGTGCCGGTGCAGGCCGGGCCAAGGTCGGAGAGGATGTCGCCGAACAGGTTCGACGCCACCACCACGTCGAAGCGGTCGGGGTGCAGCACGAACTGCGCTGCCAATATGTCGATGTGGTATTTGTCGGTGCGGACCTCGGGGAAGTTGCGCGCCATTTCCTCGACCCGCCCGTCCCACCAGGGCATGGTGATGGCGATGCCGTTCGATTTGGTGGCCGAGGTCAGATGCTTTTTCGGCCGCTGTTGCGCCAGTTCGAAGGCATAGCGCAGGATACGGTCGGTGCCGTGGCGGGTCATCACCGTTTCCTGCAACACCACTTCGCGGTCGGTGCCGGGGAAGGAAATGCCGCCGATGGCCGAATATTCGCCCTCGGTATTCTCGCGCACCACCAGAAAGTCGATGTCGCCGGGCTGCCGCCCGACCAGCGGGCAGGGCACCCCCGGCATCAGCCGCACCGGCCGCAGATTGACATACTGGTCATATTCGCGGCGGAATTGCAGCAGCGACCCCCAGAGCGACACATGGTCGGGGACCGTCGCCGGCCAGCCGACGGCGCCGAAATAAATGGCGTCGACCTGGCCGATCCGCTCTTTCCAGTCGTCGGGCATCATGGCGCCGTGGCGGGCGTAATAGTCGCAACTGGCGAAATCATGCCATTGCTGCTCGATGGTGAAGCCATAGGCGGCGGCCGCCGCCTCCAGCGCGCGGATTCCTTCCGGCACCACTTCCTTGCCGATGCCGTCGCCCGGCAGAACGGCGATCCGATATTGCCTTGCCATGCTTCTCCCCTTCTCAGCCGAGTTTCAGGCCGGCCCAGTGGAAGGTCTTGGTTTCAAGATATTCCTCGATCCCCTCGACGCCGCCCTCGCGGCCAAGGCCGGATTGCTTCATACCGCCAAACGGCGCCACATCCATCGACATGGCGCCGGTGTTGAGGCCGACGATGCCGAACTCCAGCGCCTCGCTCACCCGCCAGGCGCGGTCCATGTCGGCGGTGAAGAAATAGGCGGCAAGGCCATAGGGCGTGGCGTTGGCAAGCGCGATCGCCTCGGCCTCGGTGTCGAAGCGGAAGACCGGGGCGACGGGGCCGAAGGTTTCCTCGCTGGCCAGCAGCATCGAATCGAGCGCCCCGGTCAGCACCATCGGCCGCGCATAGCCTGCGGGCGCTTCGGCGGCCGCCGCAATGGCCGCCCCCTTCGACAGCGCGTCGGCCACATGGGCCGCCACCTTGTCGTTGGCGGCGGCGTTGATGAGCGGGCCGATCGCCACCCCCTCCTCGGTGCCCGGTCCCACCTTCATCGCCGCCACCTCGCGGCCCAGGCGCTCGACGAAGCGGTCGTGGATGCCGGCCTGCACCAGAATGCGGTTGGCGCAGACGCAGGTCTGCCCGGCGTTTCGAAACTTGCTGGCCAGGGCGCCGGGAATGGCAAGGTCGAGGTCGGCGTCGTCGAACACCAGGAAGGGGGCGTTGCCGCCCAGCTCCAGGCTCAGCTTCTTCACCGTATCGGCGCATTGCCGCATCAACAGCGAACCCACCCGGGTCGAGCCGGTGAAGGACAGCATGCGGACGGCGGCGTTCGCGGTCAGCTCGCCGCCGATCGCTTGTGGCAGCCCCGTCACCACGTTCAGCACGCCGGCCGGAAGGCCCGCCTCCTCGGCCAGCGCCGCCAGCGCCAGCGCCGTGAACGGCGTCAGTTCCGAGGGCTTGACGACGAGGGTGCAGCCGGCCGCCAGCGCCGCCGCCCCCTTGCGGGTGATCATCGCCGCCGGGAAATTCCACGGCGTGATGATGGCGCAAACGCCGACCGGCTCTTTTCGAACCAGAATGCGGCGGTCGCGGGTCGGCGCCGGGATTTCGTGGCCGCCGATGCGCCGCCCCTGCTCGGCGAACCATTTGACGAAGGTGGCGGCATAGCGGATCTCGCCGGCCGCCTCGGCCAGCGGCTTGCCTTGCTCGGCGGTCATGATGCGCGCCAGCGGCTCCACATGCTGCAGCAGCAGCGCATGCCAGCGTTCGAGGATGGCGGAGCGTTCGGCGGCCGGGGTGGCGCGCCAGCCGGGAAGCGCCGCCGCGGCGGCGTCGATGGCGCGGCGGGTGTCGTCGGCGCCGCAGGCGGGAACGAAGCCGACCGTGGCGCCGTCGGCCGGGTTGGCGACGGCCAGCCGCTCGCCCGATTGCGAATCGAGCCAGGCGCCGCCGATCAACACCCGCTCGATCGGCTGGCCGGCGGTAACGGCGGCAGCAGCGGCGCCCGAATCCATGCTCATGCCAACACTCCTCCTCGAACGAACGAACGGCCCGGACTGTAGCGGCCCGGCGGTTCGCCGTGCTGCCTGATCCGGGACGGCTGCGGCAGAAGCTTTCGTATTTTCCCGCCCGGGCGAAACTTGCTGGCGCCGCCGGCCTTGCAATCCCCGGCCAACCTCCCTCCCTTCGTGGCAGAAGGACGAAAAGGAGAATCGAACATGCCGGAAACTAACCCGCCAGCCATCAAGCCCACCGCCGAATTCGCCGACTTCGAGCGACTCGACATCCGCGTCGGCACCATCGTCGACGTGCAGCCCTTTCCGCGCGCCCGCACCCCGGCCTACAAGGTAGAGGTGGATTTCGGCGCCGCCGGCAGGCGCTGGTCGAGCGCGCAGATCACCAGCTACGCACCAGAACAACTGCTCGGCACGGCGGTCTGCTGCATCGTCAATTTCGCGGCGCGGAACATCGCCGGCTTCCGCTCGGAGATTCTCATCCTCGGCGCCCGCGACCGCGACGGCCACGTCATCCTGCTGACGCCGCGCAGCGAGGTGCCGGCCGGACAACCGGTGTTCTGAAGCAAGCCCGCAACAAAGCCCGGAACAAAGCCCGAAATAATCCGGCGGCGGCCGGCCCCGGTACGCCGCCGGCACCACCTGCGCCGCCGGCCGCCCTTCCATCCCGATCGGGATCGGTCGCCGATCTGGCACAAAATTTCGCACGCCCTCCGCAATTCAGCAACATTCCCGGTTTCATCAAACATATCCTGTCTCGGCCTAGTCGAATCGCATGTGAAGCTCATGCATGAGACAAAGTAACATTCAAAAGCGGCAATTGCCGCTATAAGAGACTGTTGCGAATTATAATAACAAGCAAAAACAAGATAGAAATCTATATTTATCATGAATCAATGAAGGAGGGGTAGGATGTACGCGATCAATCGTCTTCGTCTTTCGGTGGCTTCCGTTCTTCTGCTGGCAACGTCCTCCGCGGCGCTGGCGCAAGGTGCGGCACAGTCGGCCGCCGGCGGCGAAACCCAGGGCGAAACCATCATCGTCACCGGGCTGCGCGGACAGTTGCGCTCGATCACCGACTCGCCGGTTCCGGTCGATGTCTACAATATGGAAACCATCGAGCAGTCGGCGCAGACCGACACGCTGAACGTGCTGCAAACGCTGGTGCCGTCCTATACGGTGCCGCGCTCGGCCAACACCACGTCCAACAGCTTCATCCGCTCGCCGTCGCTGCGCGGCCTCTCCGCCGACAAGACGCTGCTGCTGCTGAACGGCCACCGCCGGCACAAGTCGGGCAGCGTCAATGTCGGCGGCACCGGCTCGCAGGCGGCCGACGCCGCGGTCATCCCCTCGATCGCCCTGCAATCGGTCGAAGTGCTGCGCGACGGCGCCGCCGCCCAATATGGCTCGGACGCCATCGCCGGAGTCATCAACTTCCAGTTGAAGGACGCCGACCATGGCGGCTCGCTCAGCATCCAGGGCGGCCGCTATTATGCCGGCGACGGCAACAGCGTGCAGATTTCCGGCAACATCGGCCTGCCGCTTTCCGATCGGGGCTTCATCAACCTCTCGGCGCAGCTGAACGACGACGGCCGCACCGTCCGCGCGCGGAAATTCGCCTCCACCTCCTGGAACCCGGACGAGGCCTATGCCACCGACCCGGCGTTCCGCGCCGCCGTCGACGCCGCCGGCATCGACCTCGACAAGCCGCTGGAACGGCAGGGCAAGCCATCGGAACGGGCGGCGCGCTTCATCGTCAATTCCGGGATCGACCTCACCGACGACAGTTCGCTCTACGCCTTCGCCAACTACTCGCGCTCGAAGGGGGTCGCCAACGCCACCTACCGGGTGCCGGGCGGCCGCCACGCGGTGATGGACAATCCGATCCGCCTCGACGACGGCTCGGAATGGCGCTTCAAGGACCAGTTCCCCCTCGGCCTCGCCCCGCAGTTCGCCGGCGAAGTCACCGACTGGAGCGTCACCGCCGGCTGGCGGACCGACCGCGAATTCGGCAACGGCCAGACCTTCCGGGCCGACCTCAGCGGCCGCTACGGCTGGGATCGAATCCTCTACACCATGTGGGATACGGTGAACCCGTCGATGGGACCGGATTCGCCCAGCTTCTTCCGCGCCAGCGACTATACCTCCGACGAGACATCGGTGAACGCCGACTTCGTCTACACCGTCCCGGTCGAGGCGTTCGCCGGGCCGCTGACCTTCAACTTCGGCGCCGAATACCGCCGCGAGGGCTTCACCATCGGCGCCGGCGGCGTCGATTCCTACAGCGGCGGCACCTGGTCGGTGGCCGACCCGTTCGGCTTCTGCAGCACGGAAAGCGATTTCTCGCTACGCACCCTCACCCCCGGCGCGCCGACCGGCCAGGGCATCGACTGCACCAGCAGCGCCGACCCGGTCTACAACATCCTGCAACCCGGCTCGAACGGCATCACCGGCCTGCCGCCCAGCGTCGCCGGCCGGCACGTCACCGACAGCAAGTCGCTTTACGGCGAAGTCACGGTGGACGTGACCAGAGCCTGGTTCCTCGATTTCGCCGCCCGCTACGAGCATTACCAGTCGTTCGGAAGCAAGGCGGTGTGGAAGGCGGCCACTCGCTATTATCTGGTCGACTGGCTGGCGCTGCGCGGCTCCATCGGTACCGGCTTCCGCGCGCCGACCGCCGGCCAGCTCAACATGACGCAGACGCAGATCAACACCGTCGGCGGCGTGCCGCTCAACATCGGTCTCTATCCAGCGTCGAACCCGGTGTCGCTCTATCTGGGCGCCACGCCGCTCGGGCCGGAGCAATCGAAGAACTACTCGCTCGGCCTGACGCTCACCCCCTCGTCGGACATCTCGGTGACCATCGACGCCTATCAGATCAAGCTGACCGACCAGATCTACGCCACCACCCTCATCGACGTGACGCCGGCGATCGAGGCGGCCATGATCGCCGCCGGCATCGTCGGCGCCTCGTCGATCGACCAGGTGAACTATTTCCAGAACGCCCTCGACACCACGGTCCGCGGGGTGGATTTCGTCGCCTCCTACCGCCTCTACTGGCTGGGCGACAGCGCCACCAACCTCACCGCCGCCTTCAACTACAATGAAAGCAGGATCGACCGCATCAACGTCGCCGGCGTGTCGTTCAACGCCGTCAGCCGCTATAATTTCCACAATAATGCCCCGAAATGGCGCGGCAACGTCGCGGCGCAGCAGGACGTCGGCCCGGTGTCGCTCCTGGCCCGCGTCAATCTCTTCGGTCCCTATTCCCGGCAGACCACCCGCGCCGGCAACGCCATCCAGCGTTTCCGCACCCAGGCCATGCTCGACCTCGAAGCCTCGGCGTCGCTCGGCGGCGGCTACAGCATCAGCCTCGGCGCCCGCAACATCCTCGGCCATTATCCGGCGGTGAACCGGATCGACGACACCAACGGCCGCACCTACACCGACGGCCCGGTCGACTGGCAGGGCGGCTATTATTACGGCAAGATTTCCTTCAGCTTCTAGGAGGCGCCGAACCGGAGGGGCCGGGCGAATCGGCGCCCAGCTCCTCCAGGATCGGACAATCGGGTCGCTGGTCGCCGTGGCAGTGGGCGGCCAGCGACAGCAGGGTCCGCCGCATCGCCTGCAATTCCTCGGCCTTCCCGGCAAGGTCGGCGGCGTGCGCCAGCGCCAGCGCCTTCACATCGGCGGACGCCCGCCCGCGGTCCGCCCAAAGCGCGAGCAGGGTGCGGATTTCCTCGATCGAAAAGCCAAGATCGCGCGAGCGGCGGACGAAATTCAGCCGGTGCACATCGGACGCGCCATAATCGCGATACCCCGACTCCCGCCTTGGCGGCGCCGGGATGAGACCAATGCCCTCATAGTGGCGGATCATGCGCTGGCTGACGCCGGTTCGCCGCGCCACTTCGCCGATGTTCATGCCGCACCCCCCGTCGCCGTCGGCCGCCAGCGCTTCAGCAGCAGCGCGTTCGACACCACGCTGACGCTGGAGAGCGCCATCGCCGCCCCCGCCAGCATCGGGCTGAGGAAGCCGAGGGCGGCCAGCGGAATGCCGACGATATTGTAGATGAAGGCCCAGAACAGCCCCTGGCGGATCTTGGCGTTGGTGCGCGCCGAAATCGCAATGGCGTCGGCCACCAGCCTGGGGTCGTTCCGCATCAGCGTGATTCCGGCGGTCGCCATGGCGACATCGGTGCCGGACGCCATGGCGATGCCGACATCGGCAAGGCCAAGCGCCGGCGCATCGTTGACGCCATCCCCCACCATGGCGACGACCGCTCCATGGCGCCGCCGTTCCTCCACCGCCCGCGCCTTGTCTTCGGGCAGAACATTCGCCACCCAGTCGTCAAGGCCAAGGCTGTCGGCCACCGCTTTCGCGGCGCCGGCATTGTCGCCGCTCAGCATGGCGGCGCGAATGCCGCGCCGGTGCAGGGTCTCGATCGCCGCCCTGGCGGTTTCCCTGGGCGCATCGGCAAAGCCGAGCACGCCAAGGAGGCGCGGCGGCGCCACGGCGGCCACATAGGAAACGCTGTGGCCGGCCGTCTCCAGCCGCGACGCCGCCTGCCGAAGCGGCGCCAGGTCGATGCCCAGTTCCGCCATCATGCGCCGGCTGCCAAGAACATGCTCTCCGCCGTCAATCGCCCCGCGCACGCCGCGCCCGGCCACCACCCGCAGATGGTCGGCCGCCGCCGCCCGCACCCCGTCCGCCTCGGCGCGATCGAGCACGGCTTGCGCCAGCGGATGCTCGCTTCCCTTCTGCAACGAGGCGGCCACCGCCAGCAGCGCCGCTTCGTCCACGCCGTCCGCCGCCAGCATGGCCGCAAGCTTCGGCGTTCCAGCCGTCAGCGTGCCGGTCTTGTCGAACAGCACCTCCGTCACCTTTTCGGCCTGTTCCAGGGCCTCGGCGTCGCGGATCAGGATGCCCGCCCGGGCGGCGACACCAGTGCCGGTGACGATGGCCGTCGGCGTCGCCAGGCCAAGGGCGCAGGGACAGGCGATCACCAGCACGGCAACCGCATTCAGGATGGCGGTGGTTGCGCCGGCACCCGCCAGCCACCAGCCAAGAAAGGTGGCGGCCGCCGCCAGCAGCACCGCCGGCACGAACCAGGCGGCCACCCTGTCCACCAGCTTCTGCACTGGCGCCTTGGCCGCCTGCGCCGATTCGACGAGGGCGACGATCTTCGCCAGCATGGTTTCGACGCCGACCGCCACCACCTCCAGCAACAGCCGGCCATCGGCGTTGATGGCGCCGCCAGCCACCCGCTCGCCCGGCCCCACCGCGACCGGCATGCTCTCTCCGGTCAGCATGGACTGGTCGACCGAGGAATGGCCCTCTTCGACCACGCCGTCGACGGGCACCCGCTCGCCGGCCAGCACCACCACCCGGTCGCCGACGCGGATCTGTTCGACGGCCACCATTTCCTCGCCGCCGTCGGCGTTGCGCCGCCGCGCCTGGTCCGGCCGCAGCGCCATCAGCGCGCGGATGGCTTCGCCGGTCTGCCGCTTGGCGCGGCCCTCCAGCCACTTGCCGACGAGAACAAGGGTGATGATGACGGCGGAGGCTTCGAAATAGAAATGCCCGCGCGGCCCCGCCGTCAGCAGTTGCCAGAGGCTCAGTCCGAAGGCGGCCGATGTGCCAAGGGCCACCAGCGTATCCATGTTGGCGGTCTTCGCCCGGAGCGCGCGATAGGCGCCGGCATAGAAGCGGGCGCCCAGCCAGAACTGCACCGGCGCCGCCAGCCACAATTGCCACCAGCCCGACAACTGAACATTTATGCCAAACGGCTGCAACAGCATCGGCAGCAGCAGCGGCGCCGTCAGCAGCGCCGCCAGCCACAGGGTCCAGCCGTCGCGCTTCCCTTCGGGCGGCGTCGACTCCGGCCCGTCGCCGGCAAGAGCGGCGCCGTAGCCGGCCGCTTCGACCGCCGCCACCAGCGCTTCGCCCCGGACTTCGGGACCGCCGGCAACGCGGGCGCGCTCTGTCGCCAGATTGACCGACGCCGCCTTCACGCCCGGCACCGCCAGCAGCGCCCGTTCGACACGGCCGGCGCAACTGGCGCAGGTCATGCCGGTAACGACGAGATCGGCGCTTGCGGTTTCGGCTATCGCCAGTTCTGCATCGGGCTTCGCCCGTTCTGCTTCAGGCTGCGCCTGTTCTGCGTCGGGCTTCGCCCGTTTTGCTTCGGGCTGCGCCCGTTCGACGGTGGCCATGCGCGGCTCCTGCTTGCTTCAAGAGCAGCCTTGTTCAACCCTCACATCATGTCAGAGTCAAGCCTCTTCAGTTCGCATCATTCATGGCGAAGCGCGTCGATCGGGTTGAGACCGGCAGCGCGGCGCGCCGGGAAATAGCCGAAGGCGACTCCGATCAGCGCCGAGACCAGAAAGGCGAAGCCGTTGATCTGGGCGTCGAACGTCCAGGGCACCTGCATGATCGGCGACAGGATCAGGATCGCCACCTGCGCCAGCACCAGGCCGATGAAGCCGCCGATGCACGACAGCACCACCGCTTCCACCAGAAACTGCATCAGCACTTCCCGCGACACCGCGCCGATGGCGAGGCGGGTGCCGATTTCGCGGGTGCGCTCCGTCACCGACACCAGCATGATGTTCATGATGCCGATGCCGCCGACCACCAGCGAGATGGCGGCGACGGCGGCGACGATCCGCGTCAGCAGCGTCGTCGTCCCGGTCATGGTGTCGGCGATCTGCCTGGTGTCGAAGATGTTGAAATCGTCGAGCTTGCCGCCGGTGATGTGGCGGCGTTCGCGCAGCAGATCGGCAATCCCGGCCTGCACCTGTTCGGTCGAATAGGCGTCGTCCACCCCGACCTGCATATAGGAAATATTGTTGTTGCCGGTGAAGCGGCGCTGCACCGTTTTCAGCGGCATCAGCACGATATCGTCCTGGTCGCCGCCAAAGCCGCTCTGCCCCCGCGTCGACAGCACGCCGATCACCTCGCAACTGATGTCGCGGATGCGGAAGCGCTGGCCGACGGCGTCGGTGTTGCGGAACAGATTCTGCCGCACGGTGTTGCCGATGATGCACACCGCCTTCCCCGCCTCTTCCTCCTCGGCGGAAAAACTGCGCCCGGCCACCAGCGGCCAGGGCTGGACGATAAAATAGGAATCGGTGGTGCCGTTCGCCGTCGTCTGCCAGTTGGTGCCTTCATAGACGGCGGTGCCGCTGGTCTGCACCTGGGGCGCCACCGCCTTCACGCCGGTGATCTGCTGTTCGATCGCGGTCACGTCCTCCAGCTTGAAGGCCGGCGGGCGCGGGCCGCCGCCGCCGCGCCCGAACCCCATGCCGGGGCGGATGGAGAGAACATTGGTGCCAAGAGAGGCGATCTGGCTTTGCACGGCCGCCGTCGTCGCGTTCCCCAGCGTCACCATGGCGACCACCGAGGCGACGCCGATGACGATGCCGAGAACGGTCAGGAACGAGCGCAGCACATGGCGCCGGATCGACTTCAGCGCCAGCAGGAACACGGTGCCAAGCATGTCAGCCCTCCACCCTTGCGCGCGCCGCGTTGTGCACGCTTTTCTCGATGTTGCCGTCGCGGAAATGCACCACCCGATGCGCCCAGGCCGCCATGTCGGGTTCGTGCGTTACCATGATGACGGTGATGCCGCTGCCGCGGTTGAAGTCCGACAACAGCTCCATGATCTCCACCGAACGCTCGGAATCGAGATTGCCGGTCGGCTCGTCCGCCAGCAGCAGTTGCGGGCGGGTGACGATGGCGCGGGCGATGGCGACGCGCTGCTGCTGGCCGCCGGACAATTCGCCCGGCGTATTGTTCGCCCACTGGGCAAGGCCGACCCTTTCCAGCGCCGCCATGGCCGCCGCGTGCCGCTGCTGTCTGGGGTCGCCCCGGTACAGCAGCGGCAGCTCGACATTTTCAAGGGCGCTGGTGCGCGCCAGCAGGTTGAAGCCCTGGAAGACGAAGCCGAAATAGCGGCGCCGCAGCAGCGCCCGCTGGTCGCGGTCCAGCAGTTCGACATGATGGCCGCGAAAGCGGTATTCGCCGCTGGTCGGCACATCGAGGCAGCCGAGGATGTTCATCATCGTCGACTTCCCCGAACCGGACGCGCCCATGATGGCGACAAATTCGCCGGGCTGGATGTCGAGATCGACCCCCTTCAGCGCCTGGAAGGCGTTGACGCCACTGCCATAGGTCTTGGTGATTGCGCGCAGCGAAATGAGGGGTTCGGCCATGGTCAGCCGGCCTTGCCACGGCCGCCGCCGCCCTGACCGCCGCTGCCCGGCGCCTTCGCCCCGGCCGCAAGCTGGCCGGTCACCACTTTCTGCCCTTCCGCCAGATCCTCAGAAAGCAGTTGCGTCACCGAGCCGTTGGTGCTGCCCGTCGTCACCGTCACCTGCCGCAACTGGCCGTCGGCATCCTCGGTATAGACGCTCTGCTGGGCGCCGCGATCGGTGGTGGCGGTGCGCTGCTGCTGCGGCCGGCGCGGCCCCCGTGGCAGGATGGCGCTGGTGATGCCGCCCGACGCCGCCCCCGGGGCGGCGGCGCCATTGTCCGGCTTGAAGCGGAAGGCGGCGTTCGGCACCAGCAGCGAATTCGACAGTTTCGTGGTGATGATGTCGGCGGTCGCCGTCATGCCGGGGCGCAGCAACTGCTCGCCATTGTCGACCGAAAGCAGCGCCGTATAGGCCACCACCTGCCCGGTCGAGCTGGTGGTGGAGGAAGCGGCGCCGCTGTCGTTGGAGCCGAGGTTGACGCGGCGGATCTTCGCTTCGAACGTCCGCCCCGGAAAGGCGTCGACGGTGAAATTGGCGTCCTGCCCCTCGCGCACTTCGCCCACGTCGGCCTCGTCGATCGACACCTGCAATTCCATCTGCGACAGATCCTCGGCGATGGTGAACAGCACGGGGGCGTTGAACGAGGCGGCGACGGTCTGCCCCGGCTCGATGTCGCGCGACAGCACCACGCCGTTCGCCGGCGAATAGATGCGCGTCTTCGACAGGTTGGTCTGCGCCGAGCCGAGGGCGGCGCGCTGCTGCAACACCTGCGCTTCCGCCGACTTCAGCGTCGCCGCCGCCCGCTCCTGGTCGGCGGTCGCCGAATCCATCTCTGTTTTCGAAGGCACGCGGCCGTCCGAAAGCCGCGCCACTTCCCGATAGCGGGCAAGCGTCGCGTCCGACTGCGCCAGCGTCGCCCGCGCCTGCACCACATTGGCCTCGGCGGCGGCGAGACTGGCCTGCGCCTGCGTCACCGCGTCCTGCAAGCGCGACGGATCGAGCTGCGCCAGCAACTGGCCCTTCTTCACCGGATCGTTCACATCGACATAGACATTGGTGATGAGGCCCGACTGCTCGGAGCCGACATCCACCTGGTTGATCGGGCGGATGTTGCCGGTCGCCGACACCGTCACCGTCAGGTCGCCGCGCGTTACCTCGCCGGTCACATATTGCGGTTTCGGCGCCGGGGCGAGCAGCTTCCAGCCCAGGAACAGCAGCAGCAGCAGCGCCGCCGCGGCCAGCAGCGGCCGCAGCCGTTTCCGCCACGGCGATTCCGTTTTCACGCCGAGGAAAGCATCAAGCGACTGATCGGCGGTCGCCGGTTCGTTCACGTTCATCCGTTGGTTCCGTCCATGTTCTGCCAACCGCCGCCAAGGGCGTTGTAAAGCTGCACCACCGCAAGCGAGCGCGCCACTTCGCCGGCGGCAAGGGCGTTGTTGGCCGAAAGCAGCGTCTGTTCCGCCAGCAGCAGCGTCTGAAAATCGGTGACGCCCGACTGATACTGCATCCGCGCCAGGATGGCGCTGTTGTCGGCCGCTTCCGCCGCCACCTTCAGTTGCGTTTCCCGGCTGTCGGCGGTCGCCGCCGCCGTCAGCCCGTTCTCGACATCGGCAAGCGCCTGCAACACCACCGCCTTGTAGGCGGCGAAGGCGCCGTCGGCCGCCGCTTTCCGCGCCCGCACCTGCGACGAGCGGGCGCCGCCATCGAACAGCAGCTGGCCGATGCTGGCGAACGCCGAGCCGGTGACGACATCGAAGAGATCGCCGAAGCGCACGGCGCTGCTGCCGACGGAACCGGTAAGCGACAGCGACGGCAGCAGCGCCGCCTCGGCCACCCCCACCTGCGCCGTCGCCGCCGCCAGATTGCGTTCGGCGGCGCGGACATCGGGCCGCTGGCGCAGCGTGTCGGCCGGAATGCCGACGGCGATTCCCCGCGGCGGCGCCGGCAGCGGCCGCACTTCCTCCAGCGCCAGCGTCGCCGCCCCCGGCGCGTCGCCGGTAAGAATGGCGATCTGGTTGAGGCGGTTCTTCACTTCGGCTTCGATGGCGGGGATGCCGGCCTCGGTCTGCGCCAGTTGCGCCCGGGCCTGCTCTTCGTCGAGCGACGAGCCGAGGCCGGCCTGCACCCGCCAGCCGGCGATGGCGCGGTTGTCCCTCTGGTTTCCAAGGCTGAGCCGGGCGATCCGCAACTGTTCCTGGGCAAGGCGCAGTTGCAGATAATTGGTGACGACCGACGAGACGACGGTCACCCGGACATCGGCAAGGCTGTAGCGGCTGGCGGCTTCGCCGGCCCGCGCTGCTTCAAGGCCGCGCCGCAGGCCGCCGAACAGATCCACCTGCCAACTGGCGCTGAGCGACGCCGACAGGCGGTTGCCGCTGCCACCGCCGCCAGTGCCGGTACCACCGGTGCCGGTGCCAGTGCCGATCCCGGCCGCAGTGCCGCCGCTGAAATTGCGGCCGCCGCTGCCGCTCGCCGAAACCGAGGGGAAGAAGCCGGCGCCGGCCTGCACGGACGCCTCCTCGGCCTGGCGCAGCCGCGCTTCCGCCTGGCGGATGTCGAGGTTGGCGGCCATGGCGCGTTCGACCAGCGAGTCGAGCGCCGGATCGTCGAACCGCCGCCACCAGCCGGCCAGATCGGCGTCGGAGAGCGGGGCGGAGAGCGGGGCGGAGAGCGGGCCGGTGCCAGCGGCGGCGCCGCTGTAACCGGCCGGCACGCCCAGATCGGCCGCCAGCGGCGCCTGATAGCTGGGACCGGCGGCGCAACCGGCCAGAAAGCCGGAAAGCGCCAGCAACGACGCCAGTCCCCGGGATCGGTTCATCCGCACAATCTTCCTTGGTTCCTGTTTCGGATTCCGTCGTTTCCGCTTCCCGGCGCCGGGCTTTGCCACGGGAACGAAGGACATCCATCCATTCTCCAACAGCTACGCCGGCCGGCCGGGCAATCCCCCGCCATTTCCAACAGGCGCCACCGACGGCGCCGGCGCAAACGGCGGAAAAATCGACGGGACAAGCCCTAAAACATGAAAACAGCACTTGTAGCTATTGAGATTTAGTTGCATTACCGAGTCGATCCTGGATTGGATATTCCGTTCCGGCTTTCAGAAAATGAAGGGGTAGCATGTTCCTGTCTCGCATACACAGCACGCTCGTCAAAACCAGCCCGGCCTATCTGGCGCTTTCCTGTTT
>Ga0265293_10009724_pt1 | contig 13718 bp, 21 predicted proteins | sample Munlanlewell138R_FD_192505 | JGI IMG/M metagenome (GOLD analysis project Ga0265293, IMG submission 192505) | Leachate microbial communities from a municipal landfill in Southern Ontario, Canada - Leachate well 138R | ecosystem: Engineered > Solid waste > Landfill > Unclassified | place: Canada...
TACGACCTGCCTTCGGAACGTCTGGCCTCAGGCCCATCCCCATCAGAGGTGAACAACATGACCGTCAAGCTACAGGTGCAGGACCAAGATGGTTCGTGGCGTACCGTCCTGTCCGGCGATCACGCCGAGTGGTTGCAAGAACAGGTCACGAAGGGTTACCGGACTCCGGTGACGATGAAGTACCGCTGCTTCGACGAGGTGACCTCCTGCGTCGTGAGCGAGTGGGACCCCGAGACGAAGGCGTGGACCGAGAACCCGGACCCCTGGACCAGCGTGGAGACCTCCGAGCGGGAGGCCACCGTCCGGCAGACCCTCGAAGACGAGGTGACGGGGACGAGCCTCGCCGTCGAGGTCTCGTGCAGGCCCGGCGGGATCACCCTGAAGGCCGACGACCACGGCGACAAGTGCACCGACCCCGGTGACGGCGAGGTCGTGTTCATCGAGTTTCGAGACGGGAAACTGTGGGTGCGGGTGTGGGCCGACGTGAATCAGGAGGACCCCACCCACGCCATCTGCCTCGAAGGGGCGAGGGAGTCCCGTCGGGATGCCCGCCCGATGTTCGTGCAGACCTCCGTGCCGACGCAGGACGGTGGCACCTACGCCAAGTTCGAGCCGTTCCTGGGCAAGCCGGGCGACCGGGTGCTCGTTGGCGACGCGGACCCCAAGGAGCGGTACGCTGGCACCATCGTCGAACTGATCCCCGGACAGCCCGGCCACAACGTCCCGATGGTCATGGTCGAGGACGACCACGGGAGGGTCGAGGGCGTCATGATCGCCGCGATCGAGGAGCTGTACCCCAAGGATGCCTGAAGCGAGGGAGACGGCGGCTCCCCCGTAGACGGTGCCGGGACCTCGCTACCACGCCCAGAGTGGGACCGGCGAACTGGACGATGCAGCCCCGCGACCCGACCGGGCGTGGGGACTCGTCCGACCAATGGAGCATCAAGCTGGAAGCTCCGCTCCAGAGCGGGAAAACCATGTGTTGGCCTTCAGGTCTTCCAACGCACGTCCTCAGGACTGTTCGCCTGGTGCTTCTGTAGGTCCTGACCAGCTTGACCGCCGAGCAACAGAATCGCAGCATCCCGCCGCACCGGGTGCTGAAGGGCGACAGGCCCATCACCCCGAGCGGCACGCCCACCGAGGTGGCCGGAGCGTTCGAGCAGTGGGTGGCGGGGTACGAGGACGGGATCGCCGACACCTGTGCGATGTTCTGAGAACGACCTGCCTTCGGAACGGCCAGCCGGACCCACATCCCCAGCACAGGAGGCGATGAACATGCCCAAGGTAATTGTTGCGAAAGTGTACTGCGACTACGAGGATGGGGAGTACGGGCCAGACTACGCCCTGATCGAGGTCGAGCCGACGGCTTCCGTCGCCAACCTCGAACTCAAGATGAAGGACACCATCGAGATGTTCCTGAAGCACGGCGGCAAGCCCGAGAGCCTCGGGACAGGCCCTCTTCAGGGGACGCTCTGGTGGCTGTCTGACACGCCGCTCAAGGTGACGTGGCTCCGCTACGATGCCCTGTGCGACGAGGAGGGCGAGGAGCCTGACTGGATGGAGACCCTGATGGACGACAACTGGGTCGTCGTGGAGGGTTTCGAGCCGCACCTGGGCGACGAGGACGAACTCGGACGCCCCGAGAATGAGTTCACCGCCGTTGACCTCCAGTACGTCCTGCTGATGCCGGACGGCAACTTCGAGGTGCAGGCCCACGTGGAGTGTGGCGGCTACCCATTCCGCACCGCCGAGATTCCCCTATTCAAGCTGCTCGAATCCTGAGTACGACCTGCCTTCGGTGGGGGTGGCCAGACGGCCATCCCCACCAGAGGAGAGTGATCCACATGGCCAAGACGAAGCCGACCTTCTCAGTCTGGATCGGGTCCGCCGCCTACAAGGTGGACGACGACGGTGACGGTGGCGTTCGACTGTGGCAGTGCCAGTACTGGGAGGAGCCCACCGAGGACGAGATTAAGCAGGACGTGTTCGAGCGTGAGGTCCCGGACTGGCGGAAGCTGGAGGAGTACGAGGGGATGAAGCTGGCCGAGGCCGCCGACGAGTGGGAGGGCACCCTGTACGCCTCGATCGAGGTCCGAATCTCCGAGGTCAATGCGACCATGATGGTGGTGGTGTGCTGATGGGAATTCGAGTCCCCGCGACCGTGCTGTTGGAGAAGCGGAAGCAATAGAGCATGGACGCCATTGCCGCCTGAGGAGATGGTCCCGTTGGACATCAAGAGCCTGCTGATCCTGATCCTGGTGCTGATCGTCATCCGCTGGGCCGTGCCCATGTTCTTCCCGGTCCTGAACGGCCTGGTCGGCCCCCTCTGCGTCGGGCTGTTCCTGCTCGGGCTGTGGCAGTTCATCATCCAGCCGTTGGTCGGTAGACGCTGATCGTGCGGCCGAGTACGACATCCCTTCGGAAGGGGTGGCCGCAGGGCCACCCCATTCGAGAGACGATCACCGACGTGAAAGGAAGCGACATGATCGCCAATGTGAAGTGCCTCAAGTGCGGCGAGACCGGGAAGTTCGATGTGGGTTCCGATGTGAAGACCGTCGAGGAGGCCCAGGCCAAGATCGACGCTGCACACGTTCAGAACTGCCCGTTCGGCAAGCACGTCGAGCTGAGCGACATCGGGTACGAGGTCGTGTCACTGGAGGAGGGAGAGGCTCCGACTGACGAGGCCGTGATCGCCGAGATGGAGTCCAAGGGCCACCTGTGCTGGGACAGCACGGCGAACACTCCCGCTGGGATCGAGGTCGTATCGTTCGCCTTCGGGTGCCCCATCGCCGAGTGCCCCAAGGGCAAGAAGGACTTCTGGATGGACTTCATGTCGCTGCCGTCCGGCAAGCGGCTGTGGTACTGCCGCAAGGACGACTACGAGCAGCGGATGGGTGTCGGACTCGAGGCTGCCGAGGCTTGAGCGGGAGATCGCCTCGATGGGCGACGCCGCTCGTTGCGGTTCGAGTCCCTACACCTGGAAGAACGGTACCGAGAATGGGGCCACCTCCCCCCGACGTGGTAGGTGGTCCCGCAGCGAGCACAAGTCCTGGATGGCCCCACGCTTTCACGCTCGATCGAATGTCGATGGCCGATTCTCGCTTTCGAGGAAGGGCGGGAAGCGTGGGGTCGAGGTAGTCGCAACGATCTTCGCTCCGGCACTGATGCCGAGACACTCACCATGATTGGGAGGAAGGACCATGACCGAACAGGAGGCCAGGGACCTCATCTTTGGGGCTCTCGATGATGCGGGGGTCTCGTACGACATCCACGGACAGAACGCACGGGTGAGAAACCTCATGGCACTCACCGGAGTCGTCGATGTCCATGTCGTCAGGGGCGGATACAGGGAGACGCTGAAACCCAGGGCCGTGCTGGGGTACACGAACAGCAGTCGTCATGGAAAACGCACATACACACTCGTCGCCGATCTGGAAAGGCGATGAAGGTCGGAGTCGCAGCCGTCTTCGAGTGATCGCCAATGACGCATCGTACGACCTCCCTTCGGGCGGGTGGCCGTGGTCGGCACCCCGCCCGAAGGTGAACCACAGAGAGGAGGTCCTCACCGTGGACCCCGAAGAGACCGAGGATGCCCCCGATCTGATCGACGCCTGTCCCAAGTGTGGTGAGCGGACCCTCGTGGCCGAGTGCAACGTGGTCGTGGACTACGCCATCGAGAACGACGGCGAGGGCACCCAGGACTGGAATCGGCAGGAGATCGACGACGACTCCTCCGAGGCGTACCTGATCCGCTGCACGTCCTGCCAGACCGAGTTCTGGCTGTTCGAGCTCGACGAGGAAAGGCTGCTCGTCGGGCTGACCTCGCCGATTTCCGACTCCGAGTTCCGTGCGTGGCTGACGCAGCGGGTGAACCGCTTCGTCGAGGAGAACGGCGGGGACATCGACGACGAGTCCCTCGACTGCGGCGACATGTGGCGGGAGATGGAGGACGGCGGGGAACTGGACGAGATCGGTGTCATCCGTGCGTGGGACCGCGATGCACGGATGATGTACTTCTCCGGCAGGGACGCCTCGGGCGAGGTGTGGGTGATCGGCTCCGCCTACGAACTCGGAATCGAGCAGGAGACCGTCTGGCTCAATCCCCTGTACAACCTGCAGTGGGGCGAGGGCCTGGTCGAGAGGGTTCGGCAGGCCGCCGAGAAGTTGCACCGTCAGGCCGACGAACTCGGCGGGATGGTCGCCTGAGTACGACCTCCCTTCGGAGGTCCACTCCGAGCGGCACCACCGCTGTGAACGACGACGGTATGGAGGTGAGCCACGAACGTGTCAGACGCATCGGGCGGAGGACAGTGATGGCGAAGTCAGCCGGACCGACCCCTCCGCCCACACCCACCTTTCGGTGGTACAATAGGGGCTAAGACCCCACCAAGTGAGGGACCGAATATGGCCACGATCACTTGTACGAAGGCGAAGTTGCTGGACGGCACGACCCAGTGCCTCGTCGGTTTCATGAAGGTGAAGGACCTCCTCAAGCACGCACGAGTCTCCACCTGGCAGCCGAAGCCACACTCATCGAGCGTCGACAGCTTCGGGTTCGTCCGAGGCTACCAGCGTCTGGAGAACCCCTCCCACGTCAATCGCATCGCCCGCAGCTTCGCCAACGGTGGCTGCTGCCACGGCTGCCTCATCATGAACCTGCGGAACGACGACTGGACCGACCACGTCACGGGGAAGACGAGCGGCAACAACATCACGTTGGACGACGCCGCCGTGCTGTGGATCATCGACGGGCAGCAGCGGACCGCCGCCATCCGCAAGCACTTCGAGTCGATCGAGGATCCGAAGGCGAAGGCGGTGTTCGGCAAGCGTGAGATTCCCGTCCACATCTACTTCGGCAACGACGGCGAGGCGTTCGAGGGGCGTGCGTTCCTCCTGCTCAACATGAGCAAGAGCGTCCAGCCGGACCTTCGGGAGCGGCTGGCACAGTGTTGGTCTCCCGAGGATCGGGTCAGGATGGAGGCCGGGCAGCTACCCGGTATCCCTTCCGACCTCGGACACCAACTCGTCGAGGAGGCCCGAGGCTGCGACGTGATCGACTCGCTCCGGCTCGCGGACTCCTTCCTCTTCCCGCTGATCCGAACCCCCAACTGCAGCAACGACACGGTCCCGCTCCGCCAGCACAGCTTCGTGCGATCCCTGAGGGACAGCGGTCTGTTCAGGACCGCTATCTTCGGTGGGGCCACATCCAGTGCCGCCGAGGGTGGTACCTCCCCCGCGATGCAGGCCAACCTCCTGCACCAGTTCTGGTCCGCCGTACGCACCGTGTGGCCTCAGCCGTTCGATGAGACGGCGGCGGGTAAGACGTCGAAGCAGCGGGACTACTCCCTCGTCAGTGCCGTCTGTTTCATCTCCCTGCACAAGCTGTTCGCCGACATCCTGCGGTGCTGGGAGGGAGACGTGACCGCCGAGCGGCTCGTGCCCATCCTGCGGCTGGCCGCTCCGAACCTGAACATCGGGTGGTACAGGCGGTGCCACGATGGTCCCGAGATCGGGAACGGGGTCGAGTTCTGGCTCTCGAACAACCCGATGATCCGGCACAAGGGGAACACGGAGGTCGTGAAGGAACTCCACCTCCACGTCCGAGACGCCATCGCCAAGGGTTCCTCGTTGGAGGCCGTGGTCAAACAGCACACGTGCGAGCACAACTCCCGCCGGGGTCAACCCGTGGCCGCCGAGTTGTAGGCCACAGTTGCCTGAGTACGACCTCCCTTCGGGCGGGGGTGGTGATCCGCCACCCCCGTCGGAAGACGATCCCGAGAGGAGTGATCGCCGTGAGCAGGGACATCCATCACGCCGGGCAGGATGATCCCCGATTCATCGTCCGAGTGCTGAACCTGCCGACCCGCTACGACGGGGACGAGGGATTCACCGTCCTGATGCGGGCGGTCTACAACTACCTCCGCCGGAACGGCGGATGGGACGGCAAGGGACGCAACGGACACCACGGTCTGACCGTGGGTACGATTGCGAGGGCCATCCAGCAGGAGATCGACGTGGTGCACGTCGCCTGCGAGAAGCTGGAAGAGGCGGGGATTGTCGTGCTGAAGCGTTCCGAGCCCCTTCCCGCCACCACGCACCCGGAGTCCCTCGAATGCTACGACCTCGTGAAGCTGTGCTGCGAGGGCGATATGCTCAAATACCGGGTCACCACCATAGACGCCGACCTCGCCGACTACGTGAACAGGGCCTGTGAGGGCACCGGACTCTCCTTCCGGGATGCCGTGAACGGACTCGTCGAGCGGGCCATCCTCGCCGACCAGAGGGCCGCCGGGGTCCCCGACTTCGAGGACCCACGCAACGAGCAGTGTCCGCAGTGCAGCACCTGCAGGGGGTCTCGCCACGTCATCGTGCACGGGGAGGAGGGTGCCGAGGTCGTCACCTGCCCCGACTGCGGGGCCGCCCACCTCGACTGGGTGGGGACCCGCTACGTGGACGGGGTGTCCGGCAGGAACTCCTCCACGCCCCCCATCGTGAACCAGCTACACCGACCAAGGAGGCAGAAGCACATGGGCGAATCGAGCAGCACGTTTGGTCTGGTCGTGCACAGGGGGGAAAAGAACGGGATCGAGACATACCACGATCTCGGCCAGCTCGTGAGGGCTGTCGCTGGGTTGGGGCATCTCTTCTACTTCAGCCTGAAGGGAGACGGCGACTTCGTGGAGATCGTCGAGCAAGACGAGTTCGGTGACGGTCATCCGGTACTCAACTGGAATCGCGAGCAGGGATGGCACGATCCGATTTGCTCTCGGGATGCCTATGGTGACCTGGCCTCCAGCCTCACCATCGGTGAGGTCCTGCATCGGATCGGGGCAGAGGACGCGAGGATGGGGGGATGGCTGTCGAGGCTCATGGTCGCCATCGCGATGGGCATCAAGGTCCGTGACACGGCCCTTCCAGGCCTGTTCGACCGTTGCAACGAGGAGTTCCATCCAGACCATCGAGTCTGGCGGCACATCGAATGTGCCTGACGGTACGACCTGCCTTCGGAACGTCTGGCCTCAGGCCCATCCCCATCAGAGGTGAACAACATGACCGTCAAGCTACAGGTGCAGGACCAAGATGGTTCGTGGCGTACCGTCCTGTCCGGCGATCACGCCGAGTGGTTGCAGGAACAGGTCACGAACGGTTACCGGACTCCGGTGACGATGAAGTACCGCTGCTTCGACGAGGTGATCCACGGTGAGTAAGGCCATCTGCATCTACCTCCAGAAAATCCTCGTCGTGGACTCGGACGAGAATGGGGAACCGTTGGCGGAATCCGTGGTGATCCTTCGCCATCCAGGTGGTGGAGTCTTCGGGGTGGACGAGAGCTTCATCGAGGGGGACGTAGGTCCCATACGAGACCCATTCGACGGCAGGTCGGTTCTGTATCAGGAGAACTTCACCGAACCCGAGTACCTCGCCAAGATGGGACGCACCGAGCCATACGGAATCGTCTATCGCTGGGTGGGTGGCGATACCGGATGGTCGGGGCGTGAGGTGACCGGAGCAGAGAACCTCGTCGCCCGATACGAGTAGAGCTTTCCCGGAGTGGCGGGACGGCGGCCCGCCACCGAGGGATGCCGGGACCTCGCAACCACACCCAGAGCGAGACCGGCGAACTGGGACGGTGAATCGCACGACTCGACCGGGCGTGCGACCTGACCCACCCAGCGAGCGAGAGGGGTGCAGTCCCGCTCGCGGACGGCAAAACCGGATGCGGCCCTTCAGGGTCGGCCAAACTCCAGCCTCGGAACTGTTCGTCCGGTTCCTGTAGGTTCCGACACCCCTCTCCCGCCGAGTACGACCTCCCTTCGGAACGATCCCGTTCAGCCTCACCCACCATAGGAGGCGATGAACATACCCAAGGTAATTGTTGCGAAAGTGTACTGCGACTACGAGGATGGGGAGTACGGACCCGACTATGTCGCGATCCGCCTGAACGGAGACCCCGCCGGGCTGGCCGAGAAGCTGGCCGCCACCGAGGAGATCGCCCAGCGATTCATCGGTGACGCCCTGGCCCGCACGACCGGGGCCGTGCAGGCCGTCAAGTTCTGGCTGCGGGACCTGCCGCTGGAGGTGACGTGGCTGAGGTCATCGGCCATGTGCGATGAGGACGGATGCGAGCCGGATTGGGTGTACGATGAACTCGAAGGGTCCGAGGGCTTCGTCCTTCTGGACGAGTTCGAGCCGAACCTCGGGGAGCCGGACGAGGACCACTTCGGCGACCACGAGAACGAGTTCGCCACCGTGGACCTCGAATCCGCCTACCTGATGCCCAACCGCAAGTTCGAGCTACAGGCCAACGTGGACTCCTGCGGGATGCCCTTCAGCACGTCCGAACTCCCCCTGGACGCCCTGCTGGACTGACCGAGTACGACCTGCCTTCGATGGGGGTGGCCCACGGGCCATCCCCATCAAGAGGTGATCCCGATGCCGAAACCGACGAGACGCACGTTCGACGAGCTGGAGGCCATCCTCGGAAAAGACTGGACGAAGGAGCCGAGCGAGGCCCCGATGGGAGCCTTCGTCAACTTCTTCCGGTCGTGGCCCTGCGGCTGTCGGTGGGCCGAGGGCAACGGAGTGATGGTCAAGTGCCGTGATGAGTGGCTGTGGCCCTGCGAGGCCCACGCCGACCTCGGGTTCCACGCCGAGTTCGAGGACGAGGTTTGGCAGTCCCAAGACGGGTTCCGGGACCGGGCCAACCGCCGCAAGGGCGTGCTGGTCACGCCGGAACTGCTGCCGACCCTGATCCCCGGACAGGTGCTTCGGATTCGGAGCAAAGCCTGTGCCGAGGCCAACGGACAGGCCACCGTGGCCGACCGACTGGTGGGGGCGTGGTTGTGGTTCGTGCGGGAGTCGGACCCCAAGTTCGAGGGCGTGAGGATCGAACAGGACTCGTTCGGCCCCGTGTCCTGCGTGGGTCCGCTGACCCCGGAGACCCTCGCCGCCAACGAGGTCCGCCTCGTGAGCCGCAACGACGAATGCTGGCCGACCAGACCCGTGTGGGTCCTGAAGAAGCTGGAATCACAGGCTCCGAGGAAAGCCTCCACGGTGGTCTGACACCGGGAGGTGAGCCGGATGGACATCCGAATGGGTTCGTGGGTGTGGGTGACGGAGACCGACCGGGCCGTCTGGCCCACCGTCGCCCGGCCCGTCTACCACGACCTGGAGGGTACCGTGATCGCGGTCAACGCGGATGGGACATTCGACGTGGTGGACGAGTTCGAGCAGGTCTTCGACTCCGTGCCAGCCGCCAACGTGCGGAGGGCCTGCCGGACCTGCAATGCCGTGCTGGAGTCCGCCGTCTGCTCCAACTGCGGAGAGAAGGACCGGGGCTGAGTGCGACCTCCCTTCGGAGGCCAGTCACCGAACCCCATCCCCACCGGAGGTGGCATCATGAAGACGATCGAGAAGTGCTGCACGAAGAATTACCGCTGCACCGAATGTGGGCACGAGTCGAAGCAGGACACGAATCACTACGGCGAGATCTACATCCGCTGCTCGAACTGCTCCTGGAAGAGTCCAATGTCGCCCATGCAGGTACACGAGTGCCTCGATCCGCTGCCCGAGGGAATGGGGCGGCCAGAGCCGTGGAAGATCGTCCGCCTCGGAGACGTGGCCGAGATCGTCCAGGCACGACCTGCCTTCGGAGGCCAGTCACCGAACCCCATCACCCACCGGAGGTGAACAATCATGTCGATGTGCCACATCGGGTTTCGAGCGGGCAACCACACGCACGTCGCCTACTTGCACTACTCGCAGGGGGTACTGGACTGGCGTAAGTACCACGTCCAGCTTGAGGCCATCCTCGGCGAGCACGCCCTCAAGTTCGAGGAGGGCAGCGAGAACCGGACGTACTTCGAGGAGGTCTCGGCCCTCCACGGGTTGATGAAGTCGGGCTTCGATTTCACCCACGCCGACGGCTGCGAGCGGGATGCGGCGAAGCACGGCTGCTGGACCTGCGAGGATGCGAAGCAGCAGGCCAAGTGGCGGGCGATGGCACGGGAGTTCGACGACTCGAACTACATCCCTCTCGACAACTGTGCCCTGTTCCTCGACTTCACGGCTCGACACGCGACAATACGAGATCGCCAGTTTACGTCGTGGGAGGATTACCTCCCAGATGGATGGACCTGGGAGCTGAAGGAGATCAGAGACTGATGCCCATAGTCAAATTGGCTGGTGGAGACAGGCGTTTCAAGAACTGGTTCAAGGTGCTGACCGGGGTGGACAGGAGTAAACAGGATGGGTATGCCTTCCTCGGCGAGTTCGTCAAGGGGGAGTTGTTGGAGGTCGACGTAGGAACCCTCGTGATGCACTATCACGAGGAGGGGTCTGCGAAGTACCACTACCCGAGCGTCGAGGTGCTCAGGGTGGAGCGTGATGGCTCCCTGACCGAGGTGTTCTCCGGGGAGAGTCTGGACTCTCCCTGGGCACTCGGAATCAGGGATGTCGTCGCAGACCTGTTCGACGAACCGCAGTCCAATGGATCGCTGCACACGATCCTGTTCGTGATCGAGGACGAGAACTCCGGTCAGCACATGATCTGCTCCACGCAGGTCGAGTCCGACGGCCCGCCGGAGGACGTGAAGGACCACCTCCCGCCTGGCGTCAAGGCCCACGAGGTGACCGAGGCGTTCGTCTTCGCCGGACCCATCCTGCGGCACGACGACTTCGAGGACGACGAGGACGACGAGGACGACGCCTGAGTCACGACCTGCCTTCGGAGGCGGGTCTCCGTTCCACATCGCAACCGCAGCCGCACACATCTCAGCAACGGAGGTAGCAACATGCAGATCCGACGCAGCAACACGCAGGCCAGACTGGAGTTCGTGCAGAACGTCGTCCTGTTGGTCTTCGCCCTGACCGGGTGGGGTATGTGCCTCTCCATCTACGTTTGGGCGAACGGCGAGACCCCGGATGCCCAGCTCAACGGCAGGGTGTGGACCATCATCCTGGGGTGCGTCTTCTTCCTGATCGCACTGTGGGAAGTCTGGAAGACCTCCCCCGTCCACCTCCACGTCGTCTGGCACCGTCACTACTTCGTCGCCGAGACGAAAGGGTACGACCCGCCCTTCATCGAGGACGGACGCCGCTGGATGCGGGAGTCCGGCCTCAACGATCCCATCCACGAACCGACACCGCAGGGAGAATCCGCTCCGGCGTGGCTCGACCCGAACGCCGATGCCTCGGAACGCTGAGTACGACCTCCCTTCGGGCGGGGATGGCCGACGGCCACCCCCGCCAGAGGTGATACCGATGCCAGAGAACGAGAAGGAATGGCAGTTCGTCCCCTGCAAGGACCCGACCGAGTACGACGTGTGTGCCTACTGCCAGCGACAGCTACGGGCGTACGCCCACGTCATCGAGGGTGAGGGTCCCGAGGATCGTCCGTACCCCGGCCCCGACGACCACTACGAGAAGCTGAGCGGGAACGGTCTCCTCTGCGGCGGGAGCAAGTGCGACCACCCGCCGTCCGTCGAGAGGTGCGACGGGTGCGGCAGCACGAAGCTCGTCTTCTTCTCCGCTAGGTGCTGCGACCAGTTCACCGCCCTGGACCTCGGAACCGGCGAGGCGTACGGCTGCTGGAACGACCAGCCGTCGTGCCACGTTCCCGCAGGGATACTCGGAGGTGGCGACTACGTGAGTGGAGCCCTGTGCCTGTCGTGCGGGAAATGGCAGGGCGAGTTCCCCGCCAGGGTCGAGGATGACTGATTCGAGATGCCCAGTGTGATCCTGCTCGTGGACGGGGAGACCGTCCTCACCGCCGACTACGCCGAGCACGTCACCGACGACTCGGAGCGGCACCCCTCAAGCACGTGATCGTCAAGCTGTGCGAGGACGTGCCCGAGGTCGGCGACCCCGACGACTACTACGGGGAGCACGGTAGCCGCCTGAGCCTGGTGACCGTGCACGGCCTCACCAACCGGGCCGCCCAACAGGTGGTGGATCGGGAGTTGGACGAGGTGGCCGAGGCTATCCCGCTCTCACCGCACCTCTCCGCTGTCGAACCCGCCCGAACACGACCTCCCTTCGGCGACCCGCCGGAGGGAGGCACCGCCCCCGACGACACCTTCCGAGGCCGCCGTCGGGTTCGTCGTGCACGTCCCTGGAGTCCAGTACTGGAACCGCTTCTACGCCCTCGGTGGCGTGGAGGAGTTCCTGTCCGAACTTTCGGTAGCTCGCCGTTTCGTGGAGCTGGTAGAGCCGTCGGATGTGCCAGAGAGTCCTTGGTGTGATGTTCGGTACTGGTTCGATGCTAGGGCCATACAGAAGGTCAAGCTGGCGAACCGGGAGTACGGAGACCACCTGCCCTGCGTGCACGTGTACCTGGAGTTGGCCTGGCAAGCCCTCAGGACCGATGACCTCGCAGGGGTGATCGCCAAGATAGAGGCGGCGGGCTGAGGAACGACCTGCCTTCGGATGCTGCCGCCGGATCGCCATCCCCGCTGGAGGTGACTGATATGCCAACAGTCAAGAGCATCAATGGCACCACTTGGTCGGTGTTCAAGCGGTTGCGGTCAGCCGACCGCTGGATGACCGTCGATGATCTACACGAGGAGATGTCTCAGGATCATGTCGGACGTGGTGGTGTCTTCCATCGCAGGATCGACATCTCCCGGGAGAACGTCTACAGGTCACTCTGCACGTTGCTGAAGTACGGCTTCGTGGAGAGAGACGACCCCATCTCGGGGAATGGGCACGTGTACCATCACAGTGATGTGTGGGCACCCGGTGATCCACTGCCGATCCCTGAGGGGTGTGACACGTTCGTGTGGGGGGACAGGTACGGTCGTCTGTTGAAGGATGAGTGTCTGAAGAATCTCGAGAAGTTCCGTCCCATCCGTGTCACGCACGCACGGAGGCCGAAGGTGGAGATCGTCTTGGAGAGAGACGAGCGGACCAATATGTACAAGGTGCGACAGCACCACATCGTGTATGCCGCATTCCTCGTCCCGGAAGACGCGATGTTCTATGCTCAAGAATTCGTTCGCCCTCGGCAGGGTGCCAGCCCCTCCTGAGTACGACCTCCCTTCGGAACGACTCCACGCAGGGCCATCCCCATCGGAGGTGATTGCAATGGACGCAATTGAGACCATCACCGTCGGCGACCTGACTGCCCGGATCGAGCTCGATCCCGAGCCGTGCGACCCACGGGAGTGGGACAACCTCGGCACGATGGTGTGCCTCTACCGGAGGTACGCACTCGGCGACTCGCACGACTACCGTGCCGAGGATCACGGCGGCTGGAACGATCTGGAGCAGCACATCCTGCGGGACCATCCCGGTGCAGTGATCGTCCCCGTCTACCTGTACGACCACTCGGGTCTCACCATCAGCACGACTTCATCGCAGTTCCGGGCCTTCGACTCGGCGGGCTGGGACTGGGGGCAGGTGGGCTTCATCTTCGCCTCCGTCGAGGACATCCGCTCCGAGTACGGAGCTAAGCGGATCAGCCGCAAGCTCCGTGAGCGGGTCGAGGACGTGCTGCGGGCCGAGGTCGAGGAGTACGACCGCTTCCTTCGGGGAGAGGCGTACGTATTCGTCATCGAGACCGCAGACGGCGAAGTCGTCGACTCGTGCGGCGGCTTCCTCGGCCTCGACCACGCCATCACCCAGGCCCGTGCCGTCGCCGAGGACCTCGTTTCGGTCTGAGTACGACCTGCCTTCGGTGGGGGTGGCCGCAGGGCCACCCCCACCGAAGACGCCGATAC
>Ga0265293_10009725_pt1 | contig 13718 bp, 10 predicted proteins | sample Munlanlewell138R_FD_192505 | JGI IMG/M metagenome (GOLD analysis project Ga0265293, IMG submission 192505) | Leachate microbial communities from a municipal landfill in Southern Ontario, Canada - Leachate well 138R | ecosystem: Engineered > Solid waste > Landfill > Unclassified | place: Canada...
GTTGGGAGTTTCCGGCATATGGATTACCCAGGCTGCATTTGTGGGCGCATTGTTTTCAGTACTTCTGGTGTTTGGTCTTGCAGGTCGCCAGTTCAACTGGTCCGCCACACGGCTGCTGCTGACTGGTGTGGTGATCGCCTCCGGCTGGGGCGCGCTGATTAATATCATGCTCAGTACCAGCACCAGTCAGAATGTACAAAGTATGTTGTTCTGGCTGATGGGTGATTTGAGTCTGAGTCGCAGCAGTGTCTGGCATTATCTTGTTCTTCTGGGTGTACTGCTGTTTATGCTGCTGCAGGCACGGCCGTTAAATGCAATGGCACGGGGAGATCTGCAGGCTGCAGCATTGGGTGTTAATGTCAAACGCCTGCGTCTTGGACTGTACTTCTGTGCAGCGCTTCTGACGGCCACCGCAGTCACAATTGCCGGCACCGTAGGTTTTGTGGGACTCGTGGTCCCCCATATGCTGCGTCTTATCGGCGCCAGGAATCACTATTTACTGTTACCCGCTTCGGCACTGTTGGGAGGCAGCTTTTTATTGCTGGCCGACAGCCTGGCACGGACCGTCATGGCTCCTCAGCAATTGCCAGTTGGAGTATTAACCGCCTCCTTGGGTGTACCCGTATTTCTGCTGATTCTGCATCACAACGCCCGGCGGCAATCCAATGCCAGCCTGCAGTCCGGGAGTTGAGATGACAGCCATAAACACACTTCTGTTACAGGCCAGATATCTGGACATAGGGCACCAACAGAGCCTGATGTCCGCGCCGCTTAATCTGGATGTATGCGCTGGCGAGTGCATTGGCATTCTGGGGCCTAACGGCAGTGGCAAAACTACGCTGCTGCATACGTTGAGGGGATTGTCTGCTCCTCGCAGTGGCCATGTTGAACTGCTTGGGAAACCGATTGCCGATTGGCAGTCGGCACAGCTGGCACAAAAGTTGGGAATTGTTTTCCAGAGTAGTGCTGACGAAATGCCGGCAACGGTGCTGGAAACAGTGGAGCTGGGGCGCCTGCCACATCAACGCGCCTGGCAGAGTCAGAACAGCCTTGATCAGACCCTGGTGTGGCAGGCACTGCAAGCCATGCAATTAACAGCGTTGGCACACAGAGAGCTGACCTCCCTGTCAGGTGGAGAACGCCAACGGGTCGCAATTGCCATGTTGCTGGCACAGGCGCCACAGATTTGTTTACTGGATGAACCCAGCAACCATCTGGATATTTCTTTTCAGATCAAAACTTTGCAACTGCTCAGAGAGTTTGTGCACAGTGGCGAGCGCGCGATGTTGATGACAACACACGATATCAACCTGGCAGCACGGTTTTGTGATCGCATTCTTCTACTCGGAGACAACGGCTCACACCTGCTTGGCAATGTGGATGAAGTGCTGACTGAAACACACCTCAGTAATGCTTTTTTATTCAAAGTCAGACGCTTTGAAAACGATGGTCAGATCTGTTTTATGCCGGCAGACATTGTCTCTCGCCGATAAACAACCAAGGCTGCGGCATTTGATAAAAATGTCATCGTGGTTTACTCTCTGTCCCGACATCAATCCACGTAATTCTTGTCAATTCAGAACGTTACAAAACTTTACAGATGTAACTCCGGCTTCAGAAACCGGTGGTTATTCTCGAAAAAACAAGGAATTAAAACATGAAAAAGAAATGCCTTAGCGCACTTTTCACCGTGCTGACGGTAGCCGGCCTGGCTGCGGCCCCCGCCATGGCCCAGGATAACGTACGTATTAACCGTATGATCGAAACTCTGGAGAAAGGCGACCCGGTATTCGGTCTGTTCACCGGCAACTTCTCCTTGGCAAACGCGCGCGGTCTGGCTCGCTCCAACCTCGACTACATTCTGATCGACATGGAACACACCGCGTTTGATATGGAAAAACTGCAGGAATTCCTGCTGGGATTGACTGACAAAGCAGCTATCGCCCGTCAGGGCAACACCCAGATGCGCACAACTCCAATCGTTCGTCTGCCAGCAAACGGCCGTAACGATCCAGAGTGGCTGGTTAAACAGATTCTGGACCTGGGCGCCTTCGGTATCATGTTCCCGTACGTTGAAACAGCTGAAGAAGCACAACGTGCTGTGGCTGCAATGCGCTACCCGCAACCACGTGGTTCCGACATTGCAGAGCCACGCGGTGTTCGTGGTTCCTCCCCGGGAGTTGCTTCCTGGTACTGGGGTGTATCGGACTACACACAACGTGCGGATCTGTGGCCACTCAATCCACGCGGCGAGCTGATCAGCTTCATTCAGATCGAATCTGCACTGGGCGTACAGAACGCTGAAGCAATCATGACTACTCCAGGCGTGAGCGCGATCTTCATTGGCCCAGCTGACCTGGCAATGAACATGGGTCTGCCAGGCAATAGCCCGGAAGTACAGAACGCTATCTCCAGCGTGATCGAGCTGTGTGTAAAACACAGTGTGCCTTGTGGTATCACCACTGGCGCCAACGACATCACTGCACGTCTGGACCAGGGCATCATGGCTCCAACCGTGGGTTACTGGGGTGACGCAGGTATTGGTGGCAGCACCGAAGCTAACCTGCGCACTGCACGTGAGCACTCAGGTCGCACAGACTAATACTCTGCTGACTTGATCCAAAAAAAACGCCACTTTCGAGTGGCGTTTTTTTTGGGAGAGCAAAAACTTAGCGGACAAAAAAAAGCCGGAGAATCTCCGGCTTTTTTATTACATCATCATCAAACGAATGTCTGAGAGGATCTCCGCCAGACGTGTGGCAAAGTTACCTGCATCAACACCGTTCACTGCGCGATGGTCGTAGCACAGTGAGAATGGCAGCATTTGACGTGGTACAAACTGATTGTTGATGTACACCGGCTTGATCTGGGTTTTGGAAACACCCAGGATCGCAACTTCAGGCGCATTAACAATCGGCGTGAAACCTGTACCACCAATGGCTCCCAAACTGGAGATGGTGAAACACGCACCCTGCATGTCTTCTTTGGTCAGACGACGCTGTTTGGCTTTGTTGGTCAACTCAGCCAATTCAGCAGACAGTTCCCAAACAGACTTCTGATCAACATTGCGCAGAACCGGTACTACCAGACCTGCTTCAGTTGCTACCGCAACACCAATGTGGATGTATTTCTTCTGGATCAGGTACTCACCAGAGGAATGCAGTGACACGTTGAACTGTTTGTATTCCTGCAATACTTTTGCACACGCTTTGATCAGGAAAGGCAGAGGAGTCAGTTTGACGCCACGCTTTTCTGCTTCTTTACGCATTGCATTACGGAACTCTTCCAGATCGGTTACATCTGCTTCGTTGAACTGCGCCACTGCTGGAACGTTCAACCAGTTACGGTGCATGTTGGCAGCCGTTACTTTATGCAGTTTGCTCATTGGCACTTGTTCGATTTCGCCGAACAGGCTGAAATCAACATCTGCCACCGCAGGAATACCAGCACCACCTGTTACTGCTGCAGTTGCAGGAGACTGCAAGCGAGCTTTAACGTAGTTATGCAGATCGTCCTTCTGAATACGGCCACGAGAACCTGTACCAGGAACCAGCGTTAAATCAACACCCAGCTCACGTGCCAGTTTGCGTACCGCAGGACCTGCGTATACTTTGCTGTCATCACGTGCTGCAGCCGCTTCCGCGAACGCAGCTTGTTTCTGAGCCAGTGAAGACTCTGCAGGCGCGGCTGCTGGTGCAGGAGCTGCTTCAGCTTTAGCTGCGGGCGCTGCTGGTGCAGATGCTGCCGCCGGAGCTGCGCTTGCTGCTGGAGCACCACCGATGACTTCCAGTTCCAGAACTGGAGAATCCTTGCCCACTTTGTCGCCAACTTTCAGCTTCAGTGCAGTCACAACACCTGCCAGAGGTGAAGGAACTTCCATGGCTGCTTTGTCGGATTCCAGAGTAACCAGTGCATCTTCCTTACTGATGGAATCGCCAACTTTCACGTGGATTTCGATAACTTCCACATCGTTGTCGCCACCAATATCAGGAATGCTCACCAGCTCAATACGTTTTTCTGCAGGTGCAGCAGCCGGTGCAGGCTCTGCTTTCTGTGCAGGTTGCTCATTTTGCGCAGGTGCGGCAGCCGCCTGTTTAGGGGCGTCTGCCGGGGCCGCTTCTGCAGCGCCTCCGGCAATATCCAGCTCAATGAACTGATCGCCTGCATTCACCTGATCACCCAGCTTGACCAAAATCTTTTTGATCACACCGGATTTGGGCGCCGGAATTTCCATTGCCGCCTTGTCGCTTTCGAGCACGAGCAGGGAATCATTTTCCTGCACACTCTGGCCTTCCTTGACCAGAATTTCGATGACTTCTACATCTTTGGTTTCCCCAAGATCGGGGATTTTTATAATTTCTACAGGCACCTTGAATGCTCCTGAACTGTTTTTTATTACCAGGTATTAGACCGTTGTCGGATTGGCTTTCTCAGGATCAATCCCCAGATCCTTGATTGCCTTGCTCAGCTGATCAGCGCTGAACAAACCTTTACCAGCCAGTTCAGTCAGTGTGGCCAGCACGACGTAGTCGCGGTCAACTTCGAAGAAGCGACGCAAGTTCTCGCGCGTGTCACTGCGACCAAAACCATCTGTACCCAGTACACGGAAGCTGCCCGGTACAAACTCACGCACCTGGTCGGCATAAATACGCATGTAGTCAGTTGCAGCGATCACGGGGCCAGTTTCAGCGCTCAGGCACTTGGTAACAAACGGCACCTTGGCTTTTTTGCCTGGGTGCAGCATGTTCCAGCGGCTTGCATCCAGCGCATCACGACGCAGTTCGTTGAAGCTTGTTACGCTCCATACGTCCACAGCCACTTTGTACTTCTCACGCAGCATCTTCGCAGCTTCGCGCACTTCACGCAGAATTGTGCCGCTACCCAGCAGACGTACACGCTCGCTGTTAACAGCCTTGTCCACTTTAAATTCTTTAGCGGAACCGTTCTCCAGCAGGTACATACCTTTGATGATGCCTTCTTCAGCACCGGCAGGCATTTCTGGATGGCTGTAGTTTTCGTTCATGGTAGTGATGTAGTAGTACACAGACTCTTTCTCACCATACATGCGACGCAGACCATCCTGAATGATCACTGCCAGCTCGAAGCTGTAAGTCGGGTCATAGGTCACACAATTGGGGATAGTCGAAGCCAACAGATGGCTGTGACCGTCCTGGTGTTGCAGACCTTCGCCGTTCAGAGTTGTACGACCTGCTGTAGCACCGATCAGGAAACCACGTGCGCGAGAGTCGCCAGCTGCCCATGCCAGGTCGCCAATACGCTGGAAACCAAACATTGAGTAGTAAATGTAGAACGGAATCAGCGGGAAGTTGTTCACGCTGTAAGAGGTTGCCGCAGCCAACCATGAAGAGAACGCACCCGCTTCACTGATGCCTTCTTCCAGCATCTGGCCGGTTTTGTCTTCACGGTAGTACATCACCTGGTTGGAGTCAGCTGGATCGTACAGCTGACCTACTGATGAGTAGATACCCAGCTGACGGAACATACCTTCCATACCAAATGTACGCGCCTCATCAGGAACGATTGGCACAATACGTGGACCCAGCTCCTTGTCTTTGCACAGTACGTTCAACATACGCACAAAAGCCATCGTCGTGGAGATCTCACGCTCACCGGTACTCTTCAGCTGTGCGTCAAATACGCTCAGATCAGGAACAGGCAACGCGTAGCTCTGTGCACGACGCTGCGGCACCGCACCACCGAGCGCGTCACGCATTTTGCGCATGTAACGCATTTCCAGCGAATCTTCTGCCGGACGGTAGTAAGGCAGCTCTGGCAGTTTGTCATCAGCAATTGGAATGTTAAAACGGTCACGGAAACGCTTGAGTGCTTCAATGTCGAGTTTTTTGGTCTGGTGCGCAGCGTTTTGTGCTTCTGCGCCGGAACCAAATGCATAACCTTTAACAGTTTTCGCCAGAATAACGGTTGGTTTGCCGTTTGGTGTTACCGCTTGTTTGTAAGCCGCATACACTTTGAATGGGTCATGACCACCACGGTTTAATGCCATGATGTCGTCATCAGACAGGTGCTCAACCATCTTCAGCAGCTCAGGGCTCTTGCCGAAGAAGTGCTCACGTGTGTACGCACCGCCACGGCCCCAGTAGTTCTGGTATTCGCCGTCACAAACTTCATCCATACGCGCTTGCAGCAGACCATCTTTGTCATTGGCCAGCAGGGTGTCCCAATGACGGCCCCAAATCACCTTGATTACGTTCCAGCCTGCACCACGGAAAATACCTTCCAGTTCCTGGATGATTTTGCCGTTACCACGTACCGGACCGTCCAGACGCTGCAGGTTGCAGTTAATAACAAAAATCAGGTTATCCAGACCTTCACGGCCCGCTTTACCGATGGCGCCCAATGATTCCGGCTCGTCCATCTCACCGTCACCGAGGAATGCCCACACTTTACGATCAGCCATATCCACCAGGCCGCGAGAGTGCAGGTACTTCATGACGTGAGCCTGGTAAATCGCTTGCAATGGCCCCAGACCCATGGAAACGGTCGGGAATTGCCAGTAGTCAGGCATCAGCCAGGGGTGAGGATATGAGGACAGTCCACCGCCATTCACTTCACGACGGAATTTGTCCAGCTGCTCTTCAGTCAGACGTCCTTCAAGGTAGGAACGTGCGTAAACACCCGGTGAAGAGTGACCTTGGAAATAAATCAGATCGCCACCGTGGTTCTCAGTTGGACCACGGAAGAAATAGTTAAAACCTACATCATAAAGAGTGGCCGACGAGGAAAATGTAGAAATGTGGCCGCCCAGATCAGAGTTGTCGCGGTTGGCGCGCATCACGGTAACCAGCGCATTCCAGCGGATGATGCCGCGGATCTGACGCTCCATGAACATATCGCCAGGCATGCGATCTTCGTCTTTTGGCGCAATTGTGTTGCGATAGGGGGTAGTCACTGTCGTATACGGCAGTTGCTGGGTAATGCGCAGCGCTTTATCCGACAGGCTTTTCAACAGGAATTGAGCGCGTTCAGGACCTTCATGCTCAATAACGGCCCCAAGGGCCTCCAGCCATTCATCGGTTTCTGCGGGGTTTAAATCTTCCAGATGTTCAGTCATAAGCGTCTGTTCTTTCTTCTGAATACTTCGTTGATTGTGATTATTTCGCAACAAAACGTGCCAAATTGTGACACAAATTCACAGTCCGGCAGGTTTTGTAATTAAATTACATCGTGGCGCAAATACTACCGGGAAATTGTCATCTGATCAAGCCGGGGGCGGCCATTATGTAGTTAGACTACAAGAACGATCAGAGCCAGGACAACAACCCAGACGACTTGCGTACGTTGCAGCAGCGCCATAATAGCGGCGAGCTCGGCGGAAGCTCGTGTTGCAAATTCAAGCTCCCGGTGCGCAGCTGCGTCCAATCCCAGAGCCTGACGCGCACTGTCCTGTAAAAGGTCGAGTCCTGATTCAGCATCCAGCCCTTCCAGCACTCGCACTCGCAAACGGTTAAATGCCGCTACAAAATCACCCGCCAGCGCATATGCCAAGGCCACCAAACGTACAGGCACCCATTCAATAACAGCCAGCAGCTTGTCAGCAAGGCGGTGGGCTGCAGGATCCTGAAGCATAATATTCTGACTGATCATCTGTTGCAGCAATACATAAAACAGAGCCCCTGCAGGGCCTGTCAGACTGTACCAGAACAATACCGCCATCACTCGCCTGAAACTACATACCAGCACAAACCGTGTGAAGAGTGCATGCATATCGGCATAATCGTCCACAGTGTCCCCAAAGAGGCCGGGAACAAGTGTTTCAGAGTGCAAACAGGCGGCTTCAAAATTTCCGCGCTGCCAGCGCTCCAGATAGTCCTCGGCGAGCACACCCAGATGAACGCGAGGCAAACAGTAAATCATTATCAGCAGGTGTAAGGCCAGTGTGAACAAACCAAACAGCAGACCTTCAACCAACCATAACAGCAGAACAACCAGCACCAGCGGCACCACTAGCGCCAACAATGGCAGTGTTCCCGCCCAACGGGTCAACACATCAGGCAACTGACTGCCGTGGTTCTGCAGGTACAACTGCCAACGCTCAAACCCTCCGTCTACCGGTAACATCCGCTCTCGCCGCCAATAAAAATTGATCAGCAAGGTCGCCAGCACCACAATAAAGCTCATAAGCACATCTTCCGGTAATGTTGCCAGTCAAAACAGGGGCCAGGATCGGTTTTGCGGCCCGGCGCAATATCACTGTGCCCAACAATCCTCTCAGCCGCAATCGCAGGATAACAGTCCCGCAGATACTGTGTCAGCTCCGCCAGCCTGTGGTACTGGGCAGCGGTGAATTCTTTGTCATCACAGCCCTCCAGCTCTATGCCGATGGAGAACTCATTGCAGTTTTTTTCTCCGGCAAAACACGACTGGCCTGCGTGCCAGGCTTTTTTGTTAAACGGAACAAACTGCGTGACATCCCCGTCGCGAGCAATCAGCAGGTGTGCAGAAACTTTCAGCATCGCAATCCCTTCAAAATAAGGATGCGCCGATGGATCCAGCGTATTGGTAAAAAGCTGCTCTATCCACGGACCACCAAACTCGCCCGGGGGCAGGCTGATATTGTGGATGACCAGCATATCAATCCCGCGATCCTCAGGACGATCACTGTAGTTAGGTGAGGCTACCTGACGCGCGCCCGGCCACCAATGATCACTGGACAATGTTCCTGCTCCGCCGGTGTGTTAAAGTCTTGCGAGTATATCATCTGCTCAAACAGGCACAGCACCCACCATGACTACCCAGTTAGACCATCTGCCCTCTGATCTTTCCATTACCGTCACACAAGCGCTGAACGAAGATATTGGCAGCGGCGATATCACGGCCAGTCTGATCGCCGCTGACTCACAGGCTGCAGCCACCATTATTTCACGCGAGCCGGCCGTGATATGCGGTATTGCCTGGGCACAGGAAGTGGCACAACAGGTCGACAGTCGTATACAGATCAACTGGCTGGTGCAAGATGGCAGCGATGTGGAACCCGATCAGATAATTGCCCGTCTCCAGGGGCCGGCCCGCAGTCTGTTGACGGCAGAGCGCAGCATGCTGAATTTCCTGCAAACCCTGTCGGGCACGGCGACGCTGAGCAGAAAGTATGCAAAAAAAATTGCACATACCGGCGTGCGCCTGCTGGACACACGAAAAACTGTACCAGGCCTGCGCAACGCCCAGAAGTATGCGGTACGCACAGGCGGCTGTTTTAACCACCGCATGGGCCTCTATGACGCATTTTTGATCAAAGAAAACCATATCAGTGCCTGTGGTTCAATCCGCAATGCAGTCGCCCAGGCACATCAGATAGCACCCGGCAAACCCGTTGAGGTGGAAGTAGAAAACTTTGACGAATTAAAAGAGGCGTTGGCTGCCGGCGCTGACACCATCATGCTCGACAATTTCAGCCTGGAAGACATGCGCAGCGCTGTAGTCATCGCACGCGAATTCCCGGGTGCAAACTGCAAGCTTGAAGCATCGGGCGGTATTACGGAACAAACGCTGTTGCCTGTGGCGGAAACCGGCGTTGATTATATTTCGATGGGTGTTCTGACCAAGGATGTCAGGGCTATTGATCTGTCGATGCGATTCGGGCTGCTGTAAAAAAAGAAAACCCTGCAGACATTGCTGCCTGCAGGGTTTGCCGGTTATCAGACTTCAGGGCTTATTGGCCCGGAGGAACAATCACTACGTCAGCCATAGTACCGGAAGCGTAGCTCAATTCCTCGTCACCAGCCGGGTAGCCGATCAGTGACATAATGTGAGCGAGAATTGTCTCGTATTCACTGTCCATCAATGAACCAGGCATATCAGCCGGCATGTTCACGATGATTTCCTCGAACAGGTATTGCAACGGCTGGTTGTTACGGTTGGTGAACGTATTACGGTAAAAGTCCGCGTTGTGGCAGGCACCGCATCGACGCTCGTAAAGGTCTTTGCCGGCAGCAGCCTGTTCTTCAGTGTAAACACCATCTTTGATAGTAGCGGGCTGTGCGCTTGCCCAGTTCACTGCAACTACAGCCGCCGCGGCTACTGCCATTGTCATTACTGAACGCTTTACGTTAACCATTTTCATCATGTTCTACTCCGGTACTCTGAGTACCCTTGCGGATTACTTAATGCTGATAACCGGATTTCTCCTGCCAGCGTCTTCAGATTAGAAAACACTGCCTGAACCTTGCCTTAACAACTTGCGACTACAAGAAGTCGGAAGGGTTAACAAACCGGCACTCGCGTTTGGGGGTGGCGGTAATGTAGCAAAATTAACTGTCAAAACCTAGACAGGCTGTGACTGAGATGACATCAATATATCGTTTGCATCCGGCGCCCTGTCAGCACAGTCCACTTGCCAGACAGCCAGACGTGGCGTCCACTGACCACAAAACACTACCTTCGGAATTAACGCCACGCAGCAGGTAGGTGTCCTCGGCGCCAATGCCACTGCGGACTGCAGCTGGGGTTACCGTGACCAGAAAATCATCCTCGTCCCGGCTGACCACCACAGAATCCACAAGCTCCGAAACTGTCCACGAGGCCTGTGCCGGGATCTGTGTACAGGCGGCCTGGCCTCGAGTCTGAACACATAAATCCACGCCAGTACGGGCAGGAATGGACGCCGTAATGATCTCCGCGTAACTGGCCCTGGCCGCATAGGCCTGGTAGGACGGCAATGCCACTGCCGCGAGGATGCCGATGATGGCAACCACCATCATCAATTCGATCAGAGTAAAACCACCACTGTTACGGTTGTGCTGTTTTGTAGTCATTCTTGCTCCTCCTTGAGCATGGGTATGAGCGGGTCTGCGCCCGACATTATGGATATAGCAGAGCGCCAGCGCGGCTGCTATAAAACCTGAAATGTCAACGGAGTGACTTCATGCAATCCCTGAGCCTGCCAGCTCTGCTGAGCGCGCGTACACTGCTGCCAGAAGAGACCATTCAGTCCTGTCTGCTGCAGGCGCGACAGCAGCAGTTACCGTTTGTCAGCCTGCTGGTGCGCAGCACCGCCGTTGATACAAAACGGCTGGCCGAAGCCATGGCTGATGCTTTTGCCTGCCCTCTGTTTGACCTTAATGCGCTGGACCCTGCATGGTCACCGCCATCGTTAGCGCATGGCCTGGTTCAGGAGCTGATACAGCGCCGCCTGTTGCCGCTACAGATTCGCGGCAATCTTTTGTACGTGGCCATGGCAGATCCAAGCGCTGCCGCCGAGCCGGGCCAGCAGATTCAACAAGCGCATCTGAGTCTGCAACCGGTCATCGTGGAACTGCAGTCATTGGAAGCGGCGTTGGCACGTCTGACTCGTTGTGGATCTGCAGACACAGCCGATCTGGCCACGCTGCTCGATGATGATATCGCTGACGAAGACCCGGACTCGGCGGCGTCCACCAACTCCTCAGAAGAGGCGCCGGTTGTACGTTTTGTAAACCAGGTGCTGCGTGATGCCATCAGTCAGCGCGCATCGGATGTGCATATTGAACCCTTCGAAGCCTGGTGCCGTATCCGCTTTCGTATTGATGGTCATCTGCAGGAAATTACGCGTGTACCCTCGCGGTTTGCACCACGACTGAGTTCGCGGCTCAAAGTCATGGCCGGCCTGGACATCACGGAACGGCGGCGCCCCCAGGACGGCCGCCTGAGTTTGTCTGCTGGAAGGACTGCAGCGGTGGACTTGCGCCTGAGCACGCTGCCTGTGTTATGGGGTGAAAAAATAGTGCTGAGAATTCTGGATTCTCGCGGAGCCATTATGGCGTTGCCTGATCTGGGCTGTCTGCCACAACAATTGCAGCACTATCAACAGGCGCTTGACCGACATCAGGGATTAATTCTGGTAACCGGACCCACGGGCAGCGGCAAAACCATCACACTGTACAGTGGCCTGGCACATCTGAACGTGACTCATCGCAACATCGCCACCGCCGAAGACCCGGTGGAAATCAATCTTGAAGGCATCAATCAAGTTGCGGTAAACCATCGCAGCGGCCTGGACTTTGCCACCTGCTTGCGTGCCTTTTTGCGGCAGGATCCAGACGTGGTGATGATAGGAGAAATCCGCGATGCAGAAACTGCAGACATGGCCATCAAGGCGGCACAAACCGGCCATCTGGTGCTCTCCACGCTACATACCAACAGCGCAGTAGAGACGGTGAGCCGCTTGATCAATATGGGCATTGATCCCTGGAATCTGGCATCGGCCTTGAGCCTGGTGATTGCACAACGCCTGGTTCGCCGGTTATGCCCTTACTGCCGTCGTGCGGATGTGTTTTCAGAACAGGAACAACAACGTTGTGCCGGACTGCCATTGCCGGCGACCTGTTGGCGCGCCCGCGGCTGCAAACACTGCCATCAGGGCTACCGCGGTCGCGTCGCAATCATGGAAATGTTACCGGTGAGTGCAGAAATCAGTAGTCTGATCGGAGCCCGCTGTCAACCGGAGCAGTTGTCAAAGCTGGCACAGCGGGCCGGGTGGCCCAGCCTGAATGACAGTGCACTCCTCGCTGTTGCCAACGGCGATACCACCGTGGATGAAGTGCTCGGCATTCTGCGGGGATTGTCATCATGACTGTTCCTGCAGCAGAACTGACCAGATTTAATTGGAGCGGGCGCGACCCACAAGGATTGTTGGTCACAGGTCAGTCGGCGGCGGCCGATATCAACGCCCTTAAACGTGACCTCTACCGGCAAGGTATTCTGCTTAATGGCGCAAAGGTCGTAAAACCCAAACCGTTAGCGACTGCCGACGTAAAACAGCTACCCCTGTTTCTGCGCCAATGCGCCAGTTTGCTGCAAGCCGGCTTGCCGCTGGTGCAGTGTCTGGATATCTGTATTGACAGTGCCGCACGACCTGCCTTCCGCCAACTGCTGCGGGATCTGCGCGAGCAGCTGGCCGGCGGCAGCAGTTTTTATGAGGCCATTGTTAACAGCCAGTTGGCACAGCAGCAACAGCTATTGAACCTGATCCGAGCCGCAGAAGAGTCGGGTACGCTGGATATCTGTATGGAGCGACTCGCCAACCAGGCCGAAAAAAATGCGCTGCTGGAAGCGCGTATCAAAAAAGCCCTGAGTTATCCGACAGCGGTACTGGTGATTACCGCAGTAGTTACGGTGTTAATGCTGACACGTGTAGTACCCCAGTTTGCCACGACCTTTGCCACGCTTGGCGCCGAACTGCCTTGGTTGACTCAGACCCTGTTGTCCGCCTCTGATTCTGTTCGCTCCCACCTGCTGCTGATTGCGGCAAGCCCGGTTTTAGTTGTTGTCACAGCCAGGCTGTGCATTAAACGTTATCAGGTGATCCGCATAATCCGCGACCGCCTGATACTGCACCTGCCCGTGATGGGGCCACTGCTGCGCGATGCCTGTCTGGCCCGCCTGTGTCGTACCTTGTCTGACAGTTTGCGTGCCGGCGTGCCTTTGCTGCAGGCCCTGACATCCGCAACCTCCACAACCGGAAACCACGTTTTTGAAAAAGCCTGCCAGCAGCTGATTGAGCAGATACAAGAGGGGCAGACACTGGGTTTTGCTGTTCGCACGCAATCGTGGTTTCCGGTTATGATTGCCCAGCTGGTTCACGCTGGTGAACAATCAGGGACACTGGACCAGATGTTGGAAAATTGTGCGTTGCGTTATGAGCAATCAGTCGAGCAAACGGTGGACCGGCTCGGCACCCTGATTGAACCCGTTATGATGGCCGT
>Ga0265293_10009727_pt1 | contig 13715 bp, 18 predicted proteins | sample Munlanlewell138R_FD_192505 | JGI IMG/M metagenome (GOLD analysis project Ga0265293, IMG submission 192505) | Leachate microbial communities from a municipal landfill in Southern Ontario, Canada - Leachate well 138R | ecosystem: Engineered > Solid waste > Landfill > Unclassified | place: Canada...
CATGCGGAGATGCAGCTCGACAGTTTCATCGAACTTTGCTTTGGGCATTTCTTTAATCAGGGCAATAGCGTCAACAGGGTCATAACTTGTCAGACGGTCTACTGCGTTGAATGCTTCCTGATATCTTTTACTATGCGCGGTCATTTTCTAATCTTCCACCTTAATACCCATATTTCGGGCAGTTCCGGCAATAATACGCTCAGCGCCTTCAACATCATAGGCATTGAGATCCGGAAGTTTGATGTTGGCAATCTCCCTGATTTTTTCCCGGCTTATTACAACAGGAGCATCCCGTCCGGTAGCACCGGCACCTTTTTCGCGGCCAACTGCTTTCTTGAGCAAGTCGGAAGCCGGGGGTGTCTTTGTGACAAAACTATAAGTTCTGTCAACATAAACTGTAATCTCTACGGGTATCACTGAACCGGCAAATTTTGCCGTTTTTTCGTTATATTCCTTGCAAAAACCCATGATGTTGATGCCATGCTGGCCAAGGGCGGGGCCAACAGGAGGAGCTGGATTAGCTTTGCCAGCCTCGATCTGTAACTTTATTTTTGCTTTTACCTTCTTAGCCAATTGAATTTACCTCAAACTAATTTAAAGCTTTTCTACCTGTAACAAGTCCAGCTGCACAGGAGTTTCCCGCCCGAAAAGAGAAAGGAGAACCTTGACCTTGCCCTTTTCAGAATCGATCTCGTCAACTGTACCAATAAAATCAATAAACGGACCATCCACCACACGCACGCTTTGCCCCTGCCGAAGCCCGACTTTAACCTTTGGCGTCTCAGCTTCAACCTGGCGCTTAATCCATCCCACCTCGGATTCTGCAAGTGGAGTCGGTTTGTTTCCACTGGATACGAAACCGGTAACTGCCGGGGTATTGCGTACGATTGCCCAGCTCAAATCGTTAAGCCGCATCCGTACCAATATATATCCCGGCAGGATTTTCTTATTAACCGTGCAACGCTGGCCGTTTTTTATTTCTATTTCTTCTTCTTTAGGAATCAGAACTTCTTCGATGTCTCCATCGAGGTCCATACTGCGCCGGCGTTGTTCCAGATTTTTAACGACACGTTCTTCATACCCTGAATAAGTATGAACAACATACCATTTCATCTCATCGTTTGTAGTTTTTTGTTTGGTTGTCCCTGCCATCTTTATCCGCCAATAAACAACTTATCAATAATAGCACTAAAACCCCAGTCAATCAGGCCAAGAACAACAGCCATGAAAACTGCAACCACAAGCACCATCCCGGTCAGATAAACAGTCTCACGCCGGGTGAGCCAGGTTACTTTTTTCAGTTCGCCAACAATATCACCGACTTTTCGGAATTTTGAAGGCTTCTTTTCCACGGGTTTATTAGCCATAATATCTTTCCGAAACCGGTTTATTTAACCTCACGATGCGGCCGACTGACCCGGCATCGCGGGCAGTATTTATTCAATTCAAGCCTTTGAGTATCGTTGCGCTTGTTTTTTTCCGTAGTATAGTTGCGCTCCTTGCACTCATTACAGGCAAGAGTTATTACCGTTCTTGCTTCGCCTTTTTTAGCCATATTTATTCAAGAATGTCGGTGATTGAACCGGCACCAACGGTGCGTCCGCCCTCGCGGATAGCAAACCGTAACCCTTTCTCCATCGCTACTGGGTAAATAAGTTTGATTTTCATCTTGGTGTTATCACCGGGCATTACCATCTCCACACCTTTTTCCAGCTCGATTTCGCCGGTTACATCAGTGGTTCGGATGTAGAACTGCGGTTTGTAACCGTTAAAGAACGGCGTATGCCGCCCGCCCTCATCTTTGCCAAGGACATAAACTTCAGCACTGGCATAGGAACTGGGCTTGATTGTACCTGGAGCCGCAAGGACCTGCCCACGCTCAATCTCTTCGCGGTCAATACCACGGAGAAGAATGCCGACTGCATCACCGGGCTCAGCGCGGTCAAGCAATTTGTGGAACATTTCAACGCCGGTTACAACTACTTTGCGTGATTCATGATGAAGGCCAACTAGTTCTACCTCGTCGCCGACTTTTACCACGCCACGTTCAACACGACCGGTTGCGACAGTGCCACGGCCTTTAATGGAGAAGACATCTTCAACTGAAAGGAGGAAAGGCTGATCGACCGGCCGGGGAGGAACCTGAATATATTCGTCAACGGCATCCATCAGTTTGATAATAGCGCCGCACCACTGACAGTCTCTGCTGCCGCAACCGCATTCAAGAGCCTTGAGGGCACTTACACGTACAACGGGCAGATTATCATCATCATAGTTATATTTCCCAAGAAGCTCTCTGACCTCCATCTCAACCAGTTCAAGAAGCTCTTCGTCTTCCATGAGATCACATTTGTTGAGAGCAACTACAATCGCAGGAACTTCAACCTGACGGGCAAGGAGAACATGCTCTCTGGTCTGGGGCATAGGGCCATCAGGAGCGCTCACTACCAGGATAGCTCCATCCATTTGAGCCGCACCGGTAATCATGTTTTTTACAAAGTCGGCGTGACCAGGGCAGTCGATATGGGCGTAGTGCCGCTTTTCAGTTTCATATTCGATGTGAGAAATAGCGATGGTAACGCCCCTGGCTTTCTCTTCCGGCGCATTATCGATAGTAGCGAAATCCCGATAGATATTCTTGCCACCGAGATGTTTTGCCAGCACCATGGTTATAGCCGAGGTTAATGTTGTTTTACCATGGTCAACGTGACCGATAGTCCCAACATTACAGTGTGGTTTAGTTCTGTCGAACTTCTGTTTTGCCATTTAAGCCCCCTTTATTCCTTTATACCTTCTTTATATTTTTATAATTAAAAGCCCACAATCAGATTCGAACTGATGACCCCGTTCTTACCAAGAACGTGCTCTACCTACTGAGCTATGTGGGCAACCTGCTTATTATACACGTGCATATTGTTTCGTGTCCAGTTAAAAAATGGTGGAGGGAACAGGATTCGAACCTGTGAAGCCCTTCCGGGCGGCAGATTTACAGTCTGCTCCGATTAGCCACTCCGGCATCCCTCCGTCCGGACATTATTAAAGTTGGCAATTGACAAAAAAATAGGGCCAAGCCCGAGAGGGGACTCGAACCCACTAACCTACCGATTACAAGTCGGTTGCGCTACCGTTGCGCCACTCGGGCACCATTTTGGCAGATTTAATTGCCAATGTCAACCAAACGCCCATTATAGAAAATAATACCCTGAGAGTCAATTTGCAAAGCAGGCATTCCGAAAAGACCGGATTAATTTGAACTTCGAGTTTGCCTCTGTTATTATGAAAAGTGTTTATAAAATACTATATAGCAGGAGAAAAATCAGGATGTTAAAAGTTACTGAAAGAGCTGCCCAAGAGCTCGAGAAAATGCTCCGCGAAAAAGCCGAAGCTGAAGATGACTGCCTGAGGCTGGTAACTGAAGATGGCGTAAACTTTGCGATTGGTGTGGGCAAACCAAAAGAAGGTGACCATTTTATTAATTACAATGATAAACGCGTGCTGGTTGTCAGCGGCATTCTGGCTTCCCATCTTAATGAAGCAACAGTTGGCATAAAGGAAACACCTCAGGGCCCCGAAATCGTAGTATTTATGAACGAAGCTTAACACCGCTAAAACCGGAGAGGCGCCGGACAACCGGCGCCGGCAAAACAACGGCAGGATTAATTAAAACCCGCTTTTCTATTTTAAAGCGGGTTTTCTTTTTAGCTGCAATTCAGGCTATGTGATGCCTGAATTGTTATTCCAGACTAAGTCCTTCCTTCAAGCTGATAAAATTAAGCAAATTATCTCTGGCCAACATCCCTAACAACCTGCCCTCTTCTATCACCGGCAGTTGGTTAATATTTTTACTTGCAAGCAATTTAAACGCGTGCTCCAATTCGTCTTCCGGACCGATAGACTGCAAAGTCTCAAGCGGAGCCATTATCTGCCTTATTTTCGTCTCTTTCCATTCGTCGCGCGGCAGATTCTTTATTTCCTGCAAAGTAACCACCCCTTCAACACGACCATCTTCGCCGACTGCAAAACAGCGCCGGCCGCTCGTCAAGATATAATCATTTACCAGTTGCTCTATATTTAACCCCGGATCAATCAACCGGCAATCATCTGTCATGACATCTTTCGCTTTATGCCCCTTCATCAATTGCCTGAGTGTCAATTGGCGGTAACTCGAAGCGGCGGCACTGCGTATAAACCAGCCTATAAGGCTAATCCACAAGCCATTGAGCAGCATACCGTAAAATATCAGCGAAACACCGCCAATAATAAACAGGAGGCCAATGCCCTGCCCAATGCTCGAAGCAATACGTGTAGACCTGTCCAAATCACCTGTTTTCCACCAGATTAAAGATCGCAACACCCTCCCGCCATCCATTGGAAAACCGGGGACGAGATTAAAAATCCCCAACATGAGATTTATCCATGCAAGCCAGAAAGAAACAGCGATAACAATTTCCGCTCTTAGCGGTAAAAACAGCCACAATGCGGCAAATATTAAGCCTATAAACATGCTGGAGAGAGGCCCGGCAATTGCAATCAAAAACTCTGCTTTTGGCTCACGCGGCTCTTCAGTTATTTCGGCAACTCCACCCAGAATAAACAGCGTTATGGAAGAAACCGGAATATTATAATGCCTGGCCACCAAACTGTGAGACAGCTCATGAAGCAGAACGGAAACAAAAAAGAGCAGACTGGTGGCAATGCTGACACCAATAGAGAGGGAGAGCGGCCACCTCGGGTAGTTAATTGGGAAATAGCTCGACGCAAGAGCCCAGACGACAAGACCAAATATAACAACCCAGGAAGGATGTATACGGATTGATATGCCGAATATTCTCCCGACCGGTATGCTCCGCTTCAAGCTTATCCTCCGGGTCCTCGCTGCTTTTCACAGACCATGACGTGCTGGGCAACACCCCGGCCCAAAGCCAGGCGAGTGCCTTTAACCTCAACAATAATTGGCCCGGCTGTTTCCGGGTTTACCAGTTTTATTTCAGCCCCCGGGACAATCCCCATGTCACACAGCCGGGTTTTTAACCCATACCCGGCCACTATTTCTGCAACCTCAAGAGAATTATTTGAAGGAGCCAACGCCAGCGGAAAACTTTTTTCTTTCAAAGATGCGCCTTTTTATTAATTATTTTTAACTGTTTCTAAAATCCCTGCATCTTGTGATGCAGACATCCAGATGCTCAGGACTTCTTTTGCCGTGGTCAAGATAATAGTTGAACCCTTCCAGCCAGTAAGGCCGCCCTTGCGGGCAAGTAGTTACATATTCGATAAACTTATCCAGCCTCTCGACACTGGCAGAGCTAAGGTAATGCTCCATCTGGCAGGCATCTTCCGATGCAATTTCTTCCTCGATATCAAGGATTTCAACCAGGAAGCGTGTCAGGGCCTGATGGCGTTTGTAGACATCTTTGGCAATCTTCAAGCCTTTTGCCGTCAGGTGTATTTCACCATACTTTTCATGTATGGCAAGGCCGTTTTCAACCAGCCGGGAAATAGCGGATGAAACGCTTGGTTTCTTGACCCCCATTGCCTGACTGATTCCGGTAACAGTTACCTTCTCACCATCTTGCGTAAGCAAGAAAATTTGCTCCAGATAATCTTCAATACTTGCCGAATGCCGTTTCACGAAATAATCACCTCATAGTTAGGCGTAACTAACAATTATGAATCAAACCTGGGAATCTGTCAATAACTTAGTGGCGGTTACGATTAAAAATTGAGGATTAAATTGGCAATAAAGAAATATAATACTACGCCGAATATATCCATGACAGTAGTAATAAGGGGGGCGGAAACGAGAGCGGGGTCAACTTTAATAAAGCGGAATATGAACGGAAGCGATCCGCCGGTAAGAGTGGCCATTGTTGCTATTCCCACCAGAGAAGAACTGGCAATCAGCGCCACTTCAAAGCTCCTGCCAAGCAAATAGGCCCAGCCTAACACCAGTGCTGCCAGCACCAGCCCCAGCATCAGTCCGACACCAACTTCCCTTAGAATAATAGACGAAGCGCGCCTGGGGGTGATTTCACCGGTAGCAAGTCCTCTGATAACAACCGTTGCAGATTGAGAGCCTATGTTCCCTCCGGTATCAATAAGCAGCGGAATAAACGCAGCCAAAATTACTACTTCCCCCAGCAATGCTTCCTGGCCGGCAATAATAGAACCGGTAACCGTGTTTACCAGCAAAAGCAAAACAAGCCAAACCGCACGGCTTCTCACTACGTTAAATATACGCGATGCAAAATACCCTTTTTCAGTTGCTGCTACAGCACCAAAACGATAAATATCTTCGGTCGCCTCTTCTTCCAGGATATCAACAACATCATCCCATGTTACAATTCCAACCAGCCTGAACTCAGTATCCACAACCGGCAGTGCCAGCAAGTCATAGTCCTTTAAAATACGGGCGACTTCTTCCTGGTCGGTATGCGTGTTAACAGTCTTGGGGTTCTCCGTTAATATCCCCGACAGCGGAGTTTTGGGGTCTGTGAGTACCAGGTCTTTCAAACTTACAGTGCCAAGCAGTTTTCGGCCGCTACCCATTACATAGGCAACGTAAATGGTTTCTTTTTCAACTGCCAGTTTACGAATCCGCTCAAGCGCTTCAGCTACCGTCAGACGAGAATCAAGGTCAATGAAATCCGGAGTCATTATACGGCCGGCAGTATTATCCTCGTATCCCAGCAGAGCAAGAGTCGCCTGCCTTTCAGTACGGGAAAGAAGCCTCAGTAAGCGGCGGGCAACTTTGGCAGGGACCTCATCAAGGAGTTCAGCGCGGTCATCGGGCGGCATGGATTCAAAGAAAAAACTGGCACGGCTGTCGGTAAAAGCTTCAAGTAATTTTGATTGCTGGTTGGGATCCAGGTAATCAAACACCTGCATGGCAAGATCTTTAGGCAGCAGGCGAAAACACATTAACGCATTACTGTCATCCGCTTCTTTGAGCAGTTCGCCAATATAAACGTTATCGAGCCCGATAAGCTCTTCCCGGAGGGTTTTAAAGTTCTTACATTCGATAAGATCTTTTAGTTGTGCATTGTTTAAAATTGGTTCAGACATAACAACATATGATTTTACCATATCCTCAGACCTTAAGTGAATATTAGCCGGGCATTGATATTTTTGTATAAGCCCTTGCCATACTACTGCACCGGCGTGTTAAGGCATGTTAAAATGAAACAGGATAATCAAAGAGGAACGGAGGGAACTGCAAATGTATAAGAATATACTTGTACCACTTGATGGCTCTGCCCTGGCAGAAACAAGCCTGAACTACGTGGCGGGAATTGCCGCATACATCAAACCTCTGTCAGTAACATTATTACGCGCCAGAGAGCCGATGGATGCCGGCGTCCGCCAGCGCCTGAGCAGTGACCTGGCACGCCAGCTGGATGAGGCTTATCAGGAGGAACTGGAAAGCTATCTGTCTAAAGTAGCTGAATCTCTGAAAGAAAAGGGTATTAATGTCAAAACAGCGGCTGTTGCGGGAGGAGCCGCAGAAAGCATCCTCGATTGGGCACGGGAAAACAAGACAGATATAATCATCATGAGCAGCCACGGACGAACTGGAATCGCCCGCTGGGCTTTCGGCAGTGTTACTGAAAAGGTATTAAAAGAATCAGAAATTCCGGTGCTCGTTATACCCCACCGGGCATAGCAATCATGCTACAAAACGGCTGGCACTCTACCAGTCCGGCTGTCCGCTTTTCCGCAAAGTCTGGACCAGGTTTTCGAGCGGAATCGCCGCCATGGTTGTGGGGCTGACCGTACCGGTAGCGGAAAGCTTGATGGCGATTTTGGCAGCAACTTCATCAGAAGGGGCTTCAATGATGTTGATAAAATCATACTGCCCTAAAAGGGCGTATTGAGTTATAATTTTGCCACCCAGCAGTTCAATTTCTTTATCAAGCTCATCTTTTATCCAGTCTGGGTTTTCGTTAAAATTTTTACGTCCTTTATCGGTTAAAACTACCAGTTGAAGATAACGCGCCATATCTGCCTCCTTGCAGAATTGTTCTGAGCTAATTAAATCATAACAACCCCGACAGCACAAGCGCCTTTGCAGTTTTCTACAGAAAATATTGCCAGGTTGCCCGGAGTGCTGTTCTTATTTTGTACTAAAGAGTACTATGCGGCCGCCGTAACCGCAGGCAATCATTTTGAACGGGCTTTCCTGCCGGCAAGGCAGTTTATGACCAGCAGCTACCAGGTGATTGATTCGGCAATTAATTGAAGCTCACCTGTCGGGATATTTTTCGGGGCTATTAAGCCAAGCTCAAACAACCCTTCGTTGCCAACCGGCTGCGCAAGCGGCATCAAGTTCCAATGAATCAGGTTATACTCATCTCTATCGATGAAATAACCATAAGTATCGTTAATATAGATCCGTGGAGCATTTAATATTCTCAACGGAATCCGCTCCCATTGTACGCTTAGCTCGATAACATAATCCCTTTGGGCCTTAACAATATAAAAAACCACGGTACGGCTATCACGCATAACAGTTTGCTCCACACTGTAACCCTCAGGCATATCCTGAGGGCCTGGAACTTGCGTGCCGATTAAGACGGAGGCTTGCTGAAGGGTAACCTCACATGGGAACACTGTGGGGATTTCTTGTGTTGCAGGAGATTTACAACTGCAAAGAGCCATACAGAGCACAGCACAAACAAAAGCGAGCTGAATGGTGTTTGCAAGTTTGCACATATACACCTCTTTGCCTCCTATTATTTTTTATAATACCCGCTTCCGGACTTGTTAAGAAAGTTTATTTATTCAAATGCAGGGATGGCTTTTTCCTGCCCAACATGCAATTTAGGGTTATAAGCCGGGCTTTCGGGATCTGACATGTTTTCGAATTTATAAATGCCGTATTTTTCGCAATCCAAACCGACTAGCTCTGATCTATCTATCGCGCCATCTTGAGATACGGAAGATTGACCGTCAACATACTGGTTATTGCCGGGTACAAATATTACTGCTGCTACCAACGCCAGGCACGTCAATAATCTTACCCAGTTTTTTGAATTAACAAGCATTTTATTTTCCTCCTCATTGAATGCCTTACCATATGTGCCGTTCAGACCAGCCCGGACTTCCCACTTCACCAAACCATAATACTTTTCCGGATATTATATCTATATCGGCATCGTATTTTTTGGCTTCCAATACTATTGTTACCTGCACCCTTTTCTCCAGTGGTTCTTTCTCTTCATTGTTTTCAGGCATAACAACTTTATAGACCTGCAAACCGGAAATAACAGCGCCTTGATTGATAATCTCGAAAATATCTGGCTCGTCATTTAAAATGCCGGTGATTTTTTCTATCTCGCTACCGGTTAACTCTCCGATAATGATCTGACGCACGATTCTTTCCATTAAATTTACTTTTACAATAATACTGCCTCCTTCTGCTCCTTCGACTTTAACAGTAGCCAAGTCATCAGTGATTGCGATTGTTTTTATTCCTGATATTTCTTCACCCCGGAGGGCTTCCACCACCTCGATGCTGCTTCTGGCAATTTCAGCAGCCAGTGCTTTTTCATGCCGGCCCAGGAAAGAAGGGAATGCAAACACCGAAAGAATTATCAATATTACAACCATTGCTCCTGCAAAGGCTGGCCGCCATAATCGTCTCTTGAGAGCCACGCCTTCTTTCATGCGATACAGTAATTTTTTAATGCTGCTAAAATCACCGGCTTCCATGGCGTGCCTTTCCAGCAAAGCTGCACGCAATAAAGTCTTATGGTTACGCAATTCAATTTCATCAAACTGAATGCTTTCCAATTTGGTTATCAAGTCCTTTTCTTCCATCGCCCCCTCTAACTGGATAACGGGTATCAGTCTAAAAGGTTGCATTTTCAATAAGTGTTTTCAGTTTCTTTATCCCCCGGTGAAGCAGGGATTTAACAGTACCTTCACTTTTACCCAGAATCAGGCTGATTTCTCTTATCTTTTTCTTTTCAAAATATTTGAGGGTTAATACTTCCTGGTACTTTACCGGAAGCTGAGTGATACACTTATGAAGAGCGAGGAATTGCGATTGTTTACTTAGATGGGATTCTGCCTGCTCAATTTCCTGTTCAAGGGAAATATTAAGCAGCCGGGCTGTTTCTTCAAGCTCTTCCTTCAAACGAATAAGCCGGCTATTATGCATATAGCTATTATTTATCTCATTATCGGCTATGCGGTATAACCAGGCAGAAAAGTGAATGCCTCTCCATTCGAAGCGCTTTATATTGTCCAATGCTTTCAGAAATACTTCTGAGGTAATGTCTTGGGCGATAACTACATTCGCAATGCGTTTTAAAATATAGGAGTAAATTTTTCCGTAATATTCATCGTAGAGCTCACCAAAAGCACCGGCATCAGTTTTGGCTCTCAGGACTAAACATTTTTCGCGGTCTAAATCCATTATCCTTACTATGGAAACTGTAATTTGCTAAAAAGGTTGCGGCTATACCTATAACATACACCATAAAAGTAATAATACAATATGGTTGATTGGTATTTTCCCACTAAAATTTAAAGGTTATCAGAGCATACCAAAACAGGTTCGTTCAAAAATAGGGGCCCCCCGGCTCCTTTTTACAGTGTGCATTTTGCGATATTGCATGGGCATAAGGACGGCAAGGAAACTGCGTGACATCCCGATTGTAAATTCAGGTATAATGGTGTTACCATATTCTGGTCTTTATTGAGGGGCTTTGATGGTCAACTGGCAGCTTACAGCTACAACAATATATTGCGATGCCGTTCAAGACGAAGTAACCATCTTCGTTTATAAGGACGGCTCTCTGGGATGCACCGGCTTTAACTCAAACGAAAGCGTTCAAAACCAAACGCCAGACACTGCAGCCTTTAGGGGAGCGCTAGCGGAGAGCAAGAAAGGGTGCCTCGGACTACCATGCGAAAACACTGTCAGCTATCGCGACAGACTTATGGCGGAAGAAAAAGACAGTGATGAATAGACCGGCCATTCTGGAAATAGACGATATCCATCTTAATTTTGGCGGAGTGCAGGCCCTGAAAGGAGTCAGCGCACAAATCCGGGATGGTGAAATTTTAGCTATCATCGGACCTAACGGCGCAGGCAAAACATGCCTTTTAAACTGCATTAACGGTTTTTACAAACCACAAAAAGGCCGAATCACTTTTAAGGGGCAGGACATTACCGGCATCCGGCCCGACCGTGCAGCTAAAATGGGGCTGGCGCGGACTTTTCAAAATATTGAACTCTACGCCGGGCTTACTGCACTGGAGAACATAATGGCGGCCAGGCACGTCCACATGAAACAAAACCTTCTGACGTCTGCAATGTATTTTGGTCCGGCTCATAAAGAAGAAATAGCACACCGCCATATTGCCGAGGATATTATAGATTTCCTTGAAATTGAAACTATCCGCAAAAGTATTGTCGGCTCTTTACCTTATGGTATGAGAAAAAGGGTTGAGCTGGGAAGAGCGCTGGCCCTTGAACCCAGAATTCTCCTTCTCGACGAACCTATGGCCGGCATGAACCTGGAAGAAAAAGAGGATGTTGCCCGCTTTATAATCGATATTTTTGAAGGGCAGGGAGAAACTTACCCACAATCTCCGGTGCTTCGTGATGGTGTAAAAAGTATTATTCTCATTGAGCACGACATGGGAGTCGTAATGGACATTGCCGACCGCATTATTGTACTCGATTTTGGAGAGAAGATCGCTGAAGGCACACCGGAAGAAATCCGGTCAAACCCGGAGGTTATCGCAGCCTATCTGGGAAAAGAAGTCTAGCACTGGGTTACCTTATCCCCAGCTCCGGGTATCATCAACCTTTTTATACTCCGGCCTGAAAAAATCTTCCGGCACGACCTTGATATCATCAAGCTTTAACCGGCATCTGGCCTGAAAATCCCGTGCTAACAGGCCGGTAACATCTTCCTCAGCAGCCCCTGTCTTCAAACTGACAATCATTTCAATGCTGTCTCTTGTTCCGCTGCGAGAAACCTTTAACTGATAATTGGTAATTGCTTCAATGCCGTTTATTGTTTTTTCGACTTCACCGGGAACCACAAACATTCCGCGAACCTTTATCGCAGCCCCTGTTCTACCTAAAATCCCTGTCAGCCTGGGTGCCGTTCTCCCACAAGGGCAAGCTGCCCGGTCAAGCCTTGAAAGGTCACCGGTTCCGAACCGGACCAACCCCCAGGTTTTATTGTGCACCGGAGTGACAACAATTTCTCCGGCATCTCCGATCCGGCAAGGCTTTCCGCTTTCGGGGTCTATAATCTCAACAGCATAGTCATCTATGAGATGAAAGCCGTTCTTCTCACTGCATTCATAGGCAATCACTCCGCCGGGCTCGGTTACCGCATATCCCTGATAAGTATCAATACCGTAATCATCTTCAAAAACTAACCGCAAAGAAGGGGCGAGAGGTTCACCGGTAAACCATGCTTTTTCCAGATGGTAATTTTTGCGGAAATCTTCTCCGTTTTCTTCTGCTTTTTTAATCAGCATCATCAAAAAAGACGGGGTGCCCAAAAAGCCGTTTGCTTTAAGTTGTTTCATGGCGCGAAGCTGTATTTCAATATTGCCTGTGCCTGTTACAACTACAGTAGCGCCGCAATTTCTTAACCCTTCGTGCATCAGCATCCCGGCAGGTGACAAATGGTAGGTAAAGCTGTTGATAACAACATCCCCTTTTCTGAACCCGGCAGCCCATAAAGCTCTGCTGAACCATTCAATATCGGCAGACTGTATTTCATATACAGGGCCCGGGGAAATAAACACCCTTTCTACATCTTCTTCAGGGACAGCAACAAGGCCTCCGTACGGTGGCGCCTTTTCCTGTAAACGTATAATATCCTCTTTGCGAGTGACCGGCAGACGGGAAAGATCATCTATGGTATCGATGTCACCGAGGCTTACACCAGCCGTATCAAAAACATCTCTTGCAGCCGGACAATTCCGGTACACATGGTGCAACTGCAGACGAAGCCTGCTTGCTAAGTAGTTTTCTCTGGCTTCCTCCGACATAGTTTCCCATTGGTCATAGTGCTCGTCTTTTCTTACAGCCATCTCTTCCGCCTCTTATAATGTTTTAATTCACGAAAACTCTTCTTAGTACCGGCAGTTGAAAGCCCCATATAGAACTCTTTTACGTCTTCGTTATTTCTCAAAAAGTCGGCGCTGCCGTCAAGCACAATTCTGCCATTCTCAAGTACATATCCACAATCGGCAATACCAAGAGCCATCCTGACATTCTGCTCAACGATTAGTACTGATGTTTTTTGCTCTTTATTAAAACGGTTTATAATCTCATAAATTTCTTCAACCAGTATCGGAGCAAGGCCCAGAGAGGGCTCGTCCAGCATCATCATACGGGGAGCAGCCATCATCGCCCGCCCTATAACCACCATTTGCTGCTCACCCCCGGACAGGTATCCTGCTGTATTTTTGCGCAAGTCCCTGATACGGGGGAAGTAATGGTAAACCATTTCCAAATCACGCTTGACCTCTCCCCGGTTATTACGGTTGAATGCCCCAACCAACAGATTTTCTTCCGCCGTTAAATGCCCAAAAATCCGCCGGCCTTCAAGAGCCTGGACAATCCCCAGCCTGCCGATATCTTCGGCACTCTTTCCGTCAATCCGTATATCATCCCAATAAATGGAACCATCAGTAACCTTACCCTCCTCAACATGAAGGAGCCCGGATATAGCTTT
>Ga0265293_10009728_pt1 | contig 13714 bp, 12 predicted proteins | sample Munlanlewell138R_FD_192505 | JGI IMG/M metagenome (GOLD analysis project Ga0265293, IMG submission 192505) | Leachate microbial communities from a municipal landfill in Southern Ontario, Canada - Leachate well 138R | ecosystem: Engineered > Solid waste > Landfill > Unclassified | place: Canada...
TGCGTGGCCGCCCAGCTCCATCACCATCCGCTTCATCGTGGCGGCGCACTGGCCGGCGATCCTGCGTCCGATTTCGGTGGAGCCGGTAAAACTCAGCGCCCGCACGCGGCTGTCGGCGCACAGCGTTTCGACTATCGGCGCGGCGGCACCGGTGACGATGTTGAACACACCCGCCGGCAACCCCGCGCGCTCGCCCAGCTCGGCCAGCGCCAGCGCCGACAAGGGGGTCTGCGAGGAGGGATGGGCGACGATGGTGCAGCCGGCGGCAAGGGCTGCGGCGGCCTTGCGCGTCAGCATGGCTGAAGGGAAGTTCCATGGCGTCACCACGCCAGCCACGCCGAGCGGCTCGCGTCGCACCGACATTTCGGCACCGGGCAGATGGCTGGTCACACCCTCTACATTCAGTCTTTTGGCTTCCTCCGCATACCACTCGATGAAGGAGGCGGCGTAGTCGATCTCGCCGCGCGATTCCTTCAGCGGCTTGCCCTGCTCCAGAGTCATCAGGAGGGCGAGATCGTCCCGGGCGGCGATGATCTGTTCATACCAGTTGCGCAGCAGGCGGGCGCGCTCCTGTGGCAGCAGCGCGCGCCATGCAGGAAACGCTTCCGCTCCCGCCGAAATCGCATCGGTAGTCTGGCTTTCGTCGAGCGCGGCGACGAAGGCGAGGTTGGCGCCGCTGGCGGGATCTGTCACCTCGAAACTGCTGGCCGTGGCGCTGGCCGTCCAGTGGCCGCCGACATAGGCGAGCTCGCGATAGAGCCGCCGGTCGCTCAGGCGGTCGAGCGCTTCGTGACGCTGCTGGCGGGCAAAATGCGCGGACATGACATGACCTCCCTGTGATGGGGATAGTCTAGGCGCGGCTGGCGGAGAATGTGTCTGTTGGCGGGGCCGGTTGCAGAGAAAGTCTCTGTTTGAGACGGCGCGCGCAGATCAATTCTCTGCACCCGATGCCTGTCGCCCGGCCCGCTTCGCGGGGGGGGCTCGCCCGATCGTCAATCCGCCGGGCCAGCCAGTTCGGACAGCGGCAGGACCGTGTCGTCCTTGACCGTTCTGGTGACGATGTAGGTGAAATAGCGGTCGATGCCGATTTCGCGTTCGAGAAGCGAATCGATCAGCCGCTGATAGGCGTCGATGTCGCGGGTCATCACCCTCAGCAGATAGTCCACGCCGCCGCCCACAGACCAGCAGGCAATGATTTCGGGCACGTCGCGCACCACTCGCTCAAAACGGTCGAAGTCGGCCTGCCGGTGGTTGGCGAGCGTCACTTCCACCAGAACGCTGGTGACGGGCGCGATCGCGCGCACCGAAATACGGGCATGATAACCGGTGACGATGCCGGCCTTTTCCAGCTTTGCCAGCCGCATCCAGCACGGTGTCGGCGACAGACCCACCTGCTCGGCAAGCTTCAGCTTGGTGATGCGCCCGTCGCGCTGGATCGCGTCGAGGATCTTCAGGTCTGTCGCATCGAGCTTGGTGGCGGCCATGGCAGTCCGGTTTCATGATGGGATTGCACCATGCAGGTGAATGATTTCGATTGTCAATTGAACTGATTTCGATCTCTAATGAAGTCATGACACAATGGCGACCCGACCCGGCGCTGATCCGCCGCCCTGCCTATCTCTCGCTGGCCGACCAGTTCGCCCGCGCCATTCATGACGGCCGGCTTGAAAATGGGGAGCGGCTGCCCACGCACAGGGCACTGGCGGATGAACTGGGGCTTTCGGTGCAGACGGTGAGCCGCGCCTATGAGGAACTGATCCGGCGCGACCTCATCGTCGGCGAGATCGGGCGCGGCAGCTTCGTGCAGACCCAGCGCCGCGAACCCGATCCGCCCTATCTGCCGGAACGGCCCGGCGAGGTCATCGACCTGTCGATCCTCAAGCCGGTGTGCGAGCTGATGCATCTGGAGCGGCTGAAGCAGGGGCTGGCATGGCTTGCGCAGGAACTGCCGGCCAGTTCGGCGCTGTCGTTCCGCCCCAACATGGTGTTTCCCCGTCATCGCGCCGTGGCCGTGGAATGGCTGCGTGCCTGCGGACTGGAGGTCTCTGCGCAGAACATAACCCTGACCAACGGCGCGACCGGGGGCATGACCGTGGCGCTGATGAGTGTCGCTCCTCCGGGTTCCACCGTGGCCACCGAAGCGGTTGGCCATCACACGCTGGTGCCTCTGGCCCGTTATTGTGGCTTCAACCTTGAAGGTCTGCCGCTCGACGATGAAGGCATCGTGCCGGAGGCGCTCGATGCTGCCTGCCGCCAGAGCGACATTAGGGCCGTGTTCGTGCAGCCTTCGGTCATCAATCCCACCGCCTCGCTGATGGGGTCGGTGCGGCGCTCGCAGCTGGCCGAGGTTGCGCGTCGGCACGACATCGCCATCATCGAGAACGACATATTGGGCCCGCTGGTGGAGGACCGCGCGCCGCCTGTCGCCCATTTCGCGCCGGAGCGCACGCTCTACGTCACCTCGTTCAGCAAGATCACGGTGCCGGGCCTGCGCATCGGTTATCTGGCCGTGCCGGATCGTTATGTCGCGGCAGCGGCCAACCGGCATCTGGTCACGAACTGGATGGCCACGCCGATGGTCGCCGAGATCGCCAGCAAGTGGGTCAGCGACGGCACCGCCATGGAACTGGTACGCTGGCAGCGGCAGGCTGTGCGCCGCCGGCTCGACATCGCAAGCGAGGTGCTGGACGGGGTAGCCTTCCGCGCCCATCGGGACGGTCTGCACATCTGGCTGCCACTCCCGGATGGCCGCGCCGAGCAGGATTTCGTCGCGCAGGCGCGTCTGCAAAGCGTGGCGATCGCGCCGGGTGCGTCCTTCCGGATCGCGGAAGAAGCACAGCACCCGGCCGTGCGCATTTCGCTGGGCTCGACGACCGAGAGCGAGTTGCGTGCCGGCCTCGGCGTGGTCAACCGATTGCTGCTGGCCGATCCGGAGCATCTGCTGCTGGCGATCTGAAGACCGCAACCCTGCGCTTCGGACCGGAATTCGATGAAACGACAAATATTGTCATGATATTATTTTGGCAATTGACATGATTTGAAGTCGTCCGCATCGTAAAGGCCAGAACGTCCTCTTGAGCGGGGAGAGACATTGGCCGAACCCATCGTCAGGATCGATTCGATCTCCAAAAGCTTCGGTGCTTTCAGGGTGCTTGACGGGCTTTCCATGCAGGTCATGCCCGGAGAGAAACTTGCACTGATCGGCCCATCGGGGTCCGGCAAGACGACGATCCTGCGCATTCTCATGACGCTGGAGCGCATCGACAGCGGCCACATCGAGGTCGAAGGCGAGCAGCTTTACCACATGGCGCGCGGGGACAGGCTTGTGCCTGCCGATGAGCGGCATCTGGCAAGGATGCGCCAGAAGATCGGCATGGTCTTTCAGCTGTTCAACCTGTTTCCGCACAAATGCGTGCTCGACAATGTCACGCTGGCGCCGATGCTGACCAAGGGCGTGCCGAAAGCCGAGGCGCAGAAGCGCGCCATGGAACTGCTCGACATGGTGGGCATGGCCGACAAGGCCAAGGCGATGCCCGCCCAGCTTTCCGGCGGGCAGAAGCAGCGCGTGGCGATTGCCCGGGCACTGGCGCTGTCGCCAAAGATCATGCTGTTCGACGAGGTCACCTCGGCGCTCGATCCCGAACTGGTCGAGGAGGTGCTGAATGTCATGCGCCGGCTGGCCGAGGAAACCGACATGACCATGCTTCTGGTCACGCATGAGATGGGCTTTGCCCATGACTTCGCCGACCGCGTGCTGTTCTTCGACCGGGGGCGCATCGTGGAGGAGGGCAAGCCGGAAGACATCTTCCGCAACCCGAAACAGGAACGCACGCAAAGTTTCCTGAAGAAGATCATCGCGGCCGGCCACCGGGTTTGACACCGGCTCTGACCGCGTGGCGCGGCAAGCCGCGCCGAATGCAGCAGAAACCGCAAGAGAAAACAGAAGAGGAACCGGGAACAATGAAAAAAATGGGAATTCTTGCAGGCGCCGCCGGGCTGGCTTTTGCTGCCTTTCTGGCCGCTTCTGCCACCGCAAAAGCCGATGACGCCAAACTGGAGCAGTTGAGGCAGCAGGGCTTTGCCCGCCTCGCCATCGCCAACGAACCGCCCTATACGGCCGTGGCTGCCGACGGCAAAGTGTCTGGCGCCGCTCCCGACGTGGCACGCGAAGTATTCAAGCGCCTCGGCGTCGATGACGTGGCCGCTTCGATCTCCGAATATGGGGCCATGATTCCGGGGCTTCAGGCTGGGCGGTTCGATGTCGTCACCGCCGGGCTGTTCATGAAGCCGGAACGCTGCGAGGCGGTCGCCTATTCCGAGCCGGTGTTGTGCGACGCCGAGGCGCTGCTGGTGAAGAAGGGCAACCCCAAGGGCTTCAAGAGCTATGAGGACATCGCCAAAGACCCGACCGCGAAGATTGGCGCGCCGGGCGGCGGCACAGAGGAGAAGCTGGCGCTCAATGCCGGCGTGCCGCGTGACCGGGTGATCGTAGTGCCGGATGGCCAGAGCGGCCTCAAGATGGTGCAGGACGGCCGCATCGACGCCTATTCGCTGCCGGTTCTGTCGATCAACGATCTGGCCCAGAAGGCCAATGATCCAAACCTTGAGGTCATCGCCCCGGTCGAGGGTGCGCCTGTCTATTGCGACGGGGCCGCCTTCAACAAGAAGGACACCGCCCTGCGCGATGCCTTCGATGTCGAGCTGGCGAAACTCAAGGAGTCCGGCGAGTTCGCGAAGATCATCGAGCCGTACGGTTTCTCGGCGGCGGCCGCCATATCCACGACGCGCGAGAAGCAGTGCGCGGCGCAGTAAAAAGCCGCTCGCTCATCCGCCTTTACCCGGCGGCTCTCCACGGTGGTCCTCTCCCCGCCGTGGAGGAAAGCTGAAGCCCGGCGCGGTTCTCTTCCCCTGTAACGGGACTGGGCGCGCCGGGGTGGAGGCCGGGTGAGACATTCTTCGCAAACCGCATCCGAGCAAACCGAACTCGACAGGGTTTTATGATCGACTGGTCCGGATATGTCGGCCTGATGCTGCAAGGCGTGCTCGTCACCATCGAGCTGACGCTGATGGGATCGGCGCTGGCGCTTGTCATGGCTTTTGTGGCGGGCCTTGGCAGACTGTCGCGCTTCTTCGCCGTCAGGGCGCTGGCCACCGCCTATATCGAGTTCTTTCGCGGGACATCGATCTTCGTGCAGCTGTTCTGGGCCTATTTCGTCCTGCCGCTGCTCGGCCTCGAACTTACGCCTCTGCAGGCGGGTGTGCTGGCGCTAGGCCTCAATGTCGGCGCCTATGGCGCGGAGGTGGTGCGAGGTGCGGTGCAATCCATCGGCAAGGAGCAATATGAGGCCTGCGTCGCGCTCAATCTTGGCCGCTGGCAGGCCATGCGTCATGTGATCCTGCCGCAGGCCTTCCTGCTCATGCTGCCGACCTTCGGCAACAATGCCATCGAGCTTCTGAAGGCGACATCGATCGTGTCGCTGATCTCGCTGTCGGACCTCACCTTTCAGGCGCAGGTGGTGCGCGCCCAGACCGGCAATACGCTGGTGCCCTTCACCACCATCCTGATTGGCTATTTCGCGCTGGCGATGCTCATTTCCTGGGGTGTGCGCAGCCTGGAGCGGCGGCTGTCGCGCGGCATCGACGGGGTGCGTGTCTGATGGGATGGGCCTGATCATGGAATGGGACTGGGAATTCGTCCGGCAGATCATGCCCACCCTGCTCGAAGGGGTGAAGATCACCATTCTCGCCACCCTCCTCGGCTCGGTGCTGGCGGCGGTGGTGGGGCTGGTCATCGCTCTGCTGCGCCGTTCGCCGAACCGGCTTGTCTCGCGACCGGTGGCTTTCGTCGCCGAATTTATACGCGGCACGCCGCTTCTGGTGCAGCTCTATTTCATCTTCTACGTGCTGCCCGATTTCGGCATTCTGCTGCCGCCGCTGCTGGCCGGCGTCATCGGGCTTGGCCTGCACTACGGCACCTATACGGCGGAGGTCTATCGCGCCGGCATCGACAATGTGCCGCGCGGCCAGTGGGAGGCGGCCAAGGCCTGCAATCTGGATGCGCGCCAGACATGGGTGCACATCATCCTGCCGCAGGCGCTTCCGCCGATGATCCCGGCTCTCGCCAACTACTTCATCGCCATGTTCAAGGAAACGCCGCTCCTGTCAGCCATCACCGTTCTGGAACTGATGAACCAAGCCAAGAGCGTGGCCAACACCTATTACCGCTACATCGAGCCGATGACGCTGGTGGGGGCTTTCTTCCTCATCATCAGCCTGTTTTCGGTGGTGCTGCTGCGCTGGCTGGAGCGGCGCTACGGACGCGTGGAGAACTAGACCATGAACACTTCGGTCGACATCCGCCTGCACGCACCCCGCCCGCCGCTCGATCCGCGCCCGCTGGAAAAGCGCGTCGGCCTCGTCATCCTCGCCACCGATCACACCACGGAGCCGGATTTCCGGCGCATGGTGGCGAGCGAGCGCGTCGGCGTCTATGTGGCGCGCATCGCCTATGCCAACCCAACCACGCCGGAAAACCTGCGCCGCATGCAGCCGGCGCTGACCGAGGGGGCATCGCTCATCCTGCCCGGCGAGCCGCTCGACGCCATCTGCTATTCCTGCACCTCGGCCTCCGTGGTGATCGGCGATGCGAAGATCGAGGCGGCAATCGGCGCAGCCAAACCCGGCGTACGGGTGGTGACGCCGACCATGGCCGCCATGCGCGGGCTGAAGGCGCTTGGCGCCAGCCGCATCAGCGTGCTGACCCCCTATGTGGTGGAAACCGGCCGGCCTATGGCCAACTATTTCCAGCGGCACGGTTTCGATCTGGCAAGCTTCACCTGTCTCGGGCTGGAGGACGACCGCGAGATGGCGCGTATCCGGCCATCGGCGCTGGTCGATCTGGCGCGCGAGGCGACGGTCGACGACGCCGAAGCCCTGTTCATCTCATGCACGGCGCTGCGTTCGGCAGGCGTCGCCGCCGAAATCGAGGCGGCCATCGGCCGCCCGGTGGTGACGTCCAATCAGGCGACGGCATGGAACTGCCTGCGCCTGTGCGGCGATGCCGGGCCGCGCCCGCGCTGGGGCCGCCTGATGACCCTGCCGCTTGCCGGTGATTGATCGCCATGCAGACCGTCTCTCTCCATGACATCGAAGCCGCGCGCCAACGCATCGCCGCCCGCACCGCGCCAACGCCGATGGTTTTCTCCTCATCGCTGAGCGAACGGTTCGGCGTGCCGGTGCATCTCAAGCTGGAACAGCGCCAGACCACCGGCAGCTTCAAGCTGCGTGGCGCGTCCAACGCGGTCGCCTCATTGAACGCCGAAGACAAGGCGCGCGGCGTTGTGACCGCATCCACCGGCAATCATGGAAGGGCGCTGGCCCATGCGGCGCGGCTGGAAGGCGTGCGCGCCGTGATCTGCATGTCGAAACTGGTGCCGGCCAACAAGGTGGAGGAAATCCGCAGGCTGGGTGCTGAAATCCGTATCGTCGGCAACAGTCAGGACGAGGCGCAGGTCGAGGCGGAGCGGCTTGTGGCCGACGAAGGGCTGTTGATGGTTCCACCTTTCGATGATCCGGCCGTCATCGCGGGGCAGGGCACGCTCGGGCTGGAGATTGTGGAAGCCGTGCCGGATGTGGCGACGATTCTCGTGCAGCTTTCCGGCGGCGGGCTGGCATCCGGCGTGGCGGCGGCGGTGAAGGGTCTGAAGCCTTCAGCGAAAGTCATCGGCATTTCTATGGAGCGCGGGGCGGCGATGAAGGCCAGCCTCGATGCCGGTCACCCGGTACAGGTGGAGGAGCTGCCGACGCTGGCGGATTCTCTCGGCGGCGGTATCGGCCTCGACAATCGGCTGACCTTCGCCATGTGCCGCGATCTGCTCGACGATGTGGTGCTGCTGTCCGAAGCCGAGATCGCCGCCGGCATCGTCCATGCCTATGAGCGGGAGCGCGAGATCGTGGAGGGCGCGGGCGCGGTCGGCATCGCGGCACTTCTGGCCGGCAAGGTGGAGCCGGCGGGCCCGACCGTCCTCATCCTGTCCGGCCGCAACATCGACATGGGCCTGCATCGAAGCATCGTGTGTGGACCTGCGAAAAGGGAGCGGGCGGCATGAGGTCGATGACCATTCTCACCGAAGCCGAATTGCGGCGGATCGTGAAGCTCGATCCGGATGCCGTGGCCTGCGTGGAAAACGCCTTTCGCGCGCTGGCGACGCAGAAGGTGGCGATGCCGCCGATCCTGCGCCTCGACATTCCCGAGCACCGCGGCGAGGTCGACGTCAAGACTGCCTATGTGCCCGGCATCAATGGCTTCGCCATCAAGATCAGCCCCGGCTTCTTCGACAATCCGAAGCTTGGCCTGCCCAGCACCAACGGGCTGATGGTGCTGCTTTCCGCAACGACTGGGCTCACCGAAGCGCTGCTGCTCGACAATGGCTATCTCACCGATGTGCGCACCGCCGCCGCGGGGGCGGTGGCGGCGAAATATCTGGCGCGCGCCGATGCCTCCGTCGCCACTATTTTCGGCGCCGGCATACAGGCGAGGATGCAGCTCGAAGCGCTGATGCTGGTGCGCCCGATCAGACAGGCCCGCATCTGGGCGCGTGATCCGGCCAGGGCGGATCGTGTGGCCGGTGAGTTGCGCGATCAGCTTGGCATCGAGGCGCGCGCCGAGCCGGACGCCGCAAAGGCTGCGGCCGGGGCCGATGTGATCGTGACCACGACACCGGCGACAGAACCGCTCATTCATGCCGGCTTCGTTTCCGCCGGTCAGCACATCACCGCCATGGGCTCGGATGCCGAGCACAAGAACGAGATCGCGCCTGCGATCATCCGCATGGCCGATCTCTATGTGGCCGACAGCGCCGCTCAGACGCGCCGGCTGGGCGAGTTGCACCACGCCATTGATGCGGGGCTGGTGGCGGCCGATGCCGAAGTGGCGGAACTCGGCCAGATCATAGCGGGCGCGCGGCCTGGCCGCCGTGCCGCCTCCGACATCACGCTGGCCGATCTGACCGGCACCGGCGTGCAGGACACGGCCATCGCCACGCTGGCGCGGGACCGGGCGCGCAACGCCGGGGCAGGAACCATTCTGGAAAGCTGAAGCCGGCCGCAAGGCCTTTTACGAGGAACATCGAGAATGCAGCCGAACCTGAAATTCAGCCGGGAGGAATATGCCAGCCGTCTGGAAAAGACGCGCCGGGCGATGGAGGCGAAAGGCATCGATCTCCTGATCTGCTCCGACCCGTCCAACATGGCCTGGCTGACGGGCTATGACGGCTGGTCGTTCTATGTCCATCAGGCCGTGGTCGTGCCGCCGGAAGGCGAACCGGTCTGGTTCGGGCGCGGGCAGGATGCCAACGGGGCGAGGCGAACCGCCTATCTGAAGCCGGAAAACATCATCGGCTACCCCGATCACTATGTGCAGTCCACCGAGCGTCATCCGATGGATTATCTGGCAGGTATCCTGAACGACAAGGGCTGGGGCGGCACACGCATCGGCGTGGAGATGGACAATTACTGGTTCTCGGCCAAAGCCTTCGCGTCCGTCCAACAGCACCTGCCCAATGCCCGTTTCAGCGACGCCACCGCGCTGGTGAACTGGCAGCGCGCGGTGAAGAGCCCGGCCGAGATTGGCTATATGCGCAACGCCGCCCGCATCGTCGAGGCCATGCATCAGCGCATCTTCGACACGATCGAGGTCGGCATGCGCAAATGCGATCTGGTCGCCGAAATCTACGATGCCGGCACCCGCGGCGTGGAAGGTCCCGATGGCCGCATCGGCGGCGATTATCCGGCCATCGTGCCGCTCCTGCCGTCCGGGGCGGACGCGTCGGCGCCGCACCTGACATGGGATGACAAGCCGATGAAGGCGGGCGAGGGCACCTTCTTCGAGATTGCCGGCTGCTATCATCGCTATCACTGCCCGCTGTCGCGCACGGTCTTCCTTGGGCGTCCGACACAGGCCTTCCTCGATGCGGAGAAGGCGACGCTGGAGGGCATGGAGGCGGGGCTGGCGGCGGCAAAGCCCGGCAATGCCTGCGAGGACATCGCCAACGCCTTCTTCGCCGTCCTGAAGAAATACGGCATCGTCAAGGACAACCGCACCGGCTATCCGATCGGGCTTTCCTATCCGCCGGACTGGGGCGAGCGCACGATGAGCCTGCGCCCCGGCGACCGCACCGAACTGAAGCCCGGCATGACCTTTCATTTCATGACCGGCCTGTGGCTGGAGGACATGGGGCTGGAGATCACCGAATCCATCCTCATCACCGAGAAAGGCGTCGAATGCCTCGCCGATGTGCCGCGCCGGCTGGTGGTGAAGGACTAGGACATGTGCAAGCCTTCTCCCGTCACCCCGACCGTCGATTTCGACCGCAACGGGGTGCAGCATGGGTTTCTGCGCCTACCCTACAGCCGTGACGATTCCGCCTGGGGCTCGGTGATGATCCCTATCTGCGTCGTGCGCAATGGCGATGGCCCGACGGCGCTGCTGACCGGGGCCAATCATGGCGACGAATATGAGGGGCCACTGGCGCTTTATGAGCTGGCGCGCACGCTCGATCCCAACACCGTTTCAGGCACTGTCATCATTGTGCCGGCGATGAATTATCCTGCTTTCCGCGCCGGCACGCGTACCTCGCCCATCGACAGGGGCAACATGAACCGCTCCTTTCCCGGCAGGCCCGACGGCACGGTGACGGAGAAGATCGCCGACTATTTCCAGCGCGAATTGCTGCCGCGTGCCGATCTGGTCTTCGATTTCCATTCGGGCGGGCGCACGCTCGATTTCCTGCCCTATTGCGCGGCCCATATCCTGCCCGACAAGGCGCAGGAGGCGAAGGCGTTCGCGGCGGTCGAAGCCTTTGCCGCCCCCTATTCGATGAAGATGCTGGAGATCGATGCGGTGGGCATGTACGACACGGCCGCTGAAGACATGGGCAAGGTCTTCGTCACCACAGAGCTGGGCGGCGGCGGCACGGCGCGCGCCGAGACCGTGCGCATCGCGCGCCGTGGCATCGCCAATGTGCTGCGCCATGCCGGCATCGTGGAGGGTGCGGCGGCGAAAAGCGAAACCCGCTGGCTCGACATGCCCTCCGACGACTGTTTCATTTTCGCCGAGGATGACGGCCTGTTCGAGACCATGGTGGACCTTGGCGAGGACGTGCGCGAGGGCATGATCATCGCCCGCATCCACTCCATCGGCCGCACCGGTCCTGCGCCACAGGAGATCCGGGCGAAGATGTCCGGCATCCTCGTCGCCCGGCATTTTCCGGGCCTGATCAAGGCCGGCGACTGCATGAGCGTACTGGCACAATGACGGTGCTTCCGGCGCTTTTCATACGCCGGTGAAGATTTCTCTTCACCATCGAGCCAAGGGCGCAAACGGCAACCAGCCGAGCGGGATCCGGCAGACCGGTTGCAAGCAAGCCGGGCCGGTCCTCCACGGCTTGCCTGTCGGCACTCAAAACGTTGCAGCGGACACCGGCGCGCGCCATGCGATCTTTGGCGGAGATTTGTTTCCCCTGATTATTCGCACTCCTTATCGCCGGTTGCGAACAGGAAGCCGTGAAGCGGGCATGGCGGCATGCTCTGGTGCGTGATGTTTACGCTGCAAGTGCGCGACCGGTCTGCGTATCGAAGCAGCGCAGATGGGAGGTGTTGAAGGCGAGGCCGATACGCTCGCCTTTTCCTGCCGAAATCTGCGCCGGTCCGATAACACAGACCTTACGCCCGCTGGCAAGCGTGCAGGTCAGGACGGTTTCCGCGCCGGTGTGCTCGACCAGCGCAACGGTGGCGGTGAGGGCTGTGTCGTCGGCCGGCACGATCGTCAGGTCATGTGGGCGCACGCCGATGGTGATTTGCGACGGAGCCGTGGCGGGCAGCGCCGCTCCGATCGAAACGACGCCATCCTCGCCGAGATCGATGCCGGATTCGCGGCGCGTTCCGGGCAAAAGGTTCATTTCCGGGCTGCCGAGGAAGGTCGCGACGAAAAGATTGGCCGGGTTCGAATAAAGATCCAGCGGGCGGCCGGCCTGCTCGATCCTGCCGTCGCGCATCACCACGATCTTGTCGGCCATGGTCATGGCTTCGATCTGATCGTGCGTGACATAGATGGTGGTCGCCTTCAGCCTGTCGTGCAGGCCCCGGATTTCGGCGCGCATCTGCACGCGCAGCTTGGCGTCGAGATTGGACAGCGGTTCATCGAAGAGGAACACCGCCGGATCGCGCACGATGGCGCGGCCCATCGCGACGCGCTGACGCTGGCCGCCGGAAAGCTGGCGCGGCAGCCGGTCCAGCAGGGGATCGAGGCCGAGGATCGCCGATGCCCTGGCGATCTGCTGGTCGATGGTGGCCTTGTCAGCCTTTGCCAGCTTCAGCGAGAACGCCATGTTCTCGCGCACGTTCATGTGAGGATAAAGTGCGTAGTTCTGGAACACCATCGCGATGTTGCGCTCGCGCGGCGACAGCTCGTTGACGCGCCGGCCTGCGATCTTCAGTTCGCCGGCGCTGATGTCTTCGAGCCCGGCGATCATCCGCAGCAGCGTGGACTTGCCGCAGCCCGACGGCCCGACCAGAACGACGAACTCGCCATCCTCGATCTCGAGGTCGAGACCGGGGATGATCTCCACCGGGCCATAACGTTTCCTGATGCCCGAAAGCCTGACCTCGGTCATGCAGTTCTCTCCGTTTCGTTCGTGATGGTGCGGTGCACGGTCATGGTGGTTGCCGCGTCTTCGCGCATGATCGCGGCGGCGCGCTCGCCGATCATGATGGCAGCGGCGTTGGTGTTGCCAGAGACGAGGCGCGGCATGATCGAGCAGTCGGCGACGCGCAGCCCGGCCAGCCCGTGAACCCTCAACCGGGCATCGACGACGTCGCCGCGGTCGGGAGCAGTGCCCATGCGGCAGGTGCTGCTGGGATGATAGATCGAACTGCCGGTGGCGCGAATGTAGCCGAGGATTTCGTCGTCGCTGTTCACATCTTTCCCGGGCTTGTGCTCGTGGGCGACGATCTCTGCCAGAGCGGGCGCGGCGGCGATGCGGCGGGCGAAGCGGAATCCCTCGATCATCGTCTGCCTGTCGAGATCCGTCGCCAGATAGTTCGGACGGATTTCCGGTTGAACGGATGGATCGGGCGACGTGATGAAGATCGTCCCCTCGCTCTGCGGCCGAAGCTGGCACGCCGATATCGTCGCGCCGGGGAAGGGGTGCAGGCCGCCATCATAGCTGTCGAGACTGAGCGGCTGGAAATGGAATTGCACGTCAGGCCGGCCGCTGGCAAGCGGCGTGCAGCCGAAGCCGCCGGCCAGCGACGCGCCGAAGCTCAGGACGCCCTTGCGGCGGAACACGTAGTTCATGCCTATGAGGAGCTTGCGCCATGGGCCGCGGGTCAGATCGTTGAGGCTGAGCGGCTGGCTGAGTTTCAGCATCAGCCGCGATTGCAGATGATCCTGAAGATGCCGTCCAACTCCCGGCAGCGCATGGAGGGGCCTGACGCCTGCTGCCGCCAGTTGCGCAGGATCTCCGATGCCCGACAGCTGCAGGATCTGCGTCGAACCGATGGCGCCGGCTGTCAGCACGATTTCTCGGTTGCAGCGAAAATGGAGCCGGTCGCTGCCCCGCCGGCAATGGATGCCGTGCACCTGATTGCCGTCAAGTTCGAGGCGCTCGACCGAAATGTCCGTGAGGACGCGCAAATTCGGGCGGCGCATCGCCGG
>Ga0265293_10009729_pt1 | contig 13713 bp, 6 predicted proteins | sample Munlanlewell138R_FD_192505 | JGI IMG/M metagenome (GOLD analysis project Ga0265293, IMG submission 192505) | Leachate microbial communities from a municipal landfill in Southern Ontario, Canada - Leachate well 138R | ecosystem: Engineered > Solid waste > Landfill > Unclassified | place: Canada...
AGATAATTATAAAAAGTTTGATTATATTGAAGAGAAGGACCCGGATAAGCAGTTCCGGAATAATCCCAGCCGTACCGGCTTGAGCCGATGTAGCTTACAGCCCCGCCATTGGGCTGTTTTAGAAAGGCCTCGCCAAGACAATTTCCTATAAACCTGTCAAAAGCGTTTGATAAGCACGCGATTGTTGCTATGTTTGTATATACACCGGGACTGTAAAGTGAGGCTACATGGCTTGTTGTATATGAGCTTCCCTCGACACCCCATGAAGTTTCACTGCCATGACATATCATATGGAATAAATTACAACCGGCATTTATTCGAGCATTGATATTGGTCGGATTGACATTGTAAGAAGCACCGCCGGGAAAATCCGTATTCGTATCATAAAAACGATACCTGCTGCCCCACCATGGAGGTTTGATGTAGTTATTCCACATACGTTCACTTTTAGCTTCGGCGTCCGAAACACCCCCTATGTATCCCCACAGACGGGCACCTCCGAGCAGCATACTGTCCGCCAAGCCGGATGGACAATTTTTTTCATATGCCAAAATTTTATTAACAACGTTAGTAACTTCTGCTTCCTGTTTGACAGAGATTCGTCCGACAAAAACGTCCGGCCCCATATCCACGCCGTCGTCCAGTTCACCGGCAATACCATTTCCATTACCGTCCCAGTTAAGAACATCTATATCGGAATAGTACAAGTCGGCAGGAATATCGTATATAACTTCTTCGCCCACACGAGAATAACAAGCTTGTTCCGGTATATAATCACGGTCAGCACCTAAAACTACCCATATTGTTCCTTTGTTCAGTGCGTAATCACGAATACAGCTTTTAATCCTGTATTGCAGCGTAGGACCGGTGTAATTGGCATTAATTGTAGTAATCGAAACTATTTCAGCGGGCACACCTTTTTTGGTTTTCCAGTCCGCAAGGGGCTGAAATTCATCGACCATGTGAGCCGGTGTAATGATTAAATACTGAACAACATTAGTAGGAGCACCCATCACAACGAAATCTGTACTTTCTTCGATTTCAAAATCCCGGCCTAACTGCTCATCGTACGAACTCATTGCCGATGTATTGAGAACCGAATCACTCAACATGCGTGTAAAGACATTATCTTTTTTCTCCTTGCGATAATTCACGATGTTTTGCTTATCTACTGTGTATTCGACATAAATGCGAATTTTGTTTCGCAGTATCAGCTTGCCTTCGGCAGGAATATAATCAACAGGGTGCACTCTAACAGGGGCGAGATAATGACCTCGCATGATTTTTCTTGCTCCGGCTTCGACGGCATTTTGACGCTGGCGGGAAGCGCTTTTATATACCTTCGAGTTGGGTAATACAAAATCCGTTTTTTTATTGGCGGAGACCGGAACAAGCTTTTGGGTGGGCATAATCAAAAATTTCCCTTCAATTTCAGTCTCTTGCTCCACCTTTGTATAAACATCGACCACTTCTGCTCCGGCAGGCAGAAGAACATTGGCCGTTACGACAGGCAAAAAAGGCTCTCCTTCGATACCATCGAGAAAACTTCTGTCAGAATCAATTTCGACAACATCGTACCCGTCTAAACTGCTGAAAATCAGGTCATCTTCAGAAAATTCTATGACCGTCTCCGCGGTTTGCGCAAAAACCGGGCACAAATAAACCGACATAATCATACAAACAGTAAAAATAACCCACGAAATGCTTCTCTTTTTCATCTGTTCCTCCTTTCAAAACATTCTTGCCATCTTGTACATCCCCCTTATGTATGACATAATATATAATATTATTATATAGATACCCTGCCGTTTGTCCAGCGCTATTTTGGATTCGAATATCCGCCTTTGGCGGGTAAATCGAAATAAACTTCAAGTAAGTAATTGACCTGCTGGGTTATAAAAAGTAAGCTTTGGGCAGGAACGGCTGCTTTTTGTAAGTGCTTTATTTTTCGATGAATTCTGTTCTCAAAACGCAAGGAGAAAAAATGAGCATCTTAAAAAAAACCCTCGCTATCGGATTTATTTTTTTAATACTGAGTGTTTCCTGCGTGCAGCATACCGCTTCGGCGCAGCAGCAATGGATAGGAACTTGGGCGAGCAGCCAGCAGCTCGCCGAATCCCACAACAACCCGCCCCCGCCGTATTTAGCTGATAATACTCTGCGTCAGGTAGTTCGGGCAACTTTAGGCGGCAGCAGAATACGAGTGCAATTTTCCAATAAGTATTCTTCCGGCGCGGTAACTATTAATGCCGCGCATATAGCGGTCTCAACCGGCGGCAGTGCGATAGATACGGCTACCGATACGCCGCTGACGTTTGACGGTTCGCCATCGGTAACTATCAGCGCCGGGCAGGAAATTTATTCCGATGCCGTAGATTTTAATGTAACACCGCTGAGCAATCTGGCGGTAAGTATTCATTTCGGAGAAGCCTCATCAACCAACGTAACAGGGCATCCCGGCTCGAGGACAGATTCGTATATAAAAACAGGAAACACAGTATCTGATAATTTTACGCCTGATGCAGTAAAAGCAAATTGGTGGATTCTGAGCAGAATAGATTTATTGCTCGATGATTCCTATGCATGCATTGTAACGCTGGGTGATTCGCTCGCCGACGGCAGAGGCTCGACTACTAACAGAAACAACCGCTGGCCCGACAATCTGGCCAATCGCCTGCAGGCAGAACCAAGCACAGCTAAAATCGGCGTAATAAATCATGGAATAGGCGGAAACGCCTTGGTATCCGGCGGGCTTGGGCCGACTGCACTGGCGCGTTTTGACCACGATGTACTCGAACAGCCCGGAGTTCGATGGCTGATTATTCTTCACGGGGTCAATGACATCGGCGCCGGTCAATCAGCAAGCAAATTAATTGCCGCATATCAGCAGTTCATAGACAAAGCCCGTGCTAATAATATTTTGGCGTACGGAGTACCGATACTGCCTTTCGCAGGGTCATCTTATGACAGCCCTGCCCACAGAACCGTACGCGATACCGTTAACGATTGGATAAGAACCAGCGGCAAGTTCGATGCGGTAATTGACTTAGACGCAGCGGTGCGAGACCCGCAAGACCCTAACAGATTGTCAGCGGAATATGACAGCGGCGACCATCTGCACCTCAACGCGGCAGGCTATCAGAAAATGGCCGAGGCGATTGACCTCGATTTGTTTAAATTAAAAAACCGCTAATTATTTGCTCACCGGCTTTGGCGGTTTCGAATCCGTTATCTGAAAGGAGATAAACGATGCAAATTTTTCGAGTCCGAATACTCCTGACAGCAGCTATTGCCGCAATTGTATCTCAAGGCGGCTGCACTACATCCGCAGAATTCCATCGCGAACGAATTTCCATCAATGATAACTGGAGTTTTTACAAATACGGCGAACAAGAAAAACCGGACAGTTTGATTTACGATGTTCGGCCTGAAGTAAAGGACACAGACAGCGAAGTAATTGCGGACGAAATGCCCGCCGAAGCGGTGAAAGTCCGAGCAGAACAAATGGTTTTCAAGCCTTGGATTATGCCCAGCGCAAACGCTTTTATCAAAGACCCGAACAAGCGGCATATCCGTCCTCAAGGAAACCCCGGCAGTGATTTTCCATTCGTCAAAAGTGATTTCGATGACAGTTCATGGCAGAAAATAAATCTTCCGCACGACTGGGCAATCGAAGGGCCTTTCCAAAAAGGCTGGGACTCCCCTGTTGACGGAAGTATGGGACGTCTGCCAAGCCCCGGCGTGGCGTGGTATCGCAAAAAACTATATATACCCGCGGGCGATGCAGGCAAATCGATTTTTCTCGATATCGACGGTGCGATGTCATACGCGATGGTTTGGCTAAACGGCAAATTGGTCGGCGGCTGGCCCTACGGCTATGCCTCGTGGCGGTTGGATTTGACGCCTTACGCGGTGCCCGGCGGCAAGAATCTATTAGCGATTCGTCTGGATAATCCGCCTAATTCGTCACGATGGTATCCCGGCGGCGGCATTTATCGAAATGTATGGCTGACCAAGACAAACCCCGTCCACATCGGCCAGTGGGGAACTTTTGTTACAACGCAGGATGTTTCCAAAGACTCGGCCAAAATCAATATTGAAGTTACAATTGACAACGACTCAAAAACCGATGCCCAAGTCACTGCGGTGACGGATATTTTCGAACTGAATACCCAAGGCCAAAAAATCGGCACTGCCGTCGGGAATTTTAAGCCCGTCGAAATATCGGTTGGGGCGGGCGACAGCGCAAAAATCGAAAGTTCTATAATCCTCAAAAATCCCCGTCTTTGGGGGCCGCCGCCTACACAAACTCCAAATCTGTACGCAGCGGTAACTATTTTGCAGCAGAACGAAAAGCTTATAGATAAATACGAAACACGCTTTGGCATACGCTCTTTGCGTTTCGAGCCGGATAAGGGTATATATATTAATAACGAGCACATATACATCAAAGGCGCCAACCAGCACCATGACCTCGGTGCTTTAGGCGCGGCATTCAATACCCGCGCAGCGCAGCGTCAACTCGAAATACTTCGAGAGATGGGCTGTAATGCTGTACGAATGGCTCATAATCAGCCCGCACCCGAGCTTCTGGAGCTGACAGACCAGATGGGTTTTCTGGTGGTAAACGAAATATTCGACGTCTGGGAACGCAAAAAGCGTACGCTTGATTTTCATTTAATCTTTCCGGATTGGTATGAACCGGATATGCGGGCATTTATTCGAAGGGACCGTAATAACCCTTCGGTAATTATGTGGAGTATCGGAAATGAGGTCGGCGAGCAATATACCGCCGAGCAAGGTGCGGCAGTAGCGAAAAAACTGCACGATATTGTCAAGCAGGAAGATACCACGCGCCCCACAACTATCGCAATGAACTGGGCGAAGCCTGATATGCCTATGCCGAAAGTGCCGGACGTTATCAGCTTGAATTATCAGGGCGAAGGAATCCGCAACGCTCCGGCGTATTCCGGACTAAAAGGTATTACCACGCCCCCGCTTTACCCGGCCTTCCACGAAAAATTTCCCGACAAGGTGATAATCAGCAGCGAGAATGCCGCCGCCCTGAGCAGCCGCGGGACATATCTGTTTCCGGTCTTCGACGGAGTAAGCGCACCTGTGAAGGACGGATTAGGCGGAGACCCGAAAAAACAATACGTCAGTGCGTATGAGCTTCATACCGCTGATTTCGGTTCATCGGCTGATAAAGTTTTTGCCTCGCTGGAAAAGCATCCGTACGTAGCCGGAGGATTTGTCTGGTGCGGGTGGGATTATCTCGGCGAGCCGACTCCTTACTACTCCGCTCGCAGTTCCTATTTCGGAGTTATCGATTTAGCCGGTTTCAAAAAAGACCGGTTCTATCTATATCAGTCACATTGGCGGCCTGAACTTCCTATGGCACACATTCTGCCGCACTGGACATGGCCCGACCGAGTCGGACAAGTTACGCCGGTCCACGTCTTTACTTCCGGAGACGAAGCGGAGCTGTTTCTTAATGGCCGGTCGCTTGGAAGAAAGAAAAAAGAGCAATACGAATACCGCCTGCGATGGGACGATGTAATTTATGAACCGGGCGAACTCAAAGTTATCGCCTACAAGGACGGTGAGCAATGGGCAACTAATATTGTGCGTACAGCCGGAAAACCTTACAAAATGACTCTCCTGCCCGACCGCTCCGTTATAAGCGCTGATGGTTATGACTTATCATTTGTTACTGTTAAAATTCAAGACAGCAACGATATTACCGTGCCGACAGCAAACAATTTAATTCGCTTTTCTGTCAGCGGCCCCGGCGAAATTGCGGCTACTGATAACGGAGACCCGACCGATTTCAATAGCTTTTCATCCAGCCGCCGCAAAGCCTTCAACGGCCTTGCATTGGTGATTATTCGCAGCAAGCCGAATGAGTCAGGTCAAATCACGATTACTGCAGAATCACCGGGGCTTAAGCAAGCACAGGCGGTTGTCAAAATTGAATTGAAAAAAGAACCTGTGTTCGTTTCAGAGGTTGACCAGCAGTCGATAACGTTAAATAAAGAGAATAACAACCTGGTTCAGTTCAATGTATCGCCTTTGGTTCAAACCATGTACACGGCAGACCCTGCTCCGATGGTATATAATGATACCTTATTTTTATATACCACACATGATGAACATACCACGGAAAATTTCTTCACAATGTATGACTGGCAGTTGTTTTCTACAAAAGATATGGTCAACTGGACCGCACACGCAAGAGCAGCATCTTTGGAGGACTTCAAATGGTCCGAACGGGATAACGGTGCTTGGGCCCCGCAATGTATCGAACGTAACGGTAAATTCTACCTGTATTGCCCTATTCATGGAGACGGAATCGGCGTATTGGTTGCCGACAGCCCTTACGGACCATTCAAAGACCCATTGGGACGAAGGCTGGTTCAAAGCAATCGCATCTGGGATGATATTGACCCGACGGTATTTATTGATGATGACGGGCAGGCCTATTTGTATTGGGGCAATCCCTCCCTATACTATGTGAAACTAAATGAGGACATGATATCATTTGACCGCAGTGTCGGCAATAATGGAGTGGTTTCGGTAGAGATGACCCCTGAAGCTTTTGGGCATAGAGAAAAGGCTGATGAAAAGTACAAAACCAATTATGAAGAGGGTCCTTGGCTATATAAACGCGGTGATATCTACTATATGATTTATGCTGCCGGAGGAATTCCTGAATACATTGCTTATTCAACAGCTCCATCTGCCACCGGGCCTTGGACTTATAGAGGAATTATTATGGGCAGGCATCCGGAACTTGCATTTACGAATCATCCTGCGATTATCGATTTTAAAGGGAATTCCTATTTCTTTTATCATAATGAGGCATTACCCGGCGGCGGTGGTTTTAATCGTTCGGTATGTGTAGAACAATTTGAATACAATCCCGATGGTACAATCCCCCGTATTATCCCGACCAAAGAGGGAATAATAAATAGTGTTGCCAATTTAAACCCTTACACTCGTGTTGAGGCTGAAACAATTGCTTGGTCAGAAGGAGTTAAAATCGGGTCCGACAATAAAATAGGAGTTTATGTAACCGATATTAGCAACGGCGATTACATAAAAGTACGCAGCGTTGATTTCGGCAAAGGCGCCAAAGGGTTCGATGCCGGTGTTTCTTGTGATTCGGCAGGCGGCAGCATCGAAATACGTCTTGGCGGTATCGATGGTACTTTGTTAGGTGTTTGCGAAGTAAAGAATACCGGCGGCTGGCAGAACTGGACGGTTCAGTCATGTAAAGTAGAAGAAGTAAAGTCAGTTCAAGATATCTATTTTGTTTTCAAGGGCGACGGCAGCAATTTGTTCAATTTCGACTGGTGGATGTTTAATTAAAAATTATAGATACGAAGACCAAACAGCTTATTATCAAAAATATGTTACTTATCCCGACAGAATGTCAGGCTAAGTTAGAATATGAGCATCTTTTCCAATGAGGTTAACAAAAATTTAAATGAAGAAATTGAGGTTCACTATGAAAAAGCTGATTTATTCGATTTTTATCTTACTGCTGTTCGGTTTTCCTGCTAACACCAATGGTGTTGTAAAACAGGCTCCGCCCGGTTTTGACAAGCTGCGTGCTGATATAGCCCGCGGAAAAATTGATACCATCACTTACGAATCAAAAACGGTCGGCACTGAACGTAAAGCTGTCATTTATACTCCCCCGGGATATTCAGAAGAGAAAAAATATCCCGTGCTTTATCTTTTACATGGTATAGGCGGTGACGAGACTGAGTGGTTCAATGGAGGCAAACCTCACGTTATTTTAGACAACCTTTACGCCGAAAACAAAGTTGAGCCAATGATTATCGTTATGCCCAACGGCAGAGCAATGAAGGATGACAGAGCCGTCGGCAATATTTTCGACAAGGAAAAAATCGATGCCTTTGCAACTTTTGAAAAAGATTTGCTCGATGATTTGATTCCCTTTATAGAAAAAAATTATCCGGTTTATACCGACCGAGAAAACCGTGCAATCGCAGGTCTGTCTATGGGCGGCGGACAATCATTGAATTTCGGATTAGGCAATCTGGATAAATTTGCCTGGGTTGGAGGCTTCTCAGCGGCACCCAATACCAAAAGTCCGGAATTGTTAATTCCTGACCCCAATGAAGCAAGAAATAAACTAAAACTGCTTTGGATTTCCTGTGGTGATAATGATAATCTGATTGCAATAAGCCGGCGCACCAGCGATTATTTAAAATCAAATGATGCTCCTCATATTTTTTATATCGAGCCGGGCGGACACGATTTTAAAGTCTGGAAAAACGACTTATACTTGTTTGTACAGCTCCTTTTCAAGCCTGTAGATATTGCAACATTCTCTCAATACAGCGATAGCGATGAGCAGGTTTCGACTGATGAGGCGGAAATAAAATCGCACAGCGACAACAAAGACGGGACCTATACTAATCCTGTGATTGCTGCGGATTTTCCAGACCCCGATGTTATCTTGGTAGATGATGTCTATTACTTCGTGTCAACGACAATGTTTATTTTTCCCGGCGTAACTATCCTCAAATCCTATGACCTTGTGAACTGGGAGTTTTGCGCTAATGCCGTACCGCGTTTTGATTTCAGCCCCTGCTATGACCTTGATGGCTGCAGCCGATACGGCCGCGGCCAGTGGGCAACCAGTTTAAAGCATCATAACGGCAAATTTTATCTGTTATTTATGACGTTAGACGAAGGCGGTTTTATCTGTACGGCAGATAAAGCCGAAGGACCTTGGCAAATCAAGCATCTGCCCAGAGGATTCTATGACCCGGGTTTGTTCTTCGATGACGACGGTAAAATTTATGTGGCTCACGGTTATAATAAAATTTATATCACCGAACTTGATTCGAACTTCATCGCAAAAAATGAAGATGTTCTGGTATATACCGGCGATATTCGCAGCGGTCTTGAAGGAGCCCGTGTATATAAAATCAACGAGTATTATTACCTATATTGCACATACGGGGGCCTGGACGGATTTCAGGTAGCGCTTCGTTCAGAAAATATATACGGGCCTTATGAACAAAAAGTCGTAATCAGAGATACCACGGACGGCCCGAATTATGGAATACATCAGGGAGCTCTTATACAAACACAAACCGGAGAATGGTGGACCATGCTTTTTGCTGACAGCGGCCCGTTTGGACGATTCCCTTCATTGCAGCCGGTTACTTGGCAGGATGGCTGGCCGATGGTTGGAATTGACGGAAAAGCGGTTTTAACACATAAAAAACCGGATGTAGGAAAAGAATACCCGATAAAAATTTTACCGACTTGTGATGAATTCGAAAGCAAAGAATTAGGGATGCAGTGGGGATGGAACCATAATCCTGAACCTTCGAAATGGTCCCTGACAAAAAGTCCCGGAAACTTGAGGCTTGAAACTGTCAAAGTAGTTGAAAATTTAACCGAAGCCCGCAATACGCTGACCCAAAGAATATTTGCTTACTATTCGGATAAAATCGCCACCGTTGCTGCAACAAAAATGGATTTCAGTAATATGAAAGAAGGAGATATTGCCGGCTTGGCTATTTTTCAGGACCCATATGCATACATTGGAATAAAGAAAATAAACGGACAGAATTATGTCATTATGGTTAATAACGGCGAAACTATCGATTCAGCAGCGGTAAATGCTTCGACAATCTATCTTCGAGCTGACCCATTTTATGGCTCCGGTGCAGCCATGTATTACAAAGGTAAAACGGTTCCCGGTACAGGGATTGCTGCTTTTTCATATAGTTTGGACAATGAGTCCTTTACAAAGCTCGGCAATGAAATGCAAATGCAATTTAACCTTACTGTTTTCACAGGGAATAAATTCTGCTTGTTTAGCTACGCCACAAAAGAGCTTGGCGGTTATGTCGATTTTGACTGGTTTCGGGTAACCCCGACTGTTAAGAAGTTTTAACTCAAACTATCCCAGCAGTAAAGCCTTTAAAAATAAGACTTTATGATTATACCCCCCATTTTAACAACGTCCTATAAACCTTTTTGACAGCAATAATTTTTGTGTTTTTTTCAAATAACTTGTGAAAAATATCACAACAATTCCCTTGACAGGTTCGTATATAGAGATTATGATTTATATATAAGTGTTTATATTCACAAAATAATTGGGCGTGTATCGTACTGAAGAATTATAGCGGATTTTAGTTCTGATTGGAAGAAAAATGTTAAATAGAAGTCGCGTATTACGATTGTCAAGGTACAAAAATGCGGTACTTCGTTTAAAATCGCTAAATTTCGTGCGGGTTTTTTCTGATAACCTTGCTGACGCAACCGGCGTTACCGCTGCTCAGGTTCGAAAGGATTTCTCGTTTTTCGGTATCTCCGGGAACAGGCGAGGCGGATATGTAGTCGATGAACTGCTTAGCCAGCTTAATAAAACGCTCGGTAAAGACCAGTTCCATGATTTCATAATAGCCGGCATCGGCAATATCGGAAAGGCTTTGCTGCGGTATCAGGGATTCGAAAAAAGCAGTATCCGAATAGCCGCCGGTTTCGATATTGACCCGATGAAGTATAATCCGAATGGAACTGTTCCAATACTTCCCTTAGAACAAATGAACGAATATATCGTGAAAAACGGAATTAAACTTGGTATTATTGCTGTTCCTGATTACGCTGCCCAGCAGGTTTTGGAGCTGATGAAGTCAGCAGGGATAAAGGGGATACTTAATTTTGCTCCAATTTGTCTTCGTGAGACATCTGATTGTGTAATTAATAATATAAATCTTGTAACAGAGCTTGAAAACATTATCTATTTCGTTGAGAGCGCAGAAGCCAAAAAAGGAAAATAAATGCGTTCGTGGTCGTTAAAAAATCGTATTCTTTTCTCAATGTTCGCGGTGATATGCGTTCTAAGCGTGTCTATCGGCGTGCTTGGTTATTATATCATACAGGCTGATATTCTGGACCGTGCACAGCAGCAGGTGCGGGATACCCTTAAAACCGCTCATAGTTTTTACATCGGCGAAATTGAGCGAATCGAATCGGCATTCAACCTTGTTAATCTGGACAAGGATATTTCCGAGCTTCGAAGGAGGATGAGGCTTCATTATCTTCGCAAGATAGATGCCGCTGATATAAATAAAATTCCGAGCGTACTTGTACAGGCTGCATTCGAAACCGGCGAAGGTGTCGGCGGAACGCGCATAATGCCTGATTCGGAACTTTTGGAAATAGACCCTGAGTTATTTGCGGCTACCAGAATACAAATAAGACCGACCTATAAAGCTGTTCCTACGGACAAGACGCATCTCGAAGCTGTGGCAGTTAAAGAATATGCTATGCCGATTCTGGACGAGCAGGGCAACATTACAAAAGTTTTTTACGGCGGCAGAATAATTAACCGCGATTATGAGCTGGTTGACAAGATAAAGATGCTTGTTTTCGGAAACGAGCGGTATCGCTCCAAGCCGATAGGAACTGTAACAATTTTTCAGGGCGACACACGAATATCGACCAATGTTGTCGATGAAACCGGCGAGCGGGCAATAGGAACGAGGGTCTCGGCAAGGGTTTACGAAGAAGTTGCTGTTAGGGGTAATATCTGGGATGACAGGGCGTTTGTGGTTGACTCGTGGTATTTGACAGCCTACGAACCCATAAAAAATATACATGGTGATATTATAGGAATGCTTTATGTAGGCACGCTGGCAGAGCCTTTCGATATACTTGCTCGCAGGATATTATTGGCATTTATAGCAATCGTAACGGTCTCGACAATCTTTGCGGCGGTGCTGTCTTTGATTCTGGCGGAACGTGTTTCGAGACTTTTGTCCGGCCTGCTGAATGCTACGAAAAAACTTTCCGAAGGCGATTTAGGTTATTCCATCGCCGAACGCACAGATGTTGACGAACTCGATAAACTTGCCAAGTCTTTTAATGAAATGTCGACAAGGCTTAATGAGCGCGAACAGAGCCTTAAGATTACCAACGAGAAACTCGAAGCCGCGAACAAAAGCTATATCGATTTAATCGGTTTTGTCGCACATGAACTAAAAGGGATTTTGGCATCGGCGATTATGAACGCGTATGCGGTTCGAGACGGGCTTTTGGGGCTGGTGAATTTCAAACAAAGAAAAGCTCTCGATTCGATTACGCGAAATATGGATTATCTCGACGCCACCGTCAAAAAGTTTTTAAATCTCGGCAGAATCGAGAAAGGCGACATCGAGGTTCACAAAACAGAGATTAATCTCAATAAAGATGTTTTCAAATCTGCGATAGACGCTCTTAAGACATCGGCGGCCAGAAGACATATACGGATTGATAACAAGCTCGATGATAATATTGAGGTTTTAGCTGATGCCGATTTAATGCAGGTTGTAGCGAACAATCTGGTCGGCAATGCAATAAAGTACGGTATCGATGGCGGAGAGATATCGCTGAAATCGTTCGTTGACGAAAATAAAGTCAAAGTTGAAGTGTATAACGACTCGGTACCGATTACCAAAGAACAAAAGGAAAAATTATTTAAAAAGTTCAGCAGACTTCAAACGCCTGAAACTAAAAAAGTTAAAGGTACCGGTTTGGGTTTGTATATAACAAGACAGATTATCGAGAAGCACGGCGGCAGTATCTGGGTCGAGCCGCGTGAAAAAGGCAATTCATTTATATTCGAGATTGAAAGGAACTAAGACTGTGACTAAGCCAATAGACATCATAAAAAAGAAACGGGCTGAAGCGGTCGGAAGGATTATAGGCAAAGGATACCTTTCGAATAAAAGGGTTTATGTCGGAATGGCAACTTGTGAAATAGCCGCCGGCTCTAAGGAAGTAATGGAGGTCTTTAAAAACGCTGTTACAAAAGGCGGATTGATGGATGTCTATCTCAGCCAGAAAGGCTGTGCCGGAAGATGTAATCTCGAACCGACCGTCGAGGTTATCGAAGCCGGAAAAAATCCCGTGCGATACGGCAGAATAAATCCGCAGCGGGCAGCGGAAATAATCGAAAGGCATCTGAAAAAAGGCGAAGTCATTAAAGAATGGATTATCGATTAGAGAGGAAACATAAGTGAAAAGAGAATATGTAATAACAATATGCGACGGTACGAGCTGTCTTCAAAAAGCAAGCTCAGAGCTTCGCAAGGTTCTCGACGAGCAGCTCGACAAACACAATCTGACCAAAAACGTTCGGATTAATCTTTCCGGATGTTTGGGCATGTGCGAAAAAGGTCCGATTGTAGTAATCAATCCGGGCTATACGATATACGGAAACGTCAAACCGCAGGATATACCTGAAATAGTGGAGCAGCACATTTTAAAAAACAGGCCTATCGCCCGTCTTGCGATACAGGAAGACCATCTTTATAACCGGTTTTACCGTGTGTTCGGCGACGCGAAATTTTTCGGCAAGCAGATGCGAATCGTACTGCGTAACTGCGGCATCATTGACCCTGAAAACGTAGATGATTATCTGTCGCTTCGCGGGTACGAGGCTCTTGGAAAAGTTTTAACGGACATGACGCCTAAACAGGTTATCGAAGAAGTTAAACTTTCGGGTGTTCGCGGACGCGGCGGAGCCGGTTTTTCGACCGGTTTGAAATGGCAGTTAACCGCTGATGTCCCCGGCGATGAAAAATATGTTATCTGCAACGCCGACGAAGGTGACCCGGGCGCATTTATGGACAGAAGCACCATCGAAGGCGACCCTCATACGGTTATCGAGGG
>Ga0265293_10009730_pt1 | contig 13712 bp, 12 predicted proteins | sample Munlanlewell138R_FD_192505 | JGI IMG/M metagenome (GOLD analysis project Ga0265293, IMG submission 192505) | Leachate microbial communities from a municipal landfill in Southern Ontario, Canada - Leachate well 138R | ecosystem: Engineered > Solid waste > Landfill > Unclassified | place: Canada...
TCCGGATGCCTGAGGTTCTCAACGAGCAGCTGGCCTTCTTCCTCGGGTACCTGTGGGGCGACGGTTTCGTGAGCAGCGGCCGCGTCGGATTCGCGGTGGCGCACGACTCACCGATGATGGAACTGACCCCGCGCCTGTTCAAAGAACTGTTCGACCTTGACGTCGTGATGGAGCAGAAGGAGAACGACGCGAGCGTCGTCTTCGTGACTAAGGCAGCGCAGCTCATCGCCTGGCTCGAAGCCAACGGCCTGGTCAAAGCGAAGGCGCGGCAGTTGAACATCCCTAAGGCCGTGCGCATGGCGCCCCGCCCCGTAGTGGGCAGCTTCCTCAAGGGCCTCTTCGAGGCCGACGGCTCGCTCACGAACGGCATGCCCACCCTCAGTACCGCCTCCACCGATCTGGCCGAAGACGTGGCGACCATGCTGGCCGGCTTGGGTATCCCCACCAAGCGCCGCACCACTCAGGGGCTTTCCAACCGCTACTCCCGGCACTCCATTCACACGGTGCGCGTGGTGAGCCACAAGGGTCTCGAGAGGTTCCTCGAGCGCGTAAGTTGCATCGTCGGGTCCCGGCTGGCAGCTGCGGGACAGCACGTGCCAGACGAAGGGCGCGAGAAGTCGTGGATCCTGCCGCACGCGACGGCCATACTCGAAGGCGCCTACGCGGCCATGCCGGCCGGTGCCAAAGGGCGCCCGTCAGAGTTCACGGCCACGCGTAAGAACGTTTCGCGTTACATCCGCGGCGAGCGCAACCTTACCGCCACAGCGTACGACCGCTTGCGGCGAGACCCGAACCTTGAGTACGAGTTGGGTGAGTTCGGCTACGACGAGTACTACGTGCCCGTTCTGGGCGTTGCTGAGGCCGGTCGCTCGCTCACGCTCGACCTATCGGTCGACGAGAACAAGACTTACCTCGCTGGCGGCTTCGTGAGCCACAACACCCGCCGCGGCGCCGGCATGGCAACCCTCAGCATCACCCACCCGGACGTCAAGGACTTCGTGACCGCCAAGGACCTCGAGCGCGAACAGACCGAAGGCGACATCAGTACCTTCAACATCTCCGTGCTGGTAACCGACGAGTTCATGGAGCGCGCCAAGAACGAGCGCCAGGGCCAGCTTTACGAGATCGCGCAGCACGCGTGGGCCACGGGCGAACCCGGCCTCATTTACATCGACCGCATCAACGAGCACAACCCCATGCGCGCGGAACTCGGCGACATCATGAGCACCAACCCGTGCGGCGAAATTCCGCTTTACCCCGGCGAACCGTGCGACCTTGGCGCCCTTAACCTCGCCGCTTACGTCACGCAGCGCGGCCGCGGCCTCGCCGGTTACGACTTCGAGAGCTTCGCCAAAGACGTGACCACCAGCGTGCGCTTCCTCGACAACGTGCTCGACGTCAACAAGTTCGCGCTCGAGGACAATCGCGACATGAGCATGAAGCTTAGGCGCTTGGGCCTCGGCGTCATGGGCCTCGCCGACGCACTCATCCTCATGGGTTACGGCTACGACTCCGAGGAGGGCCGCGACGCCGTGGAAGCCATGATCGGCGCGCTGCGCAACGCCGCCGAGGAAGCCTCCCGCGACCTCGCCGCCGAACGCGGCTCGTTCCCCATGTTCGCGCAGAGCGACCTCGAGACCCCGCGCCGCAACGTGGCCGTGCTCACCGTGGCGCCCACCGGCACCACCAGCATGCTCATGGGTGTCTCGTCCGGCGTGGAGCCCGTGTTCGCGCCGTTCATCTACCGCAAGATAGGCACCGACTACCACGCGCTCATCCACCCGCTCTTCCAAGAGCTCCTCGAGGAGCACCAGCCGCACGCCGAGTTCTACAAGGACGGCGGCTGGGACTGGGAGAAGGTCGTGGCCGAGGTGCAGGCCAACCACGGCTCCGTGCAGGGCCTCGCCTTCATCCCGCAGGACGTGCAGAGCGTGCTGCGCTGCGCGCACGACATCGCGCCCGCCGATCACGTCAAGATGCAGGGCGCCGTGCAGCGCGCGTTCGATGGGGGAGAGAAGCTCGCCAACTCAATCTCCAAGACCATCAACCTCCCCAACCAGGCAACGGTCGACGACGTGTTCGAGTCGTACTCGCTGGCGTTCAGCACCGGCTGCAAAGGCATCACCGTGTACCGCGACGGTTCGCGCGACTTCCAGGTGCTCTCCACCAGCAGCAAGAAGAGCGACAAGAAGGCCGACACCAGCGCCGCACCGGTCGCGGCTGAGGGCGTCAGCGCGAGCACCCCGGCCGCCGTAGCGCCGCCCCCAGCGGCAGAGCAACCGCGTCAGAGCGGCATGATCGCCGTGGCCACCACCGCGCAGGCCGCCACCGCGCAGAGCAACGGCCGCAACGAGTACCTGCCCGGCGAGCCGCTCTTCGAGCGCCCCATCCGCCTCTCGGGCTTCACCGACAGCGTCAAGCTCATGCTGCCCACGGGCGAGAAGCGCGGCTTCTTCGTGACCGTGAACAAGCAGGACGACCTGCCCACCGAAGTGTTCATCGTGTCCGGCAAGGCCGGCGACGAAGCCAACGCCGACAGCGAGGCGCTCGGCCGCGTGGTCTCCATAGCCCTGCAGTACGGCGTGCCCGCCGAAGCGCTCATCAAGACCCTGCGCGGCATCAACGGCGGTATGTACGGCACGTACCACGGCCGCCTGGTGGCGTCCAAAGCCGACCTGCTGGCCGTGGCGCTCGAAACCGCCGGCGCCGAGAACGTGCTCAACAAGGGCCGCGGCTGCCCCGACTGCGGCGCGCCCCTGCGCTTCGAAGAGGGCTGCCAGAAGTGCGAGAGCTGCGGTTACTCCAAGTGTGGCTAACGCCCATAGGCGCGGAAAGATCGCCCTGGCGGTAGCAGAATGACGACGATAAGACCGTTCGCGGTCACGGACACGGACGAGATCGTGAAGCTCTGGGAGGAGTGCGGCCTCGTCCGGCCGTGGAACGACCCACGGAAAGACATAGAGCGCAAGCTCCGCGTGCAACCCGAACTCTTCCTGGTGGCCCAGGACGCTGCGGCGGTGGTCGGTAGCGTGATGGCCGGCTTCGATGGTCACCGGGGCTGGATCTACTACCTCGCGGTTGCAGCTTCACACCAGCGGCGCTCGCTCGGGCGCGACCTCATGCAGCAGGCCGAGAGATTGCTCGTTGAGTTGGGCTGCCCCAAGGTGAACCTGATGGTGAGGTCTACCAACGTGGCCGTTGTCGGCTTCTACCGCCGCCTGGGTTACGAGCAGGACGACGTTGTTTCGCTGGGCAAGCGGTTGATCGCGGACGCCTGACGCGATGTGAGGCCCGTGCGTACGCCTTGCCCGCACGGCGGTAACGTGAAGAATGCTCAGCATCAAGAGAGCGTACGAGGAAGCCGCCAGTAGCGACGGCACGCGCGTGCTGGTCGACCGGGTCTGGCCGCGGGGCGTGAGCAAGGAGAAGGCCCGCATCGACTGGTGGGCCAGGGAACTAGCCCCCAGCACCGAGCTGCGCCAGTGGTTCGGGCACGACCCCGAGAGGTTCCACGAGTTCGCTGTGCGTTACCGCCGCGAGCTGGAGGGCAACGACGCCCTGCCCAAACTAGAGGGACTCATGCTCGATGGCGACCTCACCCTGGTCTACGGCGCCAAGGACGAGGAGCACAACCAGGCGGTCGTGCTAAGGGAACTCCTCGCGGGTAAGGGCTGAAACGGCCGTTACCTAGCGGTCGTCGCCGCTACCGCCGATCACGCCGCGCTCCTTACGGCTCGCCAGCTTGGCGAGGTTCATCGCGCCCACATCCTCCAGCGAGAGCCCAAGGTCCGCGGCCAGGTTAGCGACGTACCAGAGCACATCCCCGAGCTCCTTGGCCAGCGCCTCTGTCTGCTCGTCGTTCAGTGCCGCTCCCACCACGTAACCCTCGTCGCGCATGAGCTTGCCGAGCTTCTCCGCCACCTCGCCCGCCTCGCCCGCCAGTTTCAGCGCCGGGTAGATCACGCGAGCGTGCTCCGGGTAGAGGGCGGTGGTGCGGGCGCCGGTCTGGTAATCGTTAAGGGTCATGCGCCGATAGTAACGGACGCCCGCCAGAAGACCGGCGCCCTACACAAGGCCTACACGAACGCTACAGAGCGGCTTCAACGCCGCTTGCCATGCTGACCGACATGGAAACGTTATCGGCGCCCCTAGACGCATTCTCAACCGTTGGCCTGGAGGAACTCGGCGGCGCCGCCCTCATGCAGCGCCAGGACACCAAGTTCGTGTTCAGCACGGCGTTGCTAGAAGGCCTCCTCTCCGAGCTGGAGGGCCACTACGCCCTGCTCGAGGTGGGTGGCCTCGTGCGGCACCGTTACCTCACCCTCTACTTCGACACCGACGCGCTAGACCTCTTCAACGCGCACCACCGGGGCATGGGCGAACGCGTCAAGGTCCGCGAACGCCGCTACCTCACCACGGGCCAGCTCTTCCTCGAGGTCAAGCGCCGTAACAACAAGGGCGTGACCGACAAGACCCGCGTGGAGGTCGGGGACTGGGACGAGCACGTGCCGCTCAGCGTCATGACCGCCACGCTCAACGGTTCCGCAGCGCACCGCGACGAGGACGGTCAGGTCCTCAGGCCCACGCTCTGGAACGCTTACGAGCGCATGACCCTCGTGGGCAGGGGGCGCCCCGAGCGGGTGACCATCGACACCGACCTGACCTTCATGGCCTCAAGCGAGTCCCGTTACGACGCTGCCGGGGCGGTGGTGGCCGAAGTGAAGCAGCCCAGCATCGACCGCGCCTCGCCCGTCATGCAGCGGCTACGCGCGCTGGGCGTCAGGCCAACGGGTTTCAGCAAGTACTGCATCGGCGTCAGCCTCCTGCGCCCCGACCTGCGCCACAACCGCTTCAAGCCGCGCCTGCGCACCCTCAAGCGCCTGACGGAAGGAGAACCCCTCCATGCCTGACGTGAGCTCGTTCCTGACTGGGGCGCTTTTCAACCTCGTATCAGCGCTCGTGCTCGTGGCCGGCATCTACTACCGGCGCACACCCAAGCGCGAGTTCACCTTCTCGTACCTCGCCTTCAACGTGGTGGTGTACTCCGTCATGGCGCTGCTGGCACGCAGCGAGCTCAGCATCGGGGTCGGCTTCGGGCTGTTCGCGATCTTCTCGGTGCTCAGGTACCGCACGGAGGAGACGTCGTTCCGGGAGATGACCTACCTCTTCGTCGTCATCGCCCTGCCCGTCGTGAACGCCCTGCTCGTACCCGCGGGCGACCTGGGCCTGGCGGCGGCGGCCAACGCCTTCGTTCTGCTGGTCGTGTTCTTAGTCGAGCAAGGCTGGGGTTTCAGCTTCTTGGAGCGTCAGCCGGTACGCTATGAGCGTCTCGACCTGGTGGTGCCCAGCAGACGCCCCGAGCTCATCGCCGACCTGCGGGCACGGACCGGTCTCGAGGTCGAAAGCGTCGAGGTCAAGCGCATCGACCTCCTCATGGACGTGGCGGACCTGGTGATCACCTACTGCGAGAGCGCCGGGCCGCGCCCGGCCGTAAGCAGTCTGGCCCCTCGGGCCGTGGAAGCGAAGGAGTAGCGCACGAGCAGAGCGTACTGGTAGTTGAGGACGACCGCGACATAGCCGAGATGGTCGAGCTCTACCTGAAGGATGCCGGCTACCACACGGAGCGCGCCGGAGACGGCATGCGCGCCCTCGAGCTGTGGCGCGCCGCCACGCCGGACCTGATCGTGCTCGACATCGGCCTGCCCAAGCTGGACGGCCTCGAGGTGCTAAAGCGCCTGCGGCTCGACACCACGCGCCCACAGGTGCCCGTCATCCTGCTCACCGCCCGCGCCGAGGAGGTAGACGAACTGCTCGGCCTCGGGCTCGGCGCCGACGATTACGTGACCAAGCCGTTCAGCCCGCGCGCGCTGCTGGCGCGCGTGCAGGCGGTGCTGAGGCGTGGCCACGCCGGCGCCGACGGTTCGGAGCAGGTCCTGCGCGTGGGCGAGCTGGTGGTCGACGAGTACCGCGTGCAGGCCTCGTTCCGTCAGCAGCCCGTGACCCTCACGCTCAGCGAGTTCAAGATCCTGCGCCACCTTGCCGCCACGCCGGGCCGCGCTATCACGCGCCGCGAACTGTTCGAGGAAGCCATGCCCGAAAGCGACGCCCTGGAGCGCGTCGTCGACGTGCACATGAAGAACCTGAGGCACAAGCTCGCGGAGCGCGGGGCGGTCGACGTCATTGAGACCGTGAGGGGCGTAGGCTACCGGCTGGTGGAGGGGTAGATGCGAAGGCTGTCCGTTCAGCTAGCACTGGCCATGCTGGGCACTATGGTGCTCACGCTGGTGGTCATCGCCGGCACCCAGCGCTGGGCCGAGTGGCGCCGCTTCTACGACCTGCCTGAAGAGGTGCGGCTCAGGGTGCCGCACCCGCGGCCGCTGTTACCGGACGGCGTCACCGAACTGTTCGCCCCGCAGGCGCCACGCGGCCCCCGCCCGGACGGCGGCGATTACGGCACCGGACTTCCCGGCGGGGCGCCCGACGCCGGCAGTTACAACGAGCAGCTGGCGTCGTCCTACCGCGCCTTCAACCGCTTCCAGAACGAAGCCCTGCTCCTCGGCGTGGCGCTGGCCGCCGGCATGTCGCTCGCGCTCGCGCTGTGGCTCTCGCGCCTCGTGGCTCGCCCCATCGAGCGCGTCTCCGCCGCCACCACGCTGCTCGCGCAGGGCGACCTAACGACGCGCGTGCCCCCCTCCGCTCCGCGTGGCCTCACCAGCCTGGAGACCGAGAGGCTCACCGAGAACTTCAACAGCATGGCGCAGTCCCTGGAGAACTACGAGGGCGAGCGCAAGGCCATGATCGCCGACATCGCCCACGAGTTGCGCACGCCCCTCACCGCGCTCTCGCTCAGGCTGCAGGCCCTGCAGGACGGACTGGTGCCCCTGACCGCTGCCGAAGTGACCAGCCTGAACCGCAACGCCGAACTGCTGGCACGCCTGGTGGAGGACCTGCGGGTGCTCTCCCTGGCCGACGCGGGCCGCCTCGAGCTGAGGCGGCGCAACGTCGACCTCACCGCCCTGGCCGCCGCGGTTCTCGACGACTACCAGACGCGCCTCACCTCACAACAGGTCGCGGGTGAATTGCAGGCGCCCCAGCAGCGGGTACTGGCGTTCGTGGACCCCGACCGGCTGACGCAGGTGCTCGGCAACCTCATCGACAACGCGCTGCGCGTAACCGGAGAAGGCGGCCGCGTGACCGTGACTCTGGCGGTGGAGGGCAGCAGCGTGCGGCTCAGCGTGAGGGACACGGGCCCCGGCCTCTCCGACGAAGCCGCCGCCAGGGCGTTCGATCGCTACTTCCAAGGCAAGGACGTCGACTACGCCGCCCCGCCAGTGTGCTCCAGCGGGCTGGGGCTGGCCATCGTCCGCACGCTCGTGGAGATGCACGGCGGCGCCGTGTCAGTAGCCAACGTGGACGACCCGCCGGGCGCCGAGTTCACAGCCGTAATGCCGCTCGAACGCCCCACCTGAAAGGCGCGCGTGGCGCAGCTTGTTGCCACGGGCCCAGCGGCCCTGGTAAGCTACGCTTCGCTTAAGCGCCCGCCTTCAGGCGGCGCCGGCGCACCGTTCGGCGGTAGCTCAGTGGCAGAGCGATCGGCTGTTAACCGGTTGGTCGTAGGTTCGAATCCTACCCGCCGAGCCACGAAACCCGTCACCCACGCGTAAAGCAGGGTGGCGGGTTCTCTTTTCACTTCACCCCTGCCGGCACCTTCCCGCTGGGCAAAAGCATCTTCATCTCTTTAGGATCGAAACCGTAGCCGCGCGGCAGCACGTGCACCTTGACGCCTGATACGGCGAGGATCTCGTCAGGTTGTGCGTCGGCGGCGTTGGTGTAGTCGATGCGGCCGTCGAAGATGGTTACCGCGCCGGAGCCCAGCACCCGGTAGTCGGCGCCTAGGCGCACGTCGACGGCGGTGTCTTCGTCTATGCCGAGCGCGAGCGTCTGGGAGTTCATGGCGAACACGGTGAGGAAGCGGTAGGCGCGGCCGCGCTCGTTGAAGTGGGTGTCGATCATGACGTCGCGCAGGTAACCGAGGCCGATGCCCACTTGCACGTCGGAGCGCCTGACGCTGCCGCCGCCGGGTCCGCTGAGGATCATGACGCTGCCCATGGCGGTGGCGCCGGCGCTGGTGCCGGCGATGAGGTACGAGCCGCTGCTGTGCCGTGCGCGGATGAGCTCGCCGAACTCGGTGCCGGCGATGAGGGTGGTGAGCCTGAACTGATCGCCGCCCGTGAAGAAGAGTGCGGTGGATTCGGCGAGCGCTTCCAGTTCTTCCTTCTCGTAGTGCCGGTCGTCGAGCGTGGCGGTGCTCACGGTGGCTGCGCCTAGCTCTTCGAAGGCGGCCTTGTATTGGGGCAGCGCCAGTTGCGGCTCGCGCGTGGCGGCGGCGCATACGAGGATCTTGGCGCGCTCGCCGCCCGCTTCTCGCACGAAGTGCTGGAGGATCTCGCTGTCGGCGCTGCGCTTCTCGGCGCCGCCGATGAGAAGCAGGTGGCCGCGCTTTCGCTTGTTGGCGCCTGGCATCGTTGGGCCCCTTCCTGCGCTCGGGAACGACATCTCGCGGCCGAGGAGGGCCGCGGCGCGGTACGCGATTCTGTCATGAGGAGCTAATGCAGTTGAGGGTAACGTGCACATTCCTCATTCGCATCGTTCCTACAAGTAGGGGAGACGACTTACTCGGTCCGCAGCTCGGACCAGGAAGGTACCACCATGCGGATCGCGAACGTACGAACCCTCAGTGGACCGAACGTCTACCACTACAGGCCTGTGATCCTGATGGAACTCGACCTGGAGGAGCTGGCGGACGTTACCACCGCCTCGTACCCGCGCTTCATCGAGCGGCTGCTCGAGTTGCTGCCAGGACTGACAGGTCACCACTGCTCGAAGGGCCGCGCGGGCGGTCTTGTCGAGCGGATGATGGAGGGCACCATGTTCGGGCACGTGGTCGAGCATGTGGCCATCGAACTGGAGAGCATGCTGGGCGGTCGTGCGACGCACGGTAAGACGCGCGCGGCGGGTGCGCGGGGCGTGTACAACGTGGCGGTGCGGTTCAGCTCGGAGCACGGCATGACGTACCTGCTCGAGGAGGCAGTGGGGCTGGTCGATGATGTGCTGGCCGACCGGCAGGTGGACCTTGAGCCGCTGTTCGAGCGCTACCGCGCTATCAGCGCCGATAAGGACCTGGGCCCGAGCACGGCGGCCATCGTGGAAGCGGCGGCGCAGCGCCGGATCCCGTGGCGCAGGCTGGACGACGGCAACCTGGTGCAGCTGGGCCACGGTAGGCACCGGCGCCTCATCGACGCCGCCGTTTCGGACGCCACTAGCTTGATAGCGGTCGATACCGTGGGCGATAAGCAGCGCACCAAGGCCGCGCTGCACGAGGCGGGTGTGCCGGTGCCGGCGGGCGGTTCCGCCCGCACGCTGGAGGAGGCGCTGCGGCTCTTCGAGCAGGTGGGGCCGCCGGCTGTGGTTAAGCCGCTGGACGGCAACAAGGGCAAGGGCATCAGCCTGGGCGTTACCAGTGAGGAGGAGCTGACCGCCGCGTTCGCGAGGGCCGCCGAGCGCAGCGGCGTGGTGCTGGTAGAGGAGCAGCTGGCGGGGCGCGACTACCGGGTGCTGGTGGTGAACGGGTGCATGGTCGCGGCCAGCGAGCGGCGCCCGTGCGAGGTTCAGGGCGACGGCGTCAGTACGGTGAGTGCGCTGGTCGACGTGCTGAACAGCGACCCCCTGAGGGGTGAGGACCATGAGCTGCCGCTGACCAGGGTCCCGAAGGACGACCAATTGAGCGCTTACCTGGCGCGCAGCGGCCTCGACCTGGAGCACGTTCCAGCCGCGGGCGCGGCTGTGCGGCTCAGGGCTAACGCCAACCTCTCGGCGGGCGCCACCGCCATCGACGTGACCGACGTGGTGCACCCGGCTACGCAGCGAATGTGTGAGCGCGCGGCCTCGCTTGTGGGCCTCGACATCTGCGGGGTGGACCTCGTGACCAGCGACATCAGCGAGCCGCTCGATGGCGGCATCCTGGAGCTGAACGCCTCGCCGGGCCTGCGCATGCACGTGGCGCCCAGCCGGGGCCAGCCTCGGGACGTGGGCGGCGCCATCGTGGACTCTCTCGTGCTGCCCGGCAGCGAGGCGCGCATCCCCATCTGCTCGGTCACGGGTACGAACGGCAAGACCACCGTCACGCGGCTGATAGCTCACCTCGTGTCGGCGGGCGGTGAGCGCGTGGGCATGACCAGCACCGACGGCATCCGTGTCGGCGCCGACATGGTGCGGCTGGGTGACCTGACCGGCGCGGCGTCTGCCAGGTCCGTGCTGGCCGACCCGACCGTGGAGGTGGCGGTGCTAGAGACGGCGCGGGGCGGCATCTTGCGCCGTGGTCTCGGCTACGACTGGTCTGACGTGGGAGTGATCACCAACATTACCGCTGACCACCTGGGGCAGGACGGACTTGAGACGCTTGACGATCTGGTCTGGATCAAGTCGCTGGTGGGGGAGCGTGTCAGGGACGGCGGCACGCTGGTGCTCAACGCCGACGACGAGGCCAGCGCTTCGTTAGCGTTGAACGAGCGGGTGGACGCTAGCAGGCTGGAGCTGGCCTTCTTCGGGGTTGATCCTGCTGGCTCGGTTCTCTCCGCTCACCTCGTGAACGGCGGCCGTGCCTACTTCGTGCGCGCTGGTTGGGTCGTGGAGGCGGTCGGCGGCAGGGAGCATTCGGTGGTGCGCCTGGTCGACGTGCCGTTGACCATGGGCGGCCTTGCCTCGTTCCAGGTGCAGAACGTGCTGGCTGCCACGGCCGCTGCGCGCGCGCTGGGCGTCACGCGCGGCGCGGTGGCGGCGGCGCTGGCCACGTTCCGGAGCGAGCTGAACCCAGGCCGCGTCAACCTGTACGCGCATGGCGACGGGTACGTGCTGGTGGATTACGGGCATAACGCGGCCGCTCTGCGAGCTATGGGGGAGGTGGTTGCGGGCTGGCCGGGTCCCTTGATAGGCGTCGTGGGTGTGCCGGGGGACCGCAACGATGACCTGGTAACAGAGGTCGCTCGCGCTGCGGCCGAGGTGTTCCCGCATGTGGTGTTGCGCGAGGACGATGACCTGCGCGGGCGTCAGCGCGGCGAAGTGGCGCGCCTCATGCGCGCCGCGATCGTGAGCGCGGCGCCGGGTGTGCGCGTGGACGTGGTTCCGGAGGCGTGCCGGGCGCTCGGTGATCTGCTGGACGAAGTGGCGGGCGGTGCACTGGTGGCGCTGTTCTACGAGAGCCTGAGCGAGGTGACGACGCTGCTCGACTCGGTGGGGGCGCTGCAGGTCGATGCGTTGCCCGGGCCGCGCCCTGGGCCGCGCCGCCGGCGCCGCGGAGCGGGCAGGGAGTGGCGCGCGACGCCTGGCGCTAACTGAGCAGTAGGCGTCCCACTGGCCGCTCGCTGCGGGCTCGCGGGCCGGGCGCCCTGGTCGGGCGCCGTGGGCGCTAGCGTCAGGCGCTCTGGGCCCGCTTGCGCGCGGCGCCCAGTGGGTTCGAGACCGCGTGCCGGGCGGCCGCCCAGGCGCGCTTGAGCTCCAGCTCCTCGGGGTCGAGCGTGCCGTCCGGCGCCTCCGCGTAACGCGCCACCTCTTCGCTCTTGGCGTTCAGTACCGTGTTCAGCACCGCGTGAAGCGACGCGCGCACGGCGAGACCCTCACGGAGCATCTCCTGCAGTTCCAGAACACGGCTCACGAGGTCGTCGTGGCTCATGGCTTCGAGTTCGGCCTTGGTGCGCTGCATGCCTGAGTCTACTACCGCGGGGCGACGCTCCGGAGACGCGCGGTAGCATGCCTTATGTCCTCACAGCTGATGCTCACGCTGGCGGAACTGGCGGCAGGCTACCGCGACGGCAGCCTGGATCCGGTGGAGGTCGCCGAGGCGCACTTCGACGCCATCGCCGCTCACCAAGACGGAAGCAAGGTCTACCGCGTGCTCATGCGAGAGCGCGCGCTGCGGCAGGCGCGACTGGCGAGTCGCAGGTTCCGGCAGGGGGTGGACCTGGGCCCGCTTCAGGGCGTTCCGATCGCGATCAAGGACCTGGTCGATACCGCCGGTGAGGTCAGTGCGGCGGGCTCGAAGGTGCTGGCCGAGCGCCCGCCCGCCGCTGCCGACAGCCCGGTCGCGGCGCGCCTGGACGCTGCGGGCGCGGTGTTCCTGGGACGCACCAACATGACCGAGCTGGCCTACTCCGGGCTCGGTCTCAACCCGCACTTCGGCACGCCGGGATCGGCGCTCGACGCCCGCCGGGTGCCGGGCGGCTCGTCGTCTGGCTCGGGTGTGGCGGTCGCCGCGGGGCTGGCGGTGGCGGCCGTGGGGTCCGACACGGGCGGCAGCGTTCGCATACCGGCCGCCGCCAACGGCGTGGTGGGCCTCAAGACCACCGACGGCAGGCTGCCGACCGAGGGGACCACCGCGCTGTCGACCACCCTCGATACCCTCGGCCCGCTGGCCCGCACTGTGGACGACACCTGGGCGCTATACCTCGGCATGGCGGCCGAGCCGCATAGGCTCCTCAAGGAGCCGAGTGACAGGCTCACGCTGTTGGCCCCGACGACGCTGATGCAAGACGACCTCGACGACGCCACCCGCCAAGGCTTCGATGCGGCGCTGGCGCGTTTCGAGGCGTTGGGGCACGAGGTGCGCGTGGCGCCGCTGCCGCTGCTTTCCGAAGTGGACGACCTTTACCGCAGGTTCGGCAGCTTCTCGAGCCACGAGGCGTGGGCGCAGTACGAGACCGAGTTCACGGCAAGGGAGGCCGACTTCGACCCGCGCGTGCTGGGGCGCGTTAAGGAGTTCGGCAGCAGGCCGTCGTCGGACTACGTGAGGCTGGGTTACGCCCGCGCGGACTTGCGGAGCCGGTTCTGGCCGGCGCTGGCTGGCGTGGACGCCGTGCTGGCGCCAACCATCCCCAAGTTGCCGCCCTTCATCGAGGACCTGGCGCATGACGACGCGGCCTACTTCGAGGCGAACCGGTTGATCCTGCGCAACACCGCCGCGTTCAACATCCTGGCGTGCCCGGCAGCCAGCGTGCCGCTGAGTTACGCCGTGGGGGAACTGCCTGTGAGCACCATGATCGTCACGAGGCCCGGGGAGGAGGAACTGGCGCTAGGGGTCGCTCGGCTCCTGGAGCGCTAGGCAACGGGCCGGCTCAGGCGATGACGAGGTAGAGCACCTGCGCTACCAGTGCGGGCGTGGTGCTGCCCTCGATCTCCACGGTGCAAGCCAGCGTGAGTAGCAGGCGCCCCTCGCCCTTGGGGTCGCACGCCTTCAGCTCGACGCTGCAGCGCACCCGCGAGCCGGACGGCACAGGCGCGGGGTAGCGCACCTTATCTAGTCCGTAGTTCACTACCAGCTGCGCGGACTCGGGCAGAATGCCGAGTTGCTGCACCATGGTCACCAACAGCGAGAGCGTGAGGTAACCGTGGGCCACGGTGGTGCCGAACGGGCCGGCGGCGGCGCGCTCCGGATCGGTGTGGATCCACTGCGGGTCGAGGGTGGCTTCGGCGAAGCGGTCAATGCGCCCCTGGTCGATGGTTATCCAGTCGGAGGGCCCGAAGGTCTGGCCGACCTGGCCGGGCAGTTGCTCGAACGTCATGGTCTCACCTGGTTCCTGAAGTGGCGGTCTGCCGTCCGCTAGGGCGGCCACCGCGGGTTCCCTTCAGCCTATCAGGCGGGCTGGCGGGGCTCGCTGCGC
>Ga0265293_10009731_pt1 | contig 13707 bp, 11 predicted proteins | sample Munlanlewell138R_FD_192505 | JGI IMG/M metagenome (GOLD analysis project Ga0265293, IMG submission 192505) | Leachate microbial communities from a municipal landfill in Southern Ontario, Canada - Leachate well 138R | ecosystem: Engineered > Solid waste > Landfill > Unclassified | place: Canada...
AGTAAGCACATGAACTATAACCGGGCCGATTCGATCCTTGGCTCTTTGAAGAGCTCTTTCCAAAACATCAAAATCATAGCCGTTTACAGGACCAAAGTATTTAAAGCCCAATTCCTCGAAAAACATACCGGGTGTAAGTAAATATTTAAAGCTTCCTTCTATTCGGCTCAATATATTATATAAACGGGTTCCGAAACCCGGAATTTGCTTAAGAACGTAAGCTAAATAATCTTTGGGAGTTGTAAACGCCGGCTCTAAACGCAGCCGGTGCAAATACATGGCAACAGCACCAACATTTGCCGAAATAGACATCTCATTGTCATTTAATATTACAACTAAATTGCTCTTTTTATGACCGGCGTAATTTAGCGCTTCAAAAGCCATTCCCCCGGTTAAAGCCCCATCTCCTATAACCGCAACGGTTTTTCCCGGCAAATTTAATGTTTCACGGGCAATTTGAATGCCTTGTGCCGCTGAAATTGAAGTTGAGCTATGCCCTGTATTAAAAACGTCAAATTTACTTTCAGATATTTTGGGAAACCCGCTTAAGCCGTCTTTTTTTCTTAAAGTATCAAATACTGCATTGCGACCGGTAATGATTTTATGAGTATAAGACTGATGACCTACGTCCCATATTATATTATCGGTAGGAGCATGAAAAACGCGATGTATTGCAAGAGTTAACTCAATAACGCCAAGATTACTGGCTAAATGGCCGCCGTTCTTAGAAACTACATCAATAATTCTCTTACGAATTTCATCGCTTAAAATTTTAAGCTCTTCGAGAGAAAGATTTTTTAAATCATGTGGTGAATTTATATTTTCGAGTAACATGGTAGGCTAGGATTATATCACATAAAAAACTAAAATCAAATTTTTGATGGGTCTTTTTCAAGATACTTATCGGCTGTAAAATCAATCAAAAAAGCCCCTATCGGCGCCGTAACAACTATTGAAAGCACCGCCATCGCTAACACAGAGCTCCCGCATCGCAAACCTATTGCCAACGGAACACCTCCTATCGCTGCTTGTACTGTAGCCTTTGGAATCTCCGCAAACATACAAAATATTTTCTCTTTAAGGTTTAAGGGAGTTTTCACAAGACACAAAAACATGCCAAATAGTCTGAATATCAAACCAATCATCAACAGTAAAAGCATCATAAATCCCGAAGCAATAATCTGCTTAAAATCGACAAACGCACCAACAAGAACAAACAAAAGTATTTCTGCAAACACCCACATTTTACCGAATTTTAAAGAGATGCGCCCCGCTAAAACGGGGTAAAATTCGTATATTGCTATCGCCAAACCCATTACAGCCAATAAACCTGACATCGGCAAGGATCCTTCGAGCGCTGACTCAAGAGTAACCATAAAAAAAGACAAAGAAAGAATAATTACTACTTTTACAGTATCTCGCATATGAAAAGCTTTAAAAAACCTTACCAAAGTATAACCGAGAATAATTCCAAGAATAATACCCGTAACTATCGAAACCGGAATTTTAGACAAACTACCGAGTCCGAATTCCCCGCCGCTTGCCAGAGAGAGCATAGAAGTAAAAACCACTATAACAAAAACATCGTCGGCAGATGAGCCCGCTATAAGCATTTGAGGAATTCTGCGATTTGTGCCGCGACCCTCTTCAATAAGACGTGTCATTTTAGGAATTACGACCGCCGGCGAAACAGCAGCAATTACAGCACCCATTACGCCTGCCTCTATAATGTTTATCCCTAATAAATAAGGAGCAAAAATCAGGTAAGAAGCAATCTCAAACAAAGCCGGCAAAAAGCTCATTAAAATGGCAGGACGACCAACTTTTTTCAAATCTTGTATATCAAGCGAAAGACCCGCTTTGGTAAGAATGATGATTAAGGCAATTTTACGTAAATCATCAGAAATAAGCAGAATATTCACATCTAATAAGTTCAAAACATGAGGCCCCAACAAAGCACCGCTTATAAGCATGCCAATTATATAAGGTAAGCCAATTCTTAAAAGCAAATACCCTGCAATTAAACCGCTAATCATTATTAAACCTACACTTAAAAGCATATAAGCTCCTTTTCATTACTAAAAAAAACAAAGACTTCTGCATTACACAGAAGTCATCAGCTATTATTGGCGGTTTAGGCAAGCCCCGGGAGAACTTCATTCCCATAGTGAAAGCCTATCATAAGCAAAAAAACAAGTCAATTTTTTCAATATAAAAGCAATAAAGTTTGTGAAAAATTTCACTTGCATCATAAAAAAGTTTGTGATACATTTCACATAGGTAAACAAAAATATGAAATTAAATTTCTGCTTCTATTTTCACAAATCGGAACTTCAGAAAGGATCATAAAATGACGGTTAACAATCTTGAAACATTAAAAAGCACAATCGAAAAAGTTCGCGCGGCACAGAAAATTTTTTCAAATTTTTCACAAGAACAGGTTGATGAAATATTTCGACAAGCCGCTATGGCTGCCAACAACAACAGAATTAAACTTGCTAAAGCCGCTTATGAAGAAACGGGAATGGGCATTGTAGAAGATAAAGTAATAAAAAACCATTTTGCTTCAGAATATATTTATAATCAATACAAAGACGATAAAACCTGTGGGGTAATCGAATACGACAAATCATTCGGCATAACTAAAATAGCAGAGCCGATAGGTGTAATTGCCGCTGTTGTCCCGACAACAAACCCAACCTCCACTGCAATCTTTAAAGCATTATTAACTTTAAAAACCCGAAACGGGATCATTTTTTCTCCTCATCCAAGAGCGAAAAACTGCACAATCGAAGCCGCCCGAATAGTATATGAAGCTGCGGTTAAAGCAGGAGCGCCCGAGAACATAATTGCCTGGATAGATGAGCCAAGTGTTGAACTGTCACAAAGCGTAATGCGCGAGACTGATTTAACTTTAGCAACGGGCGGTCCGGGAATGGTTAAGGCGGCCTATTCATCAGGCAAACCGGCAATAGGAGTCGGTGCAGGCAATACTCCGGCAATAATAGATGAAACAGCGCACATCAAAATGGCTGTAAACTCAATATTACTTTCAAAAAGTTTTGATAACGGTGTTATTTGCGCATCCGAACAATCAGTTATTGTTTTAAATGAAATATATGATTCGGTCAAAAATGAATTTATTGCAAGAGGTGCGTACATTCTGAACGAAGATGAAATTAGCTCTGTAAGGCAAATAATTCTAGTTAATGGCAAACTTAACGCGAACATCGTTGGGCAGAGCGCCGCGAATATAGCAGAAATGGCCGGGATACAAGTTTCCCAAGACACAAAAATATTAATAGGCGAAGTAGATTCTGTAGAATTGAGCGAACCTTTTGCACACGAAAAGCTTTCGCCGGTGCTTGCCATGTATAGAGCTGAAAGTTTTGAAGAAGCCGTAAACAAAGCTGAAACTCTGGTTGAGCATGGTGGCTTTGGGCACACATCAGTTCTTTACACCGATCAAAATCTGTCAAAAGACAGAATAGCTATGTTTAGTGCAAGAATGAAAACCGGACGTGTTATTTTGAACATGCCTTCTTCGCAAGGTGCTATCGGGGACATTTACAATTTTAAACTGGCTCCTTCGTTAACATTAGGGTGCGGGTCGTGGGGAGGAAACAGTATTTCTGAGAATGTGGGAGTTAAACATTTGCTTAACATAAAGACAGTAGCAGAAAGAAGAGAAAATATGTTGTGGTTCAGAGTGCCCGAAAGAATATATTTCAAATACGGTTGCTTAGGCGTTGCCATTGATGAATTAAAAGATTTAGGCAAGAAACGTGCATTTATTGTTACCGACAAATTTCTTTTTGACAAAGGGTTTGTAGATAAAATTACGCATATCTTGGAAAGCAACGGAATCGAAATTAAAATTTTCACAGGAGTTGAACCTGACCCAACTTTAGCAGTTGCCCGCAGAGGTGTGCAAGAAATGATTTCGTTTGAACCTGACACAATTATAGCTCTGGGTGGGGGCTCACCTATGGATGCTGCGAAAATTATGTGGGTAATGTATGAACATCCTGAAGTAAGATTTGAAGATTTGGCAATGCGTTTTATGGACATCAGAAAAAGGGTTTATAAGTTTCCGACGTTAGGCAAAAAAGCTATGATGGTTGCTATACCTACATCAGCAGGAACCGGTTCTGAAGTAACACCGTTTGCAGTTATAACTGATGAAACTACCGGGGTCAAATATCCATTGGCAGATTATGAACTGACTCCGGATATGGCTATCATAGACGCGGAGCTGATGTCTGATATGCCAAAAGGTCTCACTGCAGCCTCAGGCATAGATGCTTTGGTTCATGCTATTGAGGCTTATGTATCTGTTTTGGCATCGGAGTTTTCTAACGGAATGGCTCTTGAAGCCATCAGGCTTGTTTTTAAATATTTACCTCAGGCTTATTCAGAAGGCAGCGCGAATTTCAAAGCGAGAGAAAAAATGGCACATGCTGCCTCAATGGCGGGAATGGCATTTGCGAACGCATTTTTAGGGGTGTGTCATTCTATGGCTCACAAATTAGGAGCTCATCATCACCTGCCTCACGGCTTGGCAAATGCGCTTTTAATCAATGAAGTTATTAAGTTTAATGCTGTTGATAACCCACGTAAGCAAACGGCGTTTCCTCAATATAAATATCCGAATGCACAATGGAGATATGCAAGAATAGCCGATTATTTGAATCTTGGCGGGAACACTGACGAAGAAAAGGTCGACTTATTAATCGAAGCTATTAACAAATTAAAAACAGCGGTCAATATTCCCTCAAGTATAAAAGATGCCGGAATTTCTGAAATAAAATTCTTTGCAGGCATAGACGGAATGAGCGAAGAAGCTTTTGACGATCAATGCACGGGCGCAAACCCCAGATACCCGCTGATAAGCGAAATCAAACAAATGTATATAAATGCATTTGAAGGTAAATAGCTTTCATTCGAGCTCCTCTCTAATTTTTCATCGGTCGGACTCACTTTCGAGACCGGCCGATTTTTTATCTAATATCATATTTATCTTGCTGTATATGCCATTAATTTCATCGATTGCTTCATGCCCCGAGCATCTGCGAAATTTGTCGCCCGTTAAATTTGCATTTAATACGGCGTTTATCTCTTCATAAGGATGAATTATGTCTTTTAGCAAAATTCTTTTATAATACATTCCCAAGAAAAACATTCCGGCGGCCCAAAATACGACAAACCACGAACCGGCAACAGCAAACTTTTTACTTGCTTTGTCAGCTGTATTAATCGCCTTTCTGTTTATCTCTGATAATGAACTGATTTTTTCTACCGTTTTCTCTAAAGCTTCGCTATCACCGTTCAAAGCATATTTATAGTAGACTCTTATTTGTTCAATCAACTCACCCTCATTTTCCTCAGTTATATTTTCAGAAGCCATTTCTAAAAGTTTTTCAAAATCATTGCTTGTGTTATTATTTTCATCTTTGAAATTGCTAACTTTAATCAGCAGAACAAACATTTTTTCGCAAATTCCAATAGAGCGGTCATTTTTATGTATTATATTTTGAACGGCAGGCGCCATTCTTGAAAGAGACCAAATGCAAGCGATAGCCATGAGCAAATTTAAAAAAATGAAAAATGTCATTCTGATTCTTACGGTCTGAGCAATAACCATCTCAAACTCCCTTTAACAATTTTCTTATTGAAGCCTCATTTGATACGATGACAATACTTTCGTTTTCTTTCAATGGAACATTCGGTAAGGGCTGTATAATTTTGTTGTTACTTTTATCTCTGATTCCGGCAACAATTACGCCAAACTTTTTGGGCAATTCCAACTCAATAAGAGTTTTTCCCACCATTGAAGGCTGAACGCTAATTTCAGTAATGTTAAGGTCATCTGAGATGCTTGTATCAGCAATTACATCGCTATATAAGAGCTTATTTGCAAATTTAACCCCAAATTCTTGTTCAGGGTTTATAATCTGATGGGCCCCCACTAATTTCAATATTCTCTGGTGCATTGTAGTATTGGCTCTGGCAACAACTTTTTTTGAACCCATTTGCCTAAGTAATGCCGTGCAAATAATCGATGATTCTCGGGATTCTTCACCAATTGCACAGACCGAAATATCTCTTTTCCCGGGTGCAAGTTCAGCCAATTCAAGTTCATCTGTTGCATCAGCCCAAATAGCCTCTGTCGCGAACTTTGCCGCTTCTTCAACCAAAGCCTTTTTATTGTCAACCGCAAGCACCTCTGCTTTATTTGCAGCCAGAGAACGCGCAAGTGACATTCCAAAATGCCCAAGGCCTATCACAATAATCTGTTGAGTCATATTTCCCCCTCAGCTGAGCAAAATTTTTGCTTCAAGATGATTTATTCGAGTTGATTGTCTATTATTGCTTAACAACATAAAAAGAGTCAGAGGTCCGACCCTACCTGAATACATAATGAACGCCACTATAATTTTTCCGAGAGAATCCAGTTGTGACGTTCCGCCAATCGAAAGACCAACAGTAGCAATAGCCGATATTACTTCAAAAATTATCGCCTTAAGACTAATATCTTGAGTCACCTCAAGCATAAAAACTCCCGCAAAAACCATGATTAGGCCGGCAAAAACTATTGTAACTGCCTTGTAAACTATTTCATACCCGATTTTTCTGTTTTGTAAAATTATGTTTGAACGGCCTGTAATATTCGCCCAAAATGTTAAAAACAACAATGCAAGTGTTGTTGTTTTTATTCCCCCTGCCGTACCTCCGGGGTTGCCTCCTACAAACATAGCAAATAACATTATTAAGTAAGTAATACTCGAGATCCCTGAAAAATCTACAGAGTTAAAGCCGGCTGTTCGGAGCGTTACGGATTGGAATATTGCGTTGTGAAATTTATCGGCCACAGAAAGGTATTCCATGGATTTTTCCCACTCAAAAACAAGTATAAAAAATGCGCAACCGAAAATCAACACAAGGGTGGTCACAATCGGCAACCAATGCATTAGCTCTATTTTTTTACCCATTATCCATTTTGGAATTATTAAAGTTGTAGCAGGCGCAAGGCCGCCCAATACAATCAGTATGGCAACAGTATAAAGCACACAAGGGGAAGTTTGAAAACTAATAAGACTGTCATACTGCAAAGAAAAACCCGCATTACAAAAAGCAGAAACTGCCGTAAACAATCCACGCCAGATAGCGTCTTTATATTTTAAACCCGAATCAATGAAAAGCAACGATAAAACAATAGCACCGATACCTTCAATCAGTATTGTTGTCTTCAATATCAAGCTTAATGAGCATAAAATATCCTTATGATTTGTTTCTGTAAGGTTTTTTAATAAAACTTCCTCTTTTAAGCTAAACCTGTAACCTACTATTGCCAAAGCAACTGTTGTGATTGTCATAATCCCAAGACCGCCGAGCTGTATGAGCAATAATATAAAAAATTGTCCGTAACTTGTAAAAACGCTAGGCGTATCCAGTGTTATCAACCCTGTCACACAAGAGGCGCTAACGGCTGTAAACAGTGCATCAGAAAAAGTTATGCCGTTATAAGTAGCAATCGGCGACAAGAGCAGCAAAGTGCCCATAAGTCCAAGTAAAAAAAAGGTTGAAAGGATAACAAAAGCAGGGTTTCCGACAAACAAAAACAATAAATTTTTATTTATATGTTTATGATATTTAATGCTTTTATAAAGTCTGCGAAAACCTAATTTTCTGTCTTTACTTATAAAATATAACCAAAACACAGTAACAATAACCAACAATACAAAAATCGGATAATCTAATATATTCATCTTTTTAGGTGTAAAGATATTTGGTCTTTGAATTTTGTTACTCCGCCATTGGCGGGATGTCTGACCTTATTATGCTCTATACCGGCTTTAGTCAGGCATAAAGAAGCTTTTTCGCCCACAGCGATTATTTTTTGCGGAGAAAACATATCAATAATTTTAAGAAGAATCGGCAACCCTGCACTTAGCTCAAACTCGGTCGGAGTTCGGTTTGAAAGCAAGCCTTTGGCATCAGAATAGGGATGCCAAGGAAAAGCATTCCATATCAAGAATGTATATGGAGATATACCGGAGTTAAGCAAATGCTGCCAAACCACCGTTGCCGTAGGCTCATTAAACCCGTCTTTTTTGATTTCGCATTTACTTGTTCTGCAAGGCATCATATTTTTAAACACATGCTCAGGGAGTATTCCTTTGTGTGAAAGATACCCAAGCAACATTCGTTCGGAAGTCATAGCAATTCCGCTGAAATGACCGCCTTGGTATCCCAAGGCTTCGCCAACCAGCAAGATTTCAACTTTATCAATTCTTTCAGACAAATAAGTCTTAAGTTGATGTTGTCTGATTTCATAAGAATTTGAGTAATCGTCATTTTCTAAATCATTTTGCCACCAAGGATTAAAAACGTTATCCGTGGGTGTATCACGTAACAAATCAATAAAATCATCCATATTGTATACGAGCTTTTTCATAGGGCAAATACTAATACAAAATAAGCAAAAAAACAAAACTAATTTTTTGTTGGCATTTTGCCGATATTACAAGTGAATAATATGCTTCAAAGAAAAACAAATAGGAGCAGGGCATGCAGGTAAACAAATATTTCACAAACATATTTATCATTTTAACATTATTCCTGTCATTTAACACTTATAACACTTGTTATGCACAGGCTTCAGTCAGAATTAAAGATATTTCGGCCCTAAGCGGCAACCGAGAATATCAGATTATAGGTTATGGTCTTGTTACCGGGTTAAACGGAACCGGAGACAAGAGCGAAATGAGCCTCGAAATGATAAAAGGCATGTTTCGTAATTTAGGGATGGAATTATCTGATTCTCAAGTTGCATCAAAAAACTCCGCAGCCGTAATAGTGACTTCAATGTTGCCGGGCTATGGAAGGCCCGGCGAATTTATAGACGTAACAATAAGTTCTATCGGCGACGCTAAAAGCTTACAAGGCGGCGTCTTATTGCCAACCATGCTTAAAGCTAACGACGGAAACATTTATGCGGTCGCACAAGGTGCGGTATCTGTAGGTGGATTTGAAAGCGGCTCAAGCGGCTCTGCCAAAGGGGTCCAAAAAAATCATTTAACAGTAGGCTACATTTCGAAAGGAGCTACTGTTGAAAGAGGAGTTGACGACAAGTTTGCAAAATCAGGTAAATTCAGTATTTTGCTTCAAGAAAAAGATTTAATTCTTTCCAGAAAAGTTAAAGAGGCTATTGATCAACGCTACGGAATGGGCTGGGCCTCTATAACCAACCCGGGCCAAATAGAAGTCACAATTCCTAGGGGGTTATCTGACGACCCGGTTAGTTTTGCCGCAAACATCGAAAACCTTACACTAAAAATTGAAGAACCAAACAGAGTTGTAATTAATGAGCGTACCGGAACTGTAATAGTTGGAAACAATGTTAGAATAAGTAAGACAGCGATATCACATAACGGTATAAAAATTGCGGTCGGAGATGATGACAAACAAAACGGAGACAAAAAGAATGCCGTCCAAGGCACTTTGATTGGAGTTGAAGCCGAGACGACTGTTGACGATCTGGTTACAGCTCTAAATGCTGTCGGAGCGACCCCTAAAGACTTAATTGCTATTTTTCAGGCTCTGAACGCCGCAGGAGCTCTGCACGGGGAACTGAAGCTCATGTAAAAAAGCCGACAACGATTCTGTCAACCGCCCCAAGTTGATTCAGAACATCCGTGAATACTACATTCAACCTTTATTCCATCGTCATCCCAGGTTGCTTTTTCAATAAACCTAAAAACCCCCGCAGAAGGACAAACAGGTATCCTTTCATTGCTAAGCAGGTATTTTAGGTCTTCAATATTTTTTGGATGCGTCTTCTGTTCAATTGCATAAAGGTCAGCAGTTCTGGAAAGAAGAGAACTAAACTCAAAGCATTTGGTTTGTTTTGCCCTATCGCGCGATTGCTTGAATGAAGGCATTGCCATGGCAGCCAGAATACCGATGATTGCAATGACTATCATTATTTCGATCAGAGTGAAACCGAGTTTATAAAATCTTTTGTTTTTCATAAGAAGATTTTACCATAAAAAAAATCTTTTGCAAATAAAAAAGAAGAAATAGTGGTTTAATAAAAAACATTTTGCAAATTACAGATTTTTAGATTAAACTGTAAAAAGAAAAAGATATGGTGCAAAAAATGACAAATAAAAAAATATTTCTGTGTGTTGTTATTCTTTTAACCGCTACCCTTACAGGTTGTGTACCCGATAAATTTCAATTTGAGAAAGAAATTTGTGAATCGGGTTCTAATAGTGGACAATTACTCGGCGGAACCGACATTGATCTGACAAAAGAAGGGTTCATTGTAGTTGCTGATTCCGGGAATAAGCGCTTTCAAGTAATTAGCCCCGAAGGAACACCTGTATTAACCGGCGGTGACGATAAAAGCGTGCACGAAAACTACAAACTGGGAAGTTTAACCGGAATAGGTGTAGACAAGGTAACAAACGACATTTGGGTTTGTGACCAAAGAGAAAACAAAATAATCAGATTTGACAGCAACGGCAAGCCTAATCTAAGAGTGACAAAAAATGTAAGGCGCCCAATGGATGTTGCCATAGGCAAAGATGGCTCGGCTTACGTCATAATGTCGAAGAAATCTACTATTTTTAAATACGACAAAAACGGCAAGTTTCTTGAAGCAATTGGCGGAACAGGTAAAGGCTCCATGATTTACCCAACCACAATTACTGTTTCAAATGATTTTATATACATCACCGACTACGCCGGAAAGCGAATTCTAAAACTCGATATTAAGGGTGAGTTTATCGCCGAATTTTGCTCAAAAGGCGAACAGGAACCTCTAATGGGGCCTTCTTGCCTTCATACTGACAGTGATGGCAATATGTATGTATTAGACCTCGGAGAAATCCCCATAGTGATCTTGTCTCCCGACGGAAAACTAATTTCTAAGATCGGAGAATTTGGAGAAGGAAAAGGGCAGTTTTTGTATCCTACCGGTATTTTGGCTAAATCAAACGAAGACATTTATGTGTTGGACAACACAAAAAACACTATTTTGAACTTTAAAAAGAAACCGGATAAATAACTTTTCTTGTTTGGCGTGAAGACATTTAAATACTTTCTGATTCTTTTATTTGCAGCTTTTATCGGCTTATTGAGTTTTACTTTAAGCGCATATTTTTGGATAAAAGAAATGTCTGAACCGGTTAATTCGGGACAAAAGCATGAAGTCTTGATTGAATCGGGAGCAAACACAAGAAAAATAGCTTCGCTTCTTAAAAATAAAAATACAATCAAAAGCGCCTTGCTCTTTAGAATTTACATTAAATTTTTATCAGTGGACAACCGGCTCAGGCCGGGATTATATGCATTCAGCGGCAAAGAAACCATTAACGAAGTTATACAGCTTCTCTTGCGCGGCAACGAAAAAACTATCTCTGTAACTGTTCCGGAAGGCGTAACCAATAAAAGAATAGCCTCAATAATGCATGATTCCGAAATTTGCAGCATCAATGATTTTATTGAAGCAACAATGAACCCATCAATAACCGGTCGAGTTTTCTCGAGCTGGGAATACATTCCCGAAATGGAAGGCCTTCTTTTTCCTGACACCTATTATTTTCGAAAAAACACTCCGGCTGAAGTAGTTGTTGAACGCATGCTACGCATGACTAAGCACCAAATCGACAAAATTTTTACCAAACCTCTTCCCGGGGGCTTAAGTCAATATGAGGGATGCATTCTCGCTTCAATAATAGAAGAAGAGGCCGCCCTAGACAAAGAACGCGATTTGATAGCTTCGGTATTCTATAACAGATTAGCTAAAAATCAAAAGCTGGAGTCTTGCGCAACTGTACTATATGCGTTAGGTGGTCACAAAAGCCGAATCCTTTACGAAGATTTAAAAGTTAAATCTCCATATAATACATACCTAAATACAGGATTGCCTCCGACTCCCATATCAAATTTCGGAACTTCCGCACTACAGGCCGTAGCAAATCCTGCCAAAACAGATTACTTATATTTTGTTTCTGATAATGCGCGAGGGCATTTTTTTTCTAAAACTATAAATGAGCACAATAAAAATCGTCATCTCTATTTTAAAAAAAGGAAAAACTGATTTGAAAAAAAAAGCAATTTTACTTTACACCTTATTTTTTCTTATTTTTAACTCAGAATTATGCGCATCGAACAATAGAATAATAACTTTGGCTCCCTCTCAAACAGAATTAGTTTATGCAATGGGCTTGGGCGAACAAATTGTTGGCGTATCTGATTACAGTGATTACCCTAAAGATGCCTTAAATAAAACGAAAATAGGAGACATTGAGTTAAAAGTTGAACTGATCCTTTCGTTATCACCGACAATAATTATTGATGTTAATTCAATGCGAAAAAGTTACGAGCCACTTTTTAGACGATTAAATTTAAACTACGTAAATTATAACATTTCCGAAATGGAAGACATAGCTTCAATGGCCCTTGAGATTGGTAAATGCCTCAAAGAAGAAGAGAAGGCCAATAAATTCGCCTCGAAATGGTTAAGTGAAGTGCAAGCATTAAACTTGAAAAAACCGGAAGTTCCCTTTACTTTTTACGCAGAAATTTGGGGAACCCCCATGCAGGCTGCAGGCAATAAAAGCTTCATCAGCAAAATCATTGAACGATCCGGCGGAAAAAACATCTTTAACAGCAAAATTGAATATCCCGTAATTAACAAGGAGTCTGTAGTCAGCCTTAATCCAAACGTTGTTTTTCTTTTTTATCCTATAAAAGAAGAGGAAGTTCTTAACGTAAAAAACAGACCTGCCTGGAAACACATCTCTGCAAGCAAAAACAATAACATCTATGCGCTTGATCAAGATCTTTTTGTAAGACCCGGCCCAAGAAACTTAGACGGTTTAAAAATAATCAATAAAATATTAAATAAGGCTATTAAATGACCAAAACAATGCTACTCATCTTCTGTTTAATATCTTCTCTTGCAACCGCTCAGCATAGCGCGGACAAGATGTGGGTCAAACTTGAAACAGCTTCTCAAACGGCTAATTTTTATATAAACATTCCGGAAAACGGCTGTGTCTCAATTTCAACCATTTCACAGGGCAAAAAAAGCAATGATATAATTTGGGGCCCAAGACTAATGAATAAAGGGCTTTTCAAACTGCCGATCCCTGCTTCGGCAATTATAGGAAAAAAAGGAATTGTCGAATTATTCACCGTAGAACTTACTGCAGCAAAAGAAACAGGTTCAAGAGGGAATGGAGAGCGACAGTTCAACTCACCGATGGGCATTGACTATGACCGCACAAGAAATGAGTTGCTGGTTGCCGACACCGGCAACGACAGGATTATCAGACTCACACAAGACGGCAGATACCTGGGAAAACACGGGGGCTTCGGAGTCTCTTTCGGAGACAAAAGCGAAGAGAGAGAAGATAGTCTTGATACCCCTTATGACGTTGCAGCAGGGGGTTTTTCAAACTTTTACGTTTCTGATCAAAACAACAAGCGCATATGTGTTTTTGATTCTTACCGGACATACAAAGGAAAATTTTACCCTACAGATACTCAAAGGCGGAATTCTCTTAACCGTCCGAAAGGCATTAAAGTCGACTACGAAAATAATATTTGGATAGTTGACGGTAGGTCAGACAAGATTATCAAAATTGCTCCAAATGGCGATAAACTACTTGAGCTTGGGGGATTCGGAAGAGG
>Ga0265293_10009732_pt1 | contig 13706 bp, 9 predicted proteins | sample Munlanlewell138R_FD_192505 | JGI IMG/M metagenome (GOLD analysis project Ga0265293, IMG submission 192505) | Leachate microbial communities from a municipal landfill in Southern Ontario, Canada - Leachate well 138R | ecosystem: Engineered > Solid waste > Landfill > Unclassified | place: Canada...
AGCTCGGCGTGTATTTGCTCTAAGTCTTGTAGGCGCTCTCTGAGGCTATCAAGGCCAGCCTCACTTTGTCCTGAAGCGCTAGTTGCGATCAGCGCCTCGGCGCTCTTGAGCTGTTCCCGCAAACTATCGCTCTCTTTGTTCGCGCGCAGCAAATCCTCTCGAAGTTGTGTGTTTTCACTTAGTAGTGCACCGCCGTCGCCCCCGCCGCTACGAATAGTGTTTTGAAGTCGCAAAATTTCGCTATTGCGCTCTTCAATCCCAGCGCGTAGTTCGCCAAACATCGCCTCGTGTTGCTCAACGACCTTCTTCATATCGCGACAGTGTCGCTCTGAGTCTTCAAGATTCGCGTTGAGTTCCTGAATGTTATGCTGCAGTCTCTCGACGTTTTCTCGCTCTTCTTTAACGGCGTACTGCGTCAAATCAAGCTCTCGCTGTAGCTCGGTTAAGTGGCGATTTTTTTGCGTAAGTTGAACTTTGAGGTTCGCTATCGTGGTTTCGGCGTTACTAGTCGCCATTCCTTTAGATTCGAGCGATTGCTTAAGAGCGCCAAGTTCATACTCGAGGTTCTCGTTATGCTCTTCGAGGGTAACGATTTCACGCTTATTTTCTTGTAACTGGTCTTTTTGGTGCTCTAGCTGCTCTTTTAAGTGCTTGATCATATCGTTGAGACTATCGACGACAGTATCGTGATGATCAGTTCGGTGCTCAAAATCAAGTAGCTCTCGCTCTCGCTGTTCAAGCGATTCCTTGGCCTCTCGCAGCGCTTCGTCGCTGGCAATTTTGGCATTTCGCGCATCTTCGAGTTCGCGCCTTAAGGCGTTGAACTCATCAATGAGGCGGTTGTGCTCCTCGGGATTAACGCCCATGACGGGCTGGAGGTTTGCCGGCACGGGCGCAGCCGTTGGGCGTCCACGTCCGTGCTGTGGCGGGTACTGCCCGTGTTTCGACGGCGTGTAGGGGGGACCGCCATGTTTTACGGCTGCCGGTTGGACGTAGTTACTCGCCGATGGCGGGGAAGAAGCACTACTAACGCCCATGGGCGGGCTATGGCCGGGGCTAGGCTGCGCGCCATAGGTAGAATATCCTACGCCATAGTTTGGATTGTGCCCCCCCGTTGGTGGCCCTAAAGATTGTGGCGGCTGTGAAAGCGGCCTAGCGGGTGATGGAGGCTGTGCTTGTGCCCCCATTGGGCTGACCATCCCCGACTCATCGTCAAGCACTCGCAGCGAGAAGTTGCCGCATTTAAATTCGCTGTTGGCGCAAAGCTCTAAAAGCTCACCCGCCTGTAATCGCATTCCATCGACGTAGGTTCCGTTTGTCGGTCGTCCCGACGGTGGATCTTGTACATATACGCGACCATCTTGCCAAGTAACCATCGCATGTATTCGCGACACCGACGCATTATTCGTCTGAATGTGGCAGTCCGGATTTCGCCCAATGGTGATCATATTACGCTGTGGGCCAATCTCGATAGCGCGCTCCCTACCTTGCTGATCGTTATATACTAACTTGACCAAAAAAGATTCTCCCTCTTCAATTCCTTGTTGCCGTATTGGCACACCAAGGCGAGCATAAGCCATAAGTCTAGCGCTGTAAAGATTGCAGAAGAAATACCCTGCTCTTGCCCAGTCAGGCTGTTGCAAAAATAATCGCTCTTTTTGAGGCTAGGGCAAAGGCTGCACACACATCAATTGTAGTCGCCCCAAGGGGGGCTCTGAACAATCGCGTCGGGGGCGTTACGGGGGTCTGGACCCCCGTTGAGGGGGTAGTGCCAAACCCGCGCGCAGCGCGGGGTTGACACGTAGGGGGACACTTCCCCCACAAAAAAACAACCTCAATGTCGCATGAATCAGAGCTTGCTTCATCGCTTCACTTATTCCTTGCATCGACAGAATGTCTCAACTAAATACAGCTAGTCATCGCGTTTGTTGCGGTAGAGTTTATTCGGATTATGTACAATGAATCGCCAAAATCTTGGACTTTTGCCATTCTCTTGGCTTTGTTTGTGCATGCGTTGATTTTTTTCATCCTCGCCTTTGTGCAGCGCCCTTCGCATAAAATTCGGATAGCGGTTTCTTACCCGCTACCAGCCATGGAGGTGCAGCTCTCACCGCGCGAGGCTCTGCAACCTATTGTTTTTTTTGAACAAATCCCCAGTGATGCAAAGCTCAACTTGCGCTATGCTCAGCTCTATGAAATTGACGATAAAGAAGAAAAACTACTACTAGGTAGCGCCGAATTGCACCCAGAGAAGCAAACGGCGATTCAATTTCCGGCGCTAACAAAACCTGGACGTTACATCATTATTATACGGAGCGAAAAAGATAGCCTCTTCTCTTCGCCTTATGTTTTGGACGGCGAGTGGTTGGAGGAGTTCCCGACGGGAGATGGGGAGGGAGGGGGTGATTTTGTAGCTCCTTTTGAGATTTTGCCGCAGAAGGAAAATCTTTTGGCCGCATACCGCGAGCTAGAGCCAGAGAAAAAAGCGCCTGTGCCAGTTCCCAAAGAAGAGCCGCCATCTCCACCAAAACCTAGCGAAACACCGCCATCTCCACCAAAACCCGTAGTGTCAAAGCCTGCAAAACCCAAGAAGCAGCCGCAAGCAAAAAAAGAGCCGCAAGCAATAGTGGCACAGTCTACAAAGCCCGAGCAGGAGCCAGTTCCGGAACCTAGCCCGCAATCACCACCCAAAGCCCGCGAGTTGGTGCTGGAGGAGAAGTTCAGGGGGGTGCTCCAGTTTAAGGCTGAGAATATTAATCTTGAGCTTTATGAAAATATAGAAAATGCGGCAAGTGCAGCGTTTAATGAAATGGATCGCAATGTTGCTGTTGATACGGCTAATGATTTACGGCAAAAAGTGCAAAACGCCTATTTAACTTCACCTAGCATAAAGGCGGGGAACCAAGGCGCTAACCTGCATCACGAAAAGACGGTGGCGGAATATATCGCGCTGATGCACAAGGAGATTCATCCGCGTTGGGCTGAAACTTACCTCGTTGACCTCCACCTCAATCCCACGCGACATGACCCCCGCGCCTATGGTGATATTACCGCCATCACTGAGATTGTGCTTGATTCCATCGGCAACATTCACGATGTACGCATGGTTCGTAGCTCCGGCGTTCCAGAGTATGACAACGAGGCGATCCTAGTATCATGGCATTCAAGTCCAAAGCTCGCGCCGCCTAAAGAATTGCGTTCCCCCAACGGGAAAGCCTATGTACACTGGAGCTTCTGGGGAGATATGCGACAGTGCGGAACCTTTGGCGTAAAAGCCTTTAAGCTAGAAGCGGATCGAAAAAACGCTATTCAGCTGCGTCTGCATGCCATCAAAAAAGAGGAGGAACGCCTAGGTATCGGAGAAGCACAACAGCACGGCTCGCCACAAGCCGTAAAAAGCGCAGTGGCCCCCCAAAAGATCGACCCGCTGCAAGACTAGAGTGGGGGAGCGACTCACTATGCGTTCTACCCATCGCGCAACAATACACATGCGCAGCTATATATAATGATGCGCTCATGCACGCATTGGCTTGCCAGCTATGAGACTTTAAATTTTGAACCACGAAAAACACGAAAACACACGAAAAAATCTTTTTTAGTCTTACAGAATCAACTTGATTTGTTATAATCTTACGTGCCTTTCGTGCATTAAATTTTGAACCACGAAACACACGAAAACACACGAAAAGTTTTTTATTTATTATAATCTTACGTGCCTTTCGTGCATTAAATTTTGAACCACGAAACACACGAAAACACACGAAAAATTCTTTCTTTTTTAAATGCTTTTATAAGATTAAAGGATACCTTAGTTTTACATACCCAGCTTGATTCGTTTAAAGCTTTCGCGCCTTTCGTGTCTTTCGTGGTAAAAAAAGCTTTCGCGCCTTTCGTGTCTTTCGTGGTAAAAAAGCTTTCGCGCCTTTCGTGTATTTCGTGGTAAAAACGCTTAAAAGTTCTTTGAAACTCCATAGCTTTTTGCTAGTAGTGCATAGAGTCGCTGCTTCGACTCGAGTGAAAAATATATTTCGCTGAAATTTTAGAGTTTTACTCACGGATTTTGGGTACAATTTTGTTGTTCGCGAAACATTGTTTTGCAAACTAATAAGTATAGAAGTATGCGTAGGTTAGAAAAAATGAATTTTAGAGCTACAAGCGCTTGGTTTTTACTCTGTAGTTTTTTATGGACGATGACATTTCTCCTCGCTTGTGAAAATGTCCAAATTCTCCCCCCTGATGCAGTGCAGCATTCGGAGGCTATTATTAACGGGCAGCTAGACACGAAGCCAGCGCACAATGCGGTGATGACTTTGTACGCTGAAATTGGTTCTTGGAATACGGGTTTGTGCACAGCTACGTTGATTACCCCTCAATATGTTTTAACGGCGGCGCATTGCATAAAGGATCTTCCTGGAGTTGATGAGGATAGGCGCGTGGAACCGTATCGCCCGTATATGCGATTAGGTGTAGGTAATTCTGTAAATCAAGTGAGGGCGAGCTACCAAATTGAGGAATTCTATCCGCACCCAGAATACGGTCATGCTGATCCCACCAATGATATCGCCATCATTAAACTCAGTAAAGCAGTTCCGAGCTCAGTGGCTGTACCGATTCCACCGCTACCGCCCTCAAAGTCGTTTGCGCACGATGACACGCAACAAACGACTAAGCTTAAGGTTGAAGTCGTTGGCTTTGGTTTAACCAATTACCATGACAGTAACTCATCGGGCGTTAAGTACGCGGTTAGCGTGAATGTTGCGGGGGTTTGCGGTCTGCCCGATGTCACAAAGAATGAAAGGAGTTGCTCCATAAACGGAAGCTATCAATCCGCGTCTTGGGGAACATTTTATTATTATCCCACCCCAGGTGGGGCGTGTAGCGGCGATTCAGGCGGGCCAGTCATTCATGTAAAAGATGGAATGGAGTACGTCGCGGGTGTTACGTCTGCTGGGTATGGGGAATGTAATTCCTATAACATCGTTGTACGAGTCGCGGATTACTACGATTATATAGAATCCCTCGTAGAGGGACTCCCAGTCGATGAGAAGGAAATTTGCGATAACAAGATCGATGATAATGGCGATGGACGTATTGATTGTAAGGATCCCTATTGCGCGTGGCTCCCAATGTGCATTGCGGAGAATTGCACCAACGGCATCGATGACAACGGCGATGGCTTAGTCGATTGCGACGATCCGAAGTGTGTGGACAAAAAAATCTGCCAAGCAGAGGATTGTTATAACGGCATCGACGACAACGGCGATGGCTTAGTCGATTGCGACGATCCGAAGTGCGCCGATTTATTGCGCTGCCGGCCCGAGGATTGCACCAACGGCATCGATGACAACGGCGATGGCCTAGTCGATTGCGACGATCCAAAGTGCGCGAGAATAATATTTTGCATTAAGGAGCACTGCAGTAACGGAAAGGATGATAACCGCAATGGCCTCGTAGATTGCGACGATCCGCAGTGTGCAGACGACATCGCTTGCCAGCCCGAAATCTGCGATAACGCGTTGGATGATAACGGCGATGGGTATGTGGATTGCGACGACCCACAGTGCCTAGATGCACCGCACTGCGCGCCCGAAATTTGCGACAACAGCGTAGATGATAATTTCGACGCTCTGGTCGATTGCGATGACCCAGATTGCGCTGCTTATCCAGCGTGTAAAGCCGAGATTTGCGACAACGAAAAGGACGATAACGCAGATGGCCTGGTCGATTGCGAAGAACCATCGTGTAAGGAGACGCAGCATTGCCAGAAGCTAAAAGACGCCCAAGCATGCAGCTACCATTCGGCTAAAAAAGGTCAGCGCCCGGGCTCTGCATTCCTACTCATATTCGCGCTGTTTTTACTCGTTTTACGCGCACGCCCACGACTTTGCGCGATTCGCCGTTCATAAAATACAGTCGCCAGAAAATTTTTCGCAAAAAACTGCGTTGAGACTGCCGTTGGGGGAGCACCCCCTACGCCCAAGCCTCACGCGTTATTTCACTAAAAGCTGCAAGATCATTTGCGCTGTCTTGGCTATTCGCCAAGCCAGCGCAAATGATGCATCTTTTGTGAACTTCCGCGCGGGGTCTTGGGCTACCCCCCAAGTCTATGCGCAACTTGTGTAGGCAGGCTTACAAAAAGCTCGTGTGTAAAGCTAGCTAAAGTTAGGCTAGCGCTCAAAATAAAGTCCATAAAATCAAGGTGCTATGCACAAGATTGTTTTCTAAAAGGCGCAAGCTTGCAAACGTGATTTGTGCCCATAACAGCAATAGCTAAAAGCCTTCTTAAACCTGCAAATACGCCCTCATCAAAAGCAGCGATAGCCAAACTACTCGATTTTTTTCTCAAAGCTCTGTACTACACTCAGGCGAGTTTTATGACTGATGCTCGCCGAGGAGAAAGTAATGCTAGATACAAAGGTGGTTATTGATGAGATTCGCAGCAAGTTAAATGGCGAAGCTGCACATGATATGGCGATATTGCAAAAATATAGTCAAAAATATGCTGAATCACCAGATGGCGCCTTGATTATTCAGGAAATAGGCAAAATTTACTTAGATAATTATGCTGACGCTGGGCACGTTTTTTCTGAAAACATCAGCGATGAACTGATGCAGGGACTCGAGGATGAACTTAGACGTATAGGAAACTTAGCGGCTACGGGAAAAACCTCAGAGGCGATTGAGGGCATAGAAGTTCTCATCAAGGTGGCTCAAGAGGCACTGCAAGAACAACAGGAGGACAGCGAGTTTTATTCGTTTGAAACTCCAGTGGAGCACTTGATTTTTACTCAGCTTTGCCCACACAAAGAAGATGCCATGATATTACCGCTGCTCTATGATAAGCTCTATTATATGTATGGTTCCCTGCTGTTTGAAGCCGGTGAGCTTGCAAAAAGCAAAGCTGCTTTTGAGGCGGCGCTGCGCTTTAATCCAGTTAAAGTTGCGGCATATTTTGAGCTTGGAGAACTAGCAAAGCTAGATAACGATTTGGAAGAATTAGCGCGACTAACAAAGAAGGCGTGGGAATATAGTTTTTTGCGCATGCAGCTCGCGAGGTGTTATCGCAATTATGCGCACATCGCGCTAAAGCAGCGAAAAACACGCTTAGCCGCTGCTCTCATCAAGCTCTCTCAGGATTATCAGCCCAGCGTGATTGCCGAGCGCATGCGACAAAGCCTGCAAAGAATGGATCCCAAAGCACAGCAATTAGCGCGCCTTAGTTCACTAAAAAATCTACTAGCTAGCGAAGATATTGAGCTTGGACCTCATATGGCGGTATACGAAGCCTTACTTCAATTGGCGGCGGCGACGCGAAATAATGATCCAGAGCTGTCGCTCTCAGGTTTTGAGCTGGCATATGAACTCACGCACTACAAACCCATACTCGACGATATCGCGAGTTTGAAAGCGCGAATTGCCAAATCCAAAGATGAAGCCACTTAGAGTTAGGAATGATACAAGTTATTGATTTATCTAAACAATTTGGCGCTCAACAGCTGTTTTCAGGCATAACGTGGCAGGTGGATCGTTTCAGACGAACAGCTCTAGTTGGACCCAATGGGGCGGGGAAGTCGAGCTTGCTCAAAATCCTCGCTGGCCAAATGGAAGCGGATGGGGGGCAAGTAAACATACCGAAACAAACGAGTATCGGTTATTTACCCCAAGAAATAAGCCAGATGGATTCGGCACCAGCACTCGAAATGGTGCTAACGGGCAGAGCCGATCTACTGGAGCTAGAAAAAGAACTCGAACTTGCCCATGCCGCCATGGAGCAGGAGCACTCCAAAGAAAATCTTGAGCGCTACAGTGCGCTACAACAGCGCTACGAAACGATGGGGGGCTACAGCCTTAATGCGCAGGCTCAATCGATCATGGCTAGCCTTGGTTTTTCCCCTCATGAGTTCGAGAAAAACTGCCTAGAATTCTCTGGCGGTTGGCAGATGCGCATACTGCTCGCCCGTCTCCTGTTGCAATCGCCAGATCTGCTGCTACTCGATGAGCCCACGAACCACCTCGATCTGGAATCTTTAGCGTGGTTAGAGAAGTTCTTAGCGGGATATCAGGGATGTATCCTCATTGTTTCGCACGATAGAGCGTTTTTAAACCGCGTCGTCGAAGCGGTCGCTTCGCTTGATGCCAACGGATTGCTTATATTTCCGGGGAACTACGATAATTATTTAGAAGCACGCGAGGCACTTGATGATCAGCTCCAGAAGGAGGCTGCGCGCCAACAACGCAGCATTGCCGAGACGCAAGCTTTTATTGAACGCTTTCGCTTTAAGGCCTCCAAGGCAAAACAGGTACAATCACGTATAAAGCAGCTCCAAAAGTTGGACAGCGTTGAACTCTTGCAAAGGCGAAAGAAACTGCGTTTCAGTTTTCCCAAAGCGGAGCGCACGCCACTCGTGCTTCTAGAACTACGCGGCGTTGCTAAGGCGTACGGCGAGAACAGGGTGTATGAAAACGTCGATCTTACGTTGTACCGTGGCGACAAAATCGCATTGGTGGCGCCCAACGGCGCTGGAAAATCGACGTTGATTAAAATATTAGCCGACGTCCTTGATTACGAAGGCGAACGCATAGTTTCGGATCGCGTAAAGATCGCGTTTTTTGCCCAGCACCAAGTCGATGCCCTAGATTTTTCTAAAAGCCTTATCGAAGAAGCCTCTACGATGTTGAGCGATAAGATCAACCTAACGACCTTGCGCTCTGCACTTGGTGCGTTCCTCTTTAGCAACGAGGATATGGACAAACCGATATCGATTCTATCTGGTGGCGAGAAAAATAAACTAGCGCTTAGCAAGATTTTACTTCAAGCCCCGAACCTGCTTTTGATGGATGAGCCCACAAACCACCTCGATCTCGATAGCAGGGAAGCCCTAGAGCTGGCATTAGAAGAGTTTAGCGGCACACTCGTTGTCATTTCGCACGATCGCTGGTTTATCGATAAAGTCTGTAACAAACTGATCCATATTAGTGATGGCGCGTTAACGTTGTATGAGGGCAATTACTCTGACTATGAAGCGCGCTTAGCCCAAGAAGAACTCGTTGCGGATGAGGGACGCGTTGAAGTGGCGACGACTAATCAGCGTAAACTCAGAAGAATAGAGTCTGCGCAGCTACGCGACAGGATCAACAAGGCGACCAAGGGGCTCAAGTCGCGAATCGCAAAGCTGGAGAGCAAAATTGCACAGTTGGAGCAGCACCTCGGTAGCATAGACGCGCAACTCAGCGATCCCGAAACCTATAAACAACAAAATAAGCTCGTCACGCTTAATCAAGATCGCGCACAAACACATCTTGAACTCGAAGAGTGTACACAAGAGTGGTTCGAGGCGCAAAGCGAGCTTGAGAGCGTGCTCGCCGAGTTTGAGGACGCTTAAAGCTAGGGTATTTTCTTGTTCTAGGCTGTAATGATGTAGGGGAAAATTAAATATCTTCGCGCAAAGAGATGGCGTTTTTTTCTTTTAATATGCGCCTTTGCTCGGCGAGCAGGTCTTCGAATAAACTCTTCATACGGGGGAACTCAACGGAGCGTTCATGGGAGTCGTCAAAGGCGTCCATAATCTTATTGAGATCAATATTTTCGAGGGGTTTTGTGATGATGTAGCCCTTGCCAAGTTCGTGATCCACCGATTTGGCTATTCCCAGTTTTTCTAATCTCTCGAGAATCGCTTCGATAGCGCGTGCGGGGTAGCGGCACTCTGACATGAGGTCATCAATGCCTAGGGGAAGCCTACCAGCAGCAAAATTACGGACAAGGCTAGCCAAGATCTGCAAGGGCGCGTAGAGATCGAGGAAGTACCAGTACTCATTAATATCGTCGCTGCGTATGCTGCTTCGGCGGATAAGACTATGGTAGTTTTGAACGCAGTAGCTCGCGACGACGCCAAGTAGCGTTAAAGTCCAGAGTAAGTAGATCCATATTAAGAACACGGGCACTAAGCCGAGTGCGCCATATAAAATACTGTAAGTTTTAGAGAATGCCTTTGAAATATAGAGGGTAAAGCCGAATTTGAGCAGTTCAATACCAAGGGCTAGGAAGAAGGCGGGCAAAAAAGCGGATTTGAAGCGAACTTTAGCATTGGGAAAGAGCTTGAGAACGAGGAAGAAGATGGTGACTGAGATGGCAAAGCCCGTGAAGTTGCGCAAAAACGAGTGACCTTGGTAGTCTTGTAAAATTTGTGTCGCTTGGTAGACCGAAATAGAGAGTAAAACTGGGCCCATGGTGACGATGGCGTAAAAAAGGAGTACGCGCATAAAAAACGAGCGAGACTTGTTGATTTGCCAAACGTCGTTGATAACGTCCTCTATCTGAATAAAAAGCATCACGCTTGTAACGAGCAAGGCGATTGCGCCCACGGGACCGGTGCCCAGATCGAGTGTGCGCTGTAAGCTCTCGGTCAAGAAATTCGTGATGGTTTCGCCAGACACGGGGATGACGTAGTCTTGTAGCATCAAGATCAATTCATCAAGCGTGAGACTGCGGTTAAACACCATGACGAGGCTACCACCAACGACGAGTAGGGGGATCAGCGAGAGCATCGAAGTGTATGCGACGGCTGAGGCGCGCATAAAGATTTTATCCCGCATCATTTCGCGGTAAAAAATGATGATAAAACCGATAAATGAGTGCAGAATTCGCTTTCCTCGCTTCTCATCCTGAAGAGCGCCCATGGCGAAGCGACGCTGATCTTTTATCGTGTTGCTGAAAAATTTCTTAAGTTTTGTCATGCTCGTAGTATTTTAAGCCCAAGTTTGTTTGCGCTATATCTTGTATAAACTGCGTTAAAGCAATATATCGCTGTTGGGATGAAAGAGGGGGTGGAGAAAAAAAGATGCAAACGAAAACGAAGCAAGGTAGTCCAAAAGAGTCCCTAGCGCGCAAAATACGCGGTTTTGCCTATATTATTTTGGGGCTAGTTATTGTATATTTGGCATATAGCATATCGCATTCAGTGATTAGTGGGATCCAAAGCGATAGCGCTGTCGATCCTTTCGCTTTGAGTGCTAGCACGAAACCGCAAGATTGAGGCGCTCCCCAAGCTGTCGGCAGTATGGGAGTACTCGCCGATTTTTGGCTCTATAGGTATGAAGCCTCATAAGTGCGCGTGTGCAGGCTGAAGCTCGCTCAATGCGTGGCTATAGTGTGCCGTCCTTGAAAACTATCGACTCGACGGCTTCGCCGCAAAGAGTCGCGCTGTTTGAGCCGCTAATGCTTTGGAATGTGCAGCTCAAAATGAGCGTGTATCCACTAAAGGCAAAGACATAGTGGCGAGTATTGACAACGATATCGTTGGGAAGTTTGTAGCGCAGGCGCAGCACAAAGGGGCGCCCTGTAATGCTATTGTTAACGTCTGCTTCCGTTTTGGAGAGCTCGGGGTAGCTTCCTGAACTGGATTCGAGGCGTTTAATGCTCTCTTCTGCCAAAGAAACGGCGATTTCTTTGCTTATGATGGAGGGCACATTGCGCACGGCCATAATACTGAGCGAGTCCGCGAAGTAATCGGGAGCTGGATCTTGTACTTGATCTTGTTCTTGGGCGTCGCCAGCATCTAGAGCTTTGGGCTCTGGACGCGTGTCTAAATAAAAGACCGCATCCACCCTCTCTAAATCGATTTGCTTTAGGTTACTGGGCAAATTGTCTTTTAAGCCGTGGTAAGTGGAGCGATCGAGCTTTACCCAATTTTGTGGGGGTCTAATTTTGTAGCCCAAAGTGGAGCTGTACTGACCCTCAATGATAAGTCCCGCAAACGCATGTGTCGAAGCAAGCAGAATAAGCACTGCGGTTAATATAGCCCCGAGGTAGCATGTCTTTTTCACAGTAAGTCTCCGTAGATAAAAATTGCGACAGCAGTTTGCCTAGTTCGCCTGAGTACTATGCCTAGGCCTTGAAGTAGCTAGCCAAGTCCTTTGGTGGATTCGTTGCGGATGGCGAAAAAAGCCAAAGTGCATTGAATACTCAAACTGCCGTATTGTGCGTTTATCCAAAAATGGCATAAAGCAGAATAGATAAGAACGCGGCTGGGGCGCTTTTGGCTAGTAAACAGAAACAAAAAAAGCAATGAAGCCGTGGCTTCATTGCTAATTTAAACTCGATTACTGCTCGTGTCTAGCACAAAGCAAAACGGATCTTAGCCTAGGCTAGCGTTAAGTCGCTTTGTCAGGCGGCTTACTTTACGCGATGCGCGCTTTGTAGGGATGACGCCCTTGCTAGCTGCCTTATTGAGGGTCGAAATCGCATGGAGCAATTTCTCTTGGCTGTTCTCGCCGCTTGCGACGGCATCATTAAAGCCGCGGACAGCATTTTTTACTTTAGTACGCTCTGAGCGGTTACGCTCTTGTTTCTTAGCGGTTTGCTTAATTCTTTTAATGGCTGACTTATGAAACGCCACGATACTCTCCTGAAATAATGAAAAGCAAAAATGACACGGCCTCACCTCGCCATGCCTCCGAATTCTCGGCGTACGCTAGTACCATGACTAATGTTAGTAGTCAAGCAGTTTTTTTAGTTCTGGCGTCTATACGCTTAGCTCTACGCTAGTTCTACCACTTTAGTCAAAAACGCCTTGCTCTTCAACATGAGCATAACGGCTTATATGACGCTGGTGGCCACAGCAACGGGGGGGTAGCGCGGGATCGCCGATAAATTCGTACAATGAGCACATTTTGTGCGGTGGATCGGCGAATAGCCGATACAACGCACAAAATAGAGCGAATTTTACGAATTTTGAGGAAGCCCGCGCGTAGGGGGGCGGCTAAGCCCCCCACAAGGGTAAAAAATTGAAATTTTGGGCTTTGCAGCGTCTTATTCACTTGACAATTATGGAGAATAGGCATAAGCAGCGTAGTTGCAAGTGCAAGCTTGCGCCAGTGGGTGCGGGGCGTTAACTCAGTGGTAGAGTGCCATCTTCACACGGTGGAAGTCACTAGTTCAAATCTAGTACGCCCCATACTTTGCAGTCTGCTCGCAGGCTGCTTTTTTTTTGCGCTGATTTTTGCATCGGGCGCTGCGCTGCGAATTGGCGTGAGCTTTTGAAGGGGTGGGGGACTTGGTTTTTGGGTTTTTCAGCAAGTTTTTGTGCAAGTTTTCCAGCAAGGAGTGAGATGCGTAGTTTTGGAATTGATGAATTAATGGCGGTTGAGAGGCTGTTTAATCTTGCGTGCTCTCCTACTAGGGACTTGGCGTTTCTTTGCACAAAATCCATAAATTTAAAAGAAAATACATCAAAAACACGGAACTATCGATTAAATTTACAAACAAATGAACTTTTGCCAATCGATTTGGGGCCTGGTGGCGCGACGAGTTTTTGCTTTACCCCAGATGGAGAAAAACTATTTTACGCTTGCGATGGCCAAATATACCTAGCAAACGGCGATGGCACCAATCCTCGCTGCATAAGTTCAGGGGTAGGCGGGGCAAGCACACCCGTTGTGAGTGCCGATGGGAAGCGCGTTTTGTTCGCCAGAGATGTTTACGTAAACGACGAGTTACAAGAGCTTTTTGAAGCAAAATCCAGCCATTTGAGCCTCGCGCAAGCACACGGTTTATGCCACCCCCTAGCGGAGGCGCGCATTGCAGATGAGCTACTGTATAGGCATTGGGACACTTGGCGCGATAAGCGCAGAAACGCTCTGTTCCTACTCGACGTCGAAACGCAGAACTTACGCCGCGTCGCTAACAAAGACATGGATTGCCCACCCAT
>Ga0265293_10009733_pt1 | contig 13704 bp, 18 predicted proteins | sample Munlanlewell138R_FD_192505 | JGI IMG/M metagenome (GOLD analysis project Ga0265293, IMG submission 192505) | Leachate microbial communities from a municipal landfill in Southern Ontario, Canada - Leachate well 138R | ecosystem: Engineered > Solid waste > Landfill > Unclassified | place: Canada...
GGGTCACGATGGCCGGAAACAGCTTCATGGTCACGGTCAGCGCCCCGAAGGCCCCCTGCAGGCAGACCCAGGCCAGCGTCGCCGTCGGCCACCAGGGCGAGAGCGCCAGCCGGCGCCGCTCCACCCAACTCACCGCGGTCAGCACGATGATCAGCACCCCCACACCCGTGGCCAGGTAGCGGTGGACCATCTCGATCCAGGCCTTGCCGTGCGTCACCGGTCCGGTGGGCATGGCGCTTTGCGCCGCGCTGATGTCGGCGTGCGCGCCCAGCGGACTGGCATTGCCATAGCAGCCCGGCCAGTCCGGGCAGCCCAGACCCGAATCCGTCAGGCGCGTGAAGGCGCCGAACAGCACCAGATCGAAGGTCAGGAACAGCGTCACCAGGGTCAGCGCGTGCAGGCGCCGCGCCGGCGCCGCCTGCCGGTTGCGCAGCCAGACCCAGGCCAGCGGTCCCAGGGCCAGCACCACACCCAGCAGCATCATGCGCGCCACCGGTGCCCAGTCGTACAGCGTCGTGCCGTCCATCGCCCGGCCCTTCAGGAAGCCCCGCCCAGGCGGCCGGGCTGGTCCCAGAACGCCGAGGCCCGCAGCAGCCGGCCCAGGTCGCTGCGCATCTTCTTCGGGTCGGCATTGGCCGGGAAGCGCATCATCCAGTTGCCGATCGGGTCCACCACGTACAGGTGGTCCTGCAGGCGCTGCCCCGGCGCGGGCGCCAGCCAGGTGGCCAGTTGCGCCTCGTCCACCTGCAGCACGCGCGCGCTCGCCAGGGCGGCCCGGATGTCCTGCGGCACCTCACCGCCACCCGTGCGCAGCCAGACCCAGTCCATGCGGTCCTTGTCCTTGCCCAGGCCCTCACGCAACTGGCGCTGCAGGTACAGGTGCTGGCGGCAGGCCTCGTCGCAGGCCGAATCGGCCACGCTCACCAGCAGCCACTGGTCGCGCAACGCCGTCAGTGGCACCTCGCGCCCCGCCTGGTCGATGCCCGTCCAGCCCGGCAGGGGCCGCTGCGGATCGATCAGCTCGCCGTAGTTGCGCCGCCCCTCGGGCCGGATCACGTAGTAGGTGAAGTACGAGGCGATCACCGGTGCCGCGGCCACCAGCAGCATCAGCAGCATCTTCCAGCGGCCGGCGCGCGTGCGCGCCTCGTCGGCCGCCGCTGCGGCCTCGGGCAGCGGCAGCGAATGCACCGTCAGGGTCAGCGGCTCGTCAGCGCGCGCGCCGGACCCGGCGGGGTTGGATGAATTGGAACCAGACATAAAGAAGGCCCACGAGGGCACACAAACCGAACCACTGGAACGCATAGCCATGGTGCTTGTGCACATCGGCGGCCACGCGGGGCCACTCACGCCGCAGGCCGTCATCGGCCTCGCTGGTCTGGAGCAGCGATACGTCGAGCAGGGCCAGCCCGGTCTCCCGGGCAAAGGGCTCGATGGCGATATTCTGCCGGATCGGTCCCGGCTCTTCCTCGCCGAGCTCGAATAACCGCGACGGTGGCGGCGCCAGGCGCCCGCTCACCTGCACCTCGCCCGCGGGTGTGGGCACCGGCGGCACCCGGGTGCGATCCTGCGCATCGCGCGGCGCCCAGCCGCGCACCACCAGCACCGTCGCGTCGCTGCCACTCAGCCGCAGCGGCGTCACGACATGAAAGCCGGCCCGCCCGCGCAGCGCGCGGTTGGCCAGAAAGACGGTGGCACGCGGCACCCAGGTGCCGCGCAGCACCGCCCCCCGGTGCAGCACCTGCGCCGGGTCGGCCATGGCCAGCAACGCCGCGCCATCGAGCACCGGCAGCGCCATCTGTCGCGTGATCTCGGCCTCACGATCGAGCTTCTGGCGCGCACGGTCCAGTTGCCAGCAACCCAGCGCCGCCGTCACCGCCATGGCCAGCAGCGCAGCCAGGGTCACCACCCACACGCGCGGCTGGCGCCAGCGCGAGCGTTCGCGCCCCGCCGCCGTGCTCATGGCCGAGCCCCGGCCGCGGCGTGCCCCGGCACCGCCCGGGCGGGCACCATCGGATCGATAATCAGGCCCATGAAATACCTCGTCATCGTCGCCTTCGCCGGCATCATCGGCAGCCTGGGCGCTGCCCTGGTCTTCATGATGCGCGGCGGCAGCGCGCAGCCAGACCCGCAGGAGGGCGACAGCAGCGCCCCGCCCCGGCCCAATGGCCGCATGGCGCGGGCGCTGGCCTGGCGCGTGGGCCTGTCGGTGCTGCTGTTCGTCATCGTACTCGTGAGCTACTTTCTGGGCTGGATCCAGCCCACCGGCCTGCCGGTGGCGCACTGAACTCCCGGCGACCACCCCAAAACACAAAAGCGCCCCCGGGGGGCGCTTTGTCTGCCAGAAGCCGGCCGCTTACATCCAGTAAACCAGGATGTACAGACCCAGCCAGACCACGTCCACGAAGTGCCAGTACCAGGCGGCGCCCTCGAAGCCGAAGTGGCGCTGCGGCGTGAAGTGGCCCTTCTGCAGGCGAAGGGTGATGAACAGCAGCATCAGCATGCCCACGAACACGTGGAAGCCGTGGAAGCCCGTCAGCATGAAGAAGGTCGAGCCGAAGATGCCCGAGCTGAGCTTGAGGTTCAGGTCGGCATAGGCATGGGCGTATTCATAACCCTGCACGAACAGGAACACCAGACCCAGCAGCACCGTCATCCACATGAAGGCGATGGTCTTGGCACGGTTGCCCGCCTGCAGCGCGTGGTGGGCGATGGTCAGCGTCACGCCCGAGGTCAGCAGCAGCGCCGTGTTGATGGTCGGCAGCCAGAACGGGCCGACGGTCTGGAACGGCTCGACGATGCCCGCCGGCGAGGCGGTGGCACCGGCCTGCACGCTCGGCCACACGGCCGAGAAGTCGGGCCAGATCAGCGCATTCTCGATGTTGCCCAGGTTCGGCACGGCCTGCACGCGCGCCCACCACAGGGCGGTGAAGAAGGCGCCGAAGAACATCACCTCCGAGAAGATGAACCAGCTCATGCTCCAGCGGAACGAGGTGTCGATCTTGCGGCCGTACAGACCCGATTCGCTCTCGCCGATGGCATCGCTGAACCACTGGAACAGCACCGTCAGCCAGAACAGCAGGCCGAAGGCCAGCGACCACTTGCCCCATTGCGCTCCATTGACCCACTGGCTCGCGCCCAGGATCACGAAGAACAGGCCGAAGGCGGCCAGCGCCGGGTGGCGGGACAACCCTGGCACGAAGTAGTACGGCGTCGAACCGTGGGTACTTGCTGACGACATGTTCACTCCTAATTGCTTTCGCTTGTAATGGTGTTGAATGCGTTGAAAACGGGTATCGGGGGCGACCGGTTCAGCTGGTCACCCACAGGACGATCAGGATCAGGACCAGCACGAACGCCAGGCCCAGTGCCGCCCCCACCGCCAGCACGTGCAGCGGGTTCAGCCGGGCGATGTCCTTCTGGTAGTCCGCATTGCGGCGGATGCCCAGGAAGCCCCACAGCACGGCCCTGACCGTGGCCAGGATCGAGCCCTTGGGCGGTGGCGCCGACGGTGGTGTCTGCGGGTTCATCAGACGGCTCCCTCAGGCCCCTTGGCCGGTACGGCGTCGAGCGCGGCCGTCGGCGCCGCGGGCGTCTTGCCCCCGACCTCGAAGAACGTGTACGACAGCGTGATGGTGTTCACATCCTTGGGCAGCTTCGGATCGATCACGAAGGCCACCGGCCACTCCTTGCGCTCGCCCGGCGCCAGCGTGTACTGGTTGAAGCAGAAGCATTCGAGCTTGTTGAAGTGCGCCGCAGACTGCTTGGGCGCGTAGCTGGGAATGGCCTGCGCCGCCATCGTGCGGTCCTGCACGTTCTCGAACTCGTACATCACCGTGGCCAGTTCGCCCGGATGCACCTCGATGTGGCGCACCGCCGGCTTGAATTTCCAGGGTCCGCGCACATTGGTGTCGAACTCGACCGTGATGGTGCGCGTGCGGTCCACCTGGGTGTTCTTCAGCGGGCCGGCGGTCGATTGCCCCGGGATCTGCCGCTCGGAAATGGCCAGCACATTGATGCCCAGGGCATCGCAGATGTGCTTGTAGATCGGCACCAGCGCATAGCCGAAGCCGAACATGCCGAGCGTGATCACGCCCAGCTTGCCGACCATCTTCCAGTTGTCGCGTTGCGTTCCCATGAGCTGACGTCACCTGCCCTACCGTTGCGCTCAGCCGCCCAGCAGCACGAGCTTGGCCACGAAACCGATCAGGAACGCCGCCGCCACCGAGGCCAGGATCAGCCCCAGGCGGACGTTCTTGCGGCGCAGTTCCTCGTTCATGCCGGGTACCTCAGCCGATCACGCGGGTCGCGGTGGCGTCCAGCTTGGGCGGGTTCTCGAAGGTGTGGTGCGGCGCCGGCGAAGGCACTTCCCACTCCAGGCCGACGGCGCCGTCCCAGGGCTTCTGCGGTGCCGGCTGGCCCTTGCCACGCATGGCCGGCAGCACCACGAACAGGAAGAAGTACACCTGCGCGAAGCCGAAGAAGAACGCACCCACCGAGGCCAGGGCGTTGAAATCGGCGAACTGCATCGGGTAGTCGGCATAGCGGCGCGGCATGCCGGCCAGACCCAGGAAGTGCATCGGGAAGAAGGTGACGTTGAACGAAATCATCGACCACCAGAAGTGCAGCTTGCCGCGGAACTCGCTGTACATCACGCCCGTCCACTTGGGCAGCCAGTAGTAGGCGCCGGCGAACATGGCGAACAGCGAGCCGGCCACCAGCACGTAGTGGAAGTGCGCCACCACGTAGTAGGTGTCCTGGAAGTTGATGTCGATCGGGGCCATCGCCAGCATCAGGCCGGTAAAACCGCCCATGGTGAACACGAAGATGAAGCCCACGGCCCACAGCATGGGCGTCTCGAAGGTCATCGATCCCTTCCACATGGTCGCGACCCAGTTGAAGATCTTCACGCCCGTGGGCACCGAGATCAGCATCGTCGCGTACATGAAGAACAACTGGCCCGTCACCGGCATGCCGGTGGTGAACATGTGGTGCGCCCACACGACGAAGGACAGGATGGCGATGGAGCCGGTGGCGTACACCATCGAGGCGTAGCCGAACAGCTTCTTGCGCGCGAAGGCGGGCACGACCTGGCTGACGATGCCGAAGGCCGGCAGGATCATGATGTACACCTCGGGGTGGCCGAAGAACCAGAAGATGTGCTGGTACATCACCGGATCGCCGCCGCCGGCGGGGTTGAAGAAGCTCGTGCCGAAGTGGCGGTCGGTCAGCGTCATGGTGATGGCGCCGGCCAGCACGGGCATCACCGCGATCAGCAGGTAGGCGGTGATCAGCCAGGTCCAGGCGAACATCGGCATCTTCATCAGCGTCATGCCCGGTGCGCGCATGTTCAGCACCGTCACGATGATGTTGATCGAGCCCATGATGGACGAGGCGCCCAGGATGTGCATCGCGAAAATGCCCACGTCCATCGACGGGCCCATCTGCAGCGTCAGCGGCGCATACAGCGTCCAGCCCGCGGCCGGAGCGCCCCCGGGCATGAAGAACGAGGCAATGATCATCACCGCCGCCGGCACCATCAGCCAGAAGCTGAAGTTGTTCATGCGCGCAAACGCCATGTCCGAGGCGCCGATCTGCAGCGGGATCATCCAGTTGGCGAAGCCGACGAAGGCCGGCATGATGGCGCCGAACACCATGATGATGCCGTGCATGGTGGTCAACTGGTTGAACAGCTCGGGGTTCACCAGTTGCAGGCCGGGCTGGAACAGCTCGGCCCGGATACCCAGGGCCAGCACGCCGCCCACCATCAGCATGGTGAACGAGAACAGCAGGTACAGGGTACCGATGTCCTTGTGGTTGGTCGCAAACACCCAGCGACGCCAGCCCGACGGCGCATGGTGGTGATCATGGTCGTGATCGTGCGCGTGGTGGTGGTCAAGCACTGCACTCATGTCGTTTTCCTTAAATGCTCAAATTCCGGATGTCGGGTGCGGTCACTGACGCGCGGCCACCACTTCGGCGGGCTGCACGATCTGCTGCGTCTGGTTCGACCAGCTATTTTTCGCGTAGGTGATCACGGCGGCGATCTCGGTCGGCGACAACTGGTCCTTCCAGCCGATCATGGCCGTGCCACTGACGCCGTTGAGCACCACGTTGAGCATCTTGCTGTGGTCGGCGTCCGTCACGATGGCCGAGCCGTCCAGCGGCTTGAACGCTTCGGTCCCCTTGCCGTTGGCCTGGTGGCAGGCCACGCAGTTGGCGGCATACACCGCAGCACCGCGCTTGATCAGATCGTCCAGCTCCCAGACCTTGCTCGGGTCATCGGCGGCCGCCGCCATTTCCTTGAGCTTGCCATCGACCCAGGCCGAATAGTCCTCGGCCGACAGCACCTTGACGTGGATCGGCATGTAGGCGTGCTCCTTGCCGCACAGCTCGGCGCACTGGCCATAGAAGTCGCCCGTCTTCTCGGCGCGGAACCAGGTGTCGCGCACGAAGCCGGGAATGGCATCCTGCTTGACACCGAAGGCCGGCACCATCCAGGCATGGATCACGTCGGTGGCGGTGGTGATGATGCGCACCTTCTTGCCCACCGGCACCACCAGCGGGTTGTCCACCTTGAGCAGGTAATCGTCCACCGCCTCGGGCTTGCCGCTGTTGGACATCACGCGGTGGCTGTTGTCCAGGGTCGAGAGGAAGCCGATGCCCTCGCCCTCGCCCTTGATGTAGTCGTAGCCCCACTTCCACTGCATGCCCGTGGCCTTGATGGTCACGTCGGCGTTGGTGGTGTCCTTCTGGGCCACCAGCACCTTGGTGGCCGGCAGCGCCATGCCGATCACGATCAGCAGCGGCACGATGGTCCAGCCCAGCTCCACCCAGATCGGCTCGGGCAATTCCTTGGCCTGGTGGCCGACCGAGCGGCGGTGCTTCAGGATCGAATAGAACATGACCCCGAACACCAGCACGAAGATGGCCGTGCAAATCGCGAGCATGAACCAGTGCAGCCAATGCTGCTCTTCGGCGATCCGGGTGACCGGCGGATGGAAGTTCAGCTGGTTGACGGCCGGGCCGCCCGGCAGGTCCCCGACCTGCTGTGCCGCCGCCTCCAGCCAGACACCGGCGGTCAGGGCCGCCGCGCCCGTGGTGGCTCGCAGCGCATGCAGGCGGGCTCGCAGGGTTTGCCCCGTTTTTCTCATCGTGCTCACGGTTGTACGCCTCAAATATAAGTATTGATTTATATCAATCCAATTAGAACAAACTTTGCCCGCAGGGCCATTCAGGGATAACCCACACCACCCGCTGGCGGACTCCGGGCAAAGCGCCCTTGCCCGTGCCAGGCGGCATCGGGAGCCATCAACAGAACGCCGGCTGACTTGGCCGGCGTGGCAGAAAAGGTTCCCTGAAAAGTTTGACCTATATCAATTGTAGCGGTCTCCGTGCCCGGGTTTCCCCTAAGGGCTTCCTGGCCGCCACGGGCGGGCTCAGCGGGGACGCTGGCGCAGCATGGCCCGCATCTCGTCCAGCGACACCCGCGACGGGTCCCGGCGGCGCGGCTCGCCCTGGAAGGCGTGTCCGTACACGATCTCGAACACCAGTTGCAGGCGCCCGTCCGCCGAGCGCGGCAGCTCGTCTTCCAGCGCCTGCCGCAACTGGCGCAGCCAGCCGCGGCCACGCAGGCCCGCCGGGCGCGCGGCGTGCAGGTTGCGCCCCAGCCCGCGCAGCTCCTGCAGCAGCGCATCGGCCGACGACCAGGTCAGCACGATGTGCTCCATGTCCATCACCGGCTCGGCAAAACCGGCCTGCACCAGCATGTCACCCCAGTCGTGCATGTCGGTGAACGGGTGCGCCGGCGCGTGCCAGCCATGCCGCGCGTACAGCGCGCGCAGACCCGCGAGGCTGTCGGGCCCGAGGCACGAGAACATCAGAAAACCCTGCGGCCGCACCAGTTGCTGCCAGCGCCGCAGCAACGCCAGGGGCCGGGGCTCCTGGTGCAGCAGCATGTTGGCCCACAGCATGTCGGTGGGCTGTGGCGCCGGTGCCGGCGTCTTGCCCCGGCCCAGCCAGGCCGCCGGGTGCCAGCGCGCCCGGGTGCCGCCGCCCCCGGTCAGGGCCAGGGCGTGCGCCAGTTGCCCGGACCAGACCTGGTGGCTGGCACCGGGCAGTTGCGCCCGCAGCAGCCGGTGCGCCTCCAGGCCGCCATTGACCGGCTCCCAGTGCAGCCAACTGGCCGGCGGCTGGCGAAACCACTGCAGGCGCTCGACCATGCGCCGGGCCACTTCTTCGTGCAGCCAGGGGCTGACCTCGCTCGTGCGGGCGCGCCAGCGCGCCGCCGCCACCGGATCCAGGTCCGGTACCAGGTCATCATCAGAAGGGGGGACGGACACGAGGGCAGGCGCACGAAGAGGAAAGGGCCACCAGTATATTGGCGGCCATGAACGGATGCAGGCGCGCATGGTGGCCCGGGCGCTGGCCACGGCTGGCCTGGCCGTCCACCTGCCTGGTCTGCGGCCGCTGGCCTGCGGCCACGGTCTGCCCGGCCTGCCTGGCCCTGTTCGCGCGTCCGCCGGCGCCGCCCCCTGCCCCGCCCCCGGCGCTCGATGCCTGCCTGGCCGCCGTCGCCTACGCCTACCCCTGGGACCGCCTCATCGGCCGCTTCAAGTTCCGCCGCGAACCCGGCCTGGCCGAGGTCCTCGCCCACCTGGTGCTGGACACCCCCGGTTTTGCGGCGCTGGCCGACGGCTGCGACCACATCGTGCCGGTGCCCCTGAGCCGCTCGCGCCTGGCCGAGCGCGGCTTCAACCAGGCCTGGGAGCTGATCCGCGTCTGGGGGCGGGCGCAGCCCCGGCTGCGGCCCAAGGCCCTGGCGCTCGGGCTGCAGCGCTGCGAAGGCCGGCCCGACCAGCACCACCTGCCGCGCCAGCAGCGGCTGCACAACCTGTCCGGTGCCTTTGCCGTGCCGGCGCCGGTGCGCCCGGTGCTGCAGGGGCGGCACGTGCTGCTGGTGGACGACGTCACCACCACCGGCGCCACCCTGGGCCACGCGGCCCGGGCCCTGCGCCAGGCCGGCGCCGCCTCGGTGCGGGCCGCCGTCGTGGCGGCCACCCCCGGCTAGGCAAGCAGTATGATCGCGCGTCCTTTCAGGGCGCCGGCCCGACCGCCGGCCCCCGCACCCGCCTGCAAGCCATGTTCCATATCGTCCTGGTGGCCCCGGAAATCCCGCCCAACACGGGCAACGTGATCCGCCTGTGCGCCAACACCGGCTGCCAGTTGCACCTGGTCGAGCCGCTCGGCTTTTCCCTCGACGACAAGCAACTGCGCCGCGCCGGCCTCGACTACCACGAGTACGCCCCGCTGCGCTGCCACCCCTCCTGGGAGGCGCTGTGCGAGCGCGAGCAGCCCGATCCGGCACGCATCTTCGCCCTCACCACCCGCGCCCGGTCGCTGGTCCACGATCAGCACTTCCGGCCGGGCGACTGGTTCGTGTTCGGCTCGGAAAGCCAGGGCCTGGCACCGGCCGTGCGCGCCGCCATTCCCGGCGCACAGCACCTGAAACTGCCCATGCGCCCCGGTCAGCGCAGCCTCAACCTCTCCAACGCCGTGGCCGTGGTGGCGTTCGAGGCCTGGCGGCAGAACGGCTTCATGTGACAATATGAAACATATGATGTCCGCCGTTGCCCGCCTGTTCCGCCGCGCCCTGCACGCCCGCCTGGCGCCGCAGCCGAGCTCGTCGCTGCGGCAGTTGCAGCGCATACGCCACGCCCTGCGCGACTGCGTGAACGACTGCACCGGCAGCCAGGCCGCACGGCTGCAGGGGCGCATCGAGAAAGCGCGCAATGCGCAGGAGCTGTGGCTGTTGCGCAACGACGCGTACCAGGTGATTTCGCAGCACCACGACCAGCGCGTGGCGGCCGAGCGCATCAACCAGATGCTGCCGCTGTTCAACGGCCTGGTCGCACCGCGCCAACTGTCAAAAATCGACTGAACTCAGGCGTACAGGCGCGCCAGCGATTCGGCCACACACACCGGGCGCTCGGCCCCCTCGCGCTCCACCGTCAGGCGCCAGGTGAACTGCCAGCCCCCGTCAGCGAGCACCTCGGCGCCCAGCAGATGCAGGTGGCCGCGCAGCCGGCTGTCCACCGGCACCGGCGCGGTGAAGCGCACCCGGTTCAGGCCGTAGTTCACGCCCATGCGCGCCTCGGTCACGGCCAGCGCGTTCTCCAGGAACCAGGGCAGCAGCGACAGCGTGAGAAAACCATGCGCGATGGTGGTGCCGAAGGGGCCGGTGCGGGCCCGCCCGGGATCGACGTGGATCCACTGGTGGTCGCCCGTCGCCTCGGCAAAGCGGTCGATGCGCGCCTGGTCGATCGTCAGCCAGTCGCTGACGGCCACGTCCTGGCCCACGCAGGTGGCCAGCTCGGCCAGGGTCTCGAAGGTTTTCATGGCGCCCACTCTAGCAAGCACCCGCCCGCCGCCGCTGTCGGCCGCGGGACACTCAGGCGTCCAGCCAGCGGCAGATCGGCCGCCACTGCGCCAGGTCCTTCTCCACGCGCGAGGGGGCGACGTCGAACAGCGTCAGCCCATGCGCGGCCAGGTGGATGTAGTTCTGCGTGTCGCGCAAAAAGCCCAGCACCGGCCAGCCCAGGCCGGACACGAACTCGCGCAATTGGTCGGCGGCGATGGTGCGCTCGTCCACCCGCATGCCCACGATGCCCACCTCCACACCCGCCGCGCCCTTGCTCTCGGCCAGCTCATCGAGGAAGGCGCGCGTGGCGTAGATGTCGAAGATGCTCGGCTGCAGCGGCACCAGCACCTTGTCGGCCAGCTTCAGCACATCCTTGAAGCGCCAGCCATTCAGACCGGCCGGCGTGTCCAGCACCACGTGCGACACCTCGCGCGGCGCGCGGGCGATGAAGTCGCTGCCCACCTCCCAACTGCGGATCGGGGGGGTCTGCGGCGGCCGCAGCGTCAGCCACAGGCGCGAGGACTGCTGGCGGTCGGCATCACCGAACATCACGGCATGGCCCCGGCTGGCCCAGTAGCCCGCCACATTCGTGGCCAGCGTGGATTTGCCCACGCCGCCCTTGGGATTGGCAACCACCACCACCGGCATACCGACCTCCTCGACGCTGAAGTGACCCAAACGCCAATCTTAGCGCCGGGCCGGCGGTCCGTGGACAATCGGGGCCCATGCAAAACGTTCAACTCTGGGGCGAAACGCTGCGCCTGCTGGTGGAGCTGGCCGGCACCATCGCCTTTGCCCTCTCGGGCATCCTGGAAGCGGCGCGCAAGCGGCTGGACGCCGTCGGTGTCTGTGCCGTCGGTTTTCTGGCGGCCTTCGGCGGCGGCACACTGCGCGATCTGCTGCTGGACCAGCGGCCCTTCTTCTGGGTGCGCCACGTGGAACTGCTCTGGGGCGTGCTGACCCTGTGCGTGCTGGCCATGCTGTTTCTGCGATCCCACCATTTCGCCCTGACCGAGCGTGCCATCCAGTGGCCCGACGCCCTCGGGCTGGGCCTGTTCGCGGCCACCGGCGTGCACGAGGCCCTGGTGCTCGACCTGCCCCTGCTGGTGGCCGTGCTCATGGGCATCATCACCGGCGTGTTCGGCGGCGTGCTGCGCGACGTGGTCTGCAACCAGATCCCCTCCGCCTTCAACGACCACCGGCCCTACGCCGTCTGCGCCTTCGTGGGCGGCTGGGTCTATGTCGGTCTGTGGCAGTCCGGCGCGCCCGGCTGGGTGGCGCTGGTCACCTGCGTGAGCGTCACCGCCGGCCTGCGCGTGCTGGCGCTGTGGCGCAACTGGCAGTTGCCTGCCTGGAAAACATAGCGCCCGGCGCCGGATCCAGTGAGTTACACGCGCTCGAGCACGACGGCGATGCCCTGGCCGACGCCGATGCACATGGTGCACAGCGCGTAACGGCCGCCCGTGGCGTGCAGGCGGTTGATCGCCGTGGTCGCCAGCCGCGCGCCCGAGGCGCCCAGCGGGTGCCCCAGCGCAATCGCGCCGCCCCAGGCGTTGACGCGCTCGTCGTCGTCCGCCAGGCCCAGCAGCCGCAGCACCGCCAGCCCCTGCGCCGCAAACGCCTCGTTCAGCTCGATCACGTCCAGTTGCGCCAGCGTCAGGCCCGTGAGCGCCAGCACCTTCTCGGTCGCCGGCGCCGGCCCGATGCCCATCACGCGCGGCGCCACGCCGGCCGTGGCCATGCCCACCACACGCGCACGCGGCGTCAGCCCGTGCCGCGCCGCCTCGGCCTCGCTGGCCAGCAGCAGCGCACAGGCACCATCGTTCACCCCGCTGGCGTTGCCCGCCGTCACCGTGCCGTCGGGCCGCACCACGCCCTTGAGCGCCGCCAGCTTGTCCAGGGTGGTCTGGCGCGGGTGCTCGTCGGTGTCCACGACGAGGGCCTCGCCCTTTTTCTGCGGGATGCGCACCGGGCAGATCTCGCGCGCCAGGTGCCCGGCCTCGATCGCCGCCTTCGCCCGCTGCTGGCTGGCCAGCGCCATGCGGTCCTGCGCCTCGCGCTCGATCCGGTAGTCCGTGGCCACGTTCTCGGCCGTCTCGGGCATCGAGTCCACCCCGTACTGCGCCTTCATCAGCCGGTTGACGAAGCGCCAGCCGATGGTGGTGTCGTACACCGCGTTGTCACGGCTGAAGGCGCTCCCGGCCTTGGGCATCACAAAGGGCGCGCGGCTCATGCTCTCCACGCCGCCAGCGATCATCAGGCCGGCCTCGCCGGCCTTGATGGCGCGCGCGGCCGTGCCCACGGCATCCAGCCCCGAGCCGCACAGGCGGTTCACGGTGGCCCCGGGCACCTCCAGCGGCAGCCCGGCCAGCAGCGCGCTCATGCGCGCCACGTTGCGGTTGTCTTCGCCCGCCTGGTTGGCGCAGCCGTAGATCACGTCGGTCACCGCCGCCCAGTCCACGCCCGGGTTGCGCGCCATCAGCGCCTGGATCGGCACCGCCCCCAGATCGTCGGCACGCACCGCCGAAAGACTGCCGCCGTAGCGGCCGAAAGGCGTGCGGATCGCATCGCAGATGAAAGCCTGGGTCATGATGAGGTCTCCTGATCGGGTAGGGGGCGCGGCACCGGCCGCCCCGCGACAATGGTGTTTTCGGCTGCCACCTTGGCGGCACAACATGCAGGATAATGCATTTTTATGTTCCAACCCTCACAGGCCGACGTCCGCCGCTTCTTTTGCTCGGTCTATGCCAAGCAGCAACAGGCCCAGCCCATGGAGGCCATCGAGCTGCTGGCGGCCCAATGGATCGCTGAACACCCCGAATACCACGCCGATTTCAGCGACGTGGACGCGGCCCTCGCGCGCATGGGTGAACACAACAGCGGCGCCGACAACCCCTTCCTGCACCTGTCGATGCACCTGTCGGTCAGCGAGCAATGCAGCATCGACCAGCCGCCCGGCATCCGGCAGGCGGTGGAGCTGCTGGCCGCCCGCCGTGGCGACCTGCACGCCGCCCACCACGAGGTGATGGACTGCCTGGGCCGCATGATCTGGGAAAGCCAGCGCGCCGGCCGCCCCCCCGACGGCCAGGCCTACATCGACGCCGTGCGCCGCCGCGCCACGCGCGACTGAGCCAGGCATAGGCATAGGCATACATGCCCGAAAAAAAAACACGCGATCGCTCGCGTGTCTTTTTAAGCCCCAGGCACCCACTGGCCGCTCCCGGGCTGCTCATGCACGCCCTGGCCAAGGCAGGGACTGCCTGCTGTCCGGCGGCGTGCAGCTCGCC
>Ga0265293_10009737_pt1 | contig 13701 bp, 13 predicted proteins | sample Munlanlewell138R_FD_192505 | JGI IMG/M metagenome (GOLD analysis project Ga0265293, IMG submission 192505) | Leachate microbial communities from a municipal landfill in Southern Ontario, Canada - Leachate well 138R | ecosystem: Engineered > Solid waste > Landfill > Unclassified | place: Canada...
ATTTGTATTTCAAGCGCGCGCAGGCGGCGCGCGCCTGGCTCGCGACGCCGACGGCGTGGCGCGAGTCGATGGCCGCCGCGCTGCTGGATGAGGCAGCCGCATGACGGACATCGGTCACAAGGCGTTCCGCGCCGAGGTCATCGCCTGGATGAAGGCGCATCTGTGCGGCGAGTTCGAGCCGCTGCGCAATCGCGGCGGACTGGGCGACGCCGGCTACGACCCCGAGCTCGCCAAGCGCTGGGAACAGGAGCTTGCGCAGGGTGGCTGGGTCGGTATCGGCTGGCCCACGCAGCACGGCGGACGCGCGCTGCCGCTGTCGCAGCAGGTGGCATTCCACGAAGAATACGTGCGTGCCGGCGGTCCGGGACGTCTCGGGCACATCGGTGAGACGCTGCTGGCGCCCACGCTGATGGCATTCGGAACGCCGGAACAGCAACAACGCTTCCTGCCCGGCATCCGCTCGGGCACGCAGTACTGGGCCCAGGGTTACTCCGAGCCGAATGCCGGCTCCGACCTGGCCAACGTTCAGACCCGCGCCCGCCTGGAAGGTGACCACTGGGTGATCGACGGCCAGAAAACCTGGACTTCATGGGCGCACGAATCCGACTGGATCTTCGTCGTGGCGCGCTGCGAACCTGGTTCGCAACGCCACCGTGGTCTGGTGATGCTGCTCGTGCCGCTGCGGCAGCCGGGCGTCACGATCCGGCCGATCAGGCAGATCACCGGTGAGTCGGAATTCAACGAGATATTCTTCGATGGTGCGCAGACGGAGGCGTCGCTGCATCTGGGGGCGCCCGGTGAAGGCTGGAAAGTGGCGATGGCGCTGCTCGGATTCGAGCGCGGCGTTTCGACGCTGGGCCAGCAGGCTGGCTTCGAGCGCGAACTCGAATGCCTCATCGAAGTGGCGCGGCGCAATGGTGCGGCGCGTGATCCGGTGCTGCGCCAGCGCATCGCGCAGGCCGCAGTAACGCTCGATGCGCTACGCTGTAACGCCTTACGCGTGCTCGCCCAGGACGACGCGGCCGCGGACAGCGCGGTTTCGCGCGAGGCCTACATTGCCAAGTACGTATGGTCGAACTGGCGGCGTGATTTCGGTCGCCTTGCGGCCGACGTGCTCGGCGCGGCGGCCGTCCTGACCGACGATGATCCGTTGGCGCAGAAACTTCGGCAAATCTGGCTGTTCAGCCGGTCCGACACGATCTACGCGGGCACCAATGAGATCCAGCTCAACCTGATCGCGGAGCGCGCGCTCGGAATGCCGCGCTGAGCGTAATCTCGCCGGTGGATGGCCCGCCTCGGCCCCGGGCGGCAGACCGGCGAGGCGCGCCTGTTCGGGCGCCGGGCAATGTTATGATGACGTGGCTCCCCGGGATCAGCTCGTCCAGCGGACGATGATGCCCACCCGGTCAGCCGAGTACTGTGCAACCATTCTGGGAAGTCCATGAGACCGTCTCCTGACTACGTACCTGCGCATGACCTGCTGCGCGACAAGACTGTACTGGTGACTGCAGCCGCCGGCGCCGGGATCGGCTTCGCAGTCGCGAAACGATGCGCCGAAGAGGGCTGCCGGGCCCTGGTCATCAGCGATACCCACGAACGCCGGCTCGGCGAGGCCGTAGCCGCGATCCGCAAGGAAACCGGACTCGAGGCGGTGTACGGCCAGGTCTGTGACGTTTCGAATGAGGACCAGATCCAGGCGCTGTTCGGCTTTGCGGCCGCCAAGCTCGGGGACATCGATGTACTGATCAACAATGCCGGCCTGGGCACGAGCAAGAGCATCGTCGAGATGGCGGACGAAGAATGGGCGAAAGTCATCGACGTCACGCTGACCGGTACGTTCCGCATGACCCGTGCCGCGCTCAAGATCATGTGCCCGCGCGGGCGCGGCGTGATCGTCAACAACGCCTCGGTGCTCGGCTGGCGCGCCCAGGCCGAACAGGCCCACTATGCGGCCGCCAAGGCAGGCGTCATGGCGCTGACACGCTGCGCGGCCATCGAGGCCGCCGAGTCCGGCGTACGGATCAACGCCGTGGCTCCGTCGATCGCGATCCACGCCTTTCTGCGCAAATCTGCATCCGAGGAACTGCTCTCCAAGCTGGTTGAGCGCGAGGCGTTCGGACGCGGCGCCGAACCCTGGGAGGTGGCCAACGTGATGGTGTTCCTGGCCAGTGACTATTCGTCGTACATGACCGGCGAGGTGGTTTCGGTAAGTTCGCAGCGTGCCTGAGTCTCCTATCGTCTTAGGAAGTAAGAAGCCATGACGCAGATGTTCGATTCGGTGGCAGGCGTGCTTGCCGCCGTGGGCCGTGATCTGGGTGTCACCGAGTGGATGCCGCTCACGCAGGAGCGTATCAATCTTTTTGCAGACGCCACGGACGATCATCAATGGATCCATGTGGATGAGACGCGCGCGGCCGAGGGCCCGTTCGGCGGCTGCGTCGCGCATGGGTATCTGACGCTGAGCCTCGCCAACAAGTTTCTGCCCGAACTCGTGGCGTACGAAGGCTTGAAGATGGGCGTGAATTACGGCTGCGAGCGGGTGCGGTTTCCCTCCCCCGTACGCGCCGGATCGCGCATCCGCGGTCGGGGCGAGGTGATCGCTGCCGAGGAAGTCAAGGGCGCAGGGGTGCAGGTCACCATCCGTATCACGGTCGAGGTCGAAGGCGGCGAGAAGCCTGCCTGCGTCGTCGACACGATCAGCCGACTGTATTTCTAGTGAGGATCCGGCCGATGAGTCTTGCCGAAGCCGTTATCGTTTCGACTGCGCGCACACCGATCGGGCGCGCCTATCGTGGTGCATTCAACGACACCGAGGCGCCGGTGCTCGGTGGCCACGTGATTCGCGCCGCGCTGGCCAAAGCCGGCGTCGATGGCGCCGATGTCGACGACGTGATCCTTGGCATCGCCGCACAGCAGGGTTCGCAGGGCTACAATCTCGGCCGTCTGTGCACGTACACCGCGGGGCTGCCGGACAGCGTCGGCGGCATGACCATCGACCGCATGTGCGCCTCGGGTCTGGCGGCCATCGCGAGCGCCGCCAAGAGCATCATGACGGGTGAGCACAAGCTGGCAGTGGCGGGTGGCCTGGAATCGATCTCCCTCACCCAGAACAAGTACAAGAACAGCCATCGCGCCCAATCCAAGGCGGTGCTCGAGGTAATGCCCACGGCGTACATCCAGATGATCGAGACTGCCGAACTGGTGGCGGAGCGCTACGGCATCGCGCGCACCGCGCAGGACGAATACTCGCTCCAGAGCCAGCAGCGCACTGCGCGGGCCCAGCGCGAGGGGCTGTTCGACGATGAGATCGTGCCGCTGGCGAGCGTCAAGCAGCTGTTCGACAGGGAGGGTAATTCGACCGGCACTGAGGCGGTGACGCTGACTCGTGACGAAGGCAACCGGCCGGATACGACGATCGAGAGCCTGGCGGCCCTCAAGCCGGTATGGAAGAAAGGCGAGTGGGTGCCCGAGGGTCGCCACATCACCGCCGGAAACGCCTCGCAGCTCTCCGATGGTGCCAGTGCCTGCGTGCTCATGAGCCGCGAGGAAGCAGCGCGCCGCGGCCTGCGCCCCCTGGGCGCCTACCGCGGCATGGCCGTCGCAGGTTGCCGCGCCGACGAGATGGGCATCGGCCCGGTGTTCGCGATACCGAAGCTGTTGCAGCAGACGGGCCTTGCGGTCGGGGACATCGGGCTGTGGGAGATCAACGAGGCCTTCGCCTGCCAGGTGCTCTATTGCCGCGACCAGCTGGGTATCCCCAATGATCGTTTGAACGTGAACGGCGGCGCCGTCGCGATCGGCCATCCGTTCGGCATGTCCGGTTCGCGGCTGGTGGGGCATGCGCTGTTGGAAGGACGCCGGCGCGGCGTGCGCCACGTGGTGGTCAGCATGTGCATCGGCGGCGGCATGGGCGCCGCAGCGTTGTTCGAGGTGCTCTGACGCCGCCGGGTTACGAATCGGGCATTTTCGAGCTGCGCATCTTCTTCGCGATGCGACCGACCTGGGGTCCGCGGACGGAACCCAGGCGCTCGATCGCCAGCGGCTGCCCGGTTCCGGCCTGCCGGTCGCTCGGAGGGTCGGCCGCGAACAGCGCACGGTAGAACAACACCGAGAGCCAGTCGGCCATTTCGTCCGGCGAGAGCTGCAGCGCCTGCAAGGCCGGATTGCGCACGATATAGCGCTCCCGTAACGCCGCCTCCGAAATGCCGCCCAGCGCGTAGGCAATCAATAACGACTCGGCGGGCGTCAGCTTGGCGTGCGGGAAGAGCCGCGGCATCTGTGCCGACAGCAGTTCTTGCTGGGACTGATAGAAGCTGCGCAGGCGGGCGCGGAAGGCGGGGGATTCGTCTGCGAGCTGGTTCATGGCGCGCACCAGGCCGGGCCGTTGCGCGTGATTGGCGACCGACAGCGCAACGTGGGCGCGGATGCGTCCCAGCCAGTCGCCCCGCGCCACCCCCTTTTCGATGTTGGCGGTGTCGCCGAGTTCGTCGATGACTTCGCTCAGAAGTTCCACCGTCAGGGCCTGTAAATCCGGGAAGTAGCGGTGGAACAGTCCTGCCGCGACGCCGGCTTCCCGGGTTACGTCCGCCACCGTCATCTGGTGGTAGCCCTTGCGATCGAGGATGCGGCCGGCAGCGGCCTTGATGCGATCCCGAGTCGCCCGTCCGCGGCTGCCGAGCCGCTCGCTCTGCACCGGTGTACGTTTGTGGCGATGGATTCGTGGCATAGTTGAATCTATATTCAACTACAAATATGCTTGGCGCAAGACCTCCTGGAGAACACGCATGACGCCTGAGGAAACCAAGGCCTTCGAAGCCAAGATCCGTGCCTATGTGGGCCGTGAGATAGGCCCGCCCAAGCGCGGCGCCGACGCTGTCAATCTGGCCATGATCCGTCATTGGACCGAGGTGACCGGAGATCTCAATCCGGTGTATTCCGATGCGGGATTTGCCGCCGCTTCGAGCAAGAAGGGGCTCATTGCGCCGCCGACCATGCTGCAGATCTGGGTCATGGAGGGTTACCCCATGTGCCAGAAGCAGGGCGGCACGGTGGATGCCCAGCGCGAACTGCACAATCTTTTCGAAGCCCATGGCTTTACCGGGGTGCTCGGCACCAACACGATCACCGAATTCCAGCGCGATCTGCGCCCCGGAGATCAGGTGACCGCGCACACCATCATCGACAGCATCACCGGCCCCAAGAAGACGTCGAGGGGCTATGGCTACTTCATCGAAACCGTCACGACGTTCAGCGATCAGAACGGCGAGGAGGTCGGCCGGCAGGTGTTTCGGACGCTCAAGTTCGTTCCGAGCGCCGAGGCCGCAGCCGGGACAGAAGCCGGCGCCGATGCGACGCCGGCGGTGCCCACGCGCATCCAGTCGCCGCGCGGCCACGACAATGCCTGGTGGTGGGAGGCGATCGACGGTGGCAAGCTGTTGATCCAGCGCTGCAAGGGTTGCGGCACGTTGCGTCATCCACCGCGTCCGATGTGCGGCAACTGCCAGTCGGTCGAATGGGACAGCATCGAGTCGTCCCTCGAGGGTGAGGTGTACAGCTACACCGAAATCAACTACCCCAAGTTTCCCGGCTATCCCTATCCGCTGGTGTGTGGCCTCATCCAGTTGCAGGAGGGTACGCGACTGGTGGCCAACATCGTCGGCTGTGACCCGGCCGCGGTCCATATCGGCATGAAGGTCAAGGGCAAGGTGGAACGGGTCGACGAGAAGACCGTGCTGCCGAACTTCTACCCCGCCGGATGACAGGACAGCGAGAAGACATCATGAACCAGACCACACGGAGCCTCGGCAGCGTCGCCATCGGCGAGAAACTGCCGCCCCTGAAGATCGACGTCACTGCCGGGCTGATCGTCGGCGGGGCGATCGCATCGCGCGACTTCACGCCCGTTCACCACGAGAAAGCCGCGGCGCAAGCTGCCGGCCTGCCCGACGTTTTCATGAATATCCTCACCAGCAACGGCTTGATGAGCCGTTACGTGACCGACTGGACCGGCCCGGAAGCCACAGTGAAGCGCATCGACGTGAAGCTCGGGGCACCCAACCTGCCGGGAATGATCATGACGATTACCGGCGAAGTGACCGCACGAGACGATGCGGCCGGCACCGTCGATATCAGCGTCAGCGGCGACAACAACGTCTGGGGAACCCACATGTCCGGCATGGTGCGCGTCGCGCTGCCGAAGGAGGCCTGAATCATGGTTGCGAGCATTTCCGACAAGGCCGCAATCGTCGGCATCGGTACGACCGAGTTTTCCAAGGATTCCGGCCGCTCTGAGCTTGCCCTGGCAGCGCAGGCCGTGAAGAACGCGCTCGACGATGCGGGCCTCAAGCCCTCGGACGTCGATGGACTCGTGACCTTCACCATCGATCAGAACGAGGAAGTCGATGTCGCCCGGGCCGTCGGCTGCGACAACATCAGCCTGTACAGCCGCGTACCCTACGGCGGCGGCGCCGCCACGGGTACGCTGTTACAGGCGGCAATGGCCGTGGCGACGGGCATTGCCGAAACCGTGGTCTGCTATCGGGCGCTCAATGGGCGCTCCGGCCAACGCTACTCCGCGGGCGTATCGGGCAACATGATCACCGGCAGCGCCATCCACTACGGCTATTACATGCCGTTCGGATTGTTGACGCCCGCCTCCTGGGTGGCGATGTTCACCCAGCGCTACATGCACCTGACCGGCTGCACGCAGGACGCCTTGTTCGAGGTGGCCCATTCGACGCGCGAGTATGCCGTGAACAATCCGGCGGCATTTTTCTACCAGCGGCCGTTCACCCGCGCGGAGTACGATGCCGGCAAGAAGATCTGCGATCCGCTCAAGCTCTACGACTGCTGCCAGGAGAGTGACGGCGGCTGCGCGGTCGTGGTCACTACGCCCGAACGCGCCAGGCATCTGGCACAGCCGGCTGTCTCGATCCGCGGCGTGGCGAACTACCTCGCAAAGGACCAGGAGGAAATGACGTCCTTCTATCGTCCCGAAATCGCGCGCATCCCGGAGATGGACCTGGCCGCAGCAGACGTCTATGCGCAGTGCGGGCTGAGCGCGAACGACATCGACGCGGCCGTGATCTACGACGCATTCACGCCGATCGTGTTGTGGCAGCTGGAATCCTGGGGATTCTGCCAGTACGGCGAGGCGGCGGACTTCGTTCAGGCCGGCAATCTGCGGCCGGGCGGGCGCCTGCCGACCAATACCCACGGCGGCCAGTTGTCCGAGGCGTATATTCATGGCGTGAACGGCATCGTCGAGGCGGTACGCCTGGTGCGCGGCACGTCGGTCAACCAGCCCGGGAAGACCGTGAACCATGCCCTGGTGACCTCCGGCGTGGGGGTCCCCACGGGTGGCGCGATTCTCGGTCGAGTGGCCTGAATCCATCCGCCCAGGAGGCCAGCCGATGAATTTCCAGATGACCGAGGAGCAGAACTCGATCGTCGATATGGCGGCGCGGATCTTTGCCGATTTCTGTTCGGATGAGCGCATTCAGCAGTTCTGGTCGAGCGATGCGGCCTACGACGAGGCGCTCTGGCAGAGCTTGCGCGAGGGGGGACTGACGGCGCTGATCCTGCCCGAGGAACTGGGTGGCAGCGCCCTGGGTATGACGGAGCTGTGTGCGGTGCTCGAATGCCAGGGCCGGCATCTCGGACCGGTGCCGCTGTGGCCGCACCAACTCGCCGTGGCCGCGCTGGCTCGCTTTGCGCACGATGGCGCCGTGCGGCCGGATGGCTCCGGCCTGGCCGACGCCAGCCGGCTGGCTACGCTCACGCTCGAGGGCCTGCACAGCGCTCGCGGTCTTACGCTGCATGCGCAGGCCACCGCGGAGGGTTGGCGTCTGCACGGCAGCGCGGTCGCGGTACCGCTGGCCGAACAGGCTGCGCTCGCCCTACTGCCGGCACAGACGCCTGCCGGGGTGCGCGTGTTCGCCGTCGATTTGACGCACTCCGGCATCGAAAGGATCGGTGGACGCCTCACCCATCACGAGCCGGCGGCCGATCTGCGAATCGCTGGCATGTCCTTGCCGGCCGCAGCTGCGCTCGACAAAGAGGCGTTGGATTGGCTCGCTCCCCGGGTCGCCGCATGCTTCGGCGCCCTGCAACTCGGCGTTGTCGGGGAAGCGTTGCGGCGTGTCGTGGCGTACACCACGGAGCGCGTGCAATTCGGACAACCGATCGGCGCGTTCCAGGCGATCTCGCAGAAGACGGCCGACTGCCTGATCGACGTCGAAGCATTGCGAAGCTCGCTCTGGCAGCTGGTCTGGCAGTTGGATTCGGGTGTGGACGCCACGGGCAGCGCGGGCGTCGTGAAAGCGTGGACCTGCGACGCCGGACATCGTGTGACACATGCGGCCCAGCACATGCACGGCGGTATCGGCGTCGATGTCAGTTATCCGATCCACCGCTATACCTACTGGAGCCGGGCCATCGAAATTGCCACCGGCGGGATTTCGGCCAGCCGCGCAGCGCTGGGCCATTGGCTTGCCACCCCGGCGCTCACCGCAGCTGATTGCTGAGCCGGATGTCGCTCGGAGGACGCGGATGTACGTGAATCTCACCCCTGAACAACAGGCGCTGAAGCAGGAAATCCGTTCCTACTTCGCCAGTATCGTCACCCCGCAATATCGGGCGGTGATACACGACTACAAGGATCCGCAGCGCCTCGCCGCCTACAAGGGGCTGATCCGCACGATGGGGCGGGACGGCTGGCTGGCGGTCGGCTGGCCGAAGAAGTTCGGCGGCAAGGGCTATACGCCGCTCGAGCAGCTGATTTTTTTCGAGGAAGCCTTCCTCGCCGGGGTCGTGTTGCCGTTCGTGACCATCAATACCGTCGCGCCGGCGCTGATGGCGCATGGTTCGGAAGCCCACAGGGCTAAATTCTTGCCGGGCATCGCCGCTGGTGAAATCCATTTCGCGATCGGCTACACCGAGCCATCGGCGGGAACCGATCTGGCGTCGCTCAAGACGAGCGCGCTGCATGACGGCGGTGATTTCGTAGTCAATGGCCAGAAGGTGTTCACATCGGATATCGACGCGGCCGACTACATCTGGCTGGCATGCCGGACCGATCCTGCGCAGGCACGGCACAAGGGGATTTCCGTGCTGATCGTCGATGCCCGGGCAAAGGGTGTGTCCTACACCCCGATCTACACGGTCGGGCATCAGACCTTCGCCAGCTACTACAACGACGTGCATGTCCCGGCCGACATGCTGGTCGGCACACTGCACGGCGGCTGGAAGCTCATCACCGCTCAGCTCAATCACGAGCGCATGGGCCTCGGCGCCTTCGGGATCAAGTCCCGGGGCTGTTTCTTCATGACGCTCGAGTGGGCGCGCCAGGCCGACGAAACCGGCGCGCGGCCGATCGACCAGCCCTGGGTGGCGTCGGCGCTGGCCGAATGTTTCCAGCGGCTCGAGGCGATGCGCCTGTTGAACTACCGCATGGCGGCCGACGTGACGCAGGGCAGGATGGACGTCGGCCTCGCTTCGGTATCCAAGGTGTTCGGCACGGAAACGGCTATCGTGGTGTTCCGCAAGCTGCTGGAAGTGGTGGGCTCGGGCGGGCTGTACCGGCGCGATAGCGCGGCTGCGGCGCTTGCTGCCAGGCTGGAGGAGGAATATCGCCTGGCGCTCATCAATACCTTCGGCGGCGGCGTCAACGAGCTGTTGCGGGACATCGCCTCGCAATTCGGTCTTGGCATGCCCAGGGCGGCGCGCGGATGACATCGCTTACCTTTCCGTTCAAGGCGCCCGCCTGCAATGGCGAGCTGATCGATGTCGTGCCGGGCTGCATCAAATGGCTACGCATGCCGCTGCCGATGGCCCTCAATCACATCAATCTCTACTTGGTGCGTGACGGCGAGGGCTGGCGCATCATCGACACCGGTTTCGATACCGTGGCCACACGTGAGCTGTGGACGCGGATTCTGTCCGGCCTGGACGCGCCGATCACGGGCATCGTTTGCACGCATCATCACGGCGATCATTGCGGCCTGGCGGGCTGGCTCACCGAGAAGCTGCGCGTACCGCTGTACATGAGTCGCGCCGAGTATTTCGCCATGCGTCTGGTGCACGACATGTCCTTCGAGTCATGGGAGGACCGGACCTACTTCAGGCGTGCCGGCCTGAGCGACGCACGACTCACCGAGCTGTCGCGGGCCTTGCAGCGGTTCGCCGTGCCGTCCTCCCCCGCTCGTGCCTATCGGCGACTGCGCGAGGGCGAGACGCTGGTCATCGGCAGCTACTTATGGCAGCTACGCGGCGGCGAAGGCCATTCGCCCGAGCATATCTCGCTTTACTGCAGCGAACTCGGCGTTTTGCTCAGCGGCGACCAGCTGCTCGGACGTATCAGCCCCAACGTGGGTGTGCTGCCGTTCGAGCCCGAGGCCAACCCTTTGAAGGATTGGCTGATCTCCCTGGAACACATCGGCGAGCTGCCGGACGAAACGCTGGTGCTGCCCGCGCACGAACTGCCCTTCCATGGTTTGCGGACGCGGGCGAGCGAGCTGCAGCAGCACCATTTCGGCGTACTCGAGCGCGTGCTCAACCATTGTGCGGAGCAGCCCGACACGGTCTACGGCCTGTCGCAGCGGCTGTTTCCCGGCCGCTCCGATGCGCTGGAGAGCATCATGGCCATCGGCGAAACCATGGCCCATCTGGCCTATCTGCTCAAGCAGCGCCGCGTGCAGCGTACCCTGACCGCCCAGGACAACTATCAGTACCAGGTTTGCGGTACCTGAATCATCGCCCTGAGTCATCGGAATGTGGATTTAGAACTTTCAGGAGCACTCCCCATGCGTGAAGCCGTCATCGTCGAAGCCTGTCGCACCCCTATCGCGCGCGGCAAACCCATTGTCGGAGAACTCTCCGGTCTGCACGTCACCAAGCTGCTATCGGTCACCTTCGACGAACTGGTGCGCCGCAGCGGTATCGGCTACGCCGACGTGGACCTGGTGGCCGGTGGTTGCGTCACCCAGGCAGGGGAGCAGTCGAACAACATCACTCGCCACGCGTGGCTGTCCATGGGCCATAACTACGACACGGGCGCCTACACGGTCGATGCGCAATGCGGCTCGGCGCAGGCCTGCAACCATCAGATGGCCGCCCTCATCGGCGCGGGATCGGTCGACGTCGGCATCGCCTGCGGCGTCGAGATGATGAGTCACGTGCCGCTCGGCGCCAACGTGATCAACGGCCCGGGCTATTTCATCCCGCAGGGATGGCCGTGGGACACCGCGCAGACGCAATTCGAGATGGCGGAACGCATCGCCAGGAATCGCGGGCTGACCCGCGAGATGACGGATGCCCTGGCCTGCGAGTCGCAGCGCCGCGCCAAGATTGCCTGGGCCGAGGGGCGCTTCGATCGCGAAGTGGTCAAGGTGGAGGCCCCCGTGCTCGGCGAAGATGGCAAGCCGACCGGTGCGACGCGCCTGGTCAGCCGCGACCAGGGACTGCGCGACACGACGATGGAAGGCTTGGCGCAGCTCAAGCCCATGATGCAGGACGGCATCATCACGGCCGGCAGTAGCTCGCAGGTGTCCGATGGCGCGGCGGCGGTGCTGTGGATGAGCGCAGCAGAGGCGAAGAAGCGCGGCCTCAAGCCGCGGGCGCGCATCGTGGCCGATTGTCTCGTCGGCGCCGATCCCTACTATGGCCTCGACGGCCCGATCGATGCGACGGCGCGGCTCTTCAAGCGCAGCGGCATGAAGATGAGCGACATCGATCTCGTCGAGATCAACGAAGCCTTCGCCTCGGTGGTGCTGTCCTGGGCCCAGGTATACGACGCCGATATGAGCAAGGTGAATGTCAACGGCGGCGCCATGGCGCTTGGCCACCCGGTCGGCTCGACCGGCGCCCGGCTGATCTGCACGGCCCTGCACGAACTGGAGCGGCAGGACAAGTCCACGGCGCTCATCACCATGTGTTGCGGAGCGAACGTGGGGACGGGAACCATCATCGAGCGCATCTGAGTGCTGCGGCTCGAAAAGGAGAGAGAAATGGGTAATCTGACCGGCAAGGTGGCCATCGTGACCGGTGCGGGTGCCGGCCTGGGCCGTGAGGAGGCGCTGCAACTCGCGCGCCAGGGTGCACGCGTGGTCATCAACGACATTCCTGCGGCGCAGGAAAAAGCGCAGGAGGTCGTCGACGCCATCAAGTCGCTGGGCAGCGAGGCCATCGCCGTGCTCGGCGACTGTGCGGATACCGCCGATGCGGGCAAGGTGTTCAAGACCGCGTTGGACACCTACGGCGATGTGAATATCCTGGTGAACAATGCCGGCTTCACGCGCGACAAGACGCTCTACGGCATGACCGATGAGGAATTCGACAGCGTGGTGCGTGTGCACCTGCGCGGACATTTCGTCAACATGCGCAATGCTGCCCAGTACTGGCGGGAGAAAGCCAAGGCCGGCCCGGTCTATGGCCGCCTCATCAGCACGGCGTCCGAAGCCATGTTGTTCGCTGCGCCCGGTCAGCCCAACTATGCACCCGCCAAGGCAGGCATCGTTTCCTTGAGCATCGGCGCTGCGGCGCTGATGCAGAAGCTCGGCGTCACCTGCAACGTGATCCTGCCGCGCGCCCGCACGGCGATGACCGCAAGCATGCCTCACGCCCACCTCTTCGCTGCGCCGAAAGAAGGCTTCGACATGTTCAGCCCGGCGAATGTGGCGCCGATGGTCGGCTATCTGGCCTCGCCCGAAGCCGGGCACATTTCCGGCGAAGTGTTCGTGGTATGGGGTGGGCGCGTCACGATCGTGCAGCGCCCGCGGCTGGATGTGTCCTATGACAATCCCGAGGGCGGGCGGTGGTCGATCGACGACCTGCATACCACGCTGGCCGGCTACTTCACGGCGGAACATCGGCCGGTGGTGGACGGCTACGCCGTGCCGCCGCAGTAAAAATCGGCGCAGTTGAAATGCGCAGCCGATCGGTGGAGGGGTTGCCGAGTGGCTGGGGATTCGAGTCGCCCTGGGGGCCAGGCGGTCCGGCACGAGGTTCTCGTTTTTTCGGCAGCAAACCTGGCCGGGTTTGAAGGGCGGCCGGCAAACATCGGAGTTGATTGCAGGCCACCGGAGCTCCGCCTATCATGCCCGGAGGCACGATAGGCGGGCGCAGCGGAGCCGCGCCTGCCCTGTCCGAGGTCTGGTCGCCCGTCCGGCCCTTCCCGTTCACAGGGGCAATACACCGTAGTGAGCCAACCCTTAGCGTTTGATGAGCGACCGGAAGCCGCGCGTGGAGCGATAGCCCTCCCGTTCGAGCAGTTCAGTGCGCTGATCGGCGCCATTTACGAGGGGCCGCTGGAGCCGGTGCCCTGGAGCAGTGCGCTCGTCATGTTGCGCCGGCTCATGGATGCGAACTGGACGACGCTGATTCTGCGCTCGGCCTCGGCGGACCAGCCCGCCCTGCTGGTGCGCGCCGGCGCAGAAGGTCCGGAGGTATATAACTCCGCCTACAGCCACTATCAGTTCTTTTCGATGGACCCGTTCATGGAATTACCAGCCGAACGCGTGGTCACCATCGACGAGATGAGCGGCACCTCGTGGATGGCGGGGGAGTTCTACAAGTCGCTCCTGGAACCGAGTGACATCCGCTTCATCATGGGGGCTGATCTGGTCACCGAGGGGGGTGCCAATTGCCGGCTGCGCATTACGCGGCCGCTGGGCGCGCAGGACTTTTCGGCGCAGGACAAGGCGC
>Ga0265293_10009738_pt1 | contig 13697 bp, 14 predicted proteins | sample Munlanlewell138R_FD_192505 | JGI IMG/M metagenome (GOLD analysis project Ga0265293, IMG submission 192505) | Leachate microbial communities from a municipal landfill in Southern Ontario, Canada - Leachate well 138R | ecosystem: Engineered > Solid waste > Landfill > Unclassified | place: Canada...
CATCTATTAATATGTCCTCAAGAGCGCGGTTTAGTTCTTCGATTGTAGCACCAGTATCTACTTCGAACAATGCATCTACTGATTCTTTTTGACTTTGGATTCCTGCTACGATGCCATCGGCAATGACTGCGCCGATTAAGCCACCTGCACCGGGTAAAATCATATTACCAACAATTGCGCCAGTAATTGCACCGCCTGCTCTAGCCCAAGCCTGTTCTTCGCCAGCAATACCTCTTGCTATCTCTACGCCAGCAATTGCTAGGCCGGGGCCAGTAGCCCCTTGTAGTGCAGCCTGCCCCATAGTTACAGGCGGAGTTCCTAGTAACTGTCCAACACCGGGCAAGCCCGCACCCATAGCTGCGCCAGCAAATAGGTTTCCTGTGACAAAACCACCGCCACCTGTCATTCTAGTAAGGATGCCGTATCCGGCTAAAGCACCAGCGATTGCGGCTGTACTACCACCTAACGAGTCTGTGAGGTCAGAGAGTTCCCGAACTAATTCTGTAATTAGCTCGATGCCCCCCTTCATTAATTCTAAGAAACCACCTTCGAAACCTAGAGATTGGATTAGCTCGTTAAAAGCATTGTTGAGTTCGTTTACTGCTGCGTTAAGTGTCTCTACTTTTCGCTGCATTGCCTCAGCCGCGTCACCGCTAGCTGTCATACTTTCGCCAGCAATAGCGTTTACACGGTCAAAGTTTTGCCAGATTGCTAGAACTTGCGGGCCGCGACGACTGCCGCCACCAAGAGCATTAGCTAACTTGTTAATCTGCTCATCATTAAGAACGCCAGCGTTCATGAGGTCTACGATATTCTGAGTAATATCAGTCCAGCTACGTAATTCCCCGTTAATGTCACGAACTGAGATACCAAACTGTTCAAGTTGCGCCATAGCTTCTGGCGCGGTGACATTAGCTAACATCGTTCGAAGAGCGTTACCAACTTCAGTTGCAGATAGCGTTGTATTCTCTGCTAGTACCGCGATTAGACCATTAAGCTGATCCATACTAACCCCGGCTGTTTCAGCAACAGTACCAGTGATAGCAAAAGATTCTGCAAGGTCTTCCACACTAACACCAGCATTCCGACTTACCTTAACCCACTTATCGAGTAGGGCAGTACCTTGATCTAGTTCCATACCTGTTTGGCGTAATGCACCAAGCAAGGTATCTAGCGCCTCTACCTGATCCATACCAGATAGCCGCGCTAAAATCATTGAGTCTGTTAGTAATTGTGTAGATACCGCCGAACGATTTTGTAAGTCTGCGGTAGCCTTTAATGCGCGTTGCTGCGCCTGCAACGCTGTCGCCACTTCAGTACCAGTTAGGTTAGCAACTTCAAGGGCTGTATCATAGTAACTCTGGAGAGCCTCTTCTGACGCGCCTGTAGCGGTAGCGATATCAGCGAAGGTTTGCTCGATATCTTGCATACCTCTTGCGGCGGCAGGGATTGCGGCAATTACACTATAAACTAAACCAGTAGCAATCGACCATTCGATTACCTTAGTAACGTTGCGCTCGATATTCTGTACTAGTGTTTGTGCGTTACGGGCTGTGTTTAAAGTTAAGTTACCGAAACGGTCAATTTGGAAGTTGGCTTGGGTGAACCCATCCTCAGCAATAGCAACAAACTTAGTTATATTGGAATTAAAATCTTTTTGTACACCGATAATATTACTGAGACTGAAGCCGTACCGTTGTAATGCTTGGTCAGCACGTTCATACGCTTGCTCAGGTAGTAGGCCGCCAGCCGGGGTTAACGCTCTAATGAAAGCGTCCTGTTCTGGTTGTAATGTAGACCCCGGCCCCCTTGGGCCAGCGAAAGCTACAGCGTTGACTCTTTGTTGTGCGCCAGCATAGTCTCTTGTAGCTCTAGTCATTACCCGGACTTTACCAGTATGGGCATCAATAACTGTATCTAATTTATTTAGAGCTAATGTCCAGCCCTCTGCCGCCGGATAAGAATCTTTAAGTGCTTGGATAGCATTACGCTGTGCCAACACAAAATCATTAAGACTACCGCTTACGCCGGGTCGGTCACTAGAAATTCTACCAATAGTTTGTAGAATATTAGTAGGCGAGGCAGTACCTCCAACAACAGCGCCACTGGTGGGCGGAACCATTTTACCAATAGCCGCACCAGCAGCAGTACCTGCGGCAGTTGCAGCAGTACTGATGTTCTGGAAACCTTTTTGTACTTGCCCGGTTTGTTGAAAAACTCCTCGAAGACCAGTTTCTAATGCGTTAATGGCCTTATTAACGTTTTCTAACTGTTGTGGACTTAGCTGATCACCAAGATTGCGTAGTTCTCTTAACTGCTTTAGTGCATCAAGAGTCCCGCGAACATTCTGTGTTGATTGGGTAGCAAATTGGTTTACAGCCTGAGCAAGTCTGGTGACACTACCAGTGGTTTCATCTGTGGTTTGTCGCATCTCCCGCAGGAGAGCGAGGGTTTGGATAAGTTCGTTTGATGGCATTATTATCCTTCTATTTCATTCTCATAAATTGTGAAAACGGCTTTTTCGGGCTGTTTTTCTTTTCTTTCAAACACTCTATCAAACCAATCATCTAAAGCGTCTTGATCATCCCAAATATCATCGGGTGGTACTTTTTCCTTGGGCAACTCTAGGAATGAATCATAAACTAGGCGTTTCTTTATTACGAAACTAATTGTATAAGGATATTCCCCTACCCCACGTAAGGAGTGATGTAGTGGTTGCCCGGTAGTTTTGGAAATCCTGACTACCCCCGCGAATACATCACTCCTTGCTATTTTTTTAGGTCTTCAGTTTCTAGGGGTAGTCTCTTATAGTTACTAACAATACGTTCTTTCAGTAGAGTTGCAAGATTATCAAAATCTTCATAGCGGGCAAAGCGGCGGGTGGTAAACTCTGGGTCGGAATAAGTACCTAGGAAAGCACTCATCTGGTCATATACAGTCATCATCCTAATCGCGCAGAGATAATCTATTAGTTCATCAGTATGGAGTTCCATAACCTTGTCATAAGGGAGTGCCAGTAGCTTTTCACGATCCTTGACAGCTAGGTTATGGATTGCGTCTGTCAACTTTTCTTCGTATTCGCGCTGTGCCTGCTCTACGTCTTCAATGTATTGTTCCTGATCTTCTAGATCAGCATCAGAGGGCGGTTCCTTGATTTTCTTTTCGGAAATACGCAGTTCTGCCTGTGCGCGGTATTTGTTATATCTAGAAAAGATAATCACATCTACCATTTCCTCTTGTGATAACTCACCCTTTAATGGGATATTAGCCAATGCTTCATCGGAATCAGGGTCTTGCAATCTCCGTCGAAGCTGTCGGCTTTCTTTTAGTGCTGCTAACCTTGCTTTCTGTACATCAGCGTCACCAATTACACGCTGATAAAGAGTTTCAATTACATTACCATCTTCGTCTGTAATTTCTAACTCACCAGTCCATTTAAAAAGATTTTCTAGCTTAATTTGTAGTGGTTTGTTCATTTGTTCTCCAAGTAACGAAAAAGAGGCTATACATGAATCTTAGACCCGCCCTTTAGGGTAGGTAAAGCACATATATAGCCCCTTTTCTAAGAATCCTTTACTAGCTATTTATAGATTGTTTTTACCGCGAACCGGAATATACGTATAGATTTCCGGTGCTTGAACGGAAGTTGAAAGTCTGCTGTGCTAGACCGCCAACATTGATTGTCTGACTGTCACCAGTAACAAATAGACCGGGCATGTAAATGGTCTTTAGCGCAACACCACTTGGGGTGCAGGCATCACCGGGGTCGTGCAGTACAATTTCTAGATATAGACCATCTTCGGTGAGTTCGCATAGACCAAACTCGGTATCGGAACTATTGATAGCGCCGGTTGTTAGTAGTGAAATTAGTTCGTGGTCAGTGTCAAGTACTGAGATTTCGCCTGTGATTTCGGGAACCTGTGCTACGTAACCAACTAGCTCAGGATTACCCATTTCACGGACGGCTTCAACTGGGAATGTACCGCGAATACTTACTGATTGTACGCGGGGAATGTCATTAGCACCAATGTAAACCTTAACGTTCTGCCCGCTAATTGCTGCAGGAATTGCGTCATCGCTTACATCGTTCCATAGATTATCACCAGTGTTAGAATGATAAACTGCAACTGCGTATTCTGTGATAGCATCAGCAAGGATGAGCGTTCCACCACTATACTGATATTCGCCAGCGTCAGCCGTTGGTGAATCAGTTACTTCTTTAAAGTGACGACCATCTTGGATATAGCTGATAACATAATCACCATTCTTTAGCTGAATCGGAGTTTCCGAAAGCGAAAGAGGCGATGTGTTTGCATCAGTAAAGTTATCGACAACGATATCATACTTGAACCAACGCTTGTCAGTACCACTGAAGGTATATTCCTCTGTGGCCTCACCATCTACCGTGTAGTTGAAGTTAAAACCATCAACACGCATTTGGCGGAGATGAATTGACTTAACGTAGTCAGCAACGTCCTCATCGCGAACGATACCAACGATATCTACGGTATCAAGTTCGTTAATACTAACGCCCTCAGCAGGATACGCATTGGGATCAGTACCAGTTAGGACAGAAAATAGCTTAACTGAAACGTCCATAGCTTGAATTGTTGCAGATACTTCGGCAATACCCCTAGTTGTACCGGCATGTTCTGGATTACCTAGCTCGTCAACATTTGTCGTTGGGATGTTTGTTGACATGTCCAAACGCTGAACGCGGGCTGCTAGATACTCATCCCTTGGGCCAACGACCCGCACAGCCATCTTCTTGTAGGGAATTCCAACTCGTTTTGCCATTAATTTAGTGCCTCCTTATGTGGTGGTACTTGGGTGAGTAAGGAAAGTTACTACCCCCCACCAATATTTCTTCATCACTAAATCGTCAAAAGTCCTTAATGGCGTGTATTTCCTATTCTCTACGACCAAGGAACCAATTTGGTCGGGAGAAACATCAGGGGGGAAGCCCTGATTATAATCATAAACACAAATATTGTTTTTAATATTATTCATTATTCGATCAGCGTAATCAGCTAATTGACCTTTGTTTTCTGCAAAGATGTAAATAGCCCAATCACGATAGTCTAGTTCGTCCGATCCTAGCTGAAACGGGCGGGGGTCGAGAACATCATAAATAACCGCGATTGTCGGCAAGGAAAGTTCTGTATTTTGAGGAAATTCTTCCACGATAGTAATAAAATCTGGAAAAAGACTCTTAATAAAATAATATATAGATTTCTGTTCTAGTCTTGTTCTTTCCATGTTATATCCTATATATTCGGATCAGTGTAGGTAACACCCTTGACGAAACCACGCGCTGATCTGCTGTATGGTTGCCAACGAATCTTGCCCGTCTTTGAAGTAATTTCGACCCACATAATATCATCATTTGGAAAGTCTTCAAGGTTATTGCCAATGTCAGCAAGTACTCTGTTCATTACGTCGGTTAACTCTTTAAGGGCTTCTCTGGACTCATCTCTCCATTTTTGCACAAAACGTGTCCCCCTAAAAGAAGGGTAGGCATACCCACCACCATGATTCCCGTGTTCAATGAGTGTCCAGTAGGGGGCTTTCCGCCCCCATTGATAAATACGCTCGCGAACAACATCACTATAATCTACGCGCTCATCGCTATGTCTAGACTTACTTAAACCCTCACCGGCTTTTTCTGCTGATGGGATATAAATCCCGTATTTCCAGAAATTTGCCCTTCGTCTGAGAGGTTGCGGACTAAAGTAAGCGGCCCGCATACCAGAAATAAGGTCGTCATAGTTACCAGCAATGTCTTCATCAAATAGTGTAACAAATTTTCCCGTTTCGGGATCGATTATTACGTGATCTAAATCACTTAGGTTGTCTAGTAAATGGTTTCGTAACGCAGCCGCGCCCTCAGTTCCGTTGTTGTATTCCGAAATTCCATCAAAAGCATCAGCACCGGCTCGAACTAAGTTATCTGAAATAGTTACTTCAGCACTTCGATAGAAACGTGGAATCGTTCTATCAACAAATTCCTCGTAGTCAATGGCGTACTTACCTAAATTTTCTAGGTCTCTAATTAGCTTTTCAAACATCTTCGTAGAAGTATAGTCCTTCGATGTTTCCACCGAGTAGTGAGCGTAAAATAGAGCGTGTATAATTATTAAAACCGTCTAGTACTACCTTACGTACTTCCCGAAACTTGCCGGGGTCTTCAATCTTTGTTTCTAGTTCGTCTAGAACGATGCGAATATATGCACCGTTCTTGCGGCGGATTAGATTAATAATATCAAAAACATCCAATCCATATAGTTCAATCCGTTCCTCATCCATTATTCTGCATCCTCCATTAATGTAACTCTAATACGATTAACGTCCTGTACCCCGCGTAAAACGTGGTTTTTATAATACATGTCTTGTCCGTCTACAACCCAACTAACGCTGTTTTCTACGTTGGAAAGGTTTTCTACAGAGTACGCGATTGTAACAACACAGTCTCCGTCATCAATAACACCACCTGGGGTGTACATAGGTTGGTTATTTTTAATCCAACGAATGTGCCCAAGTACCTGTACGCCTGACGCAGTGTTTAACCAGTACTTACCTCCACAAGTTTCGCAAAACGAATCTGTAGATGTGTTTGTAACCGGGTCTAACTCGCAAACGGGACAAGGCGTTCCCTCTACTGCCACGTTAATTGTAACGTACCTACCAATTTCTTCTCTGATAGCGTCAATTACTTCTTTTGTATCGTCGGGGAAAGTGATGTTAACCATTGACTCCTCTAAATACTTCAGCAAACTCAGCCGCCACATTTTCCCAATCAAATCGCGGCTGGAGGATTAGATTGCGGAGATTCTCTCCATGCTGTTTACGTAATTCTATATCGTAATAGTAGGTATTTAAACACTGAACAGTATGTTCTAATGAAACTACCGCGCCCTCTGTTAGCATTTGAGGGTAGGGGTCATAATGGGAGATATCAATCTTTAGTACTGTATCATCAGGATAAATCTCTGCTGTTGCGGCACTATTGGGAACAATTTGCGGAACACCACAAACACCCTGCTCAAAAGATACCAACCCCCAACCTTCGCCTTGGGAGGTGTTAATACCTACATCACATGCATTATAAATAAGATTTAAAGTTTCATCTGACACAAAATTAGCCGGTGAAACATCCTTACTGGTCATAATAAGTTGACCGGGCTTAAGGCCGTAGCGGGTTGCTAGTTTGATTACGTCCCAACCCATGTCTTGTTGCCCCATGTGTAGATAAAGAAAAACATCGTCTTTATCTTTGGCAAATTCAGCGAATGCCTTAATAGTGAGGTCAATTCGTTTACGAGGCTGGTTACGATTCCCATTAAAAACAATAAACCCGTTTTGTGGAACGCCCTCACCAAGTAATTCTCTTGCCTCTTGTTGGTCTACAGGGTAAAACCTATCTCTGTCAATTCCATGCTGAATAACTTTAATATCATGGAATTCAGGGTATGCCTCAAGAAATGCCTGCCTACCAAATTCTGTATATGTAATTAGTTGGGACATTTTGTTTAGTACTGCGGCCCATTCGTGTTGTAAGGGCTTTGCGTCAACAGGTGTATATCCAACTACTTTAGTACCTACTGGAACAAACTTTAAATATTCATAAATAACCCAAGGGTCATTCAAGATAAAAAGAATGTCAGGTTCTAATTTTTTAAGTAGTTTAGGAACGCGACCAAAACCAAGATAATCGTTCGGGTTTTCTGCGGTCGCTGAATACATAAATTTACTAGCGTCAGGGTGTGGATCACCGCGATAGTTAACTGCTAAATGGTGGACTTCAAATTCGTCCTTAGGTAAATTATTAATAATACTGTGGTTTACCCTAGCAAATCCCGATGAAACACCGCCATCTCCTACCCATAAAATCTTAATCATTTAGTTTCCTCTCCTGCCTTTTTAATAATATATTCTGCAATATTATTTCTTGCAGAACCATTCCATAAAATTGCGGTATTTGGTACTAATTTATCAAATACCAGAACATGATCCATGTATTCTTGGGCAATATGATACTGCCATACTTCATAATCATGGATAACTACAAAGGCTGATGGTTTCTGTGAGCAGACTGAGATAATTGTACTTCGCCGTTGCTCTGCGTTTACACCATCATCGATAAATATCACATCCCACATTTCTCGTTTACTAACGTCGGTTAGATGGACAAACATTTCTTCGGCTAGTAACCACCACCTACCGTCGCCCATGTTTGAAAACTCTAGAGCGAGAATTTTTCGCCACTTAGGGTCTGTTTCAAATGTGTACATGGTTTTTAGTTTGGGGAAGAACCGCTTATCTAGAAAAGTTCCAGTACTGTGTATCCCCCCGCCAAATTCTATGACATTACGAACATCTACAATTTCCCCTAAAGCCTTTAGTACTGGTACATGTGTTGCATATTTATCCATCACTTACCACCTATGACCATATGAATACCGTTTGTCCAGTAATCAATTTCTTTGGTAAAGTATTTTGCTAGACTGTCGTAAGTAAAATGATGAATATGCCCTGTGGCATCCCCCATCTTTGTTTCCCGACCAAATTTATCTAAATTAAAAGCGTCGGGGTTTGGTTCTTCGTTAACTGGGACAGAGATTAAAATATAGTTTCCAATGGCTAGCATTCTACGGATAACGTAGTCATAATCTACTACATGTTCCAGTATTTCAGTAGCTATCACAATATCGTACTTTGGGGTATCCGGAGAACTGAGAACGTCCTCTACGCTAGAACATATATATCTTATATTAAAGTCTGTGTTGTGCTGCTCCGCAAAAGAGATCGCTTTACTACTAATGTCTACGCCCGTAATAGTACCCCAAGGTACATATTTAGAATATTGGTTTGTTAGGTATCCCTGAGAGCATCCTAAATCCAGAATATTGTCATGCTCTCTCACTCTTGCTTTAAAAAATTCTAGGGTTTTATCGATCCTTGCCTGATGGTGCGCGGGGGTAATCATTCCCTGTTGCCAGTTATCTCCCGCTAGTTCCGCCAGTGAATCATAGAACTGAGCAATCTGTTGGATAGTCTTTTCAACCTTAAGTGACTTTAGCCCCACCGAAACCCCCTGTGGCTTTGGGCCACCTAGCCTTCCAGATAACATCCAGTTCTCGTTGGTAATTCTTCATACGCTTAGTCATTTGATCTCCCCCGTAATAATAGTTTAATACAGGTTCATCGATCCAGTAACCATCCCAACCAAGATACTCAATCATCTGCATCTGGAAGTCTCTATCTCCCATGTCAATCCACCGATCATCAGCGTACATAAAAGGAATGTATCTACACCCCATATCCCACGCTGTCCGTCGGTACATGTAGCCGAATAGTGATTTAAAGTTCTGGTAGAAATGTTCTTTTACATACGGGCCGGGGCGGTGGTAATGTTCCATTTCCCCATGATACTGTGTGTTGCCGTATACGAACCCAACGTCCTTGTTAGTTTCAAGAACCTCTACCATTTTAGCAAAACTACCGGGTGCGTACCATGACCTTACCGATTGAATGATAAAGTAATCTCCCGGTGCGAACACCGCCGCTAAACTAGCGCCGTTTGCCATCCCTAAGTTATACACCGATCCTACGATAATAATATCCCCGTAGAATTCCTGTAAAACATCCTCTGTCTCGTCCATGCAGTTATTAACACAAATCACCGGGGTTACATCGATTGTGTCTGTTGCTTGTCGTAGAGAAGTCTCAATCGCCTTATAGAGCATCCCCGGTGGGTAGTTCTTAACGCCATTATAAACTGGCATTATTGGACTTACTACAATGTTTTTAGGATACTGTGGATTCTGTTCGCTGTATGTGTCCACGTTAAATTCTGAGATATCCATTTTGCCGCCTTCCTTCCTTTTTCCCTTGCCTCATCTTGATGTTCAAACGTGTAAAGCATTAGTTCGGCTAGATGCTCCTCGTCAGGAATTGCATAACCGAACTTATCTCCCCAATGACTTCCTACGCTACCACCTAATGTGTAATTAAGTTTATAAGCGTACTCATCGTCTAAATATTCCGCTGGCCCTGACCAGTCAGTACAAATTGTGGTAGTACCAACAGCCATAGCCTCTACTGGACTTAGACCAAACCCCTCACCCTCTGTCGGATAAACAAACACATCGGCAGACCTCATTAAATCAGCATAACGTGTTCTTACCCAAGATTCATTGATAATTATAATATTATCCTTAGGGGGATGCGATTTAAAAGGTAGCCCCTTCGAAGATTTGATGATTAATCGTACATCTTTTCTATCACCAAATACCCGTTCAAAAGTTCGGTACACCATATCGGGATTTTTCCGCGAACTTAGTGTTCCGGCAATCAAAAATGTAAACATGTCTGTATTCTTAGTACCGGGCCACACACGGAACTTACCGTCCTCAATATAGTAAAAGAAATTGGGATCGATCCCTAAATTTACCGTGTAAACAGGTTTCTTACAACCAGCGTTTAACCATAATTGCCTGTTATGTTTACACGGTACAAAGTTAGCATCAATGCTATTGATGCCGGGGTTCCATACTTTAGGGAGATTAGTAAACTCCCACATACTCCATCCTATCCTAGCCCGGTTAGCCTTTGGTGCGGAAGTAAAAGAATCCGGTTGGCTAAAACGAATAGAATAGTCCGCCTTATTACTAAACCCTCTACCGTAAAGTTCAATGGTTCTTGGTAGTAATCCGAATGGATTTGTGTGTTTCCAATTACTGCTGGTAAAAACATTTATATCAGGATGTTTATCAAGTGCTAAAAGAATGTTTTCACCTGAATTACCGTACCCATCATCAATTTTGTACGGACTATCAAAATTAACCCTCATAAAAAACTTCCTTTACCTTTCCCCAAAACTGTTTGTCGGCTGTGCTGAGTTTGTTTAGTACAAACTCTCTGTCTTCATAATCCCAATCATATGATAGAAAACCAATTTTATCATTGGTGATTAGATTGCAACTAGCACAGTATGCCTCTGCTACTGCCCTGCAAAATGCCTCTATAACTCTTGGCATATGGACAAAATACTTAGCTCGTTTAAAGTAAGTGTGTATTTCATCATACGGAACTTTATTAGCACCGCCGATAAATGTTATATTAGGAAACTTTTGTCGTACAATATCAGAACCCTTGTGATAAGAATCATCTGCGTGTACAGCCAGATAAAAATCTTCTTTTGGCCCGGTATATTGAAATCTATCAACCTCAATAGGAACTGGTAGTGCTGTTGATTCACCTACATCTATGTAGTTTTTAAAGAAGGCCATTTGTAGCGGGCTAAGAAAGATATTATACTGAGCATTGCTAAATAGCTCATTATAAACTCTGATAGAATCTTTACAATCAACCTTACAATCATGGTCAAGCGCGTGTCTGTGTTTACAGAACGCAATATCTCTTTCGTGTTTAATATACGACTGTGTATCGGCAATCCAGAGTAGATCGTCCCAACGAAATCGCCCGCAGTTGCTAATAATTAATGGATGCCCATTGATCTTTTCCCTAGAGAATGTATCTGGATAGACCATCTCTACTTCGTATGGACTGCTTTCCACTAATAGTTTAGTTGTTAATTGCGCCCCGCCTAAATACTCACCTAGCCTAAAGTCGTGCAACCAATAAATCATCCTTCATACTCATTTGGTGGGTTCATAAACCCCGGTAGTGACTGCTTAATTGGCTGTGCAAGTCGGCTACGTGCTGATGGTAAGAGTCGTTCAAGTTCTTCTAAATCACGCTTTAGACTCTCAGCTAGTGATGTATGTCCTGAAATATTAGTAAATGAAACTTCATCATCTTTCCAGCTAACTGCTGACTGAGAATGTGTATATACTAAAGGACTTTTAATGTCAATAGCCGCTTGCAAAACAATCGCCCGATCATCACTATACTGTACAAGTGGCGGGTCAGGAAATAAGTATGTATGATGCGAGTTTCTAGTTACATTATTATTAGTATCTAGTAAATACCGATAGTTCCACCGGGGGGCAAGAGACTTGACGGCGAAAACTAGATGTGTTCTTAGGAAGCTATCTGAATACGTAAAAGGTTCCGTATAGTCATCCATATGGAGTCGTAGCGGGGTAATTAGATAGTCTAAGTTTGTCTCAGCAGTGATAAGTTCCATTTTATCCCCTAGTCAATCTTTAAATTTTGATAGTATTCATCTAGAGCCTTGGAATCAAGACCCTTTTTTGCTTGAAGTTCTTCCAAACGAGCCTTAATATGGTTAATTGTCTTAACCTGCTTATTTAACTCTATTGCCCGTTCATAAATACGTTTTACTGATGTAATTGACGTTAGTTCATTTAGCTTATTTGCTAGACTAAAGAACTTCTGACCTAAAATCTCATCAATTTCTTCGTCGGTAATCATGTTTACAAGTTCGCGCTGGCGATCAATATCGCGGATATAGGGTGCTAACTTACCAGCCTCTAGAAGACGACGATTTGTGTTTTCGAAGTAATTTTGTGTTACTTCGTCCCATAGTTTTACCGTAATGTTGTCGATATCAACATTTGGGTCTTTAGGATTACCTGCCAAAATCACATAATCTGGCTTTCGGGTCATGTGATTCCATACAAAAACCCCTACTTTACCTACAGATGTTTTGATGTACATAGCAACTGGTTCATCGTTTTGCATACGATCAAAAATCTGTGGATCAACAAGATCATTCACGACCATTAATATATTCTCCTTTGTTAAAGTAATAAAGGTTGGGGGAGAAGAAAGATTCCTCTCCCCACGTCCCTTCATACAGCATTAATTATACCACAAAAGTAGTATTTTGTCAAGTAATTGGTACTATGCAGGTGTAACGTCTAGTACACCAATACCCTGAGCATTGTCGATAATCATCACTTTTGTTATCGTAAAGGCTCTTTATCCTTTACTTCTTACTGTTGCCAGTAAGGTCAGACTATCTTTTCACTTTTTAAAGTGTCGCGGCCTCTTGGGTAGATTATATTCTCTAAGAGTTTCACTACCTAGTCGTTGCCCCTGACTGATATATTATTACCAGCCTTCGGTTCAGGTTTTCCCATAGGGATGTTCCTGCTTAATTCCGCGATTTTACTTCGGCCTGAAACATTCACAAAGAAGTTGATAAGTTCGTATTCTCTGCCAAAAGTTTTTTCGTGCCACAATCAGGACAGATATTAGTTCTTATGCAGGCGTTACTTCAAGTACGCCAATTCCTTGTGAATTATCGACTAGTAGACCGAACATCTGGTATAGCTCAAGATACCATAGTGGCGGGGTGGGGTTGGGGTCTGTCCACTGCTTAGTGCGGACATCACCAAAGGTGATAAACTCACCAACCTGCTCACCGATGACTAGAACCTTATCTTCTGGTAGAAGAGTGTTGTAGTCTTCAGGGTTGTCCCAAATCTGGTTGATCTTAAGTACTGGTACGCCATAATAGCGCCCAACCCAACCAGTCTGACGGAGTTCTTCAAGAGCGCTAGGAATAGCAACCTGAGGAGTCCCGGCAGTGGGTGTGCCACTGTCCCAAAATGCACCGAACTTAGTGATGGGCTGTAGCGCACGTTGCGTACCAACGATTAGCTTTGCACCACCACCACGATAGTTGATCTCATCGATCATATCTTCTAGTGCGTCGGCAGTTAGGACACCACCAACATCGGTGTAGTTATTGGGGGTATTCGTTT
>Ga0265293_10009739_pt1 | contig 13695 bp, 13 predicted proteins | sample Munlanlewell138R_FD_192505 | JGI IMG/M metagenome (GOLD analysis project Ga0265293, IMG submission 192505) | Leachate microbial communities from a municipal landfill in Southern Ontario, Canada - Leachate well 138R | ecosystem: Engineered > Solid waste > Landfill > Unclassified | place: Canada...
GCTCCTTTAGTTGTGCAATCATCGCTTCGGCATGATCCTTACCATATTGTTCCATCTCAAGAGTTATTATTGCAATTGGAGTAAATTTTAGGATATCTATCGTAAATTTATTACTATTTTCTATTTTGTCTTCTAAAACATCATCTAGCGTTAATGTATTATCTATGTATTTATCAAAAAATTTATTGTCAATGGTTACTCTAATCCATGTATTACTAGTATAACCAACAGAACGTATGTTTTCAGATGTTTTAAGAATAGTTACAATACGATCTAATCGATCCGCGGAAATTGTTTCATTGAATTTAATATCAATCTTTACACCCCAAGTCCACACATTCACAGATTTGAGATTATTTAAACCGGGGAAATCAGACGTACTTAAACCATGAACATATATATTTCGCATATATTCATCATTCGGTGATAAAGTAATACATGATCGTAATTCGGATACCGTCCTAACAACAACATTAAAATCAGTAATGTTTTCTATATTTTCTTTTTTAACGGTAACGATATGAAGCCAAGAACTTAAAGCTGTGGCCATTCCCTCAAAACGATTGATATTTAAGTTTAGTGAATTGTCTTTGATTACTACATTGTATACATAATTTTTTGATATGTTGGGTTCATATTTATAATAAAACAGTAAAATATTATCCTCAAAATATTCTTCATTATAAGTAGCCAATAGTCGGTTCCAACCCTCATTATCCAAGTATTGATAGGAATAAAATGTAGTTTTTTTATGCTTTTCAACTTTTTCTAATAGTTGTTCATATGAAGTGGCATAAAAGAATACCATCCCAGGAACTTCTTCATTAAAGTTAACATTCCAAACATCAAATTCTGTTAAATAGTTGTCAGCGGTTTGCCAATTTAAGCCCTTGTCTAAAGAAAATGATACTTCCTGTTTATCTTGGGTTACTATTTCTTTTTCTTCCTCGCCTTTATAAAGATTGGCGATAATTTGCAAATTTTCTCTTGTCAACAATTCTTGCATAAATGCATACGGGATATCACAAAACTTTCCACTATTCCAAACGCGAATTGGATATCCGTTGGAATACGAAAAATTAAAGCCCTCATATTTGCATTCTACTACATATTCTGTAAAATACTTGTTAAACTCATCATTTAGTACAGCGACAAAACTACCATTGTATGTGCCAAGGTATCTAGTGACTATGACATCGGCTACCGTTGCTTCCGGGTGTTTATCTTTTAGAAATCTATCAACATAGGTTTGCTTAACCTGCAAAACAATGTCATCTACTACCATCTCATTAATCGTCTCTTTTGCTTTTTCCACAGCAGCATCAACTGTAGGCTTACTTGTTGCATCATCTATAGCTTGTTTGCTGTTTTCTACAACTTCAAGTATCGTCTCCCAGTTACCTAAGTGCTCATTACCCTTGCTCTCTAAATAAATGTCAAGTTCGCTCTTAGCTTCTACCTTGTATTCCTTAAGGTCGAATGTTTCACAAGCGACAAGACTTGCAACAGAAAACATAAGTAATAGAACTATCCCTAATTTTAAAATGTTTTTAACCATTGTTCCAACTTTCCTTTATTTTTTTTATATTAAAAGTAGCTATAATCAAAATTTAATATATAATCTTTATTTTGATTTTATGCAGCCGATCCGCTTTCTACATCACACATAAATAACCAATATATTTACCATTCATCATTACAACAAAAGCATTATTATCTTCACCATAATAGTATAAAATCCAGACATCATCTATTGTTACTCTTTCAACTTAGGTTTTTATTTATTATTGTGAACTGTTCACCTCACGAAGAGAATAAATTTTTTGAATCAAGGCATCGTACCATAGGTATTCTATTTCGTTTTCATATGTACATGAATCCTCAGAATGCAGTTCTGACCACAATCCTGCGTATTTTCCTAAAGATTGAATTGATACATTTACAGCATATCGGGAATCGAATCTTTTAATCGGAATTGCATAATTGTCTTGATCAATATAATTATAGAAATACTCTTGATTGATTGTGTTAAATACGTGGTGAAGACGGAGGTCATCGGTAAGTTTAAAACCGATTAGTTCCTTACGATTTAAATAGATATTATCCATTTTTTCATTATATTGGATTGAAATTAAATATTCGGAATCGGTATTATAAATAAAACGATAAACAAAATAAGATACCATTTCTTGGGTTTGATAATTATCCAAATCAGTAATAACAACCGGTTTCCCGCAAAATACAATAATCGGAATATAATCATCTATCTTCGATGGGATTTGATTTCGGCTTTGAAACTCAACCCAAACAATCGATTTGAGGTCAGGGCGGTTCTGTAAATAGGCAAAATATAAGAGACCGTCGATAATTTGAGTATTAAAGGCGACATCGATACCTTCAATATTAATACTGTTTCCGGAAATTAAATCCTCATAGGATTGTTTTTTCAGATATCCGACTATATAGGATTGGCTAGCGGCTTCAAAATATTTAATTTCATAAAAATTATAAGTCTTATCGGCAATAAACCGATCGATTCGTTCTTCAATATTCGGAGCTTCGATAACTTTATCAATGTAATGAGCCGACGGGATTACATATGTGTTTAGTTCGGTAATTTGACTTCCATGAACAATTTCATAAGCAGAAATTTGATCATTTTTATTTTCCCGGGGTAATGAGATAAAGATGATTAAAAGACAAACCATAATCATCGCCAATTTAGTAAAAATTGCCAGCCGGTTAGCCCGGATATTTTGATTGAATTCAATGATATTACGATAGTCGATTTTTTCCCTAATTATTTCAAAGCCATTATTGTTTTCTCTGATCAATAACTGTGATAATTGTTCTTTTAAATGTTTGCTTTTCAAAGAAATCACCTTCTTCTCACCTAATAAGACAAAAAAGGACCCAAAAAGGGTCGAATTAATTGTAAAATTTTTTATATTTCTTAATGGCACGTCGATAACGGCCTTTTATGACATTAACGGATACTTCCTTATCGGCGGCTATTTCCCGAAAAGTACATTTAAATACCAAATGCATAATAATAATATCAATTTCATCTTCCGATAAAACCTGATAGAGGCTTTCAATCATCGGTTTTATTTTATTTTCCTTTGAATAAAGATACAAAAAATCAGTATCATCATATATAACCTGATAATCCTTCGCCTTAATATAATTTAATGATGAATTTTTGGCCGCCGTTACCAACCAATATTTAATATTTCGAAACTGAGTTGTTTTGATATTATTAAAAAAACGCATAAACACTTCTTGGGTAATATCTTCCGCTACTTCTACTCTTTTCACGATTCTTAGAGAAATATAATGAATCAAATCACAATATTGGTAATATATCTTTTCAAATACTTCTTCCAAAGCACATTCATCGTTTTGTTGAATGGCGTTTACTATTTCCTTTTTAAAATTATCATTCATTCTCTTCCTCTGTCTCGTTTTTTATTGTATCATATATTACCGATTATGACAATTATGTTTTTTCAAAGAAAAAGTCAACATCAAAAAGAAAAAAAGAATTATTCATATAATAAATACTGTGTTTTTCCGCCAAAAGTCTTATCGTCAGGCCGTTTTATATCTCGATAAGATATTTATTTAATATAAATATTTTGTAATAATTAATTAATCTCCAAATTGACTGTGCATTATATAATAATAAAGTTATTGCAAGTAATCTATATCTATATAATCTTCTTTTTCTAAAATGTAAAGCAATGTTCGATAGGTCTTTCCAATCAGTTTAGCTTCCCTTTTTTCTTCTTTATAATATTTAAAACCGCATTTTTCAATAACTCTTTTGGAACGAAGATTAAAATCAAAATGAGCGCACCATAAGATATCTATCCTCATATTCCGAAAAACATATCTTATTACTTCACGGACGGCTTCCGTCATTAAGCCTTGATTCCAATATGACTTGCTTAAGACATAACCTATTTCCCTTTGCGTTTTATTTAAATCACTATTTGGGCGATTATGTACTCCGATCGAGCCGATTACTTTACCATTGTCTTTATAAACTATGGCATATACATCTTTTTCCGAAATAAACCGGTCCAATATTATTTTAGACTGTTCAATCGATTCATGTTTAGGCCAACCGGCATTAACGCCGACATTATCCTCTTTCGCATATTCATACAGGTCTGCTAAATCAGCTTCTTGCCATAATCTTAATATCATTCTTTTGGTTTCTAACGTTTTCATAATTTTTCACCTTTTATATTAACTCCGCTCAAATAAATTGATTCCGCGCTCGCAATAAGTTGTGCCCTTGATAACAATAGCAACCACCCGGATATATAATAAACAGGACATATCGGGGTTTAAAAACCCCGATATTATGACCGAAAATCTTAATATTTTATATTCGATTGGGATAATTATTTCAAATTTGGAATTGATTATACCCGCTTTTTCTCCCTTGACAACGATATAATAATTGCCGTAGGGAGCTATTTTGTCGTATTCGAAATCAATCAATACTTTGCCCTTGCTATTAATAATGGCGAATTTCGAACCGCTTTCCACAACCCCATCGGAGAAAAAATAAGATATAGAGAGTCGCATTTATCGAATTTGCCGGTTTTAATTTGCTTGCCCTTATCGGTGAATTGATAATATGGAAATTGGCCCGTTGTGGGGGGCTCCTCAGAACAACATAATTGCCGAAGGCTTTTAAGAAAAAATATAGTCGCAAGTTATATAATCGGCATCCTTAATGACCGGTTTCCCATTGATATTAATAATATCATAATGCTCGTTGCTTAAGACTATTGCATGGCCCCCCGGGATAGAAATCGGTAGCCTGTTCATAGATAACATCGATAACCAAATTGCCCTTGAGGTTAACATATCCGTATTTCCCGTCTTTTTTTACCCGGGCCCGGCCGGAATGAAACACGCGCCCGTCTTCACAGATAAATTCGCCGATTTTTTTGCCCGATGTGTCGATAAATTGACATTCGTTCCCGGGCCTAACCAAAACCGTGCCTTGGTAAAAGGGTTAAGCTTCGTCATATTGAATATCAATTACGGCATTGCCTTTTTTGTCCAAATAACCGTATTTATCGTTGCTGTTTTGAACCAATATCAATCCGTCAGGAAAAGGATTAAATATAATTATTCTAATTCCAGTTTTTTTATAATCATTAAGCGTGATAAGATATAAAGCCCGATTATCATTAGCAAATTCCAAAGGAGACAATTAAAATCAATTAATGGCGCATTATTAAAAAAGGGAACTATATTCGATATATTGTTGATTCGCCCTATATAATAACTGTTTCCCGAAAAATAAAGACCAAACGGAATAACGACAAATAAGTTTTTTATCCATGAAGAAACGATACTTAATCCAAAATAAAGGGCAAAACCCACTAAGGTTTTATAACGATGTATTTTACCGATATTCAAAACCGATAACGTAAATAAAAGAAAGATCAAAAACAAAAGCAAATCAATAACCGTTCTAACGGTAATAATTAATAATGGAGGTATATGACTAAGATTAAAATATTTAAAAATTTTAAAATCAACACCGGTGTAATCACTATTAATTGTTAATATTAAAAAAAGGCTAAAAACAAGTACAATAGCGGTGATGAAATACCAAATAATATTGGTAATTATCTTTGAAATAATAATATTGTCAACCGAAACCGGTAACGTAAAGGTTAAATATCCTTCATTAGTAAACATTTTTCGATTAAAAGACTTTACAATATTTAAAAACAACATAATAAAGGCGCCCATTAATAAAAATACCAATGTGATTATGGTTAAAGTTAAAAAAACTGAGGTTTTAAGGCGAAACAACAAAGCACAAATTACAGACATTACAATAATCGAAATATTAATAATCGTAATCTCAAGATAAGTGTTTTTAAATTCATGTTTAAACAATTTCCCTAGCATCGGTATTCCTCCTTAAAGTAATCATTCAGACTCAAGCCGGTTTCGGACCGAATCGACTCAGCTTCATCAAAACGAAAGACAGTGCCGTTCTTTAAAAAGATCGCATAATCAACAATATTTTCAACGTCACTGATTAAATGGGTGGAAACAATAATAGTTCCATCTTTATTATAGTTCTCTAGAATCAACTCAAAAATAAATTCGCGGGCCGCCGGATCGACGCCGGCAATCGGTTCGTCAAAAAGATAAATTTGTGCTTTCCGCGAAAGCACCATCACCAATTGCAGTTTCTCTTTCGTTCCTTTTGACAGATGACGGAATTTCTGATCGGGATTAATCTGTAACCGATTAACCAAAACCCGGGCTTGATCCGGATTAAAATCATCATAAAAATCATTAAAAAATTCGATGGCGTCATTTGCATTCCATTTTTCCGATAAATAATTACAATCCGGCAAATAAGATATTATTTTTTTGGTTTCAATGCCGGGTTTAAAACCGTTAATTAAAACTTCGCCTTCATATGTCATCAATAAATTAGCCAATATTTTTAAAAAAGTGGTTTTACCGCTGCCGTTAGGCCCCATTAAACCAATAATCTTTCCGGCCGGCAGCTTTAAATTGACGTTGTGCAAGGCAGTAAGGGTTCCGTATTTTTTTGTAAGGTTTTTAATTTCAATGATATGTTTATCCATAGTACCTCCTTTGTTAGTGTATTATAACATATTTAAACAGAAAAAATAAAGGCTTAAAACTAATTGCTGCTCAAATGGCTGGTCAATCCTATATTTTTAAAGGTTTTTCGATATTTCGAAGGTGTTATATTGTTTTTTTGGCGGAAAACCTCGGCAAAACGGTTGGGCGAAAGAAAACCACTTTGCATACTAATCTCGGTTATGGAAAGATCGGTATTAACCAATAACATTTTCGCAATCGATAAACGGATATTGATAATAAAATTATAAGGGCTGTTGCCGAAACACTTTTTAAAAGTACGGATAAAATGATAGCGGCTTAAGTTACAAATACTTGATAAATCATCAATCGAAAGATCTTTCGCATGATTACTGATAATATAGTCAAAAATTTCTTTAACCGTATGGAGAGGCGGGTATTTATCTGGGATTCGTTGATTTTTCTGGGTCATTAAACCGTTAAAAGACAATTCAATACAAATCAATGAAGCTATATGCATTAGAAAATCATTGCAAGGATATAACCGCAGTGTTTCTTCTTTAAATAGATTGATTAAAACAAACAGGCGCGGAGTGATATCGAATTCATAATTAAAACAGATACCGTTCGGACAAATAATATTGGCAATGGTCTCTTCAAAAAATGACTTGTCGATTTTCATATTAATATAAGCGGCATGATTTAAATCTTGGGTTAAGCCATGAACCGTGCCGCTTTGGATCGGATATACTTTACCATATTCGCCATAATAAATTGTATTATTTATTAATAAGTACGAAATCGGCATTAACGGAATAATAAATTCATATTCCGAATGAAAATGATTAAAAGACGGAATTACCTCACTTAATTCCTTTATTATGTCAATGCTGAGATATTTATAGTTATACAGCCCATATAAATCAGATCGTGCAATCATCCGCTTCTCCCCTTTGGACGTTTTATACCTTATTATAACATTATAAAAATAATTAATAAAGACTATTTTTACATTTTATAAGCAAGAAACTGATATTATAGCATTTTTTATAATGTAAGTATATAATAATTTATGATATAATGGCCCGAATATAAAGGAGGATATAGTATTTATGAAAATTTATAGTAGATTGTTTTTTTATTGTTTTTTTGCTTTGCTTTTATTAATATCCGGTTGCGGGATAATGAATATCGATAAAGATACGCAATTCTTTGATGATTTTAATGATTCTACTGAGGCGAGAGATCAATTTTATAATGAAGTATTAAATAAAATCACCGATGAAAACCAAAAGATAATGTTTGAGGCGGATTTTTTTCTAGTTTCCGCCGCCGAATTGGCAGCAGTTATTTATTACAGTTCAATTAATTTGTATATTTTAACGCCTAAATTAGCCGGTAATAATATTCAAAAAAGCGGGGACGCTTATACTATTACCAATGAGGGAAGTGTTGTAAAACTCAGGTTTGACAAGGCGACCCGATCTTCACAAATAGAAATCTTCGAAGGGGGAGTCATTACCTCCGTTATGGAAAGAGTAAAGTTATCCGATACGAAATACGCTTATCAATTATACGAAGCCGGTGCCGAAACCAAATATGTTATTCAGTTTTTATTGGACGGTAATAACGGTTGGATCAGTGTTGACGAGGCGGCCACTTCCGCTCCCGCTTCCATCTACAAAGCAAAAAATGTCGGTCAGAACTTTGGAAAAGTCGGAACCCGCACTCATTCCTATGAATTAGGCAGTTACACTTACGTCGGTGATATCGATATTCCGACTAAAACCGTAATCGATATTTCGATTTTGGCCGGTTTAAAGGCCGCCTATGATAAAAACGAGGCTTTCAGCGTCACCGATATTACCCTAAAAGTTGAATATGATGACTCGACGACTTCTTTTGTCAGTGTAACCGCCGCCATGGTGGTGGGCAGCCTACCGACTACTTCCGCGGTTGGGACTAAGACTTTAACCCTAAAATACGGCGGCTTTCAAAAATCCTTTTCTTTTGAAGTGGTTGATGGCAGCGAACCGACCAAAACCGTTACTGACTTTACCGTCTTCGGCGGGCTTAAAACTTCTTATCAGGTTAACGAACAATTTATCGTTACCGATTTAGTCTTGGAAGTTACTTACAGCGATTTATCAAACGGAAAGATTTCAGCCACTGCCGACATGATAGTGGGAACATGGCCTTCAACCGAAACCATTGGCGAAAAAACCTTCACCCTGAAAGTCGGGGAAATTCAAAAGGATTTTTCCTTCCATGTTATAGAAGCAACTCTTTCTCATCAGGATAAACTTCAGGCTTCATTCAATGCGTTTTATCAAACTCTCTACATGAGTTTGGATGAAAACGGTTCTTTGATCTCCAATAACAGCCAAAGGATTTATGAAAAGGGCGATCAAAAAATTTTAGATTTCTTTAATTATGAGTTTACCGATAAAATCAGCGACCAATGGAGTAATCTTTTGCTGTTAAATGAAGCCATAATGGCAATAAAAGCTGATGAAGAAGATTTACTGGGGACGGTTTACTTTGAAAACCCAACTCCCAATTTCGGAAAAACCGCATATTGTACTTATAATTCGGATACGAAAACTTATAATGTCGGTTATTGGACAAAAAAACAAATCAATACAATGTTTTGGTTTGAATGTGAAATTGCATATGATGAAGTTGCCGACTCCTTAAAAGCCTTGATTAAATGCGGAGTCGACAGCGAACAGTTAATAAGAGGGCATGTTGAATATACCAAAATAAGCGAAGGTAATTATGCCTGCATGCTTTATTATCCCGAAGATGAAAACAACGACCTAGGTAAATATGACAGTTTCCAATTCCGATTCAATAACCGTACCGGGGTCATCAGCCAAAATCTATGGGTGGAAGCCCGGCCGGAATCGATATATCAAAGCACTAATCTTTCCGCATACGGCAACACAGGGGATAAAACTTTAACCATTACCGAAACAGAAATAACTTTTATTGATAACCTAAATTGCGAAGCCGAGGATTTCCTAAACGGTTTTATGCGTTATAAGAACCCCGAAACCAACGAACTTGAATATGAACAGAGCCTTGAATACAATATTCTAACCAAAATGGAAACATTGGGGGAGAATAATGGATTTTATGGCGAACCTTATTCCTTATTATCTTCCGAATTAGACGATAACATCATGTTATTAGCCAATTATGAAAAAAAGATATTTTCCTTTGATGATTATGATTCGGTAAAAGTCACTATCAATGGCGATACCACGACTTTTGTTATTGATTGTGACTACACCATAACGACATATATTTTTAAATATGAACCAAACCGATTATCGCTGACGATTAATAGTGAGGACGGTACCAGCTTATATGAACTTGTACGGATTGATTCTGCTTATTTTGTCCAAATGGTTTATGACTATGGCGAAAGTTATTATATTACCCAATGTAAATATGTCGATATTAACAATGCCGTCGTATGCTATTTTGAATCAGAAAATATGCCGTACTCTATTTATTCTACCATTTTAAAAACCTTCACAACCACATATATCGAAAAGTATACCTTAACAAACAATGTTTTCTCATATGCTGAAAATTTTCCCGATGAAGAATAAAACATAAAAAAAGCATCCGGTAACGCCCTGTCGCCGGATGCTTTATAATTTAAAAACCGCCACCGATAACTTTATTAAATACGATGGCGCTTTTTTTTATAAATAATAAAAATAATTATCAAAAAAATAAAACAAATATATACAGTGGTTCCTTCCGGCTTATTCGCGCTAACCGAAATTGAATGGGCCGACGGATATAAATAATTATGAAGGTATTCCGACATTTCATGATTAATAAAGTCTTTTTCCCGTAAAGCCCGTAATATTTCATCAAAACTTTGATCGAGTTTTTTAATTTGATCGGGTGACAGTTGATGACAGATCGAAGATAAGATTTGATCCAATAGTTGTTGATTGTTAAGAAATTTATCCATCGATGAGATATTGCCATCTAGAACCTCAAAAAACAGTTTTGAAATTTCATTGTTTTCCATTGAGAAATTGAAATCAAAATCCGGCATAACCGTTTTATTATCCATTGTATTCTCTCCTCATAATATTATATGAAGAGTTATGATATTTGCCCATACTAATTTATTTTGTATGAAAACCACAATTACAATAAGGGGAGGGTTGCGAATCTTGATCATATTCAATAATTCGAATCATTTTTTCTCTTAAGGTTTTTTCTTTTTCTAACAGAACTCTCAGGGTTTCAGCAACTGTCCGATTATATTTTATGATATCAATATATTGAATACACGGATAACATCTCAGACTTTTCAGATATTTTTGCATCATATCGCCTTGGGCATTCAATATATGCGATAAACTCAATTCTTCTAGAGCTATCGACATCAGCAAAAGTTTCACCAAACCTTTATGATCAATTTTTATAGTTGTTGATATATCAGACGGTAGATTTGGCATTCCCATAATAACAACTCCTTTCCTTATAGTTTATAGGCAAAGATAATTTATGACTGTGTTTAAGCCCATTACAAGCAGATATTTATATAAATAACCATAGGTAATCAGGCAAAATCAAGAAATACATGGCTTATTACCATACACAAAGAGATTTTTTTAATATAATAAGAATGAAAGAGAAGAAGGTGACTTTAAATTATGGCAATGCCGAATATTCCTGATATTCAGCCGAACATAACCGTAACCAGGGAAGAAGCCGTCAATCTGATCCTTATTTCCATTGCTTTAGAAGAATTGGGCTTGGCCCATATTATCAATGCGGAAGGAGAAAAAATTCAAGTTGGTTTGGCCTTAGCAACCTCAATCGCGGACTTAACGACTCTTAATGAAATTGTAACCAGAACATTAAGAAATGTAATAAAAAAAGAAATGCTTTTGCAGTTTAAACTGGAAGATGCAATGAATATTGTAGTTTAATAAGAGGGGGGTGAATATATCAGCACAGTTAATATTCCTAACATTAATCCGGAAATCATATTGACGAATGAGAGAATTATTAATGTAATACTATCTTCGATTGCAATCGAAGAATTAGGATTGGCTCATATTCTTAACAGTTTAGGTGAGGAAATTCAACTGGCGGCCGGAACACTCCCGGATCGAGAAGCAATTGCTTCATCTTTAACCGAACTGCTAGAAATAAATAAAAGCGCAGCATTAACTCTAAGAAGTATCATTAAAAAAGAAATACTTTTACAATTCAAATTGGAAAAGGCCATGACAATTCCCCGAACTGAATGCGACCAATCCCTGCAGATGGCAGTGTTTGCTAATAACGACTTTACTACAGAATCATTCTCATTAATTAACAAAAACGTTCAGGTTAACGGAAATCTTACTTTAAACCATAGCGGAAATTACTTTTTAGGCAATACCAATGTCGTACATACATTTTCCGATGCCGGTGGAAACATATTTGAAAACCTGGTGCTTAATGCTCCGGCAGTGCCGCTTAAACAATTTGATCCCGCCTGTTTAATGATGACCGCCGATGAGATTATCGACGGTAATATTCTGATTAATAAGTCCGAAGATGCAATCATCTTTCAAGATAAAACGGTTTGGGTCAACGGTGTTGTAAGAATCAACGGTCATAACATTACTATCAGCGGCGGGGGAATTTTTGCAAGAGCCGGAATTGAAATATCCGGAAAATCATTTACCTATCAATCCAGCGGCTGTTTTGCCTTGTATTCACAAATGGGCGAAATAAAAGTCAATAACGGTCCATATCAGATTACGGGTTATGTTTATGCGGCTTCTCCCACTGCCGGCAATATTCGCTTATTAGCCCGAGAGGGAGGCAACGTCTGTGGTGGGGTGGCGGCTAACCGCGATGTGGTTTTCTCCGGCGGCAATGCGGTTCATCATATCACAAATCAAGATCTCTGTTCTTTATGTCTTAACTGCAATACTTTCTGTTCGTCTAAATAATGATATTACAGTTATAAATTTAATTTACTGATGACGAGGTACTAAACCAATCGGCAGTATCCTCGTCATTTCTCTTATGGTTTATGCTTCTTTTGCTTTGAAGTAAAACCTACCTTATGAAGGAAAAAGCATCCGTTGGCGTTTTGGCACTGGATGCTTTTTTAATTTATATATCTTCTAATATTTTAATAGTTTTTTATATTTTTCAATTCGCTTTTCCGATTCGTTATCTGTTTTCTTTAGTCTCGATAAGTCACAATTATGTTTAAGGTCAGCAAGTTTAACCTCTCTCGCAACCAGATTTTGTTTGATATCTTTATGGGTCAAAAATAACTTTCTTTATCATCTTTGTATACAGCATATTATTTCCTCTTTTGCTTTCTGATAATTTTTTATTTAATTTACAATATAATTGTATCATCGTTAATGGTAAATACATAAAAATCCCCACAGATTGTTGTTGTAGGGATTTTTTGTTTTTCATCGAGCAAGCAACATTTGATCGGTTAATTCGATATCGTCAATGGCACCGAATTTCTTTAATAAATCATCGATTGTCAAGTTTTTCTTTTCGTCGCCGGAAGCATCAAACACAACCCGGCCGTTATTAAGCATTAGAATCCGGTTGCCGTACTTTAAAGCATCTTTCATATTATGGGTTACCATGATTGTTGTTAAAGCATTTTGGGTAACGATATTATCGGTGATGGCAAGAACCGTTTGGGCGGTTTTAGGATCCAAAGCGGCCGTATGTTCATCCAGAAGCAATACTTTCGGTTTATCGATGGTTGCCATCAAAAGGGTCACGGCTTGCCTTTGCCCCCCGGAGAGAAAACCGATTTTATGCGTCAATCTGTCTTCCAAACCCAGATTTAAAGTTGACAGTTTCTCCTTAAATAATTGCCTTGCTTCTTTACTGAAACCCCATTTCAAACCTTTTTTTTGCGCCCGCCGGTATGCCACGGAAAGATTTTCCTCCAGTGACATATTGGCGGCCGTTCCCGATAGCGGATTCTGAAAGACAATGCCGATGTATTGGGCTCTTTTATGTTCCTTTAAATGCGTGACCTCAACGCCGTTAATAACAATA
>Ga0265293_10009740_pt1 | contig 13694 bp, 13 predicted proteins | sample Munlanlewell138R_FD_192505 | JGI IMG/M metagenome (GOLD analysis project Ga0265293, IMG submission 192505) | Leachate microbial communities from a municipal landfill in Southern Ontario, Canada - Leachate well 138R | ecosystem: Engineered > Solid waste > Landfill > Unclassified | place: Canada...
TCGGGCATCGCGGTGGCGGCCCTGGTGACACGCTTCGTTTTGCCGGTGGTGGCCGGCGATCGGCATGACATTCCGCCGCCTGGCGTGGTGGGCAATACCACGCTGCGCTGGCTGGGGCAGGCCTGGCGCCTGCGCTGGCCGGCTTGGATCGTGACGGCGGTGGCGCTGCTGTACCTGGTGCAGCACCACGACCACCTGTGGAGCACCAACCTGTCCGCCCTGTCCACCGTCACCGAGGCGGATGCGAAGGCGGATGCCCGCTTGCGCACCGACATCGGTGCGCCCGATGCGCGTTACATGGTGCTGGTGGCCGCCGGCGACCGCGAGAGCGCGCTGCGGCAGGCCGAGGCGGCCGGCCAGCGACTCGATCGTCTCGTCGATGAGGGACGGATCGGTGGCTATGACAGCCCGGTCCGCTTTCTGCCCAGCGAACACACGCAGCGCCAGCGCCTCGGCGCCCTGCCGCCGCGCGACGAACTGCAGCGCAGGCTGGCGCTGGCCCTGCAGGGCGCACCGCTATCGGCCGAGCGCCTGACGCCGTTCCTGGACGCGGTGGCCGCAGCCCGGCAGGCACCGCTGATCACACGGGCCGACCTGGCGGGCACGGCGGTGTCGCTGGCGGTGGATTCCATGATGTCGCAGGCCGATGGGCAGTGGAACATCGTGCTGCCCTTGCGGCCGGCGGCTACGGGCTCGCCCGACATTCCCACCGACGCCGTGCGTCAGGCGCTCGCAGGTACCGGTGCCGTGTTCATCGACCTGAAGCTGGAATTCGAGACGCTCTACGCCGGCTATCTTCAGCAGGCGGTGTACCTGGCGCTGGGGGGCGTGCTGGCGATCACCGCCATGCTGGCGTTCGCCATGCGCTCCTGGGTCCGTCTTTCACGCATGGTGCTGACCCTGGCCATGACGGTGGCCATCGTGATGGCCGCTCTGCACGCCCTGGGGACGGAGCTGAACCTGCTGCACCTGATCGGCCTGCTGCTGATCGTGGCCGTGGGCTCCAACTACACCTTGTTCTTTGACCAAATTGACGCCGATGGTGGGCTGGCGGTCGATGTCTGGTCGTCCATGAGCGTGGCGGTCGTGACCACGGTGATCGGTTTTGGCGCCCTGGCCGCCTCCACCGCACCGGTGCTCAAGGCCATGGGTACGACGGTGGCCCCGGGGGTGGTGATCGTGCTGCTGCTGTCGGCCGCTTTCATTGTGCCGCGGCGGGGAAAGGCCGCATGATGCCGTTGTGGCACAGCGAAGGGGCCGACCGGGCGCTGGTGCTCCTGCCCGGCGCCCAGATGCGCGCGTCGGACATGGTGGTCGCGGGCCTGCCCGCCACGCTGGCCGCCTCGGGCGGGCGCTTGGACCTGTGGGTGCCCGAGTTGCCGCTCGATCTGGTCCGTCTCGGCAACACCGTAGATGCGCTGGCCCATGAGGTGCTGCCGCCCCTGCGTGCCCGCTACCGCGAGCTGTGGCTGGGCGGCATCTCGCTGGGAGGTTGGCTGGCGCTGGCCCAGGCGCAGCGCGAGGCGGCGGGGCTCGCGGGCCTGTGCCTGCTGGCACCCTACCCGGGCAGCCGCCTGACGACCAACGCCATCGCTCGCGCGGGCGGAATCGATGCCTGGCAAGCCACGCCGACGCAGGCCGCCGATCTGGAGTTCCAGCTCTGGCAGGGCTTGCGCGAGGGGCGGCCGGCGCTGCCTGCCTTCGTCGGTATCGGGCGCGATGACCGCTTCGCCGACACCATGCGCCCGCTGGCGCAGCGGCTGCCGAACGCTACGGTCGAGGAGGTGGCCGGCGGCCACGACTGGGCAGCCTGGTTGCCGCTGTGGCGGGCGTTTCTGGCCTGGATGGTGCGGCGCGGGGAGCGGCGCTGATGACGGCGCGGCGCTGGCGGCCCTCCGCCTTCCTGCAGGCCTCGGCCTGGTGCCATGGCGCGGCACTGGCCGGTGCCGTGGCGGCTCCCGGGGTCTGGCCCTGGGCCCTGGGGGCCGTGGCCGCCAACCACGCACTCATCACCACCGCCGGGCTGCTGCCCCGCATGCGCTGGCTGGGCCCGAACATCACGCGGTTGCCCCCGGCGCCCTGCGGCCAGGGGCGCGTGGCCATCACCATCGACGACGGGCCCGATCCCGAGGTCACGCCGCGTCTGCTCGACCTGCTGGACGAGCAAGGCCTGCGGGCCAGCTTTTTCCTGATCGGCCACCGCGCCGAGCGCCAGCCCGCGCTGTGCCGTGCCATCGCCGAGCGCGGCCACCGGGTCGAGAACCATGGCTTCAGCCATTCCCATGCACTGTCCCTGTTCGGGCCGGCCAGGCTGCACGCCGATATCGCACGTGCCCAGGCGCTGCTGTCCGACATCAGCGGGCAGGCGCCGCGCTTCTTCCGGCCCACGGCGGGGCTGCGCAACCTGTTTCTCGAACCGGTACTGTGCCGGCTGGACTTGCAACTGGCGGCCTGGACCCGGCGTGGCTACGACACGCGCCAGCCCGATCCGGACACCGTCCTGGGGCGGCTCTCGCGCGGGCTGGCCGACACCGACATCCTGCTGCTGCACGATGGTCATGCCGCCCGCGATGCCCAGGGCCAGCCCGTGTTGCTGTCCGTGCTTCCCCCGTTGGCACAGCAGTTGCGTGCGCGCCACCTGAGCGCCGTCACCCTTCACCAAGCGATCGATCCCGCATGACCACCTCTTTGCCGCCCGGCTTGCTCGACAAGGCCTGCGAGTGCTTCCGCCGCGCCGACCGTTTCGCCTACCACTACGCCCGGGGCAAACTCGGCGGCGATGCCATCTTTGCCGAGTTGCTGCGCAGCGGACTGCTCACGGACGCCCAGCGCATCCTCGACCTCGGCAGCGGGCAGGGCAGCCTGTTCGCGTTGCTGCTGGCCGCCACCGAATCCCATGACCAGGGCCAGTGGCCCGCGGGATGGGCTAAGCCGCCGAAGCCCGCGCAACTGCGCGGTGTCGAGCTCATGGCACGCGATGTCTGGCGCGCGGAACAGGCATTCGGCGCCAACCACCCCGTGGTGCGCGTCGAGCAGGGCGACATGAACGCCGTGGATTTCGGCCACTGCGACGTGGTGACCATCCTCGACGCCTTGCACTATTTCGAGTTCGACCTGCAGCGGCGCGTGCTCGAACGCATCCGCGACGCGGTCGGCCTTGGCGGGTGCTTCATCACGCGCGTGGGCGACCAGGCCGCCGGCATGCCGTTCAAGCTGTCGATGTGGGTCGATCATGTGGTCACCTTCTCGCGCGGGCACCGCTTGCCGCGCCTGTACTGCCGCCCGGTGGCCGACTGGTGCGCGCTGCTGCGCGACGTCGGCTTCGATGTCGAGGTCAGGCCCATGAGCGGCGCGCTGCCCTTTGCGAACACCATGCTGGTGTGCCAGGTGCGCAGCCCCGGGGTGGCCGCGTCCATCGCCTAAGATCGGATCAGGAGACATCCGACCGTGCAGCCCCTACCGATCATCGCCAGCACCTACACCACCTGCCTCGGGCAGGGCCTGGCCGCGAACCTGCAGGCCCTGCGGGCCGGTCGCAGCGGGCTCGTGCCCTGCGCATTCGAAACCGTGCGTCTCGACACCTGGATCGGTGTTGTCGACGGGGTGGACGACGTGCGCCTGCCGGCGACGCTGGCCGCCTACGACTGCCGCAACAACCGGCTGGCGCTGCTGGGCCTGGAAACCGACGGCTTCGCGCAGCGGGTGCGGGGGGCCATTCGGCGCTACGGGGCCGAGCGCGTGGGCGTGTTCATGGGGACCAGCACCTCGGGTATCTTCGAAACCGAGATCGCCTACCGCCACCGCGATCCCGCGACGGGGGCGCTGCCCGTGAGCTTGAACTACGGTGGCTCGCACAACCCGTTTTCGGTGGCCGATTTCACCCGCCAGGTGCTCGGTGCCGCCGGTATGGCACTGACGATTTCCACCGCCTGTTCCTCCAGCGCCAAGGTGTTCGCTGCGGCCGCGCGCCAGATCGCACGGGGCATCATCGACGCCGCCGTCGTGGGCGGGGTGGACAGCCTGTGCCTGACGACGCTGTACGGCTTCTCGTCGCTGCAGCTGACCTCCGCGCGAGCGGCCAAACCGTATGACGCCACGCGCGACGGCATTTCCATCGGTGAAGGTGCGGCCTTCGCCCTGCTGGAGCGACCGGACGACACGACGGCGGCCGGTGAGGCCCAGGCCTGGCTGCTGGGCATGGGCGAATCGAGCGACGCCTACCACATGTCGGCGCCGCATCCCGAGGGCCTGGGTGCCCGCATGGCCATGGCCGCCGCGCTGGCCTCGGCCGGCCTGACGCCTGCGGACATCGGCTACATCAACCTGCACGGCACCGCCACGCCGGCCAACGATGCCGCCGAGGGCCGGGCCGTGGCCGCCCTGTTCGGCCGGCAGCAGGTGCCCTGCAGTTCGACCAAGGGCGCCACCGGCCACACGCTGGGGGCCGCGGGCGCGATCGAGGCCATCATCGCCATGCAATCGATCGCCGAGGACTGGGTGCCCGGCAGCCCCGGCACCGACGCCGTGGACCCGGCCATGGCCATCGACTACCGCTGCGTGGGGCAGGACGCGCCGGTGCGCATCGCGCTGAGCAATTCCTTCGGCTTTGGCGGCAGCAACTGTGCGCTGGTGCTGGGAGGGCGGGCGGCATGAGTGCGCTGCAGGCATCCCTGTCGGCCTGGATCGAGGGCGTCGGCTTCATCGCGCCGGGCCTGCCCGATTGGCCGACGGCCTCTGCGGTGCTGGCCGGCCGCCAGCCCTACGTCGAGGCGCCTTCCGTGCTGCCGGCACCGGCCCTGCTGCCGCCGGCCGAGCGCCGCCGCGCCAGTCGGGTGATCCGCCTGGCCCTGGCGCTCGGACAGGAGGCCGTGGCCCACGCAAGGGCCGATGCCGCGGCGCTGGCGACGGTGTTCGCTGCCTCCGGTGCCGATGGTCACAACTGCCATGCGCTGTGCGAGCAACTCGCCGGCGAGGACCGTCAGATTTCGCCCACGCGCTTCCACAACTCGGTGCACAATGCCGCCGCCGGCTACTGGGGCATTGCCGTGCACAGCATGGCCCCGTGCCAGGTGATCTGCGCCTTCGACGGCAGCTTCGGCGCCGGCCTGCTCGACGCGCTGGCGCAGGTGGTGCTGGAGCAACGGCCGGTGCTGCTGGTCAGCTACGACAGCGAATACCCCCAGCCCCTGCACGCCAAGCGGCCGGTGCCCGACGCGGCCGGCATGGCGTGGCTGCTCTCGCCCCGCCAGGGCGAGCGGTCGCTGGCCAGGGTCACGGTCGAACGGGCCGCAGCCGGTGTATCGCTTTCGCGCCTGGCCGAGGCCGAACTGGAAGCGCTGCGTGTGCAGTTGTCTTCTCTGCGTGCCTTGCCGGCGCTGCAGAGGTTGGCCCATGGCCAGGCTGGCAGCACGGTGGTCGACTACCTGCCCGGTTACGCCCTCGAACTGGGACTCCAGCCATGCTAGACCACCGCTGGATCGCCGCCCACATTCCGCACCAGGGCCGCATGTGCCTGCTGGATGCGGTGCTGGCCTGGAATAGGGCGGGGCTTCATGCCCGTGCGACGAGCCATCGCCCGACGGACAACCCCTTGCGTGCCGACGGCCGGCTCGGTGCGGCCACCGGCATCGAATACGCCGCGCAGGCCATGGCCGTGCATGGTGTGCTGACCGCTGGTGACGGTCAGCCGCTGGGCGTGGGCTACCTGGCCAGCGTCCGTGCCGTGCGCCTGCATACGGACCGGCTCGACGACATCGCCGAGGACCTGGACGTGCGCGTCCAGCGGCTCTCGGGTGACGCCGGTGTCATCCTGTACGCTTTCGACATGTCGGCCGGCGGTCGCACCCTGATCGATGGCCGTGCCTCGGTGGTGCTCGATGCCGCGCGGCTTGGGTGAGTCTATGCCTCAACGTTCTTCCTCTTCCACCACACGACGGGCCCTGGTCACGGGCGGCAGCGGCGGCATCGGCGCTGCCATCTGCGAGCGGCTGGCCGCGGCCGGCCTGTCGGTCATCGTCCACGCCAACCGCGGACTGGGCAAGGCCGAGGCCCTGGCGCGCCGCCTGCAAAACCAGGGTCTGCAGGCCCGTGCCGCGGCCTTCGACGTCACCGACCGCCAGGCCACCGCACAGGCCATCGCCATCTTGTTGGAGGAGGGGCCGATCCAGGTGCTCGTCAACAACGCGGGCATCCACGACGATGCCGTGTTCCCGGGCATGACCGGCGGCCAGTGGGACCGTGTGATCGATGTCTCGCTCAATGGCTTCTTCAACGTGACGCAGCCGCTGGCCATGCCCATGCTGCGCACCCGCTGGGGCCGCATCATCAGCGTGTCGTCGGTGGCGGCCGTGGCCGGCAACCGGGGCCAGGTCAACTACGCTGCCGCCAAGGGGGCGCTGCACTCGGCCAGCAAGTCGCTGGCGCTGGAGTTGGCCAGCCGTGGCGTGACGGTGAACGTGGTGGCGCCCGGCATCATCGACACCGGCATGGCCGATGGCCTGTTCACGCCCGAGGCGATTCGTCAGATGGTGCCCATGCAGCGCGCTGGCCGCCCGCACGAGGTGGCCGACGTGGTGGCCTTTCTGGCCTCGGACCAGGCCTCCTACCTGTCGGGACAGGTGATCTCGGTCAACGGCGGGATGATTTGACCGGTTCCGGCAGGCCGGCTGGTGCGGCCCGCCGCTGCCCGGCCAGGCAGCGCTCGGCCATCGGGATGGTCAGCATGGTGCTGGCCACGGCCATCAGGAGCAGGGCGGTGAAGGTGCCGCTGGTGATGATCTCGCGGTCCAGCAGAATGTTCGCGAAGATGATCATGATCAGGGCCTTGGTCTGCAGCAGCCAGCCGATCAGGGTGCTTTCGCCGTTGGGCCAGCCCAGCATGCGGCCTGCCAGGTGCACGCCTGCGAGCTTGCCGGCCACGGCGGCCGCAAGCAGCAGGGCCGCCGCCAGCAGCACGTCCAGGCCGCCCATGGCCCAGCTCGTGCGCAGGCCCGTGGACAGGAAGAACACCGGCATCAGGACCAGCAGCACGTGGTGCCGCAGCAGGTCCATCTTTTCCTGGTCAAACCACTCGGCATCGAGCACCGCGCCCGCGAGGAAAGCACCCACCATGAAATGCAGGCCCGACCAGTCGGCGCCCAGCGCACACGCCACCAGCCACACCAGCGCCAGGTACCAGCGGTCCGGCTCGGACACGCGCCGCATCAGCGCCCGGCACAGCCATCCGGCGGCGACAAAACCCAGCAGGAACATCGCCTGCCGGCCGACCCGGGCCCAGTCCATGACGATGATGGCCAGCACCCCCCAGATCGCGATGTCGTCCAGGCTGGCGTAACGCAGGATCCGCTGGCCCAGCGGCTGCCGCAGCAGCGCCAGCTTTTCCAGAAACAGGATCAGGATGGGCAGTGCCGTCACTGCGCAGGCCATGCCGATGCCCAGCACGAACTGCCAGGGCCGTGCCTGCGGACCCAGCCAGCCATTCGGCCACTGCAGCATGAGCAGCGCCGCACCGCAGCCCATCAGCAGCGGTACTCCCAGGGCCAGGCCGGCGGTGATGCCGCTTTCGCGCCGGTAGCGCCACGCCTGTTTCAGGTCCAGCTCGACGCCGGCGATCATCACGAACAGCATCACCGCCCACCAGGCCAGGCCGTTGAGGGCATGGATGACCTCGGGGCGGAAGACGAACCCGTAGTAGGCGGGAAACCAGTGCCCCAGTACGCCGGGGCCGAGCACGATGCCCAGCAGGATCTGCACCACCACGAGTGGGGCCCAGCGGTCGGTACGACCCAGCCGCCACAGTAGCCAGGGAACCGTGAAGACGATCAGCAGGGCGATCAGGAACCGTTCGGCGGTGCTCATTTCGTGCCGGTGTACTCGCGGAAAATGCCCAGCGTCACGCCGCAGCGCACATCGCCGAAGCCGGCGCGGCGCAGCGCCGACATCACGGTGTCCGGGTCCACGGCGGCCTCGATGGTGTCGCCGTAATAGGCCCACAGGCGCTTGACGTCGGCGTGGCGCCCACTCACGCGTGCCAGCAACGGTACCAGTACGCGAATGTGGAACTTCAGCAGCATGCGGCCCAGCCGGCTGGCCGGCCGGCTGATTTCCATGACGCAGACCCTGCCGCCCGGTTTGAGCACGCGCCAGTACTCGGCAAAGGCACGGTCGAGGTCGCCGACGTGGCGCAGCGCGTAGCCCATGGAGAGAAAGTCCATCTGCCGGTCGGGCAGGGGGATCGACTCGGCGTAGGCCTCGATGGTCTCGCACGAGAGCTTGCGGCGCAGCTCGGCCAGCATGCCCGGCGAGGGATCGAGCGCGATGACGCGCCCGTGCGGGCCGGCCAGGGCCAGCGCCTCGGCGGTAACCAGGCCGGTGCCGGCGGCCACGTCCAGTACCTGCATGCCGGGCCTGAGGCCCTCGCGGCGCAGCACTTCACGCCGGTACCAGCTGCCGCTACCCAGCGCCGTGAGCGCCTCGGCGCTGTCGTAGCCCGAGGCCGCCTCGTTGAACATGGCCTGGGTCAGGGCGCGCCGCTCGGTCTCGTCCGAAAAGTAGGCCTGCATGCGCGTATCGTCGGCCTTCATGGCGCCGCGGGTGGGTGGCAATGGCTCGGTCATGAGCGTTCCTCGTCAAAAAATGGGCCTGCGCTGTCATTGGCGCAACCGGCGCCAGGCCAGCCGTGGCAGGCGCAGCAGGAAGCCCAGAAACAGCCGGGTATGCATCCAGGTCAGCAGGGCGTTGTCGCGCAGGTAGCGGAAATGCGAGACACCCCCCTCATCGGCACTCAGGTAGCGCACGGGGGCGTCGAGGTTGAGGGCCGGCACACCGGCCCAGGACAGGCGCACCACGGCTTCTGGATCGAAATCGAAGCGCCGCATGAAACGCTGTGCACGCATGACCTGCCGCAGCGGCGCGATCGGGTAGACACGAAAACCGTACAGCGAGTCGCCGATGCCGGCCCACAGGGTTTCGAGGTTGGCCCAGCCGTTGGACACCTTGCGGCCGTTGACACGCAAGGCGGGCGCCTCGGGCCCGAACACCGGCTTGCCCAACACCATGGCGGCAGGCTGTGCCTGCGAGGCTTGCATGAAATGGGGAATCAGCTCGGCCGGGTGTTGGCCGTCCGAATCCATGGTCAGTGCATGGGTGAAACCCTCGGCACATGCGCGGGTCATGCCCTCCAGCACCGCGGCGCCCTTGCCCTGGTTGGCCGGTTGCACGATCACGCGCAGGCCGGGGTCGTCGGCGGCCATCGCCTGCAGCCAGGCGTCGCTGCCGTCGGTGCTGCCGTCCACCACCACCCACACAGGCGCCCACTGCCGGCGCGCCGCCTGCACGGTGTCGACCACGGCCCGCCCCGGGTTGTAGCTGGGGATCAGCACCAGATGGGTGGTCGATGCCTGGGGCTGGTTCATGGTGCCGGGTGCTCGCTCATGGTCAGTGCCTCGCGCAGGTAGTGCTCCAGCTCGCGCGTGAAAGCCTTGTGGTCGTCCGGGGGCGGAAACCGCCGGCCCAGGCGCGCGCGGCAGATCAGGGGCAACACCGGGGGCCGCCACAGCGGCCAGTGTTTGCCCAGGTAGGGCGTCGAGAACTCCAGCAGCACGGTCTGCACGGGCGCGCGGGTGCGCCGGGCAATCAGACCGGTGCTGTGGCCCAGCGGGTTGAGCGGAAAGACCGCCGTGCGCGTGCCCTCCGGGAACAGGACCAACTGGGCGCCCTCCTGCAGGCTGCGGCAGCCGCGCTTGATCAGGCGGTGCGCACTGTCGTTGCGGATGTAGCGCGCCAGGCGTGCGCCGGCCCCGAACAGCAGGTTGTCCAGCAGGCTGGCCTTCATCACGCACACGGCGTGGGGCAGGCGCGACGCCAGCAGGACCGCGTCGAGCAGCGAGGGGTGGTTGGGCGCAATGATCAGCGACGTCTCGTCGCGCAGGGTATCCAGCGCCGACAGGTCGAAGCGGCAGGCGCACAGCAGCGTGAGGATGCGCAGGTAGATGCGAAAACCGACCATGATGGCCAGTCGGCCCAGCCGCTGGCCGGTGCGCCGTGGCAGGACGGGGTGCAGCACGGCGGCAAAGGGCAGCCAGCTCAGGCAGACCAGGGCCAGGCTGGCCAGGCCGATGCACATGGCGAGCCGCTCATACAGGCGCCACCACAGCGGGCGGCTCGTGTGCGCGTCACTCATCGACGGTCACGCGGGTGCTTGATTCACCCAGGATCCAGGAAACGCCGAAGCCGCCGGCCCAGTAGTGCCGGGTGCGCACCAGCGGGCTGTCCTCGAATGTGGCGCCGCGCAAGTTGTCGTAGCGCAGGAAGGCGCCCACCCAGTAGCGGTCGAAGCGGCGCGAAACGGCCGCCAGGACCTGCATGCCGGCAAAGCCCCCCCGTGCCTGGTAGGCCGGCCGGGTGGCCGTGGCATGGGCCCTGTCCACGCCATAGAAATACTGGTGCTGGCGCCGGTCGCCAAACAGGGGGCCGGCCTGCAGGCCCACGTTCCAGCCGCGCAGCCCGGGCAGGTCGCCCACGTCCAGGTTCAACTTGGGGTGGAACACCCAGCCGATGTTCTGCAACTGGTCGTCCAGTGTGTGGGCCACGCGCAGCGGCAGCAGCAGCTTGAGGCTGCGCCGCCCGCTGCTGGCCTGCCACAGGGTCAGATCCAGTTCGGGGCCGAGTTCGAAATTGGCCTCCAGATCGGGCATGCCGGCGCGGGCCTCGATTTTCTTGCTCGGTGCCGGTGGTGACAGCGCCGCCGAAACGGTCAGGTCCAGCCGGTCGGAGGCAAACAGTTGGCCACGCACACCGTGCCGGTCGGCCTTGAGAAACTTGCCGTGGAAGGTGAAGTAGGGTGTGGGCAGGACGTATTGCTGGTGCTGGTCCGATCCCCGGTAGGCCGGGAAGCTCACGGCCCCGACGCCGATACCGGCTTCCCACAACGGCCGGTCATGGGCAGCGCGGGCGAGACCCGGCACCGCGGCGGCCATGGCCAGGCAGGACAGCAGCAGGGTGGGCAGGGTGCGCATTGCCATACGCATGAGGTTCGCCTTCATCATATATCGGATGGCGATCAGGCCTGGTACAGGCCGGGGTCGTCCACCTTGCGGATGTTGCAACGGCGCTTGTGCCAGGCCATGTAGGCGCGCCGGGGTTGGGTGATGTTGGCCGTGTAGTACAGGCACTTGAAGATGAACAGCGAGCGCCAGATCGGGGTCTGGCCGAAAATGTCGCCGGCCAGCACCGACAACAGGGCTTCCTTCATGCGCAACACGTTCTTCGGGTACATGAAAAAATCGCGCATGATGGGGTTGGTCATGCGGTAGATGAACCAGGAAAACGCCTTCGGACCATGCCGCATGGTGGCGTCGAAGCGCTTGAGCGCCGCGGGCGCCCGGGCCGGCGTGCGCAGGCAAGTATCGACGGTGTCGGCGCCGACCACCGCGCTGTGCATGGCCAGCCACACACCCGAGGAAAACACCGGGTCGATGAAGGCGAACGCGTCGCCGAGCATCAGGTAATTGGCCCCGTGGTTGCGCTGCGCGACATAGGAAAAATTGCCCGTCGCTTCCACCTCGGTGATGCGCTCGGCCTGCGCCAGACGCTGCTGCAGCTTCTCGCAGGTGGCGATGTTGTCCAGCAGGAACCGCTCCAGCGACCGCCCCTGGCGCGTCTTCACGTGGTAAGGCCAGGTGACCATGCCGACGCTGGTCGTGTCCCCGGTCATGGGAATGAACCAGAACCAGCCATGCTCGAACCAGAAGATCGTGATGTTGCCTTCGGCTTCGCCCTCGTGGCGCCGGGCGTGGTGAAAGTGCGCATAGACTGCGGCCGAACTGTGGTGCGGGTTGCGCTCCTTGATGCGGAACTTGTTGGCCAGAAAGGTGTCGCGGCCCGATGCATCGACCAGGAAACGGGCGCGCCAGTGGTGTTCCCGGCCATCACCCAGGCGCGCCGTGACGCGCACGCCGCCATCGGGCTCATCGAGTGACACGGCACTGGCCCGGCAGCCTTCGTGCACCATGGCGCCCTTGCGGGCCGCGTTGCGCAGCAGCACGTGGTCGAACTCGGCACGCTTGACCTGGTAGGCAGCCGGCAGGGCTTTGTTCCAGGCCTCGGCAAACGTGAAGGTCTGCGTGTGTCCGTGGTGGGGCGAGACGAACTCGGCCCCTGGTTTGTGCATACCGATGGCACGGATTTCGTCGGCCACGCCCAGCTCCTCGAACAGAGGCAGGTTGGCCGGCAGCAGCGATTCGCCGATGTGAAAGCGCGGATGCCGGTCCTTGTCCAGCAACTGCACGTGGTAGCCGCGCCCGGCCAGCAGGGTGGCCGCCGTCGAGCCGGCGGGTCCGCCACCGATCACGAGGACATCGCAGACCGTTTCGCTGGGTGCAGTGTGTTCGTTCAGAGGCAGTGGAGCCATGAGGGCAGCAAGGGAGGGCGGGGCCAAAGGGCCAGATAATACCTGCCGCCAGCGCGATCCCGTTCGCGATCCCGCATCCCGATACGCAACGGTGGCATCATCGGGACATGTTTGTTCATTTGCGCCTGCACACCGAGTTTTCCGTGGTCGATGGCACCACGCGCATCGACGATGTGGTGGGGGCGGCAGCGGCCGATGGCCAGCCCGCGCTGGCGGTGACCGATCTGCACAACCTGTTCGGCGGCCTGAAGTTCTACCGGGCTGCGCGGGGGGCCGGGGTCAAGCCCGTGCTGGGGGCCGAGGTAGCGCTGCAGGGCTTCACGGACGCGCCGCTGCCGGGCGCTGGCAGCCCGGCGGCCCAGCAGCCCATGCCGCGCGTGCTGCTGCTGGTCCAAGACCATCAGGGCTACCTCAACCTGTGCGAACTGCTGGCGCGGGCCTGGACGACCAACGTGGTGCGCGAGCAGCCGCTGGTCAAGCGCGAGTGGTTGCAGGAGCTCGGTGCCGGCCTGATCCTGTTGTCCGGGGCCCACACGGGCCCCGTCGGCCAGGCCCTGCTGGCGGGCGACGACACCCGGGCGGCTGATGCCGCGCTGCAACTGGCCAGTCTGTTTCCGCACCGCTTCTACATCGAGCTGCAGCGCGCCGGACGCGCCGACGACGAGCGCCACGTCATGGCCGCCGTTCAACTGGCTGCCCGCCTGCGCCTGCCCGTGGTGGCCACGCACCCGGTGCAATTCCTCGCCGCCGACGACTACGAGGCGCACGAGGCCCGGGTATGCATTGCCGAGGGCGAGATCCTGGGCAACGCGCGGCGCGTGCGCCGCTTCACGCGCGAGCAGTACTTCAAGCCGGCGGCCGACATGGCGGCGCTGTTCGGCGACGTCCCCTCGGCGGTGGCCAACACGCTGGAGATTGCCCGGCGCTGCAACCTGAGCCTGGTGCTGGGCAAGCCGCAACTGCCGAACTTTCCGATCCCGCCGGTCAACGGTGCGGTGATGTCGGTCGAGGACTACTTTCGCCATGTCTCCTTCGAGGGTCTGGAGGGACGCCTGCGGCACCTGTTCCCCAACGAGGCAGAGCGCGACAGGCAACGCCCGCGCTACGTGGAGCGGCTCGAATTCGAGCTTGGCACCATCCTCAAGATGGGCTTCCCGGGCTACTTCCTGATCGTGTCGGACTTCATCAAGTGGGCCAAGGAAAACGGCTGTCCCGTGGGCCCCGGCCGGGGGTCGGGCGCCGGCTCGCTGGTGGCCTACGCGCTGCTCATCACCGACCTCGATCC
>Ga0265293_10009741_pt1 | contig 13692 bp, 11 predicted proteins | sample Munlanlewell138R_FD_192505 | JGI IMG/M metagenome (GOLD analysis project Ga0265293, IMG submission 192505) | Leachate microbial communities from a municipal landfill in Southern Ontario, Canada - Leachate well 138R | ecosystem: Engineered > Solid waste > Landfill > Unclassified | place: Canada...
TTTAATATGACAATTATTCTTCCAAAAGAGGGGTTTTTACCAGAAGATCTCTTCTCTCTATTGGAACCTATCTCCTCTACAACTAATAATTGGAGAAATATTATAAACGACAAAAGAACTTCTAAACTAGATCTCTTCTTGCCTAAATTCAAATTTGACTATGAAATAGAGTTCAATGATATTCTTAAGAAAATGGGAATAACAGATGCATTCATTCCAAAGCTTGCCAATTTCTCTCGCATATCATCTGAGCAGGAGCTTGTAATTTCTAAAGTATTGCAGAAAACAGCAATTGAGGTTAATGAAAAAGGGAGCGAGGCTGCTGCAGTAACATCTGTAGGAATTGGAGTGACCTCTATGCCTCCAAAAAATGAATTCCGTGTAAACCGCCCATTCGTTTTTGTAATTTCAGAGAAATTCACTGGCACCATTCTATTCGCCGGCAAAGTAGAAGTGCCTAGCTACTAATTATCTCCCAAAAAAATAATCCATCAGCTCAATCAGCATATTACTGTCTATTAAAGCATGGAGTAAAGTAGGGAATTTTAGCAGAGTAATATTGGTATATTCAAAAAAAAGGTTATTTTTGTTAGTACTTAAACTACTGCCTATGGAAAAGATTTTTCCCCGACAGCTTGCTATTCCTCTTGTAATACTTCTAGGGATTGCTTTTGGCCTATTCTTTTATTTGATATATGTTTCCAGGATGGGTTCTTATCTTACAGACGATCCATCTGCATGTGTCAATTGCCATATTATGGCCCCTTATTATCAATCATGGCAAAAGAGTTCACACCAAGCCTGGACAACTTGTAATGATTGCCATGTTCCTCAAGATAATATTATCAAGGGCTATGCATTTAAGGCCAAAGATGGTCTCTATCATGCAGCTGTTTTTACTTTGAGAGCAGAACCGCAGGTTATAAGGCCACGCAAAGCCAGTTATACTGCAATTATGGAGAACTGTATAAGGTGTCATACCCAGCTAAATACCGAATTTGTAAAGACCGGAATGGTTAAATATGCCGATGTTGCAAAAGGCAATGCAAGGGCCTGTTGGGATTGTCATAGAGAGGTACCTCATGGCGGCATGTCAAATTTGGCAATGAGCCCTAATGCTATTGTACCACTTCCTGAGTCTCCAGTGCCCGCTTGGTTAAAAAAAATGATGAAAAAATAAAACTAGAACTCTATGAAAAAATTCTATGAGAAACACAAAACGGCCCTAATGTGGACGTTGTTTGCAGGAACCATAGTTGTAGTCTTTCTTTTGGGACTACTTGTCTCTTCTGTAACAGAGAGAAGAGCAGAGATTGCAACCCTATTCCATAATAAGCGGATAGAAATTACTGGTATAGAAGCCAGGAGTGAAATTTGGGGTGAAAACTACCCTAGAGAATATGAAACTTGGCTTAAGACCAAAGAGACCGACTTTGAAAGTAAGCATATGGGCAATAGTGCTCAAGATATTCTTGAGCAGAGACCAGAGATGGTTGTGCTTTGGGCTGGCTATGCCTTTTCTAGAGAGTACACCTCTCCAAGAGGTCATGCCCATGCAATTGAAGATGTTACAAATACTTTAAGAACTGGAGCTCCATTAACAGAAGAAGAAAATTTACAACCTGGCACCTGTTGGTCTTGTAAAGGGCCAGATGTTCCCAGAATGATGGCCGAGGTTGGAATTGAAAAGTTTTATGCTGTTCCCTGGTCTCATTTCGGTAGCGAAGTTGTAAATCCAATAGGATGTGCAGATTGTCACAACCCAGATAACATGAATGTTGCTATCTCACGTCCAGCGTTAATAGAGGCATTTGAAAGACAAAATAAAGATATTACTAAATCTACAATCCAAGAGAGGCGCACTCTAGCTTGTGCCCAATGCCATGTAGAGTACTACTTCAAGGGAGATGGTAAATATCTTACATTCCCTTGGGATAAAGGAAGCAGTGTAGAGGAGATGGAGGCATATTACGATGAGATAGGCTTCTCTGATTGGACACATACACTTAGTAGAGCTCCTATGTTAAAAGCACAACATCCAGACTATGAGCTTTTCATGAAGGGGCCTCATGCAAAAAGAGGGCTCTCTTGTGCAGATTGCCATATGCCATATAAGACAGATGGAGCAATAAAATATAGCGACCACCATGTAGTTTCTCCTCTTAAATATATAGATAGAACTTGCCTTACCTGTCACAGAGATAGCGAAGAAGAGCTTATGAACTATGTATATGAATACCAAGATAAGATTCTAGAGACTAGAGATAGAGTAGAGGTTGAGTTGGCTAAAGCACACATTGGAGCAAAGTTTGCTTGGGACAATGGAGCCAACGAAAAACAGATGGAGCCAGTTCTTAAACTTTTAAGAGCAGCACAATGGAGATGGGACTTTGCAGTTGCATCTCATGGAGCCTCTTTCCATGCTCCAGTAGAGACTCAAAGAATACTTTCTCACAGTTTAGATAGAAGTTATCAGGCACAGTTGCAAGTGAATAAAGTGCTTGCACAGCTAGGAGTAAAAGAAGATGTACCTACTCCAGATATCTCTACCAAAGCAAAAGCTCAAGAGTATATTGGTTTAGATATGCCTAAGTTACGTGCGCAGAAAGAAAAATTCATAACTACAATTGTACCTGAATGGCTAACAAAAGCGAAAGAAAACGAAAGATTGCTATAGAAGAGGGCGCAATAGTTTTGGGAGTATTAATTGCAGGGTTCGCTCTGCAATTTTTTACGGGAGAATCTACAAGTTTTAATAGCGCATTTTTAGCATTTCCTGTAAATGTTGTTTTTATTGTTCTACTACTTCTTATTCTATTTATGAAAAGAGGTACAGTTCTTAGTAGAATGGCCTCAGGCTCGCTTTCAGTGATTTTATTAGGTGCAATTACCTTGGCTACATTATGGATGGGTTTAGTACCAGAGAATAATGTTAAAATTTCATGGCCTTTTGTTCTGCTCTACTTATTACTGCTCATAAACCTAACTGCAGTTATATCTGTACGAATAAAGTCTTTATCTGTAAGAAGTATCCCTTTTTTGCTAAATCATGTAGGGTTATTAGTTATACTACTTGCAGCAGGGCCAGGCTCGGCAGATAAGGCTAGGTATTTTATGCGAGTGGGAGAGGGCAATACCGAGTGGAGAGGTGAACTGCTCAATATAGTAGATAGTTCACCCAACAAAGATGAGTTGAAAGAGTTGCCATTGGCAGTAGAGCTTATAGATTTTAAGATGGAAGAGTACCCTCCTAAATTGGCTGTTATAAATGTGAATACTGGAGAATCAATGCCAAAAGGAAAAGGAGTTTTCTTTGAAGCTGTGCCTTATACTCAAGAAAAAATAGAGGAGTGGATTTTAACAGTAGATACATTTTCTTATAAGCCTAGGTATGCCCCTTCTGCATTTGTGTCTGCTAAAGACTTAATGGGGAATAGCGTTGCTCAAGGGTGGGTTAGTTGTGGAAACTATTTTCAGCACTTCAAGTTACTAAGTTTAACAGACTCTCTTTCTGTAGCAATGACTTTTCCAGAGCCTCAAAGTTTTAAGTCGCAAGTAAAAGTATATACTCCAGATGAGAAAGTTAGAGAAGGAGAGATTCGGGTAAACCATCCATTGAGAGTAGGGAGTTGGATGATATACCAACACTCATACGATACCCAACGGGGGCGCGATTCGGAGTGGTCAATATTTGAGCTTATTTATGACCCCTGGGTAATCCCATCTTATATTGGGTTTATTCTGTTAATGATTGGATCTATAACACTTTTTTGGAAAGGAGGTAAAAGATGAGTTGGAGTGATTTTATCTATTTTGCAATTGGCTCTCTCTCTTTATGGACATTGGGTGTTGCGTTGCTCTATCTGTTAAAGAGAAACAGAGCAGGTAATATTGCAATAGTTGCAGGCATTGTTCTATTTGCTACTTTTATAGTGGGTCTATGGATAGGCCATGGCCACCCACCACTTAGAACAATGGGAGAGACTCGGCTATGGTACTCCTTTTTTCTGGTTATTGTAGGTTTTGCTACATATATGCATTGGGGTTATAAATGGATTATGAGTTACAGTGTGGTTGTCTCTGGGGTCTTTATTTTTATTAATCTCTTAAAGCCAGAGATTCATACCTCTAACTTAATGCCAGCACTTCAAAGTTTATGGTTTGTACCTCATGTGACAGTGTATATACTATCTTATGCTCTTTTAGGGGCAGCTACAATTGCCTCTTTTATTGCAATTAAAGAGATTAAAAGTGGGAATGAAAGACTTATACCTCTTATAGATAATTTAGTCTATATTGGATTGGGTTTTCTGTTATTGGGAATGCTCATGGGGGCACTCTGGGCAAAAGAGGCTTGGGGAGACTTTTGGTCTTGGGACCCCAAAGAGACTTGGGCATTTATCACTGGAGCAGCCTATCTTGTTTATATTCACTCGCGAATTATGAATTACAAACTAAAAAAGTTGCTATGGTTATTACCTATAGCTTTTATACTTTTAATGATTACTTGGGTTGGAGTTAATTACTTGACTGCTGCTCAAGGGAGTATTCATGTATATTAATTTGCTTTAAAAATAGTTTATATTAATTAATGCATTTTTTTCTTCTTTACATTAAAAATAAATTACCTTTGTGTTCACAAGAAAACGAAAGATGAGTTTATATTCAAATATTCATTCAGTACATAATCATCACCTACGGTTTACCGGTAGGCTAGAATGTCTGTTTGTATATATGAGATAATTTATTCAAGTATATTTAACATGAGAGAGGCTTACCAAATGGTAGGTCTCTTTTTTTTACCCAAAACCAAAGAGATAAATAGAAATAAAAAAAGATATGATTAGAATTGCAATTCAAGCCAAAGGCCGTTTAAGTGAAGAGAGCTTAGATTTACTTGCAGAGAGTGGCCTTTCAATAGAAGTGAGTAAAAGAAAGCTATTAACCAAGTGCGGAGATTTTCCAATGGAGGTGCTCTATTTAAGAGACGATGATATTCCAGAAGCAGTAGCGATGGGAGTTGCACACATTGGTATAGTAGGTCACAACGTGGTAGTAGAGAGTGAGGCAAAAGTAGAAGTATTACAAAAATTAGGTTTTAGTAAATGTAGACTTTCATTGGCAATACCAAAATCTCAAGAGTACAGCGGTTGCTCATATTTTAATGGGAAAAGGGTTGCAACATCTTACCCTAATATTTTAGAGACCTATTTTAAAGAGAACAAAATAGATGCATCTATTCAAAAGATTGCGGGCTCTGTAGAGGTTACGCCCTCTGTTGGTATGGCAGATGCAATACTAGATATAGTGAGCTCAGGAGGAACTCTGGTTGTAAACGGTTTAAAGGAGGTAGAGACTCTGTTTCAATCGCAAGCAGTTCTTATTGCAAACCCCAATTTAGAGAGTGCAAATAGAGAGATTGTAAATCAACTCATCTCTAGATTCCAAGCTGTACAAAGAAGCCAAGGGATGAAATATCTTTTAATTAACCTTCCTGAATCAAAAGTAGATGAAGCTTCTATAATTATTCCTGGGATGAGAAGCCCTACTATATTACCGCTGGCCCAAGAGGGTTGGTGCTCTATGCACGTTGTGGTAGAAGAGAAAGGGTTATGGCCTAAATTAGAAAAGTTAAAAACAATGGGTGCCGAGGGGATATTAGTCTTGTCTTTAGATAAGGTTTTACCTTAGAAATCATTTGTAAATAGAGTTATAGCTAAAAAGCATTAGATAATTTTTAATTGTTAAATGGAGATGAAAAGATACATTGAGCCAAAACCAGAAACGTGGGACCAGATAGTAAAAAGAGCATCTCAAGATAATATGGTTGTAGAGAGAAGAGTTTCACAAATTTTAGAGAGAGTTAAAAAAGATGGAGATAAAGCACTCTATGAGCTTACAAAAGAGATAGATAATGTCTCTTTAAAGTCGTTCTTATTAGAGCAATCTGTTATTGACTCAAGTGCAAAACAGGTAAGCCCGCAATTAGTAGAGGCAATTGAGATAGCTTATTCTAATATTGAGAAGTTTCATAAAGCTCAATTCCCACAAGATATAGAAGTAGAGACTATGTCAGGGGTGAAATGTATGATAAAATCTTTCCCTATAGAGAAAGTTGGACTCTACATACCTGGAGGTACAGCACCACTCTTCTCTACTGTTTTAATGCTTGGGATTCCAGCTTTAATTGCCAAATGTAAAGATGTGATTATGTTTACACCACCCTTACCTACTGGCGGGTTAGACCCAACAATTGCCTATGCAGCAAAAAGAGTGGGAATTAGTAAAATTGTAACAGTTGGTGGAGCCCAAGCTATTGCAGCTATGGCATACGGAACAGAGGTAGTAGATAAGAGAGATAAAATATTCGGCCCAGGTAATAGCTATGTTGCTGCTGCTAAGCAACAAGTTTCTAGTAATGTAGCAATAGATATGGTGGCAGGGCCATCTGAATTAATGGTTATTGCTACAAGTGAATGTAACCCTACTTTTGTAGCTGCAGACCTGCTCTCACAAGCAGAGCATGGGCCAGACTCTCAGGTTTTTTTAATTACCAATAATGTTGAAATTATTGAGCGGGTATCTATTGAGTTAGAAAAGCAGTTAGCTAAGCTTCCAAGAAACTCAATTGCCCAAAAAGCATTAGAAAATAGCAGTATCATTGTTTTTAAAGATTTTGCAGATATCGTTAATTTCGCAAACATTTATGCCCCAGAACACCTAATTGTGGCTACAAATAACCCATGGGAGATTGCCTCTAAAATTAGAAATGCTGGAAGCGTTTTTATTGGGAACTACTCTCCAGAGAGCGCAGGCGATTATGCTTCGGGTACAAATCACACTCTCCCCACCGCAGGTTGGGCCAAATCTACAGGAGGTATAACTTTAGATAGCTTTATGCATAAGGTCTCATTTCAGGAACTTACTTCAGAAGGGCTGTTAAACCTCTCAAGCACTATAACCACAATGGCAATAGAAGAGAAATTAGATGCACATGCAAACGCTGTTCTAGTTAGGGTTAATGGAGATGATTTTATATAAAATACATTTTCAAAAGCTAAACACTACATGATTAGCGAGTTACGTTTAGTCATCTCAAAAAAAAAGAATATGAATAAAAGTAATATCAATATTGAATCCCTTGTAAGAGATAATATTAGAAAGCTTGTGCCTTACTCTACGGCACGAAATGAGAGCAAGTTAAAAAACGCTCTATTTATGGACGCAAATGAGAGCCCATTTAATACTGGTTATAACCGGTACCCTAAACCTGTAAATTACGAGCTTAAAAGAGAGGCTGCTAGAAGCATAAACTCGGCCCTAAAGCCAAAAGGCAAAGAAGGTTTAGACGGCCAAAATAGCCTACACGGTGCTGGAGAGAATGTTTTTAAAGAGGTTTCGGCAGAAAATGTATTTGTGGGTAATGGAAGTGACGAGGCTATTGACTTGTTATTTAGGGTTTTTTGTGTTCCTGGAGCAGATAACGTTGTATCTATAGCTCCAACTTATGGGATGTATAGAGTTGCAGCAGCAATTAATAATGTGGAGTATAGGGAGTGTGCTCTTAATACAAACTACTCGCTTGATGTAGAGGCTCTTTTAGCAGTAATTGATAAAAATAGTAAGTTAGTTTTCCTCTGCTCGCCCAATAACCCAACAGGTAATCTGCTTTCAAAAGAGAGTATAATTAATGTTGCAGAGAATTTTAATGGGATTGTTGTAGTTGATGAGGCCTATATAGATTTTTCTGGAGATAGTGGTTTTACTCCTTATCTCTTTAAGTATAACAATCTGGTAGTTCTTAGAACAATGTCAAAGTCTAGAGGGATGGCTGCTATAAGAGTTGGTTTCGCCTATGCAAACCCCACAATTATCTCTTTTATGGAGAAGGTTAAATACCCCTATAATTTAAATAAGGTAAGTCAAGAGCTTGCAACTAAGTCTCTTAAAGAAGATAATTTAAGCCGAGTTAAAGTAATTATTCAAGAGAGGGAGAGGTTGGGCTGTGAGCTCTCTAAGTTGGAGTGCGTTCAGAAGGTATATAGGAGTGATTCAAATTTTTTACTAGTTAAAATTGACAACCCATTAGAGAAGATAGAGGCTCTTAAAAGCAAAGGTGTTGTGGTGAGGGATAGAAGCACAGTACCTGGCTGTGAGGAGTGTATAAGAGTTTCTATAGGTAAAAAAGATGAAAACAATCTATTACTCTCTATTTTAAAAGGAGAGGAGGTAGAGGGGTACAATAACTATATAGAGTTATCGCGAATCACAAAAGAGACCTCGGTAAATCTTAAAATTTTTAAAACTGGTAGAGGTATTACAAATATTAATACTGGAGTAGGGTTTTTAGATCATATGTTAGAGCTCTTTTCTGTTCATTCTGGGATTAATATAGATATAGATGTAACAGGCGATTTAAGAGTAGATGCACATCATACAATTGAAGATACTGCCTTGGTTCTGGGAGAGGGAATAAATAAATTATATGGACAGCTTAAGGGGTATAATAGATATGGCTTTGTGTTGCCCATGGATGAATCTCAAGCAACTGCTGTAATAGATTTAGGAGGTAGGTTTGGCTTTGAGTGGGATGTGAAATTTGCTTCTGCTTTTACAGGAGACTTTCCAACACAGATGTATAGTCACTTCTTCTCTTCTTTAGCTACTGCTGGTAAATTTACTCTTCATCTAAAAGCCAACGGAGAAAACGACCACCATATTGCCGAGGCTCTTTTTAAAGCTTTTGCTAGAGCTGTAAGAGTTGCTCTTTCTAATGAGATAAGAGAGTATGAATTGCCAAGCAGTAAGGGAGTTATATAGAAAGTTAACAATCATTAATATGAAAAACATGGAACTTAATAATAAGTTTGAGGTAATACCTGCAATTGATATAATTAATGGAGAGTGTGTTAGGCTCTCTATGGGAGATTATGACAGGGTTAAAAGGTACTCTACAAACCCTTTGGAAATTGCTCTTTGGTTTGAATCATTGGGGTTTAAGAAGTTGCATATAGTAGATTTAGAAGGGGCTAAACAAGAGAGCCCAGTAAATTTAGCTGTGCTCAAAAAAATTGCTTCAAACACCTCACTAGAAATACAGTTTGGAGGTGGGGTTAAAACCCAAGCAATTGCCAAGCAAGTATTCGATAGTGGAGCTCACTCAATTATATGTGGGAGTATAGCTGTTACCAATCTAGAAATTATGAGAGATTTAATTGATAATTATGGAGCTAAAAATATAATTTTAGGTCTAGATATTAAAGAAGGTAAAATTGCTATAAAAGGTTGGAAAGAGCAGTCTAATAATAATATATATGAGTTTATCTCTACTTATACTTCATTGGGTGTCTCTAGAGTTATCTGTACAGATATTAGCAAAGATGGAATGCTATTAGGCCCTGCTTATGAGTTATATAAAGATTTAAGCGCTCGGTTCCCAGCGTTAACAATTATTGCTAGTGGTGGAGTTTCTAGCGAAAAAGATATTTTTTCTCTTGCCAGTACTGGAGCTAGCGGAGTTGTTGTTGGAAAAGCATTTTATGAAAACAAAATTAATATAGAGGAGTTACAAAAATGGTTACAAAACGAATAATCCCTTGCCTAGATGTTTTTCAAGGAAAAACTGTAAAGGGCATAAATTTTATCAATTTAAAAGAGATTGGTAACCCCGTAGAGATGGGGCAATACTACTCAAATGAGGGAGCAGATGAGTTGGTCTATTTAGATATTAGTGCCACTCAAGAGGGGCGTAAAACATTTGTCTCTCTTGTGAAACAGGTAGCAGACAAACTGAAAATTCCTTTCACTGTGGGTGGGGGAATATCTACTCTGCAAGATGCTGCTATTTTGTTAGATTCGGGAGCAGATAAAGTCTCTATTAATAGTTCGGCATTAAGTAACCCATCTATCATTGAGAAAATAGCTTCTTTATATGGTTCTCAATTTGTTGTAGTTGCTATAGATGCTAAGTTAGAAGATGGCATTTGGAGAGTTAAAAGTAGAGGAGGGACAAAAGAGAGCGGCTACGAGCTCTTTGAGTGGGCTTCTCAGGCTCAAGAGCGAGGGGCAGGAGAAATTCTATTTACATCTATAAATCACGATGGTACTAAAAAGGGGTTTGCTCTAGATGCTTTGGCAAAATTAAATTCCATTCTCTCTATACCAGTAATTGCCTCTGGTGGTGCAGGTACTATGGAGCATTTTAAAGAGGTATTTGAAAATGGACATGTTAGTGCTGCACTGGCTGCTTCTGTTTTTCACAACAAAGAGATTCTCATAAGAGATTTAAAGAACTATTTAATATCAAACAAAATTGAAGTAAGAATTTAATTAAACAGTTAGAATAATGGCTATAAAGTAATATTGAAATAGTTATAGTTGTTCATAGATTTTTGAATAAATAAAAGATATGCAAAATTTGATAGATACTGTTTTTAAAACAGAAGAGCTCTTGATACCGGCTGTGATTCAAGATAATAAATCGCTCAAGGTACTAATGCTTGGGTATATGAATAGAGAGTCTTATAGTAAAACTTTAGATACAGGGTTGGTTACATTTTTTAGCCGATCTAGGCAAAAATTATGGACTAAGGGCGAAACTAGCGGCAACTTTTTATCGGTTGTATCTATTGAGCCAGATTGCGATAGTGACACTCTTCTTATTAGAGTTAATCCAGCTGGCCCTGTTTGCCATACTGGTAGTGTTAGCTGTTTTAAAGGAGAAGATAGCGAGGGTTTTATACCAAAGTTGTCTGGTGTAATAAAGGAGAGACACAACACTATGCCACACGGCTCATACACCACCTCTCTGTTTAACGATGGAATTGAAAAAATATGCAAGAAGGTGGGCGAAGAGGCTTCAGAAACTATAATTGAGGCGGTAAAGGGTAGTAAAGAGAGATTGGTATATGAAATAAGCGATCTTATATACCATCTTTTAGTGTTAATGGAGTACTCTCAAGTCTCTATAGAACAGGTAGAGAAGGAACTCTATTCAAGACATTAGAAATAATCTAAAAGAGCCCGCTAATATTTCCGTTGTTGTCAATATCAATACTTTCAGAAGATGGAGTCTCTGGGAGCCCTGGCATGCGCATTATTGCTCCGGTAATTGGGACTAGGAATCCTGCTCCAGAGGCAATCTCTATTTCACGTACGGTTATTACAAAGTCTTTGGGCCTACCAAGTAGCTTGGGGTTATCTGATAGCGACTTTTGAGTTTTGGCCATACAGATTGCAAGGTCTTCTAATCCTAAATTTTTAATCTTAGCAAGATCTGCACGTGCTTTTGCTGTGTAGTCTACAGCTTCGGCACCATAAATTCTTTTGGCAATTGTCTCTATTTTTTTCTCTACGCTATCTGTTAGTGGGTAGAGAGGGGTGAAATGAGGGCAACAGCTTTCAGTTGCTTCTACTACTAGTCTGGCAAGTTCGTGAGCTCCTGCTCCTCCTTTGCCCCATACATCTACGGCAGATACTGGTATATTTTTGCTTTTGCAAAAATCAACAACAAAGTCTATCTCTTCTTGGGTATCTGAGGTAAACCTGTTTATAGCTACTACTGGAGCTAGAGTAAACTGTTTTATATTTTCTACGTGTTTTTCTAGGTTTTCAATACCCTTTTTTAGATACTCAACTCCAGGAGTCTGAATCTCTTTAAGTGGTTGCCCTCCATGGTATTTTAGAGCTCTTATTGTGGCTACTAAAACAGCAGCGTTTGGCGATAGGTTTGCGCTGCGGCATTTTATGTCAAGGAACTTCTCGGCACCTAAATCAAACCCAAAACCTGCCTCTGTTACTGTGTAGTCTGTGAGTGAAAGAGCTGTTTGTGTTGCTAGCACAGAGTTGGTTCCTTGAGCAATGTTGGCAAAAGGGCCTCCGTGAATAATAGCTGGTGTTCCCTCAATTGTTTGTACTAAATTTGGTTTAATTGCATCTTTTAGTAGTGCAGCCATTGCTCCGTGCACCTTCAAGTCTTTTGCGTAAATGGGTTTTTTATCAAAGGTATATCCTATAAAAATATTGCCAATTCTAATTTTGAGATCTTCCATATCTTTTGCAAGACAGAAAATAGCCATAATTTCAGATGCTGCAGTTATATCGAACCCTGTCTCTTGTGGAATGCCATGGTTAGTGCCACCTAGCCCAACTACAATAGAACGGAGAGATCTGTCGTTCATATCCATTACTCTTTTCCAGGTAACAGTGCGTGGGTCTATATTTAGCGAGCGAGTTTTACTTTGGATATTGTTGGCTATAATAGCAGAGAGAAGGTTGTTGGCTTTCTCTATAGCTGCAAAATCTCCTGTGAAGTGAAGGTTTATATCTTCCATTGGAACTACTTGAGAATAACCACCCCCGGTTGCCCCGCCTTTTATTCCAAATACTGGTCCTAAGGAGGGCTCTCTAAGTACTACAGCAGATTTTTTGCCAATTTGGTTAAGTGCTTGAGTTAGTCCAATAGAGACTGTTGTTTTTCCCTCGCCAGCAGGAGTTGGAGAGATGGCCGATACTAATATTAGTTTGCCAAATTTATTTCTATCTATGTAGGTAAGAGGGAGCTTAGCTTTATATTTACCATATAATTCAAGATCTTCTGGATCTATCCCAAGTTGCCTAGCAATTTGGTCAATTGGTTTCATAGTAACCTTATTTGCTATTTCTTGATCTGTCATAATATTATTTTTACATTGTTAATTTAGTTGCTATAACTCAAAGATAAACATTTAAAATATATTTTTTTATCTTTACTTTTTAACATGAATAAATAATTAATAATGAAAAGAGTTCTGGTAACGGGGGGGGCTGGATTTATAGGTTCTCATCTATGCACACGTTTGTTGGAAGATGGGCACGATGTTATTTGCCTAGATAATTTTTTTACTGGCTCTAAAAACAATGTGCTAAAACATTTTGGGAACCCACATTTTGAGCTTGTTAGGCACGATATAATTCACCCATACCATGCAGAGATAGATGAGATCTACAATCTTGCATGCCCTGCATCTCCTATTCATTATCAGTATAATGCTATAAAAACCGTTAAAACTTCTGTAATGGGAGCTATAAATATGTTAGGGCTTGCAAAAAGGGTAAATGCTAAGATATTACAAGCCTCTACAAGTGAAGTTTATGGCGACCCTACTGTCCATCCTCAAGATGAGGCTTACTGGGGTAATGTCAATCCTATTGGTATTCGCTCTTGTTATGACGAGGGTAAAAGATGTGCCGAGACTCTTTTTATGGATTACTATAGACAAAATGGAGTTAGAATTAAAATAGTTAGAATTTTTAATACTTATGGCCCCAATATGCATCCTGCAGATGGAAGAGTAGTTTCTAATTTTATTGTACAGGCTCTCTCTAATAGAGACATAACTCTTTATGGAGAGGGTAGCCAAACAAGAAGTTTCCAATATGTAAGTGACTTAGTAGAGGGTCTAGTTAAAATGATGGATACTCCAGATTCTGTTATAGGACCTGTGAACATAGGGAACCCCAATGAGTTTACTATAAAGGACCTAGCACAAAAGGTGGTTGCATTAACCAACTCCTCTTCAAAATATATCTTTAAAGAGCTACCAATGGACGATCCTAAACAAAGGCAGCCAGATATACGTTATGCAAGGGAGTTGCTTGGCTGGAACCCAAAAATAGAACTAGAAGAGGGACTCAAAAAAACCATAGATTACT
>Ga0265293_10009742_pt1 | contig 13692 bp, 14 predicted proteins | sample Munlanlewell138R_FD_192505 | JGI IMG/M metagenome (GOLD analysis project Ga0265293, IMG submission 192505) | Leachate microbial communities from a municipal landfill in Southern Ontario, Canada - Leachate well 138R | ecosystem: Engineered > Solid waste > Landfill > Unclassified | place: Canada...
CTCAGATGCATTGAAAAAGCCTTCAATGAATCGACATATTTTTATTAGGATAATTTTGGTTATTATCGCGTTCATCTTATTTTCAGTTGGCGCACTAAATATAGCTAATCTGACACCAGATGAAGTTATTACACATGGTTTCTATTATGTTTTACAAGTGTATTTTATAGTCTTTGTATGTGTTGCGACAATACAACTACCGTTCAAACATAAAAAGGTCAGATATGAGCATCAATTTGAGGGCTACCAACAAAGTGTATTTTTAATGATTATCAGCAGCTTACAATTTGCTGTAGCGGTGCTATTGTTTATAACACCTGGCTATTTTAACTTGGTTTTGCTCATAATGAGTTTAATACATTTTCTTATCAATGCCATAGATTTTGTATTAATATCTAAGTATTATAATCGGTATGAAATCATCTTTGATGCTTATGGCAGTACGCATAAAAAATTATATAAAGATTAAATGTTGAATACTTTTCACAAATATAAGATAGATGTTGCTTGATTTTCACAACATCTATCTTTTATTTTTATACCCTATATAATGTGCTTATCAAGCAAAAAAAGGGGCAGAAAATGGCAAAGAAAAGTAAACGACAAGGTGATATATTTGATGTAATATTTAACATCAGTATGTTCATCGGTATGGTGATAGCAATCACAATCAGAACGACTATGAAGATTTTATTATTCATTTATGATGTTATAACCATCTATTCAACGGGGTATCATAAAAAATCAGGTAACGGATTTTTCAAGACATATTTTAATAAAGGTCATATGGGTGAATTCTTATTATTTAGGAAGTTAAGTCGTATAACACACAAGGATAATTTATTTACAAATTTATACCTACCGGGTCAAAATACAACACATACAGAGTTAGATATTGTTTTATTAAGTCATAAAGGCATTTTTCTATATGAAGTTAAAAACTATGGCGGTTACATTTATGGATCTAGAGATGATAAATATTGGACGCAGGTTTTAAGATTCTTTATTAAAAATAAATTTTTCAATCCCTTGAGACAAAACTTTGTTCACCATAAAGCTTTAGAAAACTATCTTGGCGTAGGTTTTGTTGAAATTATTCCGATTATTAGTTTTTCTAACCGAAGTGAATTAAGTAAAATTCAGGTGAATATGGATAGTTATGTATTACAAACTAAAGACACCATCAAATTAACGAAGAAGATATTAAAATCTGGACCTGTATTATTTGATGAAGCACATTTAAAGCAAATGCGTCTAAAGTTGACATATGCGACTTTAAAAGATCAAGTATTTAAAGATAATCATGTCAATGAAGTTAAACAGTTTGTTGATAAGTAATGGGTGTTAAAGGTTGGGGAACCTTAAGTAGCACCAGATATAGGCATCTACAAATTGTGTAGTTGCCTTTATTTATAAAAAAAACGCTAAGTGAAGTAACTTAGCGTTTAAGGGTTATTAATTCTTTGGGATAATACAAGTGAGTGCGCGCTCACTTTTTCTTTGGGTTTGTTCAAATGTGATATTAAACTTATTTAACATCTTATTAAAGATTTCTAAACCCGTTTCAAAATGATCGGCTTCATACTCAAGTTCGTAATCTTTTAAGCCACAATATTCATTGTAATCTAAAAAAAGAATACCACCCATATATGGTGTTGAAGCCCTAAAATTATCTAGTGATGTTTGAAAGAATACATGATAATCAATTTGTTCAAAGAAGTCTTTTGTATGAAAACCTTCTTTTTTCATCTGTTGTGCTTGTTCAGCATCGATTAAGACATGATACTCAAACGCACCTGTTTCACTTTGAGACTTTAAAGTTAATTTAAAGGTTTCTTTCTTTTGGCGAATACGTAAGACCATTGAGCGTTTGTTTAAGTCTAAATCATTTGTATCAAAATAATAGTTCGTTTGTTTAAATACGTTTTGTTCTAATTCAAAGTTTTCAATTAATTCATCGTACTTATCTTTAGATATTTGCGTTTTAAACTCAATTTCTACATTCATATGCATTATTCTTTACCTCGCAATATGATTATATCATATAAAGAAGTATTTTGAAATAATGGAGATTATGGTAAGTAAACGTTTACACTTCAATTAAAAGTGCATATTTAGAATAATATGATAAAATAGTATTGAATAAAAATCAAAAATATTAGGAGGAATTACATATGGCTATTAAAGTAGCGATTAACGGATTCGGTCGTATTGGTAGACTAGCGTTTCGTTTGATGAATGATAACCCAGCATTTGATGTTGTGGCAATTAATGATTTAACAGACACAGAAACGTTAGCTTACTTATTAAAGTATGATACTGCTCAAGGTCCTTTCAAAGGTCACGAAGTATCAACAAATGGAGATAAATTAGTGGTTGATGGTAAATCAATTACAGTTTATGCTCAAAAAGATCCATCAGATTTACCTTGGGGTAAATTAGGTGTAGATGTAGTCTTAGAATCAACAGGCCTATTTACATCATCAGAAAAAGCGGGCTTACACATCAAAGCGGGTGCTAAAAAAGTAGTGGTTTCTGCACCAGCTACAGGCGATGACGTTAAGACTGTTGTATTCAATGTTAATGATGATATCTTAGATGGATCAGAAACAATCGTTTCTGCTGCATCATGTACAACTAATGCTTTAGCTCCTTTAGCAAAAGTTTTAGATGACAACTTTGGTTTAGTTAAAGGATTCATGACAACTGTTCATGCTTACACTAATGACCAATCATTAATGGATCAACCACATAAAAAAGGTTTCATGTCTAGACGTGGACGTGCTGCTGCTGCAAGTATTATCCCTTCATCAACAGGGGCTGCTAAAGCAATCGGCTTAGTCTTACCACAATTAAAGGGTAAATTAGACGGAACTGCATTACGTGTACCTACAATAACTGGTTCAATTGTTGATTTAACAGTTGAGTTAGGTAGAGAAGTTACATTAGCTGAAGTAGATGCTGCATTTAAAGCTGCTGCAAATGAATCATTACAATATCAAGCAGATCCAATCGTTTCTGCTGACGTTATTGGTTCACACTTCGGGTCAATTTACGATGCTAACACAACACAAATCTTAAAGAATGATGCAAGATTTGTTAAAGTTATGGGTTGGTATGATAACGAAATGTCATATACAGCACAACTTATTAGAGTTATGGCTAAAATGGCTAAATTAAGCAAGTAAAAACTGCAATCTATAAAACCCCGTAACCAAGGTTGCGGGGTTTTATCTTTTTTATAGAATTTTATACTTGTAAAATGATTGTCAGAGGACTATAATGAAAAAGGCAATAATCTATGCTATGATAGATATGTGTGAATATATAATAATTATCCAAAAGAAGAAGGCGATTAATTTATCATGAAAACATTAATTCGTGAAGTCATCAAACTCGATCAACAAGCAAGACAAAAAATTGAAGCACTCAGAAAAGAAAAAGAAGATCTTTTTACTTCTTTTAAACAAATGAAATCTGAGCTTACCAAACAACAACAGCTTGAGATTGAGAAACAAACCAAACAACTTGAATTAGATGCTAAAGCAGTCTTTGAAGAACGATTAGTTGAATATCAAGAAAAAACAACCATTAAGGAAACCAACATCTTAAAGCAGTATGAAGCGAATAAAGATAAGTGGTTACAAGATTTAATGGATTTTATACTTGGTGATGTCAATTGATTGGGGCACAAAATGCATTAGTCACTAAGATTAAAACCATTCGTTCAAATGACTTAAAAACTAGTGATTATAATGAATTACTTAAAAAACGTAGTATTACTGATGTTGCATCATATTTAAAGAAACATCCAGGGTATATTGAAGTTTTAAGTAAGGTTTCTGAAAATAGTGTGAATCGAAGTCGATTAGAAAGTCTCATTCGTCGTCAAAAGTTTAATGACTTAATGCGTATTATTAAGTTTTTGAAGATGAAGGATCAATCTTTTTATTTGCTAAGCTTATTACATCAGGAACATGAAGTATTGCTGTCAATGATACGTAGTTTCATTTCCAGTGAGGCTTATGATGTTGTTAAGGATTTACCGGTCTACTTTAATCAATATTCCAAGATAGATTTTGAGGCTATCGCATTAACTAAGAATTTAAGTGAGTTTGTTGCTGCATTAAATAATACTAAGTATTATGATATGCTTAGACCATTTGAAAATATTAAAAATGAAGATATTAAATATTATGAATTTGAAGCACTCTTTGAAAATGACTATTATCAATATGCATTTGAGCATATTAATAAACATTATAAGGGTCGACAAAAAAAAGAGTTGGAAGATGTCTTCAAGTCACGTATTGAAATAGAAAACATTACTAAAATTTATAGATTAAAAAAATACTATAAAGCTGGTAATTTAGAAATTAAGTCAACTTTAATTCCCACCAATCGAATTGGTGAGCAAAAGTTAGACAAATTATTAAAAATTGATGATCCTAATTTAATTTTAGCCCAAATCATTGAAATGGGCGATAAAACTTATGTGGGTGAGCAAGACCAAGTATACTTAGAATATTTTACAGATCATATGCAATATAGGATCGCAAATAAACTGATGTATTATGGTACGCACCCAACGAAGGTATTTTTAGGGTATATGATTCTATCTGATTTAGAAATTAGAAACTTAATTCACTTAATTGAAGGTATAAGATATCAAGTACCTGAAGGTGAAATAAGAACCATGATGGTATTTTAGAGGTTTATATGATAACAAAAATGCAATTAGTCAATTTAACAGCTGATAAAGGTATGGTCGATGAAGTCTTAAGAAGATTCATTGATTTTAAAGGCTTTCATCCGGTAGATAATCAAAAGATACTAACAACCGTTCATGGTTCATCTACATTTGAAGGTGGTAATCCTGCAACGGAACTTTTAGATCAAATCCATGAGATAGAGTCAGAACTGAACTTAACCCTTTTACCTGTTAAAACAAGAAAATTAAAAACGAACTTAGATGATATGCATCAGTATATTTTAAAATCTCATGAAGAGTTTAAAGTAGAGTTTGATGATATTAAAGCCTTAGAACAAGAAAACTCGAATATTTTGATTGCTTTAAAGCAATTAGAAAACTTAGCAGAATTAGATTTATCATTTGATGACTTATTCTCTACAAAGTTTGTGAGTGTTCGTATTGGTAAATTACCATTTGACAGTATTGAACGTATACGTTATTACAGTCACAAACCATTTATCTTTATTCCCTTTTCAGAAGAAAAGGAAACAAAAGCTTTATGGTGTTTATATTTAACATCTAATGAATATAAACGTGAAATAGACAACTTATTTACATCACTATATTTTGAACGTGTTTATATTCCGGATTTTGTACATGGTACACCTGAAAATGCTAAAGAAGCATTGCAAGCAATGATTAAACACAATGAAAAAGAAATTGATGAGTTTAGACAAATTTTAATTAACTTAGGTTTAAAATATCAAGAACGTTTAGGTATTATTAAGGGTGAGTTAGAGTTTCTAGATTTGATGTACAAATCTAGACAACATATTGTCTTATTAGGCGATAGAATGTCGATTTCGGGATTCATTGAAGCAAAATCTGTAGAGTCATTTAATAGATTATTTGATGGGTTAGCGAGTGTGAATATTGATGATGCAGATGCACAAAGTGATCGGCGCTTTACACCACCGACAAAGCTCAAGAATAATTGGTTTAGTAAACCGTTTGAGACGTATGTTGAGATGTATGGTACACCAACCTATGGTAGCATTGATCCGACCAGTTTAATGGCAATTACCTATACATTACTATTTGGTATGATGTTTGGTGATTTAGGGCAAGGTTTAGTCTTATCACTCATTGGGTTCTTATTAGGTAAGTTTAAAAATTGGAGTTTAGGTCCGATTGTTGCTAGAATCGGATTAAGTGGTGCATTCTTTGGATTAATTTATGGTGAGTTCTTTGGTAATCAAGACTTTTTAATGCCTTTATATGATATGTTGGGTATTTCATTCCTACCATTTCATGCGATGTCTAATGAAAATACAATGACGCTCGTGTTAATGTCTGTTGGATTTGGTGCATTACTGTTATTGATGTCTATTAGTGTGAGTACATTTTATAAGTTCAAACTTAAAGAATATGCAAAAGCTATCACATCACCAAATGGGTTAGCTGGATTAATATTTTATGGATATATCGTCTTTGGTGTGGTTGCGACCATGCTCTTAGGTGTACAAGGATTATTCTCAATTATTCCAATCATATTATTAATTATTGTACCAGTATTGTTGATGTTCTTACAAGAACCACTTGAGCGTAAGTTCCATGGACATCAAATGTTTCCAGATGGTATCGGTGGATTTTTAACAGAAGGTGTGTTTGAATTATTTGAAATATTATTGAGTTATGTAACGAACACATTATCATTCTTACGTGTGGCTGGCTTTGTCTTAGTCCATGCAGGGTTAATGATGGTTGTAAATACATTAGCCAATGATGGTACAAACATCATTGCATTAATTATTGGTAACTTATTTGTTATGGGGCTTGAAGGTTTATTAGTAAGTATTCAAGTATTAAGATTAGAGTTTTATGAAATGTTTTCCCGTTACTATGATGGTGACGGCATTGTATTTAATCCAATATCTTAGGAGGAAAGAAATATGGAATGGATTTTATTAAGTATTGTAGTTTTAGGGGTAATCTTTATTGCATTACCTTTGATTAAAGTTTTTAAAGGCTCAGTTTCTGCATTATCGGCTAAAAAAAGAATTATGTTACACATCGGTATGTTTGCAACATTTTTCTTCGCGGTTGCCGTTGTTGCACCGTTTGCATTTGCAGCAGAGTTTAGTGATCCAGGTTTAGCTGAATCAGGCTTCTTTTATCAAGCTGCAGCATTTGGTTATTTAGGTGCAGCGATTTCAACAGGTGCTTCAGCACTTGGTGCAGGTATTGCCGTTGCAGCAGCAGCGCCAGCAGCGATTGGTGCAATTTCTGAGAATCCTAAGAACTTAGGTAAATCATTAATCTTCGTTGCGCTTGGCGAAGGGGTTGCAATTTACGGGATGTTAATTTCTATTTTGATTTTAAATACAATTCCAGCAATTGGTTAATCCAGGGTATATCAAATGAGGTTTTATCTTTTAAGTGACAATGTAGATACATTGGTCGGGTTAAGATTAGTGGGCATCGAAGGTGAAGTTATTCACGAAAAAGAACACTTAGTTGAGACGTTAAAGGCAATGACGCAAGATGATTCGATTGCGATTGTTTTAATGACAACAAAGGTTGTTTTGTTGGCGCCTGAATTAATATCTGAGCTAAAACTTAGAAATCAAAACCCGTTATTTATAGAAATCCCGGATAGACATGGTAATACAGATATGGGTGAACGTATTGATGACTATGTTTCACAAGCCATCGGTGTAAAACTAACAAAGTAGGTGTATGATGAAATTTAACAATAATGATGATTTAGGTAAATATTTTAAAGAATCAATCGAAAAAGAATCAAGTTTAGAAATTGAAACTTTAACGGCTGAAATTGAAGGTATGAAAACCGAAGCACGTCAAGCATTTAAAAAAGAACTCGAAGAAGATAAACTAGATATTTTAGCAGCACGTGCAAGAGATATTTACAAACAATACCAAGAAGAACTATCTGTTAAGCAGCGTACGCTTGATCTTTTAGTCATGGAAAAAAGAATGCATTTAATTGATGAACTTTTTGAAATGTTAGAAGAGAAAATTGAGAAGTTTAGAAAAACACCAGAAAGTCATAAATGGTTTAAGAAAAAATTAAGTAAATATGATCTTAAGACATTTGATACGATTGAAGTAAACCCACAAGATATAGATAAAGCACCAAGTCATTTAAAGGTTAAAGAAAACCCTAATATACGTGCAGGCTTTATTCTATATAATGAAAATTTAAACCGTTTAGCTGTTGAGACAATCTCTTCAAACTTAAAAGAAGCACGTACGTACTTCTATGAAAACGCGAAATGGTTTAGTGAGTAGATGGTTATGAAAAATACAATTAGAGTAATAAATGGTCCAGTTGTAAAACTAGGATCTACAGATGAATTTAAGATGCTTGAAATGGTCCATGTTGGACCCAATAAACTTATTGGTGAAGTCATTTCTATTTCAGATATTGAAACGATTATACAAGTGTATGAAACAACGCAAGGTTTAAAGGTAGGCGATTTGGTCTACAAAACTGGTGAACTTGTTTCAGTGATGCTTGGACCTGGTTTGATGGGTAATATTTTTGATGGTGTTTTAAGACCGCTTAAAGCCATTCAAGATTTAGATGGTGCCTTTATTAAAGCAGGATCAAATATACCAAGTTTAGACTTTGAACGAACATTTGATGTGACTATAGAAGTGGATAAGGGTGTATATTTGGACGCTGGTATGGTCTATGGTGTGATTCAAGAAACTAAAGTGATTAAACACCGCTTAATGGTTCCACCTGGTATTGAAGGTGTTGTTAAACATGTCAAGAAATCAGGACCATATAGAATAAGTGATACAATTGTTACCTTAGATACAAAATTAGGTGATTATGAGCTAAAACTTTATCAAATATGGCCAATTAAAAAACCTAGACCAGTACTTGAGAGATTGGAATTAAATGTACCATTAATTACAGGTCAACGTGTCATTGATACGTTATTTCCGATTGCTAAAGGTGGTACAGCAGCAATCCCTGGTGGTTTTGGTACAGGTAAAACAATGTTGCAACATCAGCTTGCTAAATGGTCAGATGCAGATATTATTGTCTATATTGGTTGTGGTGAGCGTGGTAATGAGATGACACAAGTTTTAGAAGAGTTTACTAAACTTGTAGATCCTAGAACTGGTAAAACATTGATGGATCGTACAATTTTGATTGCGAACACATCAAATATGCCAGTAGCCGCTAGAGAAGCTAGTATTTATACAGGGTTAACAGTTGCTGAATACTACCGAGATATGGGCTATCATGTTGCGATTATGGCTGACTCCACATCACGTTGGGCTGAGGCTTTAAGAGAAATCTCAGCTAGATTAGAAGAAATGCCTGCAGAAGAAGGGTATCCTTCATATCTGCCAAGTCGTATTTCTAAGTTTTATGAACGTGCTGGGATGATGACAAACTTAAACAACTCCAAAGGATCAGTATCTATTATTGGTGCAGTATCACCACAAGGGGCTGATTTTAGTGAACCAGTAACCCAAAATACTAAACGTTTTGTTCGTGCGTTTTGGGCACTTGATAAATCACTTGCACATCAACGCCACTTTTCAGCGATTAATTGGAACTTAAGTTATTCAGAATATATTTATGATTTATCGAGCTGGTATGATAATACCTTAGATCCAAAATTCTTAAGATATCGAACAAGAATTCTATCCATACTTGCTGAGGAAAATAAACTCAATGAGATTGCTAGTTTAATGGGTAGTGATGTTTTACCAGATGATCAAAAGCTAACGATTGAAATTGGTCGAGTGATTCGTACAGGATTCTTGCAACAAAATGCATTTGATGCAGTTGATACATCAGTACCGCTACAAAAACAATTACGCATGATTGAATGTATTTTGTATTTATATGACAGTTCATTAAAATTTATCGAAAGAGGTAAAGCTTTATCACTCATACTTAAAACAAGTCTATTTGATAAAGTTATACAAATGAAATATGATATCGACAATGAATCAATGGACGCATTTGATAAAATAAAAGTATTCATTGATGAAACAATCGATTCTATTTTCTAAAAAGAAAGGATAATATATTATGAGTTTAGAATATGTAGGCTTAAAAGCAATTAAAGGTCCAATTATCTTTTTAGAAGGTTCTAAAGACATTGGTTATGAAGATGTCGTTGAAATCCGCACCTCATCTGGGCAAATGCGTCATGGACGTGTTATCGAAATATCAGGTGATATTGTTGCTGTTGAAGTCTTTGAAGGCACTGATGGTATGATGTTAAAAGATGTTTATACCAAATTTTTAGGTCACCCGCTTAAAATGGGCTTATCTAAAGAAGTGTTGGGACGCACCTTTAATGGTGCTGGTCAACCAATTGATGGACTAGGACCAATTTTTTCAAAAGTAAATTTAGATTTAAATGGTATGCCGATCAATCCGGTTGCTAGAAAGTATCCTAAAAACTATATTGAAACAGGTATATCTGCAATTGATACATTAACGACTTTAATTCGTGGTCAAAAGCTACCAATTTTTACATCAACAGGGTTAACACATAACGAATTAGCCGTAGAAATTGTCAAGCATGCAAAAATTGCAGAAAAAGAACACAATAATTTTTGTATCGTATTTGCAGCAATGGGTGTTAAACACGATGTTGCACAATACTTTAAATCACAATTTGAACAAGCCCATGTTATGGACCGCGTCTCAATGTTTATTAATACAGCTTCAGAACCGATTGTTGAGCGTATTTTAGCACCACGTGCAGCACTTACAACTGCTGAGTATTTGGCATTTCATGAAGGGTATCATGTATTAGTGATAATGACAGATATGACAAGCTACTGTGAGGCTTTAAGAGAGTTTTCATCCTCTAAGGGTGAAATTCCAGGACGTAAAGGTTATCCTGGTTACATGTATTCTGATTTATCAAGTTTATATGAACGTGCGGGTATGATTGAAGGTAAGGCAGGTTCTGTCACACAAATACCTATATTGACCATGCCAAATAATGACATGACTCATCCAATCCCTGATTTAACCGGTTATATTACAGAAGGTCAAATTGTATTAGACACAAACTTAAAACAACGAGGTATTTTTCCTCCAATTAGTGTTTTACCATCACTTTCACGTTTAATGAAAGATGGTATTGGTAAAGATTATACGCGACTAGACCATGGCCTAGTTGCAGATCAATTGTTAGCAGCTTATGCAAAATTTAATGAAGTCACTGCATTAAGCCAAGTCATTGGCGAAGATGAACTCAGTTACAATGATCAACAATTTATATTGTTTGGTAAATTATTTGAAAACCACTTTTTAAATCAAGGCGAAGTTTCAAGACGTTTAGGTGATTCACTAGATTTAGGGTGGGACTTATTAAGCCTTTTACCAGAGGCGGTATTAAATAGATTAAGTAACGCACAAATTAAAACTTATATTCATAAAGAAAAAGCATTACAACGATTTGGTTTAAAAAGTGATGACCAAATAGAACGTATACTTGGAAAGAAATGATTAGATGAATAACGTCGTACCTACCAAAGGTAATTTAATACATTTAAAATCTAAACAAAGCCTGGCCCAAAGTGGAGAGGTTTTATTAGAAAGAAAAAAGAATATATTAATACAAGAAGTACTATCTTTGGTTGCTAAAATATCAGAGGTACGGACCCAAATGAAACAAACATATAAGAAAGCTTATCAAGCACTTCAAGATGCAAATATTACTTTAGGTATTGTCGGTGAGATTGCAAAAGCAATCCCACTAGACCAAAACCTACAAGTAACCTATAAGTCATTGATGGGTGTAGATCTACCTGTTATTTTATATAATCGTCCCAATATACGCCTGAGTTATGGTTTACGTGCAACCAATTCAAAATTTGACTTCGCTTATAAGACATTCCAAGAGGCTAGAGATTTAACGGTTGAACTTGCCAGATTAGAGTCAACACTTTACCGATTAGCAAACGCAATTAGACAAACAAAGAAAAGACATAATGCACTTAAGAATGTCATTTTACCAAATTTAGGTCGCGATATACACTGGATTAAAGAACGCTTAGAAGCTGAAGATCAAGAAGAATTTATACGTTTAAAAGGCATTAAAAATAAAATGGAAAAGGCCCTTTAATATGCAGGATAAAAAAAGAAGTATTCAAATTATAAAAAATATTGCTTATTATAGTATTACATTATTGTTATTGTTTGTTATAGCAGTTTCTTTATTTATACCTAATGGTTTGGTTAAAGTCTTTGGTGTTGGCTGGTACCGTGTTGTATCAGAATCTATGGAACCACTGATTATGACGGGTGACTATATTGTTGTTACAAATGATGTCGATGTAGATAATTTTAAAGATGGTGACATCATCATATTTCAAACACATTTTTACAATCGCCAAGTCGGTACTTATGTACGTGATGTGGTGACCCATCATTTTTATGGATTAGATGAAGCAGGCTATGTTTTAACATATCCGCACTCACAATATCAACTTGATCCTGAAAACAGAAGACTTGATGAATGGAAAGTATCGGATGATGAGGTTTACCGTTTGAAACAATCTGATATTATTGGACGTCATGTCTCAACAATTAAAGTGTCATATGTTACAGCATTTTTGACATCACCTTATGGTGTTGCAGTAATAGTTATTAATAGTGTCTTGATAGTGGGCTTAATTATCATTTTCCAATATGATAAATATAAAAAACAAGAACAAATTAAAAATGATGCATTAGATACAAAACCAGATAGTTTAGATGAAAGTGATTCAGATGATGTGGAAAAAATGGATGAATGAGGAATTTAATCAACCTTATTTTAAAAATTTAGAAGCTTTTTTAAATGCGCAAACTAAACACAAAACCATTTACCCACCAAAAAAAGATTGGTTCAATGCTTTTGACTTATGTGACATCAATGATGTTAAGGTAGTTATACTTGGCCAAGATCCTTATCATGGACCAAACCAAGCGCATGGTTTAAGTTTTTCAACTTTAAATGAGAAACTACCACCGAGCTTAAAAAATATATATAAAGAGTTAAGTGTTGATTTAAATATAGAAATACCAAAAACTGGTAACCTTACACCTTGGGCTAAACAAGGTGTACTACTTTTAAATACCATCTTAACGGTAGAAGCATCTAGACCGCTGTCACATAAGAATAAGGGCTGGGAAATATTTACTCAAAAAATAATAGCGCAGATTAATTTACTTGATCAACCAGTCGTTTTCATTTTGTGGGGCAATCATGCGAAATCATATAAACAAATATTAAATAATCCAAAGCATTTAATCTTAGAAAGTGTCCATCCATCGCCATTTTCAGCAAGACTTGGTTTCTTTGGCTCAAAACCATTTTCACAGACAAATGCATTTTTAGAAGCGCAAAATGTAAAACCAATTGACTGGTGTATTAAATAAGGTATAATAGATATAATTTAAAAAGGAAAGTATGCGTCAAGTGTCAATTGGTGAGTGGATAATCAATTGAACGAACATAAGGTATTATGGCGGTATATTTTCTCTGATCCGCTTCTAATTATTAGTGGATCTTCATATAGGAGGTCTTTTTTGATGGTAAAAAAAGAATTAAGAAAATTAACACTTGCAGCAATTTTAACGGCACTTTCAATTGTTTTAGATATTACATTTAAAGCACTTGTGCCGGCTAACCAAAGTTTTGGATTCCCGTTTTATGCAATTCCACTTGTTTTAGGGTCGATTGTTTTGGGACCAATTTATGGTGGTACAATGGGGTTCATATCGGATGCTATCGGATTTTTTGCAGCACCTAGAGGTGATTACAATATATTATTTGCACTTCAGGCAATTAGTTGGGGTATCGTACCATTTTTCTTAGCAAAGAGAAATGCTAAAACATTTAGAGTTGGCTTTGCTGTATTTATAAGTCATTTAATTGCGTCTACTTTATCAACAACAGCAGATTTTTTATTTCATTACTTAACCCTTGGTAAAGCAGTAG
>Ga0265293_10009744_pt1 | contig 13687 bp, 21 predicted proteins | sample Munlanlewell138R_FD_192505 | JGI IMG/M metagenome (GOLD analysis project Ga0265293, IMG submission 192505) | Leachate microbial communities from a municipal landfill in Southern Ontario, Canada - Leachate well 138R | ecosystem: Engineered > Solid waste > Landfill > Unclassified | place: Canada...
GAATCTCTAACTGGACGAGCATCAGAGAGTGATTGTGTTGTCAACACAATGGTTCAGTTTGCTATGCATGTCCCTAACGGGACATGTTCGCACAGGCTAGTCAACAAATTCAATATATCCTACTAAGATCTCAGTGACTAAATCTGGTCACTTAGCAAGCCCCTAAATCTTCAGTCTAGGGGTTGTTGACGATACCTAACGTGTTTCTCTCAATAGTTTATAAAAAAATTAGTGCCAATCCCAATTTTTTTGCTATCTTTGACTGAAACAAAGCCATAACCCCCTATCTGACAGGAGTCAACCGATGATCGGTAAAGAAATTCAAGGTATTCTGACCAAGTACACCAACGTTCCTCCCAGCGGCGACAGTGAAGCATGTGTACAGGTCGTAATTAAGCATACCAGTTCCGGTGATGTTCAGAATCTTATGTCGCACTTCGAGAAAGCACTGGACACTACGAATATCCAGTCCATGTTCGAATACCCTGTTCGCTGGTCGAAGCTGGTATTTGACGTATCGGACTATGATCCGAACTACTATCTGGTAGAGTTCGATGAAATGGAATTCAATGCGAGACTTCAGAAGATTGAAGTGACCCGAAAAACTGAAGAAGGAATTGATTCGTTTGATTACAATTTTCACTTCAAGAAAGAAATCAGCGATAGTGATGGTAAGAATGCCTATATCTACCTGAAGCACAAGGAAGAGAATGAAGACGGTAAAAAAGTACTGATGGATTACCCCGTTCTTATCAACCTGTGCGATGAACCTCAAACACACTCTTCCGATAACGAGCTACTGTAAGAGTATAAAGTACAAAGGAGTACATAATGGAAACATGAGAAACCTTGAGAGAATTTTCCCTGAATGTGGTAAACACTAAGGGAAATGAATTTCGAATCGAATATGGATATGACCTGAGCAAAAGTACACCCACGTACTACGTCAGAGCATCTATTGATGGAAAGCCTATGGCTTCTACCAAATCGGTACTCAGTCGAGTTCAGCGTCTTGGCATTGAACCTATCAATCGTTTGATCGAATTGATTGGTTGTGATGAAACTGGGGTTGTATCCAACTTCGAAGCTGAGGCAATGACATTGCTCATGGATTACTTTGCACTTCGTAATTCATCTTGCACCGACCGCCTTGCTTCGTTCCTGCGTATCACCGATGACAAGGGCCTCGGAAAGCTTGAGGACACCCTTTCTAAGTTGGTTGATATGGATTCACAGGGTAAGAGCGAAAAGGTCATTAAGGGCACTTATATGCGTTATCTGAACTCACAGCGTCTTCGTATGCTTATGGAAGTCAGAGAAACCGTTCAGTCCCTTCGCAAGATGTTCTACAAGGGTGTTGAAGTATCTGGTGCGAACTGCGTAGTGAAGCAGGAAGGCTATCTGAAGCAGAATCATTATCCGACTTATTACAAGCGTGATATTGATCTGATTCGTGCTTCCAGAGTTCGAATCTACAAAGAAGTACTCAAGCGTGAGTATGTCCCGGTGCAGGATTAAATCCAGTTAATGGATTGGGGGTGAAGGGAGTGGCCACTGGCTGCTCCCTTCTTATTTTAGTAGTCAACACGTCTGATATACTTTTCCCGATTTACCAAATGCCATACACGTTCGACATCGATGTCCAATTCACCATCCTCGATCAGCATGGTAGGAATATCGAATAAATATGTGTAAACATATTGAGTCCTATTTGGAATGGTATTGGTTGCAATGATTTTCAACATACTTCCGGGCATGTCAGCACGAAACGGAATTGTTTCGAATTCATCACCAATTTTGAGTCGGAAAAATACACATTGGTTATTGAACGTATTACTTCCACCGAACGCACTCATGAGATGTAACTGGATGAACATGTAGTCATTGATCTCCATTCCCCACCGCAGTTCGTAGTCAGGATATTCTCGGCTGATTCTGGAGTCAACCAGATTCTGATTTTTGTACATGAAATCTTCGTACTGGTTCCAAAACTTCTTGAATTTCTTACGAACATTCTCGTGGTCACATTTGATTTCAAATGATAGCTGTACTCGGCTATAGGATTTATTTTGATGCATGATGGAGAGTTCACCAACCGGAGTCACTTCACACCAGTTAAGCGGTTCTTTCAGGAAGTATTCCATATCTTCCATCATATCATCGGCAGTGGCATTGATGTTCGTTTTATCGAAGTTGCTTACCTTTACTTCGAAGTCACCAGCATCCGCAGCGGCGGCGAACATCATAATGACAAACATAATAGCTACAGTAAATTTCATATGAGTCTCCTTTGATACTCATAAATATAGAAAACTATTTTGTTTTGTCAATCAAGTAAATTAAAAAAATCGCACAACACGACTAATCGTCTTAGTGTTTACTTTGACGGCCTTTTTACGTGCAGGTTTCTTGGTTCGTGGTACTCGGACAGGAGGTACAATCTTGGGTCGATTCTCTATCTTTTTCAGCATCTCGGATGATTCATCCAACACTGGTTCTGAATCAGATTTTTTAGAAGATTCGTCCAATTCTACAGTTTTTTCACCGGAATCATCCATTGTTGACTCTTTTGATTTTCCTCGTTTTCGAGAGTTTTTATTTATCGTCTGTGAAGGTTCATCTGAAGCATTTTCTTCAAAAATTTCTTCGATCTCTTCTTCATTTAACATATCTTCATTTTCGGACATGAATAACCTCTACCTATAGTTTATAACATAACTAATTATAAACTTTATAAAAATGGAGAAATACCAATGAAAGCAAGTGCTATTGCAGAACAAGAAACAAAATTCGGAACCGAACTGACTAATACGAGTAAAGTAAAATACAAGGAAATCGATACAATAGTAATCGCTGGCGGTGATACAACTATTCGCCAGATCCGACCTAATTTCAACTCGTATTATTATGCGACCGAAACCAAGAAAGATATGATTGTCATTCATTCAACCGCAGGTACACTACGTGCTGATATGGCATCATTAACAACCAAAGACAATCATGTGAGCGTATCTTATGTTATCGCAAGATCGGGTGAGGTATATGAGTTGTTCGATCCTAAGTATTGGTCATACCATCTTGGTACTGGTGCGGTAGGTGGAAATAAGCCTAACTCACAACGCAGCATTGCAATCGAAATGTCTAACTATGGACCCTTGACATTACGTGGTGAAGATTTGGAGACGATATATTCTCAGGTCACCTACAAGGATTCAAATGGAGATACTAAGAAGACAAAGAAAGATGTGTATTGCACTCTTCATGAACCTGAGTATTACAGCATTGTTGAGGATGGATATCGAGGTTATAAGTATTTCGCTTCATTCACACCTGAGCAGTACAAGGCTCTGAATAATCTTTTGGATTACCTATGCATCGAACACAATATTCCTAAGACATTCCTTGATGAAGATAAGCGATATGAAACATTCGCATCTACATCCGAGGCAAAGGAGTTCAAGGGAATATGCACTCACGTAAATTTCCGCAAGGCTGGTAAATGGGATCTAGGTCCTGATTTTGCGTGGGAAAAAATTACTGGTGAAGAAGTCGAAGCTGAGAGCGAAGAAATTTCTCTCGAATCGTTGATGAATCCGGTTACTGAACCAGTAGTTGAGAAGCCAGTAATTGTTCCAACTTCAGCTCCAGCCCCAACTCCAGTAGTTGAGGAACAACCAAAGAAAAAAATCAGTTGGTTGTCCGCTCTTCTGAAACTATTCAGAAAATAAAATCTTGAGGGAATTGAAAACAAGTGATTCGGCTTGTTTTCTATTTGCCCACATGAACATATCAATCTCAGGCTTCCCATTCATATGAGGAAGCTTTTTATTTACGATGATTGATTTGCACTCGAAATCCAATTGCATCACTTTTCCAGTAGGATCATCGATTAGGAACACGACAATATCCTTTTGCTTGGTATTGATGATGCAATGTGGTTTCATCTCAAGGTCAATCTTGAAATGTAGGAGTACATTCACTCCGGTTTCTTCGAATGTTTCTCGAATTGCCGCTGCGATAGTAGTTTCACCGGGGTCCATAACACCTTTTGGGATGGTCCAGTTTCTATCAGTGGGATTGAATTGATATGAATCGGGCTGAGTAGCATGGCCCAGTAGATACATTCCATTTGAACGTATCAAGAATCCAGCGGAAGTGGGTTTCATTTTTGATCTCGATTTTGGAGTTCTTCCAGTCGTTTCAGCTTTTCGATTATTTCGAGAAGTTCTGGAATTCTTCTCCGATTGTTCATCATTAATAACAAACCTAACAACTGCAACATTAACCATATAAAGGCAATATCTGGTCTATTACTAAAGGTTTCGGTTACAATCCCAATGACTGCAAATAATTGAACTAATAGTGAGAGGAGATAAAACCGACCTTTTACACGAGACTGATTAAGTTTTGCGGTCAGTTGTTGAATTTCTTTCTCTAGCTCGTTCATGTGCTTTCCTTGTTTTGAAATAAAGATATACAGGTCCGCCGACAATAAAACCGAATGGAAGTATAACCATTGCTGCAATGAGCAATCCATTAACGATACGATCTTTCATGCTTACTTGTGACGATACGTGATACGACCTCTCGTAAGGTCATAGGGTGACATTTCTACGGTGACTTCATCATCGGGTAGAATGCGAATATGGAACTGACGCATTTTTCCAGAGATGTGAGCAAGCAGCATATGGCCGTTCTCCAACTCTACCTTGAAATTTGCGTTGGGAAGTGCTTCACGCACAATCCCTCTGACTTGAATGCCTTCTTGTTTTGCCAATTATATGTTCTCCATTTGAGTTTTGGTTCTAACACGAGTTTATAAGATAGAAAACTATTTTAATTTGTCAATCAGATTTTTTTAGATTCTAGGTTTTGGGATACAGGTTGATTGAGCGACTCGATTTATCGGGTTGTGATGTGATCGAACGGATTGGCTTGATCTCAGATGGCGATCCGCCATATCCAACCGGAACTGCGTGTAAACATGCAGTCAGGAATTTGTCTTTAACTCGTAGATTGAAATATCGATCCACTGTTAATGAACCAGCTATACCAATATCGCTGCATCTACCAAAGTTCGCCATCAATGATTTTTCAGGTGGGTTTTTTGTCAAGGTAACATACCCCATCCCAACTACGATATATACAACATCACCAATATCTAATCCAGCCATTCGCACGTCAGCCGCTTGAACTGAATATCGACCACGCTTATCAAATATAGATTTTGTATTCGAATTCGGCGTTAGGTCCAATAGGTTTTCAACAATTCGATAATCATCCTTTACACTGAGGCGAGGAAGATCCGCCGTAATAGTAATCTCTGGAGATTTACGAATCTGTTTAGTAGGAACAGGTCCCATTTCCCTCAACTCCCCGTCATCAAGTTCATAATTTTCAGCAGATTTGTCAGATGGATGAATTACGTCAATAACAATCCCAGATTGCAGAACTTGGCTATGTTGGTAATACAAAGGATAGCGATGCATCATTACAATTTGCTTAATTGCAGACGTACTCAATGTCGAACCTCGTTCACTTGCTTCGGTTGCAATATCACGATGGGTGAATACGAGATCTGCTTCGATGCATTCTTCGATAATTTCATTAACTATGTCTTTACTCATCTTGTTTCCTTTACCAAGGGGATTCGGTATTGTCATCAGTGTCTTCATCGGTAAGTTTATTTAAACTGACTGGATCAATCAATAGGACTTCTCTGATTTCCTTTCGGAATTTATCATACATTCGATCAACTCTTTTGGTAACTAGTTCACGTTCTTTATCCATGAGATCTGCACCAAGTAAATTGCTTAGTTCGGAATCGGTCTGTTCGATGGAATCTATTTGTTGTTTCACCATCAATGTTTGTCTACCCTGTGCGATAAATGCTTCGATGATTTCATTGATGAGGGCATTTGCTTTTTTACCATATAACTTCACAGCTACAATTCTCAACAATTGAAGTGATGTATAAGTACCGAACTGAGTAAACATAGTACTCATTTCACTTTCTGTCAGCTCAGATGTTTCAATACCATCAATCTCTTTACCAATCTTTTCACGGATTTCGGCTTTTTTCTTTTCGGCTAGTTCTTCCAGTATTTTTTGAAAGAAAGTTTTCTTAGGGGTAGCGTACAGCTAAAATAAAATTGACAATAATTACAAAAAAATATAAATTATTACAAGATTTTATAAACATATAGGAGAAGATAAGGATGAAACGTATGAAAGTTGTACGAGTAGACAAAGATGAGTTCGAATTAGCCGATGGTCGTGTGATTCCGCATGTGGTGGAATTGGACGTAGTTCCTTCCATTGAAGAGTTCCAAGAAATCCTTAACGATCAGTATAGTAAGTTGGGGATTGAACCAGATGAAGACAAAGAAGACACCACAGAAGATGAATGATAAGTTAATCGGTATTGCGGAAGCGTGTGAATTAGTTGGTGTAACTGGTAACACGTTTCGTGCATGGACTAAGGCCGGTAAGATCGAAGCGGTCAGAACTAGTGAACGTGGACATCGTAAGTACCGATTGTCCGATGTACATGCATTGATGGGGATTGACTCCGAGTCGATTGCATCGGATGTTGTACAGTTACCGATAGCAGTGTATGCCCGTGTATCGTCTCATGACCAGAAGACAAAAGGTGATCTTGATCGACAGAAAGCTAGGTTGTTAGAGTACTGTGCGTTAAAGAAATATGACATCGAATATGTATATGATGAAGTCGGTTCTGGAATGAATGATAAGCGGAGCAAGTTAGTTAAATTAATGAAACTTGCATCCGATGGTAAGATATCTAAAGTTGTCATCGAACACAAAGATCGTCTGATTCGCTTTAACTATAACATTATCTTGATGTACTTCAATTCACATGGTGTTGAAGTTGAATACATGGATGAGACTTTGAATAAGTCTTTTGAGAATGAACTGGTGGAAGATATGCTCACATTGATGGCATCGTTCTCCGCTAAAATTTATGGGAAACGCTCCCACCAAAACCGCAAGAAGAAAAAGGAAAACGAATGTAATTAATGACACATACATTCTAATTATTATAAACTATCTGTATGGGCAATCCATTTCCAAATTCAGTTGTAACACATCCAGTCTATCATGGTAGTAATGTATTATTCGATAAATTCGAAATTACCTCAGATATCGGATTTCATTTTGGTAGTAAAAAAGCGGCTACCGAACGCATGGTCGCTACAGGTGGTTCTCCCGAATTTGAAATTGAGTCAGATTTCCCCAGTAAATTAGATTGGTATAGACAGAAGGCATCAATATATGATGGTAACAACTCAAAAGAAAGTTTGTTTTATTTACTATTGAGAAAATTAGAAAATCCGACTATAAAACAATTACGAGATGAATTATCTAAAATGTCTGATGATGAAGTACATGAGTTATTATCTGAGTATAGTTCATATCCAGATTCCAAATCATATAAAAAGTCGATTGACACATATAATAATTCATCACGTAAATTTTATATTACAAATAATGGCATTCGTGTGAATGATGATGGATTCGATGCATTAACCGATGCTGAATCGGAATTGAAAAAATACAAAAGTAAATATTTAGAACCACGTAAATTTTGGATAGACATCAAGCACCCAATACAAATGAAAGATTTGGGCACATGGTCGGTATTAGATATTGTACGTGAATTGAATTTGGATGAAAATATATCGGAATACATAATGAGTGCCGATTCACTACAAGAAAAATATGATCGTCTAAAAACTCAAATAACTAGTCGTGGATATGATGGTATCGTATATACCAATAAAGTCGAGGATAGCGGAAGTAGATCATATATTGTATTTAATGATAATCAAATACAGGAAATAAAAGATAATACAATATTTGAAGCAGAATTCAATAGTAAAGTAATGATGGGTAAACGACCACTTCCTGTGTACAGGGGTATATCCACCAGTCGTGAAACTCGACATCCGTCATCAAAACTGGGTACATTTTTTTCACCAAATAAACGAACGGCTGAATCATATGCAGGTGATACCGGAACCGTCACTAAATATGCGATAGAAATTAATAATCCATATATAATGAATTCTATGGAGTTGCAATCTATTAAAAATGAATCAGACGCAATTCAGATTCGTAGAAAACTTCTAAATAAAGGATATGATGGGATTTTTGTGAAGCCATATTACGAGGATTATCCAAATCAGATATCTGAATATATTGTATTCAATGATAATCAAATTCATGAAATTAAAGAAACTATGGGTGAAAGCAACAACGGTAAATTCATTGATTATGTTGAAAGATATAGAAAATATGATCCTGTTTTGATAGAATGTATATTATCAGGTCACTATATATTATTTGGAAAATGAAGTATCAACGTTCAGTAAAGTGTTATTTCCGTAAATGGATAACAGAATCCAAATCTAAACGGATTCGTGAATTCCTTATAGAAATGCACCGTGTAGTTGAGTGGTGTATCGAACACCATGAAGCTAACATACTGGGCGGTATGAAGAAACAGGAGCTTCTTCTAGCTGATAGACTCCATGAATGCGATAGTTGGTTAACACAACGTGCGAAGAAGAATGCGTTCGCAGAAGCATATGGATTGATACTTTCATGTAAACGATCATCTGATGAACGTAACGCAAAATATACAACACCACGACATAATCCGAATCGAATCATGTTGTCGATGACCAACATTATTACTAATGATGAACCTGAACTGAGTGACTTTGATTTTTTCGCTGATATCGTATCATATGATAGCAGAGTTGAGAGTAACAGGCGATCAGATGTAATCAAGTTGGGTATTCCGTTGAAGAAGTCCAAGCACTTCAATTACTGGTCACAACGTGGCAAGTTATGTACATCGGCAATATTAACATCTGATTACATACAGTTTACATTTGAGATAGATGTCACCAAGAAAGATGAAGGTGATATTATCGGACTCGATCCGGGTGCGAAGCACCTGTTAACCGATGACAATGGGAATCATTATGGTTCCGATATCTGGAGACTACTTGCTAAACTGAAACGCAAGAAGCGTTGCTCAAAAGCATGGTATCGTTGCCGTGAAGAGATATTAGAATATATTGATCTTACATGTAAGTCACTTCCGTATCATGTGTTAGCACATATTGTGTTGGAAGATAACAGACGCATCAAAAATAAGAGTAAAGTCAGAGGACGACTGACTAAAAACATTCGTTCTGTTCTCACAGGTTGGAGCATAGGTAGAATAAATGACAGGATTAGTTTACTTTGCGAGGAGAACGGTGTTCGCCTCGCCAGAGTCCCTGCATGGTATAATTCTACCACGTGTCCTGATTGTGGTCATAGTGAGAAAGCAAACCGTCCATCACAGGAAGAGTTCATATGTGTTAGTTGTGGCTGCTATCACAATGCCGATAAGGTCGGTGCTATGAACTCACTGGGACGGTTTGCTTTGGGTACTTACGGTTCCCAATACAAACAAACATTTATTCAAAAACATCCTAACTATTACACTTTAGCATCTTAAGTTTCTATATTTAGCATTTGTAAGTTTTTGTAATTTTGTTTGAACGGTTGTATCTTCCGATCCCTGTATCTCGTTATCTAACTCGTTATCCATTATACCCTCAATAGTTTGTCGATATGATCCTCTAGATATATGTATTCACCGTGGAATAATATGGTAGTGCCATTTTGCATGAAGTAAAATGGGAAATTATTAGTTTTTCTAACCATGTGCATCCATCTATCATCATTGGATTTCTGTATAAAAATTAAATTGTCTTCATATGAAATACCATCTAATTCTTGTCCCAGAATGATGACCTGCCCCGGAATGCCGAACTTGTCCAGAATATCGAGACATTTATGCAGGAATTGTCTTTTATCAGGATGTAGCAACATCATCGTCCTCTTTGAATGAATAACGTTTACGTACAATCTGAATGAATTCATCGATTGCTTTCATTCGGCGATCTTTAATTCGCTTTCTTTCGATTGCCATTAGATCGACCACATTCGAGTCGAGAATGTCACTATCTTTACTCTCATTGTGTTCTTGATTATGTAATAGTTGGGCATTTATAGAACGCCGGAACCCAATGAAAATCTCATCCATAATATCATTGAGAGGTTTTCCGGTTTCTTCATGTTCCATGCTCACATACTTCTGAAGGAATAGGAGTGCGATGTAATTAGTGAAATCCTGCTGTGCTTTCTGGATGTCGATTTCATCGGAGGGAACTAACTTCGCTTTCTCATAGATACGCTCAACAGTTGCATTCATATCATCGAGTTTTTTATTGTGCTGCTCTTGCTTCTTCTGTACAATTCGACTCTTGGCAGCTTTCTCCTGAATCGATTTCAGGATGTCTTCGATATCATCATTTGGTTCACTCATAATAAATCCATTTCATTATCTAACTCATTTACCATCTCAACTAAGATGTCACCGTGACATCTCTTTGGCTTGCAATAACACCCAAGTGTTTTCCCTTTGAGTTCATGTAACGATTCCATTAGTTCGGGCTGAGTTCGAATCCATTCTTTATATTTGGCGATTGCTTCATCACTGGTTTCCACTTTGTATTCACCGAGCGAATTCTCAAGATGAGTGAATGGATTCCCCCATTTACTGGGGCGACCAATGAATATGTCAAACGGTTCATTCTTAAGGTTAACTACTTTCGTCATGCCTTAAAATATAGCAAATTAAGGTACTTTGAACTCAGGTTTATACTCAGGGTCAATTACATGTTCCCCAAATTTGTTCGTTTTGAATCCGGGGATGTATATGCCAGTCTCTACATGTTCCATTGAGTAATCGCTGATATTATTTTTTACATCAACAGGATCACGGTCGTCCCGTACATGACATAACGGAGGGTCAAATTCAAGTGGTAAATTTTCACCAAATTCATCATGAATCATATCAACACGTAGGTTACGTTCCTCACGTATATTAGCATCCAATCGAGAATACATAAACTTATAAACACGATCAAATAACTTGTATTTGTGTTTGCGATTGTAGATGTATGTGAATACACGTTCACCAAATGGAAGTTTTACTTTTACTTCATTCCATCTGTCATTGATAATAACTTCATCGGTATACGGCTGATACACATGAGTTGCATCAGTAGCAACGATGTCTGATTTATGTGACTGCAACCAATCAATCATATGATTGATGATTCGGTTACGTAAGCTTTCATCTACAGGGCGTATGTTTGTCGCCTTCAGTGTTTTACTTACCGTACCATCACATGAGAATTCTTTATTAAATACCCGACCATCATCTCCCATTACTTGTTTACGAATAATGAGTTTTGTTTTATCGGGTGAAAGTTCTGGTATAAATTCAGATTTGCTCTGAATAAATCGTGGATCTATTTTCATATACTGTCTCGATAATATTGTACTTTGAAATATACTTTATTATCGAGTCAGGCATAAGCTTTTAATTATTTGTACTATTCTTTCGAAACGTCAATACTAGGATACTGCTTTTTCACAGCATTGGCAACTTTCTTTTTCATTTCTTCCAAAGACTTACGATGATTTCGGAGCAGAAAGCCCACGATCTTTAGTCGTGGGATGAATGCGACAAATTATTTTCAGAAATATAATGAAATAAACTATATTTACGTTAATGAAACAACTGAAGACATATAAATATAAGTTATATAATCGGGATGCTACGAAGCATCTTGATCGCATACTTGATTTGTCTTCATGTATATATAATCATTGTATTGCATTGCATAGAAGATATTATAGATACTACAAGAAACAATTGAATAAGTATCAGTTGCAGAAGCACCTCACGAAGTTGAAGAAACTGCATGTGGAATGGAACGAAGTTCCGAGTCAAGCAATACAAGACATAACGGATAGAATAGATCGTGCTTATAAATTATTCTATGCTAATTTGAAATTAAAAAGAAAGACAAGCGTTCCACATTTCCAGAAACGAACCAATTATTGTAGTTTCACTACAAAACAGGCTGGTTATAAGTTATTGGAAGGGAACAAGATCAAGATTTCTAATAAGGTTTATTCATATTGGAAGTCTAGAGAAATTAAAGGTGAGATAAAGACATTAACGGTCAAGAGAACAGGTCGTGGATATTATATCTACCTCGTATGTGAGGAAGAAGTATCATACCCAGAAAGAGTCACATCAGGTAACAGCGTGGGCTTCGATTTCGGTATGAAAAATTTTCTGATTGCGAGTGATGGAAATGATGTCTCGATGCCTTTATTCCTAAAGAAAAATCTGAATCGTTTGGCTCGATTGAGTCGGAAATTCAGCAAATCTAAAGGAAAGAGAGGATCGAAACGAACTCTGCTGAAAATCCATGAAAAAGTCGCTAATCAAAGAAACGACATGCACTGGAAGTTAGCTCATAAGCTAACTGGCATGTATGATGTTCTTTGCTTTGAAACACTTGAACTTCAATCGATGTTGAAGTCATGTCAGAAAAAGATCATGGATTTTGGATTCGCTTCATTCATTAATATTCTTCAATATGTAGCTAAACAAAAAGGGAAAGCAGTTGTCTTTGTAGACAAATGGTTCCCTAGTTCTAAGCTATGTTCTGAATGTGGATGGAAAAATGAGAATCTAACTTTGAAAGATCGTGAGTGGGTATGTCAATCATGTGGTTGCATTCATGACAGAGATTATAATGCATCTGTTAATATTTTAAGAGAAGGGACTTCTTCTCTAAGTGCTTGCACCATCGGTGCAAATTGCATTTGAATCCCACGGTTTCAACCGTGGGAGTACGTCAACTAAATCTCCATCGTTGTAATGTTTGTCACATGCGTTACTTTACCACAAAGAAGTCAGTCTGTTTCGTGAAATCATAATCTTGCATGTCTCTGACGAATGTAATGAAATCGGGATCGACATCGGTGAATTCCCATCCTTCCGCATCCATTGTGATTTCTTCGCCATCATCGGTAGTGATAGTTATTTCACCAGTCTCTTGAGCAATTTTCCACGTTTCTTCGTTTGCGGTTCCGTATTTATCGAAATACATTGCCCAATAGTCATCATCGTGTGATTCAATTTTGATTACTTTCATTTGTTGTCTCCATACTTCTCCAGTAAAATATACCTTATTTTCAAGTAATTTAACGGATTTCGTGAGAGAAATCCCCTAGATCTTTAGTCTAGGGTATGAATCGAACAACATTTTAATATGCGGTTCAACTCATTAAAGCACTCACTCGGACTCGAACCGAGGATCATACTCCTTTGCAGGGAGTCGCCTTCAACCAACTTGGCTATGAGTGCATAAGACGATAGGGGGACTCGAACCCACCGATTTCCGATTTTGCAGATCGGCACCTTACCAGCTTGGCTATATCGTCATAGGGTGAAAGACGGGAGTCGAACCCGCAAGCCTTACGGCACCAGAGTCACAGTCTGGAATGTTTACCAATTCCATCACCTTCACCATGTTTACAAGCCCACAAGGATTCGAACCCTGAACTTCTGGGTTGGAGCCAGATATTTTTGTCCAATTAAACTATGGGCCTATGTGTGGGGTTCATAGCAGCTTCAATGAAATTACAAATAATTACAAATAGCTACCAATAATTACTATTGAAATATAGTAAAATGTAGACGAAATCGAACAATTTATTGTTCGATTTCATTTTT
>Ga0265293_10009745_pt1 | contig 13684 bp, 13 predicted proteins | sample Munlanlewell138R_FD_192505 | JGI IMG/M metagenome (GOLD analysis project Ga0265293, IMG submission 192505) | Leachate microbial communities from a municipal landfill in Southern Ontario, Canada - Leachate well 138R | ecosystem: Engineered > Solid waste > Landfill > Unclassified | place: Canada...
TGACTTTTCTAAGCAAAATTTATGATTAAGTATTTTATACAAAGAAAATGCTTTTTCTATATATTTATATTTTTTTAAGAATTTTTCTTTATCTTTATCCTTTAAAAAAACATCTATCTGTTCTCTGAAATGATCTGTTATCTTAAGTCCAAACTTTTGTATGTATTTTTTGTGATCTATACCAAATATCCTTTGTCTTTTCTCATCTTTAAGGATTATATCCTGAATATCTGATATAATATTGATATGAGATCTTTTCATTCTCATATTACTCATCTTTTCAAGAAGTTTTGAGTTTAAAGTATAAAAAACACCCATATCTTTATTTGATTTAAATTCAGATTTCATCTTTTCAACATATTCTTTAATATTTTCTTGGTAATTTTCATCAACAATATTTTTACATAATAATTCAGAGTCTTTTTCTATTTCAGATACAGTAAAATCATATACTGCTTCAATACTCTCTATAATACTTTTATTATTTGCAAAAGTCTGTGAAAGATTCCCAAGATAATCAAGAATTTCTGCCTGACTTCCTATATTATCAATTTTATCTGAAATATCTTTATTAATCACCTGAATACTCAAAACTTTGTTTTCTGTTAATAAATTAACACCAGAAACAGCTTCAATATAATCAAGATTTATACTCCATGAAATAACAGAAAATAATAGAATTGTTAAAATATACAATGTTTTTTTCATAATTTTACACCAGTTTGCTTATATTTTTATAGATTATATCTTGAGTTTTTTTATGATATTATTCTTTGACTGTTTCATGATATATTTTTAGTTTATTAATATACTATTATATTGTCAAGATGTTTTTTAACAAAAAGACAATAAAATTGGTTTTAAAATACTTTTAGAAAATTAAATATTTTTATTTTCATAAATAAAGAAATAAAAGAATTTGATATGTTATAAATTAATTTATATAAATATCAAAAAAATTTTATTTTTTATTTATGGTTATTTTTTCCATAAATTTTAATTTTCAAGCTTTATCCGTATATATCAGTGATATCCGTGGTAAAAAAAGTTTTGATTTATGAATTCCCATGGTCATGGGAATTGTACGAAAAACTCAAAACAAGAGCGAGATCCCGGCTCAGAATCATGCCGGGATGACAAAAATTCAGAATCATGCCGGGATGACAAAAATTCAGAATCATGCCGGGATGACAAAAATAAAAAAAATTAGATAGTTTAAAGAGTTGGGGGTTGCGGGTTGAAAACCTGTGAATAGTGTTTTGGTGCCTAACCCTAGTATCCCTGCTCTTTTCCGGTATTATAAATCTTTTTATCTTTTTACTTAAAATCTTTTAGGCAATTTATATACATAAATAAATTCAACCTATCCATTGGTTCGATTCCTGATATGTCATTATTGGTTTGCTTGAATTGTGAAATTTCTTTCATTTTAGTATTTAAAAAAGCATCTATATCTTCTCTATTATCTTTAATTATTTTGTAGTAATCAGCATCAAATGGTTTTTTCTTTTTAGTCCAGTAATTTTTGGGTAAAATCTTTTTTGCATATAATCTTAAGAAATATTTTTCAATTCCATTGTTATATATAAGATTATCTGGAAGATTAAGAATAACATTATGAAATTCTTTATTTGAAAATGGGAATATTCTTTTTACTGTAGGGAAATATTTGCCATTACTTCTTGTTAATCCATGTTGCAAAGGAATTTGATGATAATCAATAGTAAAATGTATTATATCTTTAATATCATCAAAAGTATAATTTTTCATTGTTTCTTCAAAAACAAATTTAACTCTTTCCTTTTCAAATAAATTATAAAGAAGTTTGGGTTTTAACATAGAATATTTATTTATAAAATAATCAAAATCTTGAAGTTTTCCTATATCTCTACAATATGCAACTCCCATTAATTCATCAGGTCCAAGTCCGTTTATAAGTGAGGTTGCTTTCATTTCATAAGATTTTTTTACATGAATTAGATCATCATAAACGCCAAGATCTATAAATGGAGAAAAGAATTTGTAATTAATTATTGTTTCTATGAAATTTGAGCTTTTCTGATATTCATAATTTTTCTTATAAAATGGAAATCTTTTAATTCCATTCTCAACATCTTCAAGCTGTTCATTTGTAAATATAGAAGAACCTACTATAGTTTTAGGATTATTAATATAATTAAAACAAATAGATGAATCAATGCCACCTGAATACATTATATATGGATTTTTTCCAGCTTTTTCCATATATTTATAAAGAATAGAATGAATTTTAAAAAATGATTTTTCTTTATCATCAAATTTTGATATAAAATCATATTTTTTTAAAATAATATTGGATTTTTCGACTTTAAGTGAAGAAGCACAAGGTATTGGAATTATTTTTTCATAAATTGAAAAAGGATAAACATTTGCTTTAAATATTGCAAGTTGTATTATTCCATTAATACATAAATTAGTTTGTGAAATTTTTCGCAATAACCTAATATCATCGCTTATATAAAAATAATTTTCATCTAAATAAATAAAATATTGAACTTCAAGATAAAAATCAGAAAATATAATATTATTTTCAATACTTAAACCTGGTGTTTTTGTGTTTTTATTTGAATAATCAGGTGAATTTGAATAAAAATATAAATCATCAGAATTTAAAATTTCCATTTTTCTTTAATCAACTCCATGATTTTTTTATTATTTTCAATATTTTCAGCACAAAAAATCATATCATTCTTAACAAAAGAATGCTCTGTATTTTCCGGTGTGAATTTCAAATAATAATCAAGAGCTTTTAAATATTCACCTTTCATTTTTAAAATATAACCCATATTCATATAATCAAAATTATCTTGTAAATTTTTATCAAATATCTTTTGTAAATAAATAAAAGCTTTTTCAAAATTTTCACATTTTATAAAACTAACATATCTTTCTCTTAAATAAGCTTTATTAAACTCCAAGTTAATTTCAATAAAATCTAAAAAGTAATTAAAATAATTATCAAAACCTAATTTTTGAGAAATTCTTGCAAGTTCAAGGTAATAATCAGTGATATTATATCTTCTGTATGGATATAAAGAAGTTTTTATAAAATCTTGTAATAAAGCCAAACTTTCGGGTGAAATATTGTTTTTATGAATTATATTTGATGGAATTTGTATGTTTTTTTGTTTAAATTTATAGTGTTCTGTATTTATTGAATAAAGTTCTTCAAATCGATAATCCTTATATTCTTTAACAAAATCTACATCAATTTCATTGTAATAAACAATATTATCAACTTTATATATAATATCACCATGACAATAATAATATTCACAAATTTCTTGTTCATGAACAAATTCTTCGTTTTGCCATATAGCGATGATTTTAGTTTTGTTATCTGAATAAATATCAATAACACTCTCAAGAAATAATAAATCAGAATGTAATATATTGGAAAATTTCATTTTTAAACCTCTATTAAAATAAGCGAGTTTGTGAAATGGATTTAAAGCTTCTACCATTTCACTCTTTCACTCTTTCACTCTTTCACCATTTCACCATTTCGCCATTTCACCCTTTCACTCTTTCACTCTTTCACTCTTTCACCATTTCACCATTTCGCCATTTCACCCTTTCACTCTTTCACCATTTCACCCTTTCACTACTTCCCGGACTTTCCAGATTTTTCAACTATATTTCATCCAATTTATTACTTCTTTAAATGTTGGTCTTTTACCATACATTAAAATTCCAACTCTATATATTTTAGAAGTTATATAAATAAAGAAAAATATCGCAACTATATTTATAACTAATGATAAAATTATTTCCCATAACTCTGGCGAAGCGACTGTTATCCTAACAAACATCATCATTGGTGTAAAAAATGGTATAAATGACATTATCCTAACTGAGTCTGATCCTGGATTGTTCATTGCATTAAAACTAAGTATAAAAACTGCAACAATTAAAAATGTAACGGGGGTTGCAAGCTGTCTTGCATCTTCTTGATTAGAACAAAGAGATCCTGCTGCTAAAAATAAAGTTGCATATTGGAAAAATCCTGTTACAAAAAATAAAATAAAATAAAGAAAAATTGATATTTCTAAATTGATTAACCCTTTAAACTCTGGAAATGCTGATTTTAAATAAAGAAAACTTCCTCCGCCTAAAATTGTCCATATTGTAAATTGAAATAATCCAACACTTCCTACTCCAAATAATTTACCCATCATAAGCTGAAATGAAGTGCATGAAGAAAGCAATACTTCTAATACTTTTGATGTTTTTTCTTCAAGTACACCTGTTAAAATGGAATTAGAGTATAAAACAGTTGTCATATAAAGAATTATCACAAAAAAATATGCAGTGATAAAATCTTTTCCTACTTTTTCTGTACTTTTACTTCCATCTTTACCGATTTTTAATGTAATTACATTGAGTTTTTTAGTTAATTCACTGACTTTATCAGGGTCAAGTCCATAATCTTGTAATCTAACTTTGGAAACAATGCTACTTATTTTACCTGAAATTGTAGATATAAACTCAATATTACTCAAAGATGCTGATAAATACTCAAATTTACTTGAATTGAAAACATTTTTTGGAATATTTATAATAGCGAAATATTCTTTTGTTTCAATTTTTTTTCTGTATTTTTCCTCATTTGAAATATAATCTTTAGGGTCTATAAATGAAATTTTATATTTTTCAGATTTTTTATCATCTAATAATGAATCTTTTATCTTTGACTCAAGAACTCCTGTATTATCAACAAAACCTAATGCAATATCACTTTGACTTGTTTTCATAAAATAAACAGGAGCAACGCTTATTATAAGCATAAATAATGGACCTAAAAAGGTTCCAATTATAAAAAACTTAGATTTAATCTTTGAAAAAAATTCTCTATATATCAAGGTCATTATATTACTCATTTTTCCCCCTTGCCAGAAACACATTGAATAAATATATCATTAAGCGAAGTTTCTATAGATTCATATCTTGATATTTCAAGATCTGTAAGAACAAGTCTTTTTAAAAAACCTGTTTTTGAAACATGATTTTTTAATGTTATTTCCATATAATTACCAGAATCATCAATTTCTGATACTTCTTCAAGTTCAAAAACTTTTGAATTATCTCCTGAATAATATACTATAACTGAATTTTTTGAATTTTCTTCTTTGATTTTTTGAAGATTTCCTGATAAAACAACTTTACCTTTATTGATAAGACATATGTTATCACAAAGTTTTTCAGCATTTTCCATAAGATGTGTTGATAAAATTATTGTTTTACCTTCTTTTTTTAAATCAATTATAATATCTTTAAAAAATCTTGAGTTAACAGGATCTAAACCTGAAAAAGGTTCATCCATTATTATAAGTTGTGGATTATGATTTATTGTAGATATAAACTGTATTTTTTGAGCCATTCCTTTTGAAAGTTCATTAACTTTCTTATTTGCCCATTCAATCATTCCTATCTTTTCAAGCCACATCATAGAATTATCATAAGCTTGCTTTTTTTTCATACCTTTTAACTCTGATAAAAAAACAAGCTGATCAACTACTTTCATTTTAGGATAAAGTCCTCTTTCTTCTGGAAGATATCCAATGTTTTTTTTATGTTTTTCAGTGAATTTTTCACCAAATAAAAATACTTCTCCACTGTCTGGAGCTGTTATATTCATTATCATTCGCATTGTAGAAGATTTTCCTGCTCCATTAGGTCCTAACAATCCATAAATACTGCCATCTGACACCGACATATTAACATTATCAACTGCTACAAATTTCCCATAAGATTTACAAACATTTTTAACTTCAACCCTTTCCATTAATTCCTTCCTTTATTCCATATAATATCATCTCATTTGATTTACCTTTCATAATAACTGGCTCATAAGCATGAAAAGTTAAATCACTGAATAATTTCTTATTTAATTTATTAAACATAAATTCACTTATTAAAATATCATCTTTATATATTTTTGTCTGACTTTCAATTCTTGAAGCAATATTAACTGTATCCCCAATAACTGTATATTCCATTCTATCCTTAGTACCAATTTTACCTGAAACAAGAATTCCTGTATGAATACCAATACCATGAATAATCTCAGTATATTTACTTTCAGAATTAAATTTTTTAAGTGCTTTTCTAATTCCTATTGCAGCTTTTAAAGCAGCATCAGCATGATTTTCCACTCCAAAAACTGGTGAAAATACAGCCATTACTGAATCGCCTATAAATTTATTTATAACTCCTTTATTTTCAACAATTGGAGCACATATATAAGAAAAATATAAATTAAGAAAATCAACAAGTTCTTTTGGCGTCAAGTTTTCAGAAAACGGTGTGAAATTTCTAATATCTGTAAACATAACTGTTGTTTCAATCTCTTCACCTTCTAAAAGTTCAGAACCTTGACTTATTAATTTTTCTGCAATTTCAAGAGAAACAAATTTGCCAAAAGTATCTCTTATTTTTTCTCTTTCTTGAAGACCTTCAACCATTTCATTAAAATGACCACGCAGTTTACCTATTTCATCATTTGAAAGTACTGAAGCTTTACTTGTAAAATCTCCTCTTGATACCATATTCATTCTTTCAATTAGTCTGTTAATTGGACCTTGAATACTTCTTTTAAACCAAAATATTGAAAAAATTTGAGGTATTAAAAAATATATACCCAGAAGAATCATTATAAATAATGGGAAAAGTAAATAAAAAAATAGTCCAATATCAAAACTTGATTCTAAAAAAACGCTTTTGATAACTCCAAAATGAAAATTCATTGGTATATACAACAATAAAACAATTGGTAATATAGAAAACAATATTATAAACAATGAAATTCGTGAAGTTATATAAAATGATTTGCCATTTTTAAGTGAATAAAGATTGTTTTTAGAAAAAACAGAGAATGCTATTTTATTTTTTATATATTTTTCACTAAATGCGAGATTTATATAGCTTGCAAGAGATGAAAATAATAAAAATGATACAAAATAAATACCAGTTATAGAATTAAATATACTTCTTGTAAGTCTATAAACAAATAAAGTCCTAAAAATAAACCCATATAAACCATAAACCCATATAAAACTAAATAATGCAAAACTAAGGTTTATAATTCTTTCTTCGCATTTTCTTGTATATGGAGAAAAACCAAAATTATACTTATAAACAGGCCATAACCAGAAAATAATAAAAACAAAAATAATTCTTCTAAAATGAATAAATTTATAATCAAAATATTTTATTTTTAGATTTTCCTCTACTTTAAAGAACATTTCTTTTATTTTTTTATTAATAAAAATAGAACTTTTTGTAATATCTATATTTTTATTATCAATATTAACTCTTAAATTATAACCTTGATTATCATTAATTTGATCAAGTTTATCTTTTTTTAGTTTTTCTTTTAAATTATTTTTAATTTTTTCAAGTCTGTTTTTAAAAGGAAGATTCTCATCTCTTATTTCTCTAAAATTTTCACCCATTCTATTAATTATTTCTTTTTGTTTTAAATTTTTTTGTTCTTCTAAAATATCAATTTCTTTTAAATTACCTTTCTTTTTATTTAAATCAATATTTTTTTGAATATCTGATAATTCCTCAATATATCCAGTTACTATCTCTTCATTAACAGTATTATTAATAGAAGCTTTATTTTCTTCAATTATTTGAGTAATTTTTTGAAAATCAACTTTTGAATACTGTTCAAAAAAACTAACAAAAAAATTAACAAATACCACAGTTATAATAAAGTAAAGATACAGAGGAATATAAAGTTTACGAATAAAAGAAATGATTTTTTTAAAAGTATATTTCATAAAATGAATTTTAACAGAAAATAAAACTTAATTCAAAATAAACACACTCTCCGCATCAAAGAGCATTTTTTTATATTTTTCAGTATCAATAGCCTGAGGATTATCGCAAAAAACCTCATAAGGAACAGATTTTATATTTTTATCATTAACATATAAAAAACTAACTTTCTGACCAGGTAAAACTGTGATTTTATGATTTGCCAGAGTAGCAACTGCACATGAAATATCAGAATTAACCTTATAATCCTCAGCTTTCTTTGATATTGTTTTTACAATACAAAGTTCTAAAGCATTAAAATCATTTTGCTCAAGTCTTTGTAAATATTCTTGAGTTTTATCGTAAATTTTTGACATGTTTTCATTATAATCAATAACTAAATCGCAATTTTTTAAAATATCAAATACTTCTTGCTGATAGTTTTTTATAAATTCAGGAGTATCACTTCTTCTAATATGAATTCCTCTCATTTTAACTTTGTTATCCTTAAATACACCAAAATACTTATTAGGAACTCCAATTTTATCAATTTTACCCTTTAAAAAAACAATCCATTTATAAATACCCTCAATATTAATAGAAAAACCTGGATTATTGGGAAAAATTCCTGGAAAAACTTTATTTACCCTATTGTTAATTTTATTTTTTAAATCATTAAATTCAACTTCAGAAGCATTAGCTTTTTGCACCCAAATAGCATCTGTAAGACCATGAAGAACTCTAAAGCCATTTTCTTCAGCTATTTCCTTTGAAAGAAGAAGAAGTTCTCTGCCAATAGCTGTTGTACTCTCGTGACATTCAATTCTACCAAACCTTGCTCTCTTATAGCCAAGATAACCAAAACTTACAACAAGAAGCCATTTAAGAGCAATTTGAACACTATTTAAAATATTTTTTTTATTAATGTTTTTTTCTTCAAACATTCTTTTTTTAGTAATAAGCCTTCTATTAAGAATAAACTCAATAGATTCAGTGATAATACCCTTTTTTTTGTCACAAATTTTATAATTAGTACCTGGAAGTTTTTGCTTACAATCTTTATGATCACAAAAAATCGTTTCATAAGATAAATTATAATTAACCATAATCGATGGATACATTGAAAAAAAATCAAGCTCACAAACATTTTCAAAAATACCTGGAATAGGTCTAAAACTAAGTCCACCTTTATCTGCATTTATAAGATTAGAAGCTTTTTTTATTTTTTCAGCTTTAGTTTTTCTAAATGGAATAAGAATATTTTGTTCAAAAGCTTTTTTTGTTTCAATAGAAGTAATCACCGTCCCCGGAGATGTTCTCGCAACTCTCTGCAAAGACATACATGAAATCCTTGAAAGATCAATTAAACCCTCAATACCAGTTTCACGAAAGAAAAATGAATTTTCAGGATCAATATGTATTCTTCCAGATAAAAAAACAAAACCAGATTTAAAAATAATCTTTCCATAAGAAAAATAACTTTTTTCTTTACCAATATTTAAAATTTTCATATCACGATTAAGATTTTTAAAACCAATATCCTGAAATCTCTTCATATATATAAGATCCCCATGCTCACAAATAATAATATCAGGGTCAGTTTTTTTTATAAAATCATCTACAAAATCAATATTATCACCCGAAACAACATAATCTCTACCTTCATATGAAATTAAAATATCTGGAATTATATTCATTTTAAAAGGATCTTTACCATTACAATCAGGTTTAATATATAAAATTTTCATAAAAGGAATTGTATAATCCAAACTATCACAATTTTCCAGAGAAAAGACAATATTATTAACTCTAGTCAAATCAATATCAATCCATGAAAAAGGAAAAATTCCATTTGAATATAAAAATATTTCAACAGGAGAAAGGTCAATATTATAAACTTCAGTAATCACAGGAATATTACTTTTTTTAATATAATCAGCAATTTTTAAAAAAAAATATGGATTTTTACAAGTAATTTTAAGAACCTCAACTTCACCTTTTATAATATCATTCATTTTTTCAAAATTAAGTGTAATAAAATCCTTAAACTTTAAAAAAAAATCCTTAAAAGTAATATCTAAATTTTTATTATATAATATATAAAACCAAGGACAAAAAGGAATTATAAAAGCTTTTCTAATATCATTTTCACAAATACCCCATAAAATAATACCTCTTTTATCAGAGTAAATATCAGTCAAAAAGATTTTCATTAGAATTACCTTTTTTAAACTGTTGAATTTCTTTATATTGCTCAATAAGAATAGAAAACAAAATAGCTTCAAGAGGATAAGGAGCATTTGAATTAGAAATAGCTTGAGAATGTACCTTAGCCATAGCAAAAAGTCTATCAAAAATTTCCTTATCTTCTTTTCTCAAAGCTCTCCTAAACTCAGACCAATTATCTTTTTCACTATTAACAAGCATAGTAGCCGAAAGCAAAGTCCTACCCATAAAATTCTCCTAATCCTATTAATTTATCTTTTAAATCTTTTACAAAAAACTTATCATCCATGTTAAAACCAATAGAAATCTTCATTTTTTGAATAATATCACTCGCATGATTCACCACATTTTTAATCTCATTTTTATTATAAGAATTGTCCATAAGTAAAATATCCATATAGTATACAAACACAAAATCAAACTCACTTTCATCCAAATTCTCAATAGTATTTAAAAGCTGATGCACAGTAAACATTCGAGTAATATTAAGTTTTTTAAGAATATTCCTATAATCAACATGAGTATATTTAGCTTTTCTAACAATACTATAAGGATCAAATCTATTACCACAATCAATAATAAGAACATTCAAATCACACAAAGATAAACGAAAAAAAAGATCATCAAAAAATTCCTTACTATCAACAACCTCAATAACACTAAAAAACTCATTATTTCTAAAAACATCAATATCCCACATAAATCATCCAATAAATCATTATTTTTAAATATTTATTCAAAAAGTTCAATCATTAAGAAGAATCAAATAATTCAACAATGTATTTTTACTATAACCGAAAATAAACCGAAAATCAAGAAATAAAAAAATCAAATTAAAAATCAAAGTATATACTTACCGGTAGGTATATAGGATATAAAAATTTAGCGAATTTTTTTATATACCTACCGGTAAGTATATAATTTATAGAAAGAATAATGAGAAATTATTGAAAATCTAATGATAAAAACAATTGAATTCCAGAATAAATCAAATCATATATACTAATGATAAATTCAATTAATATTTGGATTGTTAGGTAAAGAATCTGGAGAGCCAAAACCTCTGCATGCTGGACAGTCTTTATTACCAACAGTTCCTTTGCCATCACACAAAGTACAATCTACAACATTCTCAGGTGTCCATGACCAGCCATCACCAGAACAAAATTTACAATCAGCATCCTTGCCATTGCATCTTTTACATTTATATAAAGTTTCTTTTGAAGGATCGATCTGATGAATAGATTTCCCAATTAATGCAGTATTCCCTCTATCAATAATATACCTTACCATATTAATTTTTTTCTGAATTACAGAATAAATTTTATTACTTTTTGAAACATCACTATTTGTAATCAAATCATGTATAAGAACATTAATTTCAGACATAACTTCAAGAAAAACATTATAATGAAGTTCCAAATAAGTCTTTTGACTATATATATTTTTAATGGTTTTAAAAGATTTTGTTATTTTCTCTTGATTATCACCAACATTAACATTCTCAGAAGCCATAATACCATTGCCAAATATCAAAAATATAAAGAGATACATTAATATCTTTCTCATAAAACCTCCATTAAAATCAATTTGTATTTTAAATATAACAAATTATATATATAATATCAATTATTAAAGTTAAAATCTAATTAATCTTAGTATAATCTCTGATTATACCAACAAGAATACCCTGAATCTGAACTCTATCTGCTGAAAGTATAATAGGTTCAAAATCTGAATTAGCTGGTTGAAGTCTAATATTACCATTTTTTTCATTATAAAATTTCTTTAAAGTAACCTCATAATCATCAACTAAAGCAACAATAGTCTGACCATTATAAGCAACCTTAGAATTTTCTACAATAACAATATCACCATTCATAATATGTTCATCTATCATAGAATTACCTTTAACTCTCAAAGCATAACAATCAGAAGATTTCATATAAGAAGGAACTTCAATATGTTCAACAGAATCAGTTATAGCATGAATAGGTTTGCCAGCAGTAACATAACCCAAAAAGGGAATTTCATTTTCAGAAATCTCAGAAGAATTATCACAAGCAATATCAACCCTACCACCATCACTTTTAACAAGAAAACCTTCATTTACAATATTATTAATATGTTCATGCATAGTAGCAACAGATTTAAGTCCAAAATAATCACATATTTCTTTCAAAGTAGGAGAATAACCATTATTATCAATATAATCTTTGATATACTCCAAAATCTGTTTCTGCCTCTTAGTAATCATTTCTTCCCCCTCTCAAAAAGCAATTAATAATTAAAATCTATGAAATATTAAATATAAACAATATATAAAATTTTACCCGAATAAAAACCGAAAGTCAAATATTAAAAAAAATAGGAGTGTAGGTTCTTGACATTGACATATATTTCTATAATGTAAAAAAAACTGGGGAATCTTAAATGCACTTTTTTGGGTATCTTTACATTAACATTTGTAACATTTATAGAAAATAGAAGAATTTAAAATTTCTACCTATATTTCATATATCTAAATAAAATCTTTTATGATATAATATATAAATGTCACCTACTATACTTAAATATAAAAATTTTAGATTTTATTTTAATAGCAGAGAAGAAACAAGGATGCATATCCATGTTAAAACTCCTGATGGTGAAATGAAAATATGGTTAGAACCAGAAGTTAGCCTTGACAAAAATTTTGGTGTAAAAAATAAAGATGTTCTTCAGATATTAAAAATTGTAATGGAGAAAGAAAATGAATTTAAAGAAACATGGAAAAAACATTTTAAATCATGAAATATCAAGTATCAATTCAAATGGAATTTGGTTTATATTAGATGAAAAAGAGTATTTTATTTCTTTCTTAGATTATCCAAGTTTTCAGAAAGCATCTCTTGAAGATATCTTTAGTTTTGAATTTTCTTATCCTGATCATATATACTGGAAAAATTTAGATATTGATATTGAGCTTGATTCACTTACAAATCCTGAAAGATTTCCATTAGAATATTCTTAAATTGTATTATTTAATGGTTTAACAGAATTTTTTTTAATCATTGCTTTCAATTAGAGTTTTTAAAGATTGTATATTACAATAATATTCGCTATCTAATAATTCTATAATTTTTTTGATTTATTTTTTTTGTTTTCTACTATATATTTAAATTAAAAAGTTAAATCTTTTTTTAATTGCTCCGAGAGAGCTAAATACAGTTAGCATCGTTAGTAAAGACCTTCGGTCTAGTTTAAAAACCATATTAAAACTCTTTAAAGATTTTCCTATCTCACTATCTCACCACTTCACCATTTCACCATTTCACCATTTCACCACTTCACCATTTCACCATCTCACCATTTCACTATTTCACCATTTCACCACTTCACCATTTCACTATTTCACCATTTCACCATTTCACCATTTCACCATTTCACCATTTCACCATTTCACCATTTCACCATTTCACCATCTCACCATTTCACCATTTCACCATTTCACCATCTCACCACTTCACCATTTCACTACTTCACCATTTCACCATTTCACCATTTCACCATTTCACCATTTCACCATTTCACCATTTCACCATTTCACCATTTCACGCTTCTGTACTGTTTTTATACTATTTTTTAAATGCGAAAAGGGTACCGTTTCCGACAC